>JGI25159J45721_1000804_pt1 | contig 13678 bp, 12 predicted proteins | sample AraplaMF_Cvi_mLB_FD_45721 | JGI IMG/M metagenome (IMG submission 45721)
AGTCGGAGAGCTCGTCTCGCGTGCCAAGACCGGCGCGGAAAAATCCGGCGAAGTCGTCCGCAAGGCTGTTTCGGCCATGCAGCAGATTGAAAAGTCCTCGGGCGAAATCTCCAACATCATCGGCGTCATCGACGACATTGCCTTCCAGACCAACCTTCTGGCTCTGAACGCCGGCGTCGAAGCGGCCCGCGCCGGTGAAGCCGGCAAGGGCTTTGCCGTCGTCGCCCAGGAAGTCCGCGAATTGGCCCAGCGTTCGGCAAACGCCGCCAAGGAAATCAAGGCGTTGATCAACACGTCAAGCGAACAGGTCAATTCCGGCGTCGGCCTCGTCGGCGAAACCGGCAAGGCGCTGGAAGCGATCGTCGCCGAGGTGCAGGAAATCAATCGCCATATTGCGGCGATTGTCGAAGCATCGCAGGAACAGTCCTCCGGTCTCGACCAGATCAACCTGGCCGTCAACCAGATGGACCAGGATACGCAGAAGAACGCGGCCATGGTCGAAGAGTCGACTGCCGCAAGCCATAATCTTGCGAAGGAAGTTGCGTCGCTCAACGAGCTTCTTGCCCAGTTCAAGCTGAGCGAAGCGGGTTATGCACTGCGTTCCGCTGCTCCCCGCGCCGCCGCACGAAACGATGCTCCGGCCCCGTCACCGGTTCGTGCCCTCGGCCGCAAGATCGCTTCTGCATTCTCGGGAAATGCCGCCCTCGATACAAAGGGCGACAACTGGGAAGAGTTCTGAAGCTCGAACCACCAGAGCAAGATACGGTGCGGCGACCCTCGCCGCACCACTTTCAGCGCCAGGCCTTCGTGGGCTCGATAGCCCAACCAGCCGCTAGCCGATCGACAGGCGCTTTTCAGTTTTGGCATCGAAGAGATGAAGTTTGTTGAGATCCGGCATCATCCTGACGGTCTCGCCCGCCTTCAGCGAAAGACGGTCACGTACGGTTGCGACCAGCGGATCCGATCCGAGCTTGGCGTTGATCTGGGTCTCGGCCCCCGTCGGTTCGATGACNGCCACNTCGGCGCTCACGCCATCCTGGCTGACGATCAGATGCTCGGGACGGATGCCATAGACAACCTCCGCACCTCGCGCGACCGCCGCAGCCTCTGGCAGCGGCAGGCGCGCTCCTCCGTCGGCGATGAATTCAAGCGGCCCGGACGAACTGATCCTGCCCTTGATAACATTCATGCCCGGAGAGCCGATGAAGCCCGCGACGAAGAGATTGGCCGGGCGGTCGTAGAGGTCAAGCGGTGAACCGATCTGCTCGACATAGCCATCGCGCATCACGACGATCCGGTCTGCCATGGTCATGGCTTCGATCTGATCATGCGTTACATAGATGGTCGTCGTCTTCAGCCGCTGGTGCAGCTGCTTGATCTCCGAGCGCATCTGCACGCGGAGCTTGGCATCGAGATTGGAGAGAGGCTCGTCGAAAAGAAAGACCTGCGGCTGGCGCACGATCGCNCGGCCCATCGCGACACGCTGACGCTGGCCGCCGGAGAGATTTCTGGGNTAGCGATCGAGGAGATGTTCGAGGCCGAGGATCTGCGCCGCATCACGGACGCGCGCCTTGATCTGCTCTTTCGGTGCTTTCCCCAGTCGCAGCGAAAATCCCATATTCGCTTCGACCGTCATATGCGGATAAAGCGCGTAGGACTGAAAGACCATGGCAATGTCGCGCTCCTTCGGAGCGACATTGTTGACGACCTTGCTGCCGATCGAAACATTGCCGCCAGAAATCTCCTCAAGCCCTGCGATCATGCGCAGCAAGGTCGACTTGCCGCAGCCGGAGGGCCCGACGAGAATGACGAATTCTCCATCGCGGATGTCGATGTCGACCCCGTGCAACACCTCGAAGTGACCATAGTTCTTGCGGACATTCGCCACGTTTACGGACGCCATAATTGTCTCCGGCTGAAAATCTGATTTCGGATCTGCAATCGCCCGATGAGGGCGACCTGTGACATGCCTGCTACCGAGGCGTTGTCGCGGTGGCATAGGGTGCGAGGGCCGCATCAATGGCGGCAAGGCAAAGATCGCGAGCCTTTGGCGCCAAACGCTTCTCGACCACATCGGGATAGAGACGGGCAAGATGCTGGCTGATCAGCGTTTCCGGGATCTCGTCGGGCAACTGCGCGAGCAGTTTGTCGACCGCGGCGCTAGCGCCCGCGTCCGGCCAATAATAACGGATGCGGTCGCTATAGCTGAAATGTCGCTGCAGGCGCTGTTCATCTGCCGTACCGCCATAGTGACCGGCCCAATGTCCAGGCTCGGCGAGCATGATCTCTTCCATTGTCGCTACCAGCCCGCGGGCTTCCTTGCCGCCTGAGATCGTGTTGGCGATCGCATCGAGGCCGTAGAGCGCCTCGCGCAATGCAAAGGTCAGGCCCGGCCCGACTTTAAGGATCGAAAACCCACCGTTGACCAGAGAAGTCAGCAGGTCTGCCGGCTGGTAGTCAGTGGAGTGGGCTTCGAAGAGCAGACCGTTCATCTCGTCGAGCGCGGAGATCAGCTCCTGTGCCCGCTCGGGCTTGTAGAGCGCGACATTGGCACTGCCGAATTCCACACCCGGCTGAACGACGATGGCGATTACCCGCTCCAGTGCGGAACCGACGCCAGCTTGGGTAAAAGCCTCGCGATGAACGCCAAGCGTCTTCACGGCGGCTTCCCGGCGCGTGACCTCGATCTCGTCCAGAGCATGCGTGGCGCCACCCGGCGGCGGCACTTCTGTGCCAATGATATAGACGGGCGGGCGACGGCCGCTGCGGCGGGCGGCGTCTTCGGCGGCCCGCGCCAACCGTGCGGCTCTTGCTGCGGTCAATTCATCGGCAAGGGCCACAGGTTCGCCGGCGCAGCCCATTGATGTGTCGAGATGCAGCTTTTCGAAGCCTGCTTCCACATATGCTGTTACCATGGCTTCGGCGCGTGCCATGGCATCGTCAGCGCTGAGTTTCCGCCACGGGTTCGGGCCCAGATGGTCGCCGCCGAGAATGATGCGCGCGGCGGGAAAGCCGACGCTTGCCGCAATTCTTTCGATGAAGGCGCGGAAATCCGCCGGCGTCATGCCGGTATAGCCGCCCTCCTGATTGACCTGATTACAGGTCGCCTCGATCAGGACGACGTCGCTCTGCCGGGCGGCACGTCGCAATGTTGCCTCGATGACCAGCGGATGGGCTGAGCAAACGGATGTGATGCCGCGGGGCAGGGGCAGCCCTCTGTCCCCGAAGAGTTTTGCCAGGGCAATCTGGCGATTTCGATCGACCGCGGCGCTCATGCGAGTGTGACAACTTTGGTGAGATGACGTGGTGAGACCGTATCGATGTGGCGTGCCTGAGCAGCACGTTCGCCGAGTATCTGCAGCGCCGGCAGAACGGCGAGGCCGGCAAGCGAGAGGTCGACATCGACTGGAAGCTCCAGGTCGCCGGGGCCGCCGAAGCCNATAACGACGGCGCCTTTTTCGCGCAGCTCGCCAACCAGCTTGGCCTCGGCNTCTCTCTGGTCCGAACTGTAGAGCACGATAACNGCCGTCTTCTCATCGACGAGGCTGATNGGCCCATGGCGGTATTCGAGCGGATGGAAGGCCTGCGTCATGAGCTGGCTCATCTCCATCAACTTCAANGCACCTTCAAGCGCGATGCCGAAAAGCGGTCCGCCGCCGAGAAACACGAAGTGTGAACGGTCCTNNATGATATCGGGCAGGGAGGTGTCGAGCGTGTTTGCAAGCTGCCGTGCCGATGCGACGATCGAAGCCGGCACGGTCTGACCGATCATCTGCAGGCTGAGCAAGACCATNAGGCTCGCCGACACTGTCATGACGATGCCTTCGTCCGGATGGGTTGGCGAGCAGATCAGCTGGTCACAATTCTTGGCAAGCGCGCTTTCGGGCTCGACCGTGACGGCAGTGACGAACGCGCCGGCAGCACGGCTAACCTTGGCCGCAGCGACCGTTTCCGACGTTTCGCCGGAGCGCGAGAGCGCAACCACATGCGTCTTCTGCCATTCCGGCCAGAAATAGGAGGGGCGGTTCAGCCACTCTGCACCAGGCACTGCAATCGCCCTGCGCTTGAGGCTGTTGGCATAGGCGGCCAGAGACAAAGCGAGATTGAAGGAGGTGCCGCAACCGACGAAGACGAGGAGATCGTCCGCCCCGCCGCTTGCCGCATTCGAGCCGATGGCTTTTTCCCAATAGGGGAACTGCTCGAAGATTACCTTTTCGGTCGTGTTCATGATGTCTCCGATTATTTGACCGAACCAGCCAGCAGGCCGCTGACGAGGTACCGGTTGAGGAAGATNACGACCAGGGCAGGGATGACGATGGCGATCGATCCGCTTGCCGTGATCAGCCCGTAGTCGATGAAATTCTTGGTGACGAATTCGGGAATGAGAACCGTCAGAGGTTTCGTCGACTGCGGCGAGAAGATGAGAGGAACGAGGTATTGGCCCCAGGCCCCCAGGAAGGTGAGGATGGCGGCCGCCGTCAGGCCGGGTCCGGCGAGCGGCAGCACGATGTTGAAGAAGATGAAGAGGCGGCCTGCGCCATCGAGCTGTGCAGCCTCTTCGAGTGCGATCGGAAGCTGCTCGAAGACGCTGCGCAGCAGCCAGAGGGAGAGCGGCAGATAGGCCGAGACGTAGATCAGCGACACGCCGGTATAGGTGTCGACCAGATGCATCTTAATCATGATCTGATAGAGTGGGATCAGCACTGCATAGGCAGGGATGGCGAGCGTCGCAACGACAGCGCCGAATAGAAGGTGACGCCCCGGAAAGCGCATTCTGGTGAAGGCATAGGCGCCGAGTGCAGAGATTGCGACGCAGAGAGCCGTGGCGGCAGCAGATGTGATTACGCTGTTGAGCAGCGCTGCACGGAATTGCTTCCACACCTCCACCCCGCCGATCCGGGAAATGTTGATGCCGAGCAGGCGCGAATAGTGGTCGAGCGTGAAATGCTGCGGGAAGAAATGGATCGGCCGCGTGGAGAAATCCTCCGTCGGCGTCACGGAACTTGCGAGCGTCCAATAGATCGGGCCGAGCGACCAGATCAGCAGCAAAGCAAGACCCGTCCATATCATCAGGCGATAGAGAATGGTTGGTTTCATCAGTCGAACCGTGTGTTGCGATAGACGCGGAGGACGTAGACCAGCGANACCAGCAGCGACACCAGCGTGATGACGACAGACAGNGCCATNCCGTAGGAGAAGCGAAGGTTCTGGAANGTCTCGAGATAGATCTGCACGAGGATCGGCCGTGTTTCGAGGCTCGATCCGGCAAGCACCCAGGCCTCGTCGAAGAGGTTGAAAGCGTTGACGGTCGCATTCGTCATGGCAACGGCGAGGGCGCTGCGCACGAGCGGAAGCGTGACCAGGCTGAACATCTGCACGCGGGTCGCGCCGTCGATACGGGCAGCCTCGTAGAGATGCGCCGGAATGCTCTGCATGGCGGCCAGTACAATGACGATCGTCAGCGGCATCATGCGCCAGACATGCACGACGGTCACTGCGATGATCGCGCTCGTCCGGTCATTGAACCAGACATGGTTTTCGAAGGGCAGGCCGAGTGCGACGAGAATGCCATTCAACAGGCCGGCACCCGGCTGATAGATCCACAACCAGATAACGGAATTGACGACGCCGGGGAGTGCCCAGGGCAGGATGACGGCCGCCAGTACCCACTGACGCCCGACCTTCACCTGGTTGATGAGGGCTGCGGCAAGCACGCCGAAGACGGTTTCCGCAACGACGGCAAGGATCACGTAGATGAGCGTATTCGTCCACGTCGTTCCAAGCTGCCCGTCCGACAGCATGCGCGTGTAGTTTTCCAGCCCGACGAAAGGGGTTCCCGCCTGCATCGGATTGACCCGATGCAGCGAGTCCCAGACCGTCCGGCCCATCGGATAGAAGACCAGAGCTGCCATCGTCACAAGGATCGGCAGTACCAGCAGCAGGCCGAGCATCGTGTCGGCGTTGAAGCCGACACTCCGCTTGGCTGCGATACCTTCGACAGTAGCTGTCGTCATTGCGCCATGGCCTGCTTGGCGGCGTCGGCGATGGCCTGCATGGCCTGGTCAACCGTNATCTGATCCTTCGCCGCGCTGTTGATCGCCGTGTTNACCGCGCTTGAGAACTGCGGATACCANGGCGGCGTTCCCTGCTGGAACAGCGGCTCGACGGTCTTCGATTGCGCAACGAGCGCGTCGCCGCTCGTCAGCTTGCCTTCCGTGTTGAGCTCGGAGAGGGCGGAAGTGCGCGTAGGCAGGAAACCGTTTGCCGCATTCTTCTTCTGGAACTCCCTGCTGGTGAACCATTTGACGAAGGCGACTGCCGCTTCCTTGTTCTGCGAGACGTTCGGAATGGCGAGTGCTTCCGGAAGGCCGAAGCTACGGGTCTGGCCGCTTTCGGTCGGCACCAGGATGGCTTCCACCTGCCCCGCGACCTTGGACTGCTTCGGGTCGTTCATCTGACCCAGGCGACCGGGTTCGCCCGAGATCATGATGCTCGTCAGCCCCTGGGCGAACATGCTCTCATTGATCTGGCTGTCTTTGAGGCCCGTCGAGGCCGGATCGACCAGACCGTCCTTCAGCAGGCTCAGTTCGAAGGCGAGCGCCTTATAGCCGGCTGAATCGGGGGTGAGGAAAAGCGGCTTGAAGTCCTTGTCGAAGAGTTCGCCGCCAAAGGCCTTGGTCAGCAGGTACCAGCTGGTGGAGGCACCTTCCGTCGCCGAGAGCGGCAGGCCGATCGGATAGGTGGAGATGCCCTTTTCCTTGATCTTCTTGGCGGCAGCGACCAACGCGTCGAGTGTTTTCGGCATTTCGGTAACGCCGGCGTCTGTGAAATGCTTCTTGTTGACGAGCATGACGCGGAAGTCGTTCGTGTAAGGCACGCCGAGCAACTGGCCGTCGACGGTGAAGATCTTGGCGACGCCGATGTCAGNGACCGTATCCTTGTCGATCACGTCGTTGAGCGGCATGTACCAGCCGGCGGCACTGAACTGTCCCGTCCACGACCAGTCGAATTCGGTAACNTCGGCCGGCGCTGTACCCGCNACCAGCGCCGTTACCAGTTTNGGACGNATGTCATCCCAGGAGAGTGTCTGGAGATCGACGTGAATGCCGGTCTCGGCTTCGAAATCGGCCGCAACCGTGGNGCCCTGCGGCGATGGCATGAGCACCGTGATCGATTGGCCGGCAAGCGGCTTGGCGTCGTCCGCCAAAGCAGGCAGGGCAATCGCAAGTGCGGCTGAGGCAAGCAAAGGCAATATGAATTTACGCATGTTCCCATCCTTCTTTATCTTTGACATTCATTGTCTTGATCGCGCGATCACAGCTTCTGCCGCAACCGCGATTTGCCCGAACCAGCGCTCGTCAAGCTGCCAGTCGAGAAGTTGGGCAGCGGCCAGAAGCGCGCCGCCAATGGGGGGAAGCACGGGCGAGACCGCCCGCCGGCCGATCCGTCGTTCGACGGCCTCGAGCAGCAGGCGGCTGGAAAAGGTCCCGCCCGCATAAGTCCAGTCGGTGCCGGTTTCACAATGGCCCGATATTGCCCAATGGTGCTTGGCAAGCTCTTCGGCTGCTCTTTCGATCAGACCGATTGCTGCTTCGTCGCCGTTGCTCGCTACCTGGTCGACAAGGACGGAGAGCGCCGCAATCCCCGCGCGCGGCCTTGCGAGCCCGCTGATCCAGCCACCGAGAGCGTTGACCGGATCTGACATGTCGAGCTCGAGGTGCTCGTAAACAGCCTTTGCCAGCGCGGTAGGCCTGGTGCGTCCATCAAGGCTCTGGCTGATAAGGTGCAGTGCTTCGCGGCCGATCCAATAGCTGCTGCCTTCGTCGCCGATCACATCGCCCCAACCGCCGACGCGTGCGGAGGCTCCGGCGCCGTTGCGTGCCCAGGACATGGAACCGGTCCCCGACAGGACAAGTATGCCGGGGCGTCCGGCAAAGGCGCCGAGATGGGCGGCGTCGACATCGTTGAGGACCGTTCTGCGAATATCCGGGAAGGCTTCGTCGATACATCGCTTCTGGAGAGCGGAAAGGTGCGCAACTTCACCATAAGCGGGCAAGGCAGCGCCGACAGCGGCCAATCCCGGCTCATTGCGGAAGGGCTCGATATGCCGCTCCAGTTCCTGTCGCCAGTCCGGATTGTCCATGGGATTGACGCCGCCGCCAAGCGCGGTGCGCAGAATCCTGCCGTCTTTGTCGGCCAGAGTAACGAGCACCTTGCTGCCGCCGCCGTCGATGCCAAGGATCAGCTCGTCGCTCATTCTTTTGCTCCGAGCTCGGCATAGGTTGCATCGACACCGAAATTGGCGAGTTCGGCGCGCCATTGGGGCGCCAGGCCCTTGTCGGTGATGAGTTTTGCCGCATTCAGCGGCGCGACCTTGTAAGTCGCCATCGTCCCGAATTTCGAGGAATCGGCGAGAACATAACCATTGGCAGAGCGGGCGAGCATGCGCCGGTTCAGACTGGCTTCCGCGCTGTCGACACTATAGATCGCCCCATCCGGGCTGATGGCGCTTGCACCCAGAAAGAGCTGATCGAACCAGATCGTTTCCAGCATTGCCTCGGCCTGCGGGCCGACGAGAGAGGCATTTTCACTGCGCAGATGGCCGCCGAGAAGCACGACTTCGAGATGCGGAATGTTCAGGAATTCCTGAGCGACGATCAGGCCGTTGGTAAAGATGCGCAGCGGCATCGGATTGATACGAATCAGCCGGGCAAGCTGAAGAACCGTCGTTCCGGCATCGAGGAAGATCGCCGTGCGCGGCAGAAGCTTTTCATAGGCCGCGTTCGCGATCGCGCGCTTCGCCGAAAGATGGCGCTTTTCACGCTCCTGGAAGGCCAGTTCGACCGAGGACCCTTCGGCGATGCGGGCTCCGCCGTGCACCCTATCGATCGCGCCGTCCTGCTCAAGAACCTGCAGGTCGCGCCGGACTGTCGCGAGCGAAGCGCCGACCGCATCGGCCAGATCCTGAATGGTCGAAAAGCCGTTCGCATAGAGATGGCTGCGGATGGCATCGAGCCGGTCAGTTTTCACGCCGCCAGTCTGATTCACGGATCGTTCCCTGCTGTTTATCGTTTATTTGCGTCAAGGTTCCCACTCAATACGATCAATGTCAATCAGGATTCTGATCGTTTGTGATTTTTTTGAAGACCGCGACGGGGTTCTAAAAGGCAAACAAAAGCACGCCCTCCCGAGGGATGGCGTGCTTCTTGTCGAGCAGCGTTCTGGTGGTCGCGGCTCTGACGCCTCAGTGGTATTTCGGCAGCAGATCGCCGTGTGCTTCGATCAGGTCGTCAACCAAGCCCCAGATCTCATCCGGCGACAGTTCTGCCGATGTATGCGGATCAAGCAGCGCGGCCTGATAGATGCGATCGCGCTTGCCTGTCAGCGCCGCTTCCACGGTCAGCTCTTGAACCGAGACACTGAGCTTCATGACCGCGGCAAGCTGCGAGGGAATTCTGCCGATGCGGGTCGGCTGGATACCGTTCCGGTCCACATGGCAGGGCACTTCCACGATACATTCGGGCGGCAGGTTCTCGATCAGGCCATTGTTGGGAACGTTGCCGTAGATCAGTGCGGGGTTACCTGTGACGGCAGCGTTGATGATGCCTGCGGCATATTCATTGCTGCGGCAGACCTCGATCGGCTTGTCGCCTTCGAGATCGCGGCGCAGCGCATGCCATTCGGAAATCTGCCNCTCACAGCGGCTTATATATTCGTCGAGCGGGATGTTGAGCTTGTCGATGAGNTCGGGACGGCGATCCTTGATGTACCACGACGTATATTCGGAGAAATGNTCGCTGGATTCCGTCACGAAATGGCCGAGCCGCTTCAGCACATCGAAGCGTACCCGGTCGTCGTCCGGCACGNGTCCNTCGCCGGCGAGAGCGTTCAGGCGGGGATAGAGATCTTCGCGCCGGCCATCGGCATGCAGCTTCTCGTATTTCAGGAAGAAGGCGACGTGGTTGATGCCAGCCGAGATATAGTTGACGTCTGCAATGTCTTCGCGAAGGCAGGCGGCGAGATGAGCGGCGGTATGTTGCACGCTATGGCAAAGGCCGACCGTACGGATACTGGGTGCCAGCTCCTTGATCGCCCAGCAATTGATCGCCATCGGGTTCACATATTGCATCAGCAGCGCGTCGGGGCAGACCTCTTCCATGTCGCGGCAGATCGCCTCCAGCACAGGAATGGTGCGAAGTCCGCGGAAGATCCCGCCGATGCCGAGCGTATCGGCAATGGTCTGCCGAAGCCCGTATCGCTTCGGTACGTCGAAATCCGTGACAGTCGCAGGCTTGTAGCCGCCGACCTGCATCATCAGGATGACGAAATCCGATCCGCGCAGTGCCTCTCGACGATCGAGGGTTGCCTCGACTTTGACTTTCGTCAGGTCGAGCGCCTCGCAGATGCGTCGCGCCACGATCTCCGACGTCTTCAGCCGCTCCGGGTCGATATCAAAGAGGCTGATCACATAATCACTGCCCGAGGGTGTGGAGAGCACATCCCCCAGAATGTTCTGCGCAAAAACGGTGCTGCCCGCACCCACGAGGCAAATCTTCGGCATTTCGGTCTCCCGCAAATTAAAACCAGTCATACTGGTGCCTCTTCCAAATCAGAATTTCTTCCTGTTATTGGAGGGAGTATTCCCGGATCGAAGCGCAGGAAGGACATGACGGACGATCATTTCAGCAGGAGCGGCGAGTGGGCGGGATCGCCGCGGAGTTTCCTGATCGAGCGCCACACGGCCGATGCCATGAGTGCAGCGCATTGGCACGACCATGTCGAGATCAACCTGCTTCTCGATGGCGCCATGACTTATCTCTTCAATGGCCGGCAGGAGAGGGTGGAGGCCGGGCGTCTTGTCCTCTTCTGGGCGGCCATTCCCCATCAGACAATCCTGGTGACGCCGGAAGCGCCGCTCATCTGCGCCTACCTTCCGCTCGCCGATTTTCTCGCGCTCTCCATCGACAAGAAGGCGAGACAGGCAATCATGCAGGGTGCCTTCGTCGTCGAGCCCCGCCGCTGCGAGACGACGCCGGCCACGGTCTCTGCCTGGGTCGAGGAATGGGGCAGGGGCGATCCCGTCCGGCGTCAGCTGATCGCCGATGAGGCCAAGCTTAGGGTGCGCAGGCTTATCCTTGATCACGCCGATGATCGAGGCCCGTCCGTTGCAGCCGCTGCGACGCCGCTAAGCCCTGCCGTCCGCCACTCAGAGGTGCTGACCGACCTGATCAACCGGCATTTTTCCGAACCGCTCAACCTGGCGGATCTTGGAAGGCGCGCCAATGTGCACCCAACCACTGCCAACCGGGCATTTCGCGATGTGCTTGGCATTTCCGTAATGGAATATCTGACACGCTATCGCCTCGCGCGAGCGATGCAGCGACTGGCCGAGACGGAGGACTCGATCCTGGAGATCGCCCTCGACTGCGGCTTCGGCTCCAGCAGCCGGTTTTACGATATCTTCAAGCAGCGCACCGGCACGACACCGCGCCAATTCCGACTGTCGCTCGGCAAGCCGTAACGTTTGGCGAGGGGCGACCGATGTTAGGACCAAGTGCAGTCTCAGGCGCGATCCGGCTATCGAATCTTCTCGCCGGCGCGCTAGAGTCTGCAGACGATCCACGTCGAACGGATTGACGTCTATGACGAGTAACAGCAAAAACCTCGCTGGTTCCCCGGCACCTCTGGCCGTGATCGATGATTTCTGCCGAAAGGTCTTCCTCGCCGCCGGCACGGACCAGGAGACGGCGGATGCAGCCACGCGGGGAATGCTGCATGGTACGCGCTATGGCATCGACAGCCATGGTGTGCGCCTGCTTCCTCATTACGTGAGGGGATTGACCGAAGGACGTCTCAATCCACGCCCGCAGATCGTGTTGGCAAACGCCTTTGGCGCCGTGGCGTCGCTCGATGCAGATAATGGCCATGGAGCGCTTGCCACCTATACGGCTATGGAGCATGCCACGCGTCTTGCCGGGGAATTCGGAATCGGCGCCGTCGCCATCCGCAATTCTTCGCATTTTGGTCCGGCGGGTGCTTATGCGGTCGATGCTGCCGATCGCGGTTTTATCGGTTTTGCTTTCTGCAATTCCGACAGCTTCGTGCGCCTGCATGATGGCGCCATGCGCTTCCACGGCACCAATCCGATCGCCTGCGCCGTGCCGGTCAGGAACAGTAACCCGTGGCTCTTCGACATGGCGACCAGTGCCGTGCCCTATAACCGCGTACAGCTCTATCGCAGCCTCAGCCGCCAACTGCCCGAAGGGGTTGCCTCCGATAAACGGGGTTATGACACGACCGATCCCGATGTCGCCGACATGCTGGCGCCGCTCGGCGGCGAATTCGGCTTCAAAGGCGCAGGGCTCGCCGGCATTCCCGAGATCCTGAGCGCCGTGCTCACTGGCATGAAGCTGAGCTTCGATATCGCGCCGATGCCCGGACCGGATTTTTCGAAGCCACGCGGTCTCGGTGCTTTCGTCATCGCACTGAACCCNGCCGCTTTCCTTGATATCGATATCTTCGATGCNGCCATGAAACGCTATNTCGACACCTTGAGGGCATCGCCTGCGCGCGAAGGCNTCACGGTACTGGCGCCCGGCGATCGGGAATGGGCAGTCGCTGCCGAGCGGNAAAAACATGGCGTTACGCTGGATCCGGCTACGGTCGAGGCCTTCAGAACACTTGCCTCCACCTATCAATTGGTCAGCCCGGTGTGAGTGCATGCGTCGGATTGACGCACAACTTCCTCGATGATAGCTTGCGGTCAATTGGTCAGGCCAGTTGACCAGTTGTGCGCTTGAGGAGAAGCGCGCCGGGGAGGCCACAATGTTTTCGGCAGTTGAATCACGCCGCCTCTACAGGCAGGTGGCAGACCAGATTCGTCTGATGATCATCCGGGGCGAACTCGCAGTCGGCCANAGGCTGCCGGCTGAGCGCGACCTTGCTGAGCAACTTTCCGTTTCGCGCCCCACGCTTCGCGAGGCGCTCATCGTGCTGGAAGTCGAGGGTTACATCAATATCCGCATGGGCTCCGGCATCTATGTCACCCGGAAACATGTGGCCGAAGCGTCTGGCCGCGACCGTGAATCGGTCGAGGGTCCCTTTGAATTGCTGCAGGCTCGCGCGATCATCGAGTGCGCGATCTCAGAGGAAGCGGCAAGGAACGCTGGTCCACAAGACATTGCCGTTCTCGACGAAGCGCTGAGAGCGATGAGCGGCGCGGTGGAGGATGCGCGCGCCGTGCTTGTCGCCGACCGCGCCTTTCATACCGGCATTGCGGCAATCGTCGGCAACGCAACCTTGCTCCGCGTCACCGGCGAGTTGTTCGACATGCGCATGACGCCGTATTTCGAGAAGCTTGCCAGCCATTTCGAAGGGCCGGTGTCGTGGCGCACCGCGCTGGAAGAGCACCGGGCTATCCGCGACGCGATCGCCGCCGGCGACGCTGCAGGAGCGAAGGCCGCCATGCGCACGCATCTCACGAATTCGCAGAAGAGGTTTTCCGAAAGCTTCGGGGAGGAGTTTTCGGGCGAGGAGGGGCGCGGCCATGGGGCCGGGCCAAACAAGGGAAACGCAGTCATTTGACGAGATCTCAGGAGGAGAGACCGATGAAGCTGAAACTGACGACGATACTCTGCACCGCCGCCGCAATCATGGCGACGACGGCAATCGCACATGC
>JGI25159J45721_1000810_pt1 | contig 13617 bp, 15 predicted proteins | sample AraplaMF_Cvi_mLB_FD_45721 | JGI IMG/M metagenome (IMG submission 45721)
CAAGACTATCAAAATAATAGATAAAATTTCCATATTCACTTCCTCCAAGCTTTGCTCTTCTTATCTCATTTTACTCGCCCCAGACTGTTTATGGAACGACATAAGATGACATATAAAAAAGAGGATACCTCACCCATCGTAAGATACCCTCTCTTTCAGCTGCTCAAACCATTCTCTCTCTAATTTTAAATATCCCATCTCACTCTTCTCGGCGCTCTTTAATTCTTTATCAGTTTTCTTCATATAAGTACGGGAAGCTTCCATATCGCCCTCTAAATATTTAATAATTCCCTGTGTACGGTAATATCCGTTTAGGTCCATTTTGGTAATGGCCTTTGCATGTTCCTTTGCTTCTTGTAAAGAAAGACTATCCATCTGATAAAGGGCTTTATATAAAAGATACCAACTATGAAAACTACTAACGAAAAACTTATTTTCTTTCGTTACAGGTAGTTGAATAATTCGTTCTATATGCGGTATCGCTCTTTCCATTCCCTCTTGATCCGCACGAGCAAAAAAGACGAGCATAAGCCTACTCATTATCTCTCTTATCCCTTTATTCTCTTTTATTTTTTCCTCACTCAGTTCTACTAATCTTTCATCCCAATCTTTCGGTCTTTTATAACTAAATAACTCACTCGATATTTGAATCTCATATAAATGATTTCTAGCTCTTTCATCATCTTTAATTAAAATGAGAAATTGCATACCATCACTCATAAGCGTTCCTTTTATCGGCACAATTGTAACCGCAAAGATTGCAAAATGGAAAAAGGAAAAATATAAAAGATATTGATAATAACTTACCATATATATGTAACCTGAAGTAATACCGAATAGTAAACTTGTAATCGGTCCACCTAAAGTGAGCCATGCCCATTTTTTCGAAAGATTCGGTGTCTCTATAGAAGGTGGTACTAGTGTTGCAACGCCTCCAAAGTATGCCCATAATTTATTTTCTCGAATGCGTAATTTTCCCTTTTCTTTTTGAATAGTAATGGGTCCTACTGTCATAAATTTAAATGTCAAACCACCTATTACACCAAATGCTACATGTCCTAGCTCATGAATGGCTAACACTAACAATGAAATTCCAACTATTGCCCATAGGTTCAAAATTACTTCTAATTTCCCAGTTCGGATTACTCCGTATAAAATGGACAAAACTAACGCCGCCGTCATGGAACCAGCTGGCCTTCTTAAAATATCCACCTTTTTCTCCCCTCAATAAATCATCTTTTTATGCATTTCATACATATATGTTCCAACATGTAATACCCAAACGAACGAAATCATAATGACCATAAAGAAGTCTTTTCCATCTAAAATTGCATACGCAATCGCCGCCAACCACGCACAAGCAAGTGTCATATTTGTATATTGATATGCCTTATATCCCGCTTCATGAACAATTTGCTTTTGCCCTTCATCTGCATTCTTTGCCCACATTTCCATTGACTGAGAATACGTAACACTCTGTTCTGGATATAGAGCGTTATACCTTTTCCTCATTACAAATCCTAACCAAGTTATAGCGATAAAGCACACTGTAGATACTACAATACTTACACTAACAAAGAGCAAGTTCCCCTCACTTGTATACGTTCTATAAAAAGCGATAACTGAGCAAACAAACCATGATGGAATAACAATTTCCATTACTCGAAAATAAATAAGCGCTATCCCTAATCTTCGTCCCTTAACATTTTCTTCTTCATCTTTCGTTTGTGCGAGCGCTCTTGTACGCTTCCAAATATAATACATAACCGCTATGCCAAATACACTCATCATAACAACGCTAATAACAGGAGATATTTTGCTAGTACCCACTGTTGCGATATCCCCTACTACATACCCTATAAACCCACCAAAAATTGCTCCTACTAACAACTTCAATATAGCCGTCAGTTTCCCATTCCCCTTACTCCCCATCTCCATCTTCCCCCTCCACTAACATAAATATCTCCTCCACCGGCGCTCCAAAAATTTGTGCGATTTTTAACGATAACACAATAGATGGCGCATAATCCCCACGCTCAATTAAACTAATGGTTTGCCGTGATGAGCCAATCGCTTTACCTAACTCACCTTGTGATAAACGATGCTTTGCTCGAAATTCTCTCACCCGATTTTGAAGCTTCATATTTTACCTCTTTTTCTTTTATTTAATTAAGATTGTAAATAATATCCTGGTAAATGTCAATTATCATTGTCATTTTGACGTAGATACATGTCAAAAATACATATATATTATACTAGATATAACGTATATAATAATTTTTAAGAACTACATAATTGAGGTGTCTCATGGATAAAAAAATGGTCTTTCCTTACGCTATTATTAAATTTTCAGCGGCCTGTTCTCTCTTTTTTTCTTTTTTATTATTTTTCTTTATAGGAAGTGATATGAACTTCTTTAAAACTTCCGCATACTTAACTGGATTTTTATATAATTTTTGGTTTTACCTTCTTTTCTTCTACGCAATTTTATGCTCGCTTGTAATTGACAAATTAAGTTCAAAACATAATAGTACGCCAAGAAAAGTTTTGCTTTATATTCTATCTGGTTACTTATTCTTTCTTCCATTTCATATATACAATGGAGGAGATATTATTCTAACTTTCCTAATTGGATCTGTAGGGGCAATTTGTTCACTTTTCTTTTATTTATGTACATGTATAGCAAATAAATCAAAATGGTTTCGATATATGACCGCTATTATCATTCCTATTTTATTCATTGCAATATGCGCTATTGATTTTACCCAAAAAGAACAATGGGTTGAGCACAGTACAAAAAATACATTTGAGGCGGATTTCTCATATTTTAACGTCACACATAAAATACCCGTTTATGTAAAAAAAGGAGAAACAATTGAGGTTAACGTAAACTTTCTTATTACTGAAAATAGCGCCTATCAAGGTTATAGCACTTACTTTTCTAGTGAATTTAATAAATATGAACCTATGTCCATACTAAGCAATGATACTTACGAACTTTCACCTAGTAAAACGGGGACATATTATATAGTAGTGACCGGTTACGGTATCGAGGGAAAGATAAAAGCAAACTGGAAAATAAAGTGAAACTTTAATCAGTGGGGGTTTTTTTCATCTCCCACTGATTATTAGCCCGCACCAATCGGGCCTTTACGGGCAGTTAATGCGGGATAAAACAAAAAGGCAGTGCTTTTGCACTGCCTCCCTAAAATCTGACATAGAATGGATTCCATATTAACTTGCGTTTTGTAAAAATACTCGTTTTAGTTGCTTGCGGAAACGAACGCTTAACGTAATTGCTACAATGACAATGGCTCCGAAAATGATTTTGCCGATATGCTCTTCCAATAATCCGAAAATATCATGTAAGTTACCACCTAACCAGTAGCCACCGATTAAGAAAAATGATACCCAGAATAAAGCACCTGAATAAATTGTAATCGCAAAACGGCGAAACGGTAAGTTAATGATACCTGCAAAGTATCCTGTAAAATGACGTACTCCAGGAATGAAGAAACCGATAAAGATAAGGAAATATCCGTATTTATCGAACCACATTCTCGTTAAATCAATTTTTCTTTGTGTTAAAAATACATACTTCCCATACTTTTGAACAAAAGGCATACCGAGCTTATTCCCTAAAAAGTATTGAATCGTCATTCCTACACTTGTCCCAATAAAGGATAGGATAATTAAAATAGGTAAACTTAGATCACCCTTCTGTGCTAAAAATCCCGCATATGCTAATGTTGGCTCTCCCGGAAACGGAAGCGCAATATATTCTAACAGCAAGCCTACAAGCACTACATAATACCCGTATTGCTGAAATAATTCATGAACCCATTCCATGTCATCTCTCCTTTCACTCACGTACAACTTCTTACTACATATTGTATAAAAAAATTGTCGAAATAACTATCACAATAGCTTACATTTTTATTACATTTTTGTAAGGCTCGCACTAACGTTTTCTGTTCTTTATTTAATTATCGCTTTAAAACGAGATGATACCTATCTATTACACTGGATAGGTACATTAATATACAAATTCCATCCAGTTTTTAGCACTTGGAAATCGCCTCATTTTGTTCTCTATAAAAAACCATAACAAACTCATACTAACTTCATATTAGCTTCATATACGTATTGTAAGATTATATCGGAATTTGTTGAAAACTTTTATTACTATATTACCTAAACATTAAATTGAATAAATATAAATCGCTTTCTGAAAATGAAAAAAGGGAGAATAGGAATGGAAGCTTATACAATGCACGATTTTATTAATACCAATATTGAATCTCATCCAAATGAAACGATTTTTAATTTACACATAAGCCAAACAAATGAATTTGACGTAAGCTTAACAAAATCTACAACACTATCCTTTATCATTTCTAGAAAGAATATTAAGATTGTCACGAAAAAATGGATTAATTCTAATCACGAAAGCATGATTGGAAAAAGTTATATCATTCCAACTAAAGCCTTTCATTATTTCTTACCTATCATTTCTGAAACAGAAGATGAAATGAACATTCAAGTACAGAGCTTTGGACTATACGGCGAACTTCTACTAAATGAAAGATTACTTATTGATAAAAACAACAAATATAATACAAAAATCACTAATTTTTTTGAATCACTAAATGAAAACGTACATCAAGCATTACGCGGATTACAAATTCGGTGTATGTAATACTACTAAAATAGTAAAAGGAGAATATAATGAAAAAATTACTAGTAACTATAATGTTATCGTTAGGTTTTTTAACTGTTCCATATATGTCTGCAGAAGCAGCTTCAACTAACGAACAGCTTATCGTTGACACGAAATTAAATAAAATGGATTTCTATCAAAATGGAAAGTTTATAAAAAGCTTCTCTGTCGCTACTGGAAAAGTTGCAACGCCTACACCGAAAGGTACTTTTCAAGTGGTAAACAAAATTAAAAACCGTCCTTATTATACAGGACATATTAAAGGCGGCGATCCACGTAATCCACTCGGTGATCGTTGGCTCGGATTAAATATGGCAGGAACATACGGAACAACGTATGCAATTCACGGCACTAACAATAATCAAGCGATTGGTAAAGCTACAACACTCGGCTGTATTCGCATGTATAACAACGATATACATTGGTTATTTGAACGTATCCACGATCGTGCCACTGTCACTGTAAAATAACCTATGAACCAGATTTACATGTAGCCAAGAATTTTATATCTTGGCTTATTTTATTTATTCATTTACAGTAGCGGAACAACTATACTTGCATATATAATGAAGGTAGACTGCGCTAAATAGTGTCTGAACATTGATAAACATGGATATTAAAATTATACAGTTATAAATTTTACATTGCACTCTATAATAGAACTACTGTGATTCTAAAATATTCAGTTCCAATAAACAATTCCCCTTGCTACTTTTATGATTACTTTATAGCGGGGGCTTATTATATGTATATATAACCTGAGTCATCCAAAAATGAAGAATTCGAATATTGCGGTAAAAGCGTTATTTAGGAGGTGTTACTATGACGCATATACTGGTGATTGAAGACAACCCAGATATACAAGAACTTATTCGTGAATTTTTAACTGCCCAAAATTTTACCGTTGATGTGGTTGGCGCTGGAACGGAAGGAATTCTTCTTTTCCAAAAAAATTCATACGACCTTGTCCTCCTTGATGTAATGTTACCAGATATAGATGGTTATAGTATTTGTAAAATTATGCGAGGACAGTCTGATATACCAATTATTATGTTAACAGGCTTACATAATGAAGAAAGTGAAATTAAAGGGTTTGAGTTGGGCGTTGATGACTATATTACGAAACCGTTCCATTACACGGTATTTATTAAACGCGTAGAAGCTGTATTAAGAAGGACAACAACGAAGGAAACCGAAACTGCAACTATACTACAATTCCATGAATTGATGTTAAATTCTACAGCGTATGCGGCTTATGTTCATGGCAATCAAATTGAACTAACAACTAAAGAATTTGAGATTATATATACTTTGTTACAAAATCGAGGAAAAGTATTATCAAGAAGTGATTTATTAAATAAGGTATGGGGCTATGAACATTATGGTGATGTAAGAGTTATAGATACACATATTAAAAATTTAAGAAAAAAATTGAGGATCCCTTATATTAAAACGGTGAAAGGCATTGGCTACAAAATCGAAGCATAGCAAGGATAACATCACCAAAAATATTTTCATCAAAACCTTATTGTTTTGTGTTCTTTTATCATTTTGCCTGTATCAAATTATTTATTTTCTAGCTTTAAACTATGATAAAGAGCATTATGCGAAAAAAACTGAAACTCCAACTGCGGAACATGCGGATTCAGTTACGAAAAATGAACAAAATAAAGTTGTTTCAGAGGGTAGCATCTCAAATTTCCAGTCATCTATTATAGATTTCAAAACACTCTCTACAGCTATTAATCATCTTTTGCAAACTAGCCAAACTGTAGCTGCAAAAGAAAATGCAGCAAAGAAAACAAATGAAACACATGATAGTCCAAGTTTAGCAGATGCCTTGCAACAATTAGCTCCAAATATTGGTGCAACAATGCTNGCATTATCTCTGCTCGGTTCTTTAATTTATGCCAAACTAATTGCCAAACCTTTTCAATATATGAGCGATACTTTAAAAGATATTATAAATCTGGACTTTTCAGATAAACAATCACCTAACAAAAATACAGATCAAACAGATTTCAATTTGCAAGTAGCGGCTTCACAAGTCCCAACTATTGTGAAAAATCTACATGAAACAAATAAAGATTTACGAAATGAGCTCAAGAAAGAACAACAATTAGAACAATCTCGTAAAGAATTTATGTCTATGGTATCCCATGAATTAAAAACACCTATCGCAGTCGTTATGGGACAACTAGATGGCATGATTCACGGAATCGGTGCATACAAAGATAGAGACAAATATCTAAAACGATCCTACGAGATGATGCAAGATATTAACATATTAACGGAAAAGATGTCAGAATTATCCAAAATACAAAATCCTCAATTCAAACCGAATTTAGAAGTTGTTTCACTATCTAACATCATTGAGGACGTTATGCGGAAAGTAGATTATTTTATATCTGTAAAGCAATTAACTGTTCAATCTAACATTAAACAAGATGTAATAATTTTAGCTGATCCTAAATTTATTCAAACTGCTATTTTTAATATTATTTCAAATGCAATTCACTATACAATCGATCATCAGCATGTATATATAAAGCTTTATGAAAAACCAAACGGTTACGCATTAGAGGTTTTAAATACAGGTTCACAAATAGATGAGGACAAACTCGATCATCTATTTGAGCCTTTCTATCGCGCTAACCCTGGAAACAACGGTTTAGTACAAGGTAGCGGTCTTGGATTATATATTGTAAAACAAATACTAGATAAACATCAGTTTCCTTATGGAATACAAAACACACCTCAAGGTGTAAAATGCTCAATTGTCTTTCCAAAAGCAATGTAAACTACTACTATAATTTCATAACCCAAACTCATACTTCGTATGAGTGGCGGAATTTTGTAGAGTCTCTTACTCTGTTTCGTTCGCCCGTTGTCCTTATTAGGATAACGGGCGTTTTTTATTTATCCCGCTATTTGCGGGCAGTAAAACTCCCACCCAAAAATTCGGCTGGAGCAAAGAAGTTAGGTGGGAGTCAGGCTGCCCATAAACGCCCGATTGGTGAGGGCTGATAATCAGTGGGGGATGAACAAAACCCCCACTGATTAAAGTTTCACTTTATATAAGGAGGTTTTCTCATGGAGAAATTTAAGTATTCATTACTAGTTTTATTCGGCGCTTGTAGCTACGGCGTACTTTCAACTATTTTTAAACTCGGATTCATCGACGGATTTTCAGCACACCAACTACTAGGAGGACAATATGTCTTCGGGTGGATTGGTCTACTTTTACTCGTCCTTTTCTTTTCACGTCATAAAGTATCAAAAAAACAATTCTTTTCGTTACTAACAGTCGGCACAACTATGAGTATGACAGGTATTTTCTATGCTATTTCTGTAGAAGAACTGCCAGCCTCTATCGCTGTCGTTTTACTCTTTCAGTTCACTTGGATTGGTGTAGTCATCGAAGCGATTGCCAACCGCACATTCCCAAGCCGTGAAAAAGTTATATCTATTATTATTTTGTTTACTGGTACATTGTTTGCTGGTGGAGTATTTGAAGGACTTGGACAAAACTTTTCGACGAAAGGTATTATCTTCGGGCTATTAGCTGCCGTCTCTTTCTCATTCTATGTATTTGCAAGTGGACGCGTCGCTACAGATGTTCCGCCTTATACAAAAAGCTTTCTTATGACAACGAGTGCTACTCTTATTGTATGCTTATTTTTCCCGCCTACCTTTTTAACGGACGGCGCTTTACAAGCAGGCCTATGGAAATATGCTTTCTTTCTTGGACTGTTTGGAGTTATTGTACCTGTCATTTGTTTTTCAATTGGTGTACCGAAAGTCGGAACGGGGCTTGGTACAATATTAGGTGCAGCAGAATTACCAACAGCAATTATCGCTTCTATTACACTTGTTCATGAAGTTGTATCACTCATGCAGTGGATAGGAATTGTGTTTATATTACTCGGTATTTTTACACCACAACTACTTACTGCTAGGAAAGAAAAAAAACATAATCGTGTGCATAGTGCGTAAACAATACAAACAAAGTTACAATATGATGTAAACTTTTTTGGGAGGTATAAATGACTATTTTAAGCATAGTATGGTTTTCTATTATGTGTATCTTCTTCCTAATACGATACCTGAAAGAAAAGAAATTTTACGATTTGCTCCTAATTCCTATTTGCATATATGCAGGGGCAGTGAAAACTCCTTTAGTAGAGTACTTAAACTTTAACGATACATTTAAAATAACATATGATATTGCAGCTATTATTCTCGTAATCCTTGCTGTACTTTTCTTTTTGAAAGATAAGAAAGAGGGATATACAGCATAATAGAAAAGGGATGTTCCATTAATCAGGAACACCCCTTTTCTTTATGCAGTACATGAGATTATATCGGTGTTTTTTCAAATATATCGATTTTTTAAAAAAGAAGACTATTCGAAAATCTCTTCTTTTCCACTTCATCACACCATACAAAATCAAACATCAATTCAAAAAGAACAGGAAATCTCATCCTCCTGCCGAATAAGTATAAGTTCACAAAAGGAGTGATAAAATTGAATCAAAAACAACTAAGCACGATTAATGAAAAAAGCTGGAATGCAGCTGCTTATGAAGCTTGGACGAATCGTCACGGCACACCGACAGAATATGCAAAANAACTCATGCAAGATCCTGTTCATGAAGTCTCCTACTATTTACCTTACATACAATCTCCAAAAGGAAAGCGTATTATTAATTTACTCGGATCAAAAGGTAACAAAGCAGTTGCTCTCGCTCTTTTAGGAGCTGACGTAACGGTTGTTGATATTTCAGCAAGTAATGCAAAATACGCAAATGAACTTGCTGAAGCAGCCAGAGTTTCTATTCAGTACATCGTCTCTGATGTACTAGATGTAACTCTCCCTCAATCATTTGATATCGTATTACTAGAACTTGGTGTACTCCATTACTTTTTAGATTTAAAACCGCTCTTTACAAAAATCTCTCAATTACTAAAAACGGACGGAACATTTATCCTTCGCGATTATCATCCAATGTATACAAAACTATTAGGAATAGACCATCCATCATTTCGAGCAAGTGGAAGTTATTTTGATGAAGAATTAATTAAAGATGATGTTGCTTACAGCATTCTTCTTACAGAAGCACAAAAAGAATCTTTACCGAAAACAACCATCCGCCGCTGGACGTTAGGAGAAATTGTTACAACGCTCGCGGAAGAACATTTTAAAATTGAAAAACTAGTTGAAGAACACGGGTCTCATCAAAGATGGGTCTTCCCTTCTACGGCACCAGAAGGAATTGAAGAACGAATACCCGGTCTATATACAATAATTGCGACAACATGCAAAAAAGGATCCCTTCACGGATAGGATCCTTTTTGCATGCTCGCGCATATAAGTTGAGGTTGGAGATTACCATAATTCTGTAGAATAGGACACAAGATATTTCAACATTCGTCTCTGACTTACGTCGTCAAAAAGGGGTATGACCAACATAACGAAGAGTAATGTTTCAGTTGATAGTGATAATCGTTATCAACTAATTAGAAGTATACATGATGTTATTTCAAATTACAATAGGATTTCTAATATTTATTTATGAATTTTTGGATATACAAATGTATACATTTAAATAACATTTACTTGTACTCATCTGCCCTTTTCCATTATCCGCTATAATTTTTGTTTCTCCGAGAGGAATATTTTTTTTGAGCTCATTTCCTGCACTTATCCCGCATATCCGTTATAATGAGAACCGATATCATTAATATTTAGGGGGTGCTACACATGTCACAACAAGCATTTGAAGAAAAGTTATATGCGAACTTAGAAGCTGTTATTGACCCTGAATTAGGTGTTGATATTATCAATCTCGGATTAGTTTATGACGTTACAGCGGATGAAAATAATAATGCTGTCATTACAATGACGATGACTTCTATCGGTTGTCCAATGGCTGGCCAAATCGTATCCGACGTTAAGAAAGTATTATCAACGAATGTACCTGAAGTAAATGAAATAGAAGTAAACGTTGTATGGAACCCGCCATGGACAAAAGAACGTATGTCACGTATGGCAAAAATCGCATTAGGTGTTCGTGATTAAATAAGGAAAAGACCTGACAATCCAGTCAGGTCTTTTTTCTCTTATTATTTTACTCCTACAGCGTCATAAGCTTTTGTTACAGCTTGTACAGCTTTAGAGTTTTTACCGTATAAATCTTCTGCTGATTGAAGTGCTGCTTGACGCATCATTTTAAAGTCAGAGTTTGCAGTTAAATATTTAGTAAGAGCACGATAGTAAATTTTTTCTGTCGCTTCACGGCCCACTCCAGTTACTTTCACACCGTAATGAGTGCCGCCATCAGATACTAAATACGCTGCCTTATTATTAATACTACTGTTAATATGAACGCCGCCATTATCAGCTGTTCCAGTATAACGTTTATTGTAATGATCTGGGTAACCTTCACCAGGTTTTAATGGGTTCGGAATAGATGCTGGATCTTTCAGAGAACGAAGTGCATCACCAGGCTTACCAGGTGTATAAATATCAGCACCTAAATCCCAGCTCTTCTTCTCAACCATGACACCCATAATGTCAGATAACGATTCATTTAACGCACCTGATTCATTTTTATATACAAGGTTTGCTGTATGCTCAGTTACAGCATGCGTTAATTCGTGACCGATAACATCAAGTCCAGCAGATAATGGAATGAATGTCTTGCCATCACCATCACCATACATCATCTGAATACCGTTCCAAGCTGCGTTATTCCAAGATTCACCTACGTGAACAGTAGAAATAAGTTTCGCACCTTTATCATCGAAAGAGTTACGGTTAAATGTCTTTTTGTAGTAATCATATACTTTACCTGCATTCACATGCGCATCAACTGCCGCTTTATCTTCGAAGAACTTAGATTTACTTGCAATTTCTTCTCCTGTATATCCAAGAATTTGTGAGAATAAATTAAACCAGTTTTCATCCATATTCTCTGCATCAAATGTATGGACACCTTTTCCTCGTGTACCATCAAATAAGTTGAACGCTCCTGTTTTCGTATCTTGAGCAATTTCAAATGATTGTCTAGCGCCTAATACTCCGTAACCAAATCCAGTAATGTTATCTACCGCATTATATTTCTCAATAACATTCCCATTTGTTGCATCAACAAAGTAATGCCAATATCCTGGAGCTGGTTTTGAAACCGATGCTTTTACAAGATACGCAAGATAGTATTGACCATCTTTTTCATACACATATAAATCTTTTTTCACACCATCATAATTCTTTACTTTACCAATTTCTTTCTCAATATTAGCTTTTGCAATCGTTTCTGCTTGTTCTGCACTAATACTTGCAGATGCAGGAATATTTTTATCATCTAAACTCGGAATAACTTGTCCGAAAAATGCTTTTACATTATTTTCTTTATCAAGCGTAACTGTTTGATCTGAACCATACACAGGAATGTTATTATGCTTCTCAACTAACTTCACATGTGTTGTACCAGACTCAGCATCTTTTTCTTCACCAACGATATTGAAATGTTTGTCAATATTTCCCGCTAGTTTAAACATATCCTTTTTACTCTCTAAATATTGAAAGACTGTCTCTTTTTTATCTAGTCCTTCCGGCGCTTTCCATTCTTCACCTATGTAAGCTGGCGTTTTAAACTCTTGGTGATACTGGATCTTTTGCTCTTCTGCTTTCGTCGTAGTTGCTCCAAATGCCCCAAACCCACTTGCGATAACAGTTAATGCTAATGCTGATGAAATTACTTGCTTTTTCAATCTAACACTCCCCATTCCCCTAAAAGTTTTTAACACCTTTATAAAATTCTGAATAACTTTCCTGATACCTGTTTCCAAAAATTGAGAAAGTTTTTTCTGTTAATTTAACTCACACCAAAAAGGATATCGTTTCCGATATCCTTTTTCCTATAACTTTTCATCCCACTATTCACATACTTAAAATCACCATGGATTAAAATTTCACTTTATTCCATTTTCATTTCAATCGCTAAGTAATGAGAGTTTTCTTTCGCTTGAATGCGAATCTCTTCTTCTACAGCCTCCGCTGCATCACGCGTTACGAGTGTTTCACCATTCACAACACTGCTACCTTCAATTTGTACAAGGTATAATTGACGTCCTTCTTGAACAGGAAACTGAATTTCTTTACCAGCCTCTAATGATAAAGAATATAAATTTGCATCTTGGTGAATATGAATTGGTGCATCTCCATCAAAAGGAGATACCATATGGAACCACTCATTTTCACGTTTACTCCAATCAAATTTAAACTCACCATAGTTCGGTTTATGACCATCACGGTCCGGTAAAATCCAAATTTGTAATAACCGCAATGTTTCATTTCCTAAGTTATGCTCACTGTGAAATACACCAGTACCTGCACTCATATATTGAACGTGCCCACGCTCAATTGTCCCTCGGTTCCCCATACTATCTTCATGTGTTAATTCACCATCTATAACGTAAGAGATAATCTCCATATCACGGTGCGGATGCATATCAAAACCAGTTTGTGCCGCTATTAAATCATCATTCATAACACGTACTGCTCCAAAATTCATATTGTTTGGATTATAATAATTTGCAAAAGAAAAATGAAAATGTGTATTTAACCACCCGTGATTTGCTCTTCCCATATTTTTATGATCAACTTTTCTAAACATATCCTTCACCTCATATTATCTCGAAATCGAGATATTTATTTTTAATTTTTATCACTGCAACTTCTTCAGTAATTCTAATAATTGTTTTTGTTCTTCTCTATTTAGCTTATCAAATTGTTCTGCTTGAAATGTTTCTTGCGGCGGGACTATTTCTTCATATAGAACCTTTCCCTCTTCTGTTAATGAAATATATTTCGTGGTACCTTCTTGTTCACG
>JGI25159J45721_1000828_pt1 | contig 13475 bp, 10 predicted proteins | sample AraplaMF_Cvi_mLB_FD_45721 | JGI IMG/M metagenome (IMG submission 45721)
GCGCCGCCGCCCCTCGTCAGTGAGTGGGCTTATAATCCTCACACACCGAAACAGTCAACACCACCAATCCAACTTTTTTGACATTTTTGTAACAGGTTGATTTTGCTTGCTGTTTTTGAGCGCTCGATCACACGCGCCAATTTGCCGGTCAAAATAGCCCGGTTTCGGATCGGTTTTCGCTCGATACGGTCAAGCAGTCTCGATTTTGGGTGCCNTCCTTATATGGGAAGCATGGCCCCGAATTCCAACCGCTTGCCTCGACCGCCCCAATCGCTAGTCTGAAACAGTCATATCCAAGCCGATACGGAGTTTCAGAATGCTTGTCCTCGATGAAGAACAGACGCGATCCGCACTGCCCTGGGCGGAGCTTATCGACGCCATCGAGGCAATGTTTCGAAGCACCTGCGTCATGCCCGTTCGNCATCACCACGATATGGAGGTCCCCGGGGAAGAGAATGCCACTCTTCTGTTGATGCCGGCCTGGCTCCCCGGGCAGTATACGGGCATCAAGACTGTTTCCGTCTTTCCCGGCAATNTTCGCCGAAGCCTTCCGGCGATTTTCGGAAGCTATCTGCTCTCCTCTGCAGCAACCGGCCAGATGCTGGCGGTCATCGAGGGCGGAGAGCTCACGGCACGCCGGACCGCAGCGACCTCGGCCCTGGCGTCGCGCTATCTTTCCCGGTCGGACGCCGAGGAAATGCTGGTCTGCGGTACCGGCCGACTTTCACTCAACCTCATGCAGGCACATGGGATAGCCAGACCGATCCGGCGCTACCATGTCTGGGGACGCAATAACGAAGCGGCGGAGAAGGTAGCCGAGGANGCGCGAGCACTTGGGCTGCAGGCCGAAGCTGTGAGCGATCTTGGAGCGGCGGCGAAAACGGCCGATATCATTTCCTGTGCGACGCTCTCCAGCGAGCCNCTTATTCGTGGCGAGTGGCTTAAGCCCGGTGCCCATCTCGACCTTGTCGGCGCTTTCAAACCCAGCATGCGCGAGAGCGACGATGATGCCGTGCGTCGCTCCGCCGTATATGTCGATACGAGAGCCGGCGCGCTCAGCGAAGGTGGCGACATCGCGCAACCGCTGAAGAGCGGGGTATTAAAAGCAGACGATATACGCGGCGAGCTCGCAGAACTGATCGCTGGCACCTGCGGTAGACGGAAGGACGATGAGGAAATCACGCTCTTCAAATCCGTTGGTGCAGCGCTCGAGGATCTGGCCGCCGCCATCCTTGCCTATGAAATGGTGACGGGCGGAAAGTGAAGACCATGCCTTCTTTGCCGGAGCTTCCGGTTTCGCACATGCTGCCCGATATCAGCGCGGCGCTTGGCAAGGAGAAGCGCGCCGTACTTTCGGCTCCTCCGGGCGCCGGGAAGACGACGCTCGTACCGCTTCATCTGCTTGGCCAGGCCTGGCGCGCTGACGGGAAGATCATCCTGCTAGAACCCCGCCGGCTGGCGGCACGCGCCGCGGCAAGCCGGATGGCGTCTCTGCTCGGGGAGCAGGTGGGCGAAACGGTCGGCTACCGCATGCGCCTGGACAACAGGATATCGGCAAGGACGCGGATCGAGGTTGTCACCGAGGGAGTCTTCGCTCGCATGATCCTCGATGATCCCGAACTTTCAGGCGTCTCCACCGTCATCTTTGACGAATTTCACGAGCGGTCGCTGGATGCCGATTTCGGTCTTGCGTTGGCGCTTGACGTTCAATCGGCGCTTCGCGACGATCTTCGAATCCTTGTGATGTCGGCAACGCTTGATGTCGAGCGGGTGGCTGTGTTGCTTGAACATCCGCCTATCATCGAAAGCATGGGGCGAAGCTTTCCGATTGATATCCGCTATCAGGACCGACCGGGCGGCGAGCGAATTGAAGACGCAATGGTGCGGGCGATCGCGGGTTTTCATGCGAGCGAATCCGGATCGATCCTCGCTTTCCTTCCCGGTCAGGCGGAGATCACACGGACGGCAGAGCGACTCGAGGGGCGGTTCGGCGCCGAGACGCTGATTACACCGCTCTACGGCAATCTCAGCCAGAAGGAGCAGGATACGGCGATCCGCCCTGCGGCACCGGGTACCCGCAAAATCGTGCTTGCGACCTCGATTGCCGAAACCTCGATTACCATAGACGGGGTACGGATCGTGATCGACAGCGGGTTGCAGCGGCTGCCTGTTTTCGAGGCATCGACGGGCATCACGCGGCTGGAAACCGTGCGCGTTTCTCGTGCTTCGGCCGATCAGCGTGCTGGCCGCGCCGGAAGAACGGAGCCGGGCATCGCCGTCCGTCTGTGGCACCAGGGCCAGACGGCGGCGCTCCCGGCCTTCACACCACCACAGATCCTTTCGAGCGATCTTTCCGGTCTCGTACTCGATCTTGCCCATTGGGGCGTTCAGGACACAAAATCGCTGGCCTTTGTCGATCAGCCGCCGGAGACAACGATCAGGGAAGCCCGTGCGCTGCTGGTGCAGCTCGGGGCGCTGGACAAGGACGGCGCGTTGACAGCGCGCGGAAAGGTCATGCGCGACCTCGCCCTGCCGCCGCGGTTGGCTGCCATGGTGGTCTCGGCTGGTGAATCAGGTCATGCCAAGGATGCGGCGCTGATCTCCGTGCTTTTGACCGAGCAAGGGCTCGGCGGCACCAGCCTCGATCTGGAAGAGCGCCTGCGACGGTTCAAAGGCGAAAAAGGCGAAAGGGCAGAGGCTTCGAGACGGCTCGCGGGAAGGCTCTCGGAAGGCTTCAACAAGGTTTCAAGTGCTGAACCTGCGCTCGCAGGAAGGCTTCTGCTGCACGCTTTCCCGGATCGGGTCGCACTTCAGCGCGGCGCGCGCGGGCGATATGTCATGGCGAATGGCCGCGGCGCGGAGCTGGCGGAGACCGAGCGGCTGGCCGGCAGCCAGATGCTGGTCATTGCCGATCTGACGGGCCGGGCCGCGCAGGGGAGAATTCTGGCGGCAGCGGACATCTCCCGTGCCGACATCGAGGTTGAACTGCCGGGCGAAATCCGGACGGACGACCAGACCTTTTTCGACAGGCAGAGCCGGCAGGTGCGGGCACGCCGGGCCACAAGGCTCGGAGCGATCATCTTCGAGGAAGCGCCGCTTCCGCGCCCCTCGGGCGAGGCGGTGGTGCGGGCGCTTGCGCAGGGATTGCAGGAACTAGGGCTCGATCAGCTTCCCTTTTCCAAGGAGGCCCTGCAACTTCGGGAGCGAATCGGCTTCCTGTATCGGACGATCGGTGAACCGTGGCCCGACATGAGCGATGAAGCACTACTTGGCCGGATGGAAGACTGGTTCATCCCTTTCCAAACGGACGCGCGAGGGCTTTCGGATATTTCCGTCTCCGGGCTCTCCAACGGGCTGATGGCGCTCGTGCCGCACGATCTGCAGCGCGATCTCGCACGGCTTGCTCCAACGCATTTCGAGGCACCAACGGGGCAGCGTCATCCGATCCAGTACGACGGCGAAGAACCAACGCTGACGATCCGGGTTCAGGAGCTCTTCGGTCTCAAGCAGCATCCGGCGGTCGCTGGGGGACGATTGCCCCTTCTTCTGGAGCTTACTTCTCCGGCCCATAGGCCGATCCAGACGACCCGCGACCTGCCCGGCTTTTGGGCGGGCTCATGGAGGGATGTGCGTGCCGACATGCGGGGACGCTATCCGAGACATCCCTGGCCGGAGAGGCCTGACGAAGCGGCGCCAACGACAAGGGCAAAGCCCCGTGGTACATAATCTGCCGTCCTTGGAGCGCCGGCGTCGATGCTGTGAGAGTGTGGGCTGTAGGAGTATGGCGTGATCGAGAAGACCGAGATCCAGACACANGAAGACAGGCTGAGCAGCCGCCGGCTGCGGTTGCAGACTTTGGTGCGATTGCGNTGGCTGGCNGTCACCGGCCAGGCGGTAACGGTCGTCATCGTCGCCTTCCTCTTGAAATTCCCCCTGCCGCTGGTTGCCAGCTGCTCGCTGATTGCNGCACTCGCCTGGGTGAATTTCTATCTGATGATCCGNTATCCGCCGACCCACCGGCTTGAGCCGCCTGCCGCTTTCGCGCTTTTGGGTTTCGATCTTNTGCAGCTCTGCGCGCTGCTCTTCATTACCGGCGGCCTGGCCAATCCCTTTGCAGCGCTGGTCTGCGTACCCGTCATCATTTCCTTCGCCTCACAGCCGATCCGCTACAGCACGGCATTGATCGGCTTTGCGATGGTCTGCATTACCGTGCTTGCCTTTTCGCCCTTCCCGCTTCCGTGGTTCGACGGGATGGAAATCAATGTNCACAATGTCATGCAGTTCGGTGTCTGGTGCTCGATCGCCTCGACGATGGCCTTTGCCGCCTTCTATGCCTACCGGGTGTCGATGGAAGCGAGCCAGCTTGCCGACGCGCTGGCAGCAACNGAGCTTGTGCTGCAGCGGGAGAAGCATCTTTCGCAGCTCGACGGGCTTGCCGCCGCNGCAGCCCATGAGCTCGGCACCCCGCTTGCCACGATCAGTGTCGTTGCCAAGGAAATGGAGCGCGAGCTCAAGAATGACGACCGGTTCCGCGAGGATGTACAGCTTCTCCGCAGCCAGAGCGAGCGCTGCCGCGATATCCTTCGCCGGCTGACGACGCTCTCTGCCGAGGGCGATGCGCATCTGCGGCGGCTACCGCTCTCCTCGATGATGGAGGAGATCGTGGCGCCGCATCGGGAATTCGGTATCAAGCTGGAGTTGGTGGAGAAGAGCCCGCGCAGGGGCGAGCCTGTTACCGACCGCAATGCCGGCATCATGTACGGGCTTGGCAACCTCGTCGAGAATGCCGTCGACTATGCGCGGGAGAAGGTGACGGTCACGGTCGAACACGATCACGAAAAGGTGCTCATTGTCATCGAGGACGACGGCAACGGTTACGCACCCGATATTCTGACGCGGATCGGCGAACCCTACGTCACCAAACGGCAGAAGGAAGATACGGCTGGAGGCCTTGGACTCGGGCTTTTCATCGCCAAAACGCTGCTGGAGCGCTCCGGTGCATCCTTGATTTTCGAAAACCGCGAACCGGAAAACGCCGGTGCGCGCATTCGAATCGAATGGCCGCGCGTATTGATGGACGCAAATTCGACAAAATGACTTTGTGGGCATAAACAGGATATGAGCGGTTGACGCATTTTTGGACATTCAACCGTCGGGACCGTAGCNATGACAGATCAGAATCACGAGATTTCCGCCGGCTCCAACGAGGAGCATATCGGGCCNGACCCGAGCCTGCTGATCGTCGANGACGACGGCCCCTTTCTGCGTCGCCTGGCGCGGGCCATGGAGGCGCGCGGCTTTCATGTGGAAACGGCCGAATCGGTGGCAGAAGGTGTGGCCAAGTCAAAAGGCAGGCCGCCGAAATATGCGGTGGTCGACCTAAGGCTCGGCGATGGCAACGGTCTCGATGTCATCGAAGCTATCCGCCAGCGGCGTGACGATACGCGAATCATCGTGCTGACGGGCTACGGAAATATCGCTACTGCCGTGACCGCGGTGAAGCTCGGGGCTGTGGATTACCTTGCAAAACCCGCTGATGCCGATGATGTGTTTGCCGCGTTGACGCAGCGGCCGGGAGAGAAGGCNGAACTGCCGGAAAATCCCATGTCGGCCGATCGCGTGCGCTGGGAACACATCCAGCGTGTNTATGAAATGTGCGAGCGCAACGTGTCCGAGACGGCACGCCGGCTCAACATGCATCGCCGCACACTGCAGCGCATCCTCGCCAAACGCGCTCCGAAATAATCAGACGTCGTCGACGTTGAAGGGCTTGCCGTTTGCCCATTCGGCCATCATCAGCCGCTGAGCGGCTGCGCGCGAGAAATTGAGCGTCACGGCCTTGCGGGTCGCTGGCGGCAGGCGGTGTTCAGGTGCTTCGCGCAGCATATGCGCCCCGTAACCATCTGAAAGAAAAAGGCCGCACTCTTCCGGGAAGATATCCAGGGGCACATCCTTATGTGTTGCAAAGAATAGCCTGTCGCAATGCAGGCGGTAATCCGGCCATTTGCGATCGACCTTGAAGTCTTCGATCGACGTCTTGATCTCGACGATCCAGACCTCTCCTTTTTCAGAGATCGTGATCAGATCGGCCCGGCGACCGCTCGCCAGCGGCAGCTCCGGCAGCACCGCGTGGCGCATGTCGTGAAGCAAAATCTGCATGCCACGGCGCACCATCATGGCCCTGTCCGATTGCCGGCCATCGATTAACGGATTGTTATTGTAAACGCTCAAAATCGTCATGGATAACCATCAAGTGGGGTTGGCCGTTGTTGCAAAAAAGCCATGCGCTTTTAATTTGCGGCTCAGATGGATTTTGTCGCACCGCAGCAGCCTTGCAAAGGCAAAGTTAATCGAAAATAAACCATAAATAACGATGGTCGAAAGACTATCCTCCAATTGCCCAAAACCTTCACGAGTCATCCATGCGCATCCGCAATGCATTCCCTGTATTTGGCCTGCTGGCGACCCTGGCACTGGCCGGCTGCTCCACGACGTCCGAAACCGCATCCACCGACACGGGCGCGGGTCCGACCGTTCAGACGGCACAAATCTTCAATGACGCCTATGGCGTAACGTCGGATGCCGGATACTCCCTGCCGGCGATCCCGATCGACCGCGTCAAGCCGGAATTCCGCCGCCAGATCGTCAGCTACCAGAGCGACGAACGTCCCGGCACGATCATCGTCAACACGCGCGAGCGTCACCTCTATTACATCCTGCCCAACGGCAAGGCTGTTCGCTACGGCATTGGCGTCGGCAAACAGGGCTTCGCTTGGTCCGGAACGGCCTATGTCGCCTGGAAGCAGGAATGGCCAAACTGGCACCCGCCGAAGGAAATGGCCGTCCGTCGTCCTGAAATCGCCAAGTATGTCGAAGACGGCATGGGNCCAGGCCTCACCAACCCGCTCGGCGCACGCGCCATGTACCTCTTCAATGAAGAGGGCAAGGACACGCTCTTCCGNCTGCACGGCACTCCNGAATGGGCCTCGATCGGTACTGCCGCTTCGTCGGGCTGCATCCGCCTGATGAACCAGGACGTGATCGACCTCTACAGCCGCGTCCGTCCAGGCAAGACCACATCCAAGGTCATCGTTATCCAGTAAGCTAAAAGCCGAATTCGGTATAAAAAAGGCCGCCGGACCTTGGGTTCGGCGGCCTTTTTGTATCTGGCAAGTTCAGGCTCAGGCGGTCTGCTTTGCCTTGAGCTCGATTCGACGGCGATGCAGGACAGGCTCGGTGTAGCCATTCGGCTGCTCCCTGCCCTTCAGGACCAGATCGAGTGCCGCCTGGAAGGCGATCGAATCATCGAAATGTCCGGCCATCTGTATGTAGGCCGAATCGCCGGCATTCTGCTGATCGACGACGGCGGCCATGCGCTTCATGGTTTCAACGATCTGCTCCCTGGTGACGATCTTGTGGTGCAGCCAGTTCGCCATGTGCTGGGCGGAAATCCGCAGCGTCGCACGGTCTTCCATGAGGCCGACATTGTTGATGTCNGGCACNTTGGAGCAACCGATGCCCTGGTCGACCCAACGCACGACATAACCCAGAATGCCCTGAGCGTTGTTGTCGAGTTCACGCTGGATTTCTTCCGGCGTCCAGTTCGGCCGCACAACGACCGGCACCGAGAGAATATCGGAGAGCTTGGCGCGGGTGCGATCCTTCAGGCTTTCCTGCACCTTGGAGACATTGATCTGGTGATAATGCGTGGCATGCAGGGTGGCGGCCGTCGGTGACGGCACCCAGGCTGTGTTCGCCCCCGCCTTCGGATGCGCAATCTTCTGCTCCAGCATCGCGGCCATCAGATCGGGCATGGCCCACATGCCCTTGCCGATCTGCGCGTGGCCGGAAAGGCCGCATTCGAGGCCGATATCGACGTTCCAGTTTTCGTAGGCGCCGATCCAGGCAGCCTGCTTCATGTCGCCCTTGCGGATCATCGGACCGGCTTCCATAGAAGTGTGGATCTCATCGCCGGTGCGATCGAGGAAACCCGTGTTGATGAAGACGACGCGTTCGCGGGCAGCGCGGATGCATTCCTTGAGATTGACCGTGGTGCGGCGCTCCTCGTCCATGATGCCCATCTTGATGGTGTTGCGCGCCATGCCGAGGGCATCTTCAACGCGCGAGAAGATCTCAACGGCGAAGGCGACCTCTTCTGGGCCGTGCATCTTCGGCTTGACGACATACATTGAGCCGGCGCGCGAATTCTTGCGGCGTCCGGAGGAGCCGACATCGTAAAGCGCAATCAAGCCGGTGATCATGGCATCCATGATGCCTTCCGGCACCTCGTTGCCCTCCCGATCGACGATCGCCGGGTTGGTCATGAGGTGGCCGACATTGCGCACCAGCATCAGTGAGCGGCGATGCAGCTCGAAGGTCGCACCGCCGGGCGCTGTATAAGCGATATCAGGATTGAGCCTGCGGGTGAAAGTGGAGCTGCCCTTCGTCACTTCCTCCTGCAGGTCACCCTTCATGAGGCCAAGCCAGTTGCGGTAGACGGTGACCTTGTCCTCGGCATCAACAGCAGCAACGGAATCTTCGCAATCCATGATCGTGGTTATCGCCGATTCAAGCCAGACATCGGAAATGTGGGCCGGATCGGTCTTGCCGATAGGGGTCGACGCATCGAGCACGATTTCGATGTGAATGCCGTTATTCTTGAGAAGAATATGGGTCGGCGCGATCGCATCGCCGCGATAGCCGGCAAAATGCTCGGCATTCTTGAGCGCGAGAGCCATGCCGTTGGTGGCGGCGATAACGATTGCACCGTTCTTCACCGCGAAAGAGCCGACATTCTTCCAGGAGTTGCCTTCAAGCGGAACCGCGGAATCGAGAAAATCACGTGCCCAGGCGATAACTTTCTCACCACGCTTGGGATTGTATCCCTTACCCTTTTCGGCGCCGTCCGTTTCCGGGATAGCGTCGGTGCCATAGAGCGCGTCATAGAGCGATCCCCAGCGGGCGTTGGCGGCATTCAGGGCGTAACGGGCATTCATGACGGGAACGACGAGCTGGGGGCCGGCAATGGAGGCGATCTCGGCATCGACATTGGCAGTCGAAACCTGAAAATCCGGGCCTTCGGGCAGGAGATAGCCGATCTCCTTCAGGTAGGACTGATAGGCGTCCATATCCGTCGGTGCGCCGTTCTGGCGATACCAATCGTCAATCTTTGCCTGCAGCTGATCGCGCCTCAAAAGCAGTGCGCGATTCTTCGGCGCCAGATCATGCACGATCGCCGAGAAATCGGCGAAAAACTTGTCCGCATCGATTGCGAGGCCCGGCAACGCTTCCTTCACGAGGAAATCATGAAGGACGGCTTCGATGAAGAGACCATTCTTTTCAATGCGGCTCATGCGGTGTCTCCCTTGCAGTGGCAGCTTTTTCATGCTGCCACTTTGCCCGGCTTTCATTCACAGTCAATTCAGCAACAATTCGAAAGATTTATGCAGGCTTGGAAACAGTCCGGCGGGTCACGCGCATCGGAAGGCCGTTTTGCGGCTGCGTCGTCAGTTTCTGCACCGGCCAGGGATTCGTCTGATCGGTCGAATCGAACCGATAGCGATGCATCAGCACAGCCAATGCGATCACCGCTTCCTGAAGCGCGAATGTCGCGCCGATGCAGACGCGCGGACCGGCACCGAAGGGCAGGAACTGGAAGCGGCCGACGGAGGCGCGGTTTTCGGGAAGGAAGCGTTCCGGCATGTAGGCGCGGGGCCGGTCCCAATGGAGCTCATGGCGGTGTAGTGTCCAGGGCATGACGAGCACAGTAACACCAGCCTCGATCTCGACCCGCTCGCCCTTGGGGCTGGTCCAGGAATCATCTGCAATGGCCGCGCGATTGATCGACGGGGCCGGCGGATAAAGGCGGAGTGCCTCTTCGAAGGCGGCGCGGGTCTGCGGCATCAGATCCGGCCATTCGACCGGGTCTGCGCCTGAAGCGAGGATCCTGTCGATCTCTTCTTCCATCGCCTCGCGGATATGCGGGCTGTTCGATACGCAATAGAGCGTCCAGGCGAGCGCGCGGGCTGTGGTCTCGTGGCCCGCACCGATGAAGGTCAGGATATTATCCTCGATCTCCTCCTTTGTGAGACCATCAGGACCGGCCTGCTCCAGCAGCAGGGTCAGGAAATCGTTCGGCGCGGTGCTGCGATCTGCCTTCATCTTGGCAAGCCGCATATCCATGGTGTTGCGCACGATCGCCCGGAATTTCTCCAGCACCTTCTGGCCGCCGATACGTGTCACACGTGGAACCCAGGACGGCGCCCGCAGCAGATCCATCGGATCGACGCGGCCCATGCGATGCAGCAGCTCATTGACATCATCGGCGAAGTGGCCGCTCGATGTGACGATCTCACCGGAAAACAACGTGTCTGCGAGAATGGCGAAAGTCAGCTCCGTCATGTCGGTGCTGATATCGAAAATCGTGCCGTCTTCGTCGACATCGGCATATTTGCCGACGTATTCTTCCGACTGGCGCAGCATCTGGCTGGCAAAGCCCTTGGCATGGCGGGGCGTGAAAACAGGGGCGACAGCCTTGCGCGAGCGTTTCCAAACCGAACCTTCGGCGGTTAGAAGTCCGTCGCGCANGATCGGGCGCAGCACAAGCTGGCGGACGTCGGACATGCGGTAATTATTGGCATTGTCGACCAGCACATGCTTGATCAGCCCGGGATCGTTGGCGATCAGCGTTCGCTGCCCGAAGAAATTGGTGTAGATCCAGGGTAGCGTATACGAGGGCTCGCCCCAAAGTTCGAGCGGGTTGCGGAAGATCGTCCTGATGATTTCGAGCCGCGACGGCGGCACGGTGCGCGGCAGCGGTGCCGGCGGTACGAAGGGGTCCGGACGCATGTCCATCAGCATAGCCTTTCCCGGGAGATATCGTCTTCCCGGCAGGCCTGAAGTTAGAGCAGGCCCTTGAGCTGGTCCAGTTTGTCGTTGATCAGCCAGCCGTAATAATTTTCTTCCGGCCAGACCGTCGTGCCAGAGGAACGATTCTTGGCGGCGAGGGCTGCGGCACGCTGGCGGGAATTGCCGACATTATAAAGTGTGGCTGTCACCCCTGGATTGCCGGAGATATCCATGCCGGCGATCTCCTTGTAGTCGTCGATCGACCGGCGGATCGAGGCGGCGACAAAGGCGAGCGAGATATCGGGGTCCATGATGGCCTTGTAGACCGATCCGGCGTTCTTCTCATCCAGCTTGGGATATCCCGATACGCGCGATACCAGATCCGACAACATGAGCGCCGTCAGCGGATTGACCTGACCAAGACCGAAGGTCTGACCGGCATAGAAGGGCTGAAAGAAGACAGCGCTGAAGCGATTGTTTGGAAAGCTCTTGCCACCCACGGTCTTGCCGCGGAAATCGCTTTCCCAAACGTCCTCGCGGCAACTCCAGAGCGTGTAGGAATCGCTCTTACCGTTGCAGGCGGCAAATTGCGGCCGGTCGACGAAATCATCGACAGTCTCGCCATCATAGGCAAAACGGAAGCTCTGACCGGCATAGGACGCGGCCTTCACATAGTAGGACTGCAGGCGGTCATAGGCATCGACATTATAAGTATGTTCGCCGACGATCGCGCCGATCACATGAATGGGATTGATACCATAGGCATTCGAAACCTTCTTGATCTTGCCCATGAGTTCATGGTCGGTCGACAGGAGGTCGTACACCTTCTCATATTTGATATCGAACGTCGTCTTGGTGCCCTTGGTGCGGCGGACCGAAGCGCCTGGAATATCCGGCTGCTCGGCATGACGGTTGCCGGGCGGGACTGCCTGCGCCGCAAGCGCAGGAACCGAGCCCACAATGGTCATCGCAATCACAAGGCTTGTCAAAAGGCGTCGCACGATCTGCTTTCCCGTCTTTCCCTGTCGTCTTCGTGTCGCGGCTGACTGGACCAGAATCTTGTCCGAATAAAGCCGTACAAAAAACAAAGCGGGCCTTTCACTAAAAAGTAAAAGGCCCGCTGTCGAGAGTTCAGATCGTCAAAGTTTCTGCGTTACCTGCGCAAAGACAGGAAACGATGTTTCCCGATCACAGGATGAAGCGTGACAGGTCGGTATTCTGCGCGAGATCGCCGACATGCTCGCGCACGTAAGCGGCATCGATCTTCACATCCGTGCCGGCGCGATCCGGTGCATTGTAGGAGATGTCGTCCAGCACCCGCTCCATGACCGTCTGCAAGCGGCGCGCGCCGATATTTTCGACGGAGGAGTTCAGATGGACGGCGACATCGGCGAGCGCATCGATCGCGTCATCGGTGAAATCGAGCGTCAGGCTTTCGGTTTCCATCAGCGCCTTGTACTGGCGAATGAGNCTGGCCTCGGTTTCCGTCAGGATGCGGCGGAAGTCTTCCTTGTTCAGCGGACGAAGCTCGACGCGGATCGGCANGCGGCCCTGCAATTCGGGCAGCAGATCCGACGGCTTGGAAACATGGAAGGCGCCNGAGGCGATGAAGAGGATGTGATCCGTCTTTACCGGGCCGTATTTNGTCGAGACCGTCGTGCCTTCGACGAGCGGCAGCAGGTCGCGCTGCACGCCCTCGCGGGAAACGCCNGCGCCGGCGCCGCCATCGCGAGCCGCGATCTTGTCGATTTCGTCGAGGAAGACGATGCCGTCATTTTCAACCGAGCGCACGGCCTCGCGCTGAATGACCTCATTGTCGATCAGCTTGTCGGACTCGTCGCGGACCAGGTCGGTGTAGGAGGCCTTCACCGTGGTGCGCACCTTCTTGGTGCGGCCGCCCATCGCTTTGCCAAACATTTCCGACAGGTTCAGTACGCCGGTATTGGCGCCCGGCATGCCGGGAATATCGAAGCCGCCCATTCCGGAGCCGGTATCGGCTACTTCGATATCGATTTCCTTGTCGTCGAGTTCGCCGTTGCGCAGCTTCTTGCGGAAGCTTTCACGCGTCGCGGGCGAGGCCGTCGCACCGACCAGCGCATCGAGAACGCGCTCTTCGGCGCTCATATGGGCCTTTGCCTGAACCTCGCCACGCTTCTTTTCGCGGACAAGGCCGATGCCGACCTCGACGAGATCGCGGATGATCTGCTCGACGTCGCGGCCGACATAACCGACTTCGGTGAATTTCGTGGCTTCGACCTTGATGAAAGGTGCGCCAGCAAGCTTGGCAAGGCGACGGGAGATTTCCGTCTTGCCGACGCCGGTCGGACCGATCATCAGGATGTTCTTCGGCATGACTTCGTCACGCAGGCTCGGATCGAGCTGGTGACGGCGCCAGCGGTTGCGGAGCGCAATCGCGACAGCGCGTTTGGCCTCATGCTGGCCGATGATGTAGCGGTCGAGCTCGGAAACGATCTCGCGGGGAGAAAAAGTGGTCATTGTCTNTCATTCTCCTGGCGGTCCAGGGCCATCAGAAGCGCCCGGCCGTAATTCGTAGTAGTTTCGCCAAGTCTTTGAAAGCCTGCCTTGGTATAGGCTCTGATTGCGAAAGCGTTGTCCGGATGCGGATC
>JGI25159J45721_1000848_pt1 | contig 13345 bp, 11 predicted proteins | sample AraplaMF_Cvi_mLB_FD_45721 | JGI IMG/M metagenome (IMG submission 45721)
GTAATCAATGAAAATGAATTAAAAAAGATAGCGGGTGCAGGAGATGTGAATCCAGAAACGACACCAGCGACACCAACAATTACAGTTACTATCAAAACAACAAATCTATGCCCCACAATACCTTGTACAAGACAATACCTTGTACAATGAGGTGCTTATAATGCTAATCAATAGATAAAAAATGAGAGGAAGTTAAATATGTCAAAAAATGAAAAGCTAAACAAATTACGTGATCAAGAGTTTGATACAAAAGAATTAATTGGATCAGTGGATGAGAATGATTTGAAACAAGTAGCGGGTGCGGGAGATGTGAGTCCAGAGACGACGCCAGCGACACCNACAATTGTGGCAGTAAGTGTGAAACTATGCCCAACTAGTGTATGTACAAAAAGCTGTTAATAAACAACCTAAAAAAGAGAGGAAGTTAAATATGTCAAAAAATGAAAAATTAAATAAACTACGTGATCAAGAGTTTGATACAAAAGAATTAATTGGATCAGTGGATGAGAATGATTTGAAACAAGTAGCGGGTGCGGGAGATGTAAATCCAGAAACGACGCCAGCGACACCTACAATTATTGCAGTAAGTATTGGACTTTGCCCAACAACAAAATGTACAAGCAAATGCTAATTTCTATATCGATAATTAACGTGATTTAACTGAAGATATATTTTTCTTGTAACTAATTATCCGTATAAAAATATAAATTAATAGGAGTGTTGAAAATGTCATCAAAAAAAGTAGTAGAATCTTGGAAAAACCCGGTATTACGTTCTAAAAATGAGGATGCGCCAAATCATCCTGCAGGTGAAGTTGATTCTAATGAAATTAAAGCTCTATTTGGTGCTGGTGAAGGTGATGTAACACCTGAAGGTTTAAGTAGCTGGTTAGGCAATAAAGGTGGATACTGTACGTTAACTAAAGAATGTATGTCTTCTTGTAACTAATTATCTGTATAAAAAATAATAAATTAATAGGAGTGTTGAAAATGTCATCAAAAAAAGTAGTAGAATCTTGGAAAAACCCAGTATTACGTTCTAAAAATGAGGATGCGCCAAATCATCCTGCAGGTGAAGTTGATTCTAATGAAATTAAAGCTCTATTTGGTGCTGGTGAAGGTGACGTAACACCTGAAGGTTTAAGTAGCTGGTTAGGTAATAAAGGCGGATACTGTACGTTAACTAAAGAATGTATGTCTTCTTGTAACTAATTATTTATGTTGAACAACTCTATTAGAGAGGCAGGTAATCTGCTTCTCTAATTAATGAAAGGAGCAGTAACATGCGGTAAAACATAGTGCATTTATTGATGAAATAAAAATTAATGATAATATAGTCCCAGATTCTACAGATTACATACATTATTGGAAGAGAACATTTGGAAACGATGAAAATAAATTTAAAAAAATCTTAAAAGATATTTCAGGTATTCCATTAGCAAACCTATCTAAATTAGATCAGGANGAATACAATGTACAGGAAATAGATGCATTATTATCATTAACCTTCTCAGAGTTTGATAGTTTTCAAACATATGAATACTCCCCNACAATAGAAGAGAAATTATCGAAATTAACTTTTTATGGATTTTTCNAAAAATTNATGTGTTACTCATTTTCTAAAGTTCATCAATCANTGAATACATANTCGTTCTTNGAAGAATCGCAATTATTGGCNCCATTAGAATATATGTATAAAAGATTGTATGAANTATCCCACAAAACATTAATATTAGAACTGAACATTCAACGCGTTCTTGGAAATTTAAAAGGAGAAACTCCAGAAGAACGTTATACTCATTTTTGTTCTTACATTAGTACAAATGAATTTTTAGTTTATTTTAAGGATACATATTCTGCATTATATAGAACGATGTTAACTACATTGATCTATTGGTCAAATAATATTACTACACTTTACTATAATCTTGAACAAGATAAGGCACAAATCCAAGAGAACTTTAATATTGATATTCAGACAAATAAACTAATTACAGTTACATTGGGACTTGGCGATGAACATAATGATGGCAAAACAGTTTCATTACTTGAATTCCTTCCTAACATGAAACTTATTTATAAGCCTCGATCAATTGGTGTCGAAGCAGCATTCAATGATTTAACTGCTTGGATAAATAATCAAGTTAATGATAAAGCTCAACTGTATTCACCAAAAATCATTGATAAACATTCTTATGGTTGGGTTGAATATATTGAGAATATAGAATGTCAAACGGAAGAACAACTTAAATCATTTTATTTTAAAATGGGAAGTCTTTTAGGAGTTCTATATAGTTTAAATGCTGTGGATTTTCACTATGAGAATATTATAGCGATGGGAGAGTATCCGGTTCCAATCGATCTGGAATCCTTATTCCATCATGCAAAAATATTAGAGGAAAAAGATGGTTCTGCTCATAATAAAGCTCTAAATTTAATTAATAGATCTGTTCGATCCACTGGGATTATTCCATTTCTTGCCTTCAATAGCGATAANCCTAACTATAAAGGTCTTGATTTAAGTGGTCTTAGTGATAAAAACGATCAATTATATCCATTAAAAGTGCCTTCAATAGANTCAANGAACACTGATGTTATGCANATNGATGCAAAATATACATTTGTTAAGGTAAATGAATTTGAAAAAAATAAACCGATTTTTAAAGGTGAAAAAGTTTCATATAAAGATCATGTAGACGTTATGATAGATGGTTTTAAATATATTTATGAATGGATTTTAAGTAATAAACAACAATATAGTAATTATGTTTCAGATAAATTTAAAAATACGATAGTAAGAATGATTCTACGACCTACTGCCGTATATGGTGAGTTACTAAGAAAAAGTAAACATCCTGATTTTTTACAAAAAGGATATACCCGAGATATTTATTTCCACACTCTGGCATTGGACCCAGAGAACAAACCAAAAGAAGTTATTAAATCCGAAAAAACTGATCTACTCAATGATGATATTCCATATTTTTATACAACAGTGAGTAGCAATCATTTATATCATAGAGAACAAATTTGTGTTCAAAACTTTTTTGAATCATCTCCTTTAGAAGCTGTAGTAAGCAAGATTAATGACCTTAATATTGTAGATTGCTCACAACAAATTCGAATTATGCGAATGAGCTTTTTAGCACATTCAGCTACATTTGGTGCAAATGAACAGACTATTGATCCATATCTTAAAGTCAATATTNATGCGAATAAATCTAAGGAGTTCTTAACTGAAGCAAGCCACATAGGAGATTATTTAATTGCTAATGCCATAGAGGGAGATAATCAATCNGATCTTTGCTGGATTAGTACAGTAATATCTGCTTCNAATGAATATAAGTGGGATATCTATCCTGTAGATTTAGATTTATATAATGGTTTAAGCGGTATTTCCTTATTCTTTAGTTATTTATATCATTTGACTGGAAAACAAGATTATAAAATAACAGCTGAGAAGTCTATTAATCCTGTAATTAATTCACTNCAAACATTATCTGAGCAAAGAATGTTTAATATTGGGACTTTTAGTGGTGTTACTGGATCCATTTATGCTTTAAATCATATTAATCAATTATCACAGACTAAACAATATGAACAACTAATACTTGATTCTATGAGAACGGTTGTTGGTAGATTATCTCAAGATAAAGTGTTTGATATTATAGACGGAACTGCAGGGGTTGTCGGAGTTCTAATATCCCTTTATAAAAATAGTGGTAATAAAGAATATTTAAAACTTCTTACACAAGCAAGTGAATACTTAATAAACACTGCATATTATCATCCTGAAAAAGAGGGATATGTCTCTTGGAAACAAAGAGATGATATTTCATGGATTGGATATTCTCATGGAACTGCGGGTATTATTACTGCTTTAGTAGCAGCTAATCAATATATAAACAATCCTAATATTTTAGAACTAGCAGATAGAGTTTTATNCTATGAAAATAGCTTCTATGATTCAAAGNACAAAAATTGGAAGCTNCCTTCTAAAGAAAACCATTCTGTTGCTTGGTGTCATGGTGCTCCAGGAATTTTATTAAGTAGATTAATGTTAAAAGAAAGTAATTATGAAAACAGTATAATTGATCAAAANATATATGCCGCTTTAGATACAACTATTGATAAATCATTTGGTCATAATCGTTCACTATGTCATGGAGATTTTGGAAACTTAGATATTCTTTTATATGCAGCAAAAGTATTACAAGATAAAANGGCTTACGAACGNGCACATTCTATCGGTATTCAACTTTTAGAATCCTCTAAAACGCATAATTGGAAAAACGGGGTTAGTACGGGAACTGAATCATTTGGTTTAATGACAGGNCTTAGTGGGATTGGAGTAGGTCTCTTACAACAATATGACTATAATTCAATTCCTTCTATTTTAAGGTTAGAAGAGGTTAAAATATAAAAGGAGACNACTACATGAAAAAGTTAAANATCCTTATGACTATACTTTCCGTATTCTCGTTAAGTTTAGTTACACAACCGGTAAAGGCAGAAGAAATAGAGAAAAAGGATAATTATAAATTTATCCTTTTGGATAACGAAATTCAACCTAATAACAAAGAAAATATTATACACTTTTTGAAAGAAAATAATGCAATTGAAATTAAGTATACTCCAGAAATCCAAATGATTTCATACAAAGAAACTAATAGTAATATTCAATCCAATTTAGATAGTAAAATACGTACTAAATTTAAAACATCTATAGAAGATGTTGCTAATAGTGCTAAATTAACTTTACAAGATCCAAANATTTCAAATCCAAATGAGCACTTTACCAATAATAAGTTAAACTATAGCTTGTCTTCGAAACGAACATTGAATTCTATTACTATTAATGAACCTGTTTCGAATGCTTCNCCACCTTGGCAAATTGCCAAGGTAACTGATAATTATAAATCTCATAAGATAACTTTGGGACAAAAAAATGTAAACATCGCCTTAGTGGACAGTGGGATAGATTATAACCACCCTGAACTTAAAGATAGCATTAACTATTCGGAAGGAAAATCTTATGTTCCCACTGAGCCTGATCTATTAGATCAAAATGGCCATGGTACCCAAGTTGCAGGAATTATTGCAGCTCACGATAAATTAAAAGGAATTGTTCCTAATATAACCATCACACCGTATAAAGTTATTGGAAAAAAAGATGGTGAGTCAGTCTGGACTATACAGGCTATTATTGATGCAGCAAATAACGGAGCAGATGTAATAAATTTAAGTTTAGGAACATATAAAGCTACAAATTTAGAAGACGAGAACGCAATTATAAAAGCATATGAAAGAGCTATCCAATATGCACAAGAAAAAAATTCTATTGTAGTTGCTTCAGCAGGAAATGAAGGAATTAATTTGGATAAACCATTTGAAAAAATAGATGAAAAGAACGGTGTATTATATAAAATTCATGTACCTGGTGGATTGAGTAATGTATTAACGGTATCAGGAACAGACAAAAACGATGAAATTGTAAATTACTCAAACTTTGGTCATGAAGTAGATTTTAGTGCACCAAGTGGTTCTTATGGAACAATTATTAATAATCAATTCAAATTTGATCCATCCTATTTAATTGGTACCACTTATCCAACATATTTAGAACCTACTATGTTGGATGCTCAATTAAATACACCTAAAGGCTACACACTTAACCTAGGGACTAGCCTATCTGTACCCGCANTATCTGGGACATTAGGAGCCATTATTTCAAGATATTATGAGCTTCATTCTACAAAACCANCAGCAGACGTAACTATGAATTATTTAAAAAATGGTGCTACTGATTTAGGTGNAGATGGTAAAGATGATCAGTATGGATATGGATTGGTAAATAGTTATAAAAGTATAATTAGCATTAAGTAATATAATTTTTANGAAACGTACTTCAATGATATTTTTAAAATACACTTACTATNATTTTAGAATGCAATGATAGTAAGTGTATTATTAAATAAAATTTGATTAAAGAGTGTGATGAAGCACCGGATAACTACAGTATACTGAAATTCATCTCGTACCCAAAATTGGTGTTTTACATCTTCACATTTTTGAGGAAGGAGACATCTGTCGGAAAACGATAAATTTTTTGTTGTGAAGATTGAAAATTCAGTAAAAATAATATCAATTTTTTGTTGTGCTTTGCCATTCTTTTTACAAAGCATAAGAAACAATTGATATCCAGGAAAAATAAGGATAAAATTCAATTGAATGAAAATTTTAACGATAGGTGGTTGATTTCGTGAATAATCAAATTCTAAACATTAAAGGCGTGCATAAAAAATATAAGGAGAAACATGTTCTAAAAGGAATTGATTTATCTATAAAAAAGGGTGAAATATTTGGATTATTAGGCCCGAATGGAGCTGGTAAATCTACATTTTTTAAAATCATTTTAGGATTAATAGAAGCTGATGAGGGAACTGTAGAAGTATTGGGAATGGATATACAAAAGAATAGAATAGAAATCTTATCTAAAACAGGTTCATTAATTGAAGCTCCAACCTTTTATGANCATTTATCTGGATACGAAAACTTATTAATTGCTTCTAAAATGAAAAATGTTCATGATAAAGAACATATAAAAGAACTTTTGAATTTATTTAAANTATATGAAGATCGAAANCGTGCTTTTAAAAAATATTCTCTTGGTATGAAACAACGTTTAGGATTAGCTGCTGCTTTCATAAATAACCCTGAATTATTAATATTAGATGAGCCTACTAATGGCTTAGATCCACAGGGAGTTTATGAAGTGAAAGAATTAATAAAAAAAGCTCCAAAAATGTTTNATTCTACTATAATCCTTTCAAGTCATATTTTAAGTGAAGTTGAACAAATGGCTGATCATATCGGGATTATTCATCATGGAGAAATAAAGTACCAAGGTTTATTATCCTCTCTACAAAATAAACAAGCATTAAATATTGTTGAAGTTAGTGTTAATAATATAGCTCTTACTGATAAATTGCTTAAACAATCCAATTATACATTCAGTGTAAATAATAATATCTTTAGTATCGAATATTACGATGAAAAAACACTGAATGATATTCAACAACTATTAGTGACTAATCAGATTTTTATTCAATCTTTCCAAACTAAAAAGCAGAATTTAGAGGAAGCATATTTAGATATTGTTGAACAAGGTGCTGTAAGTGTATGAGAAATGTATTAGCCACTGAGTACATAAAATATAGAAAAAGTCATCTTTGGTTTTTGGTTATCTTAGGACCTATTATACTTGCATTAGGTGAATTCGTTGGATTAAATTACTATAGTAATTCTCATACTATTAAATTAGAAACTATATTCGGCATAAATTTGCAACTTTTAAAATACATCTTAAACTTTTTTATTGTGTTTATTATAGCTAGTGTAAACAATGTTGAATATAAAAATTCTACGTGGAAAAGAACATTTACGTATCCGGTACAGAAATTTAGTGTGTATGTAAATAAGTTCCTTATTGTTATGGTTGCTCTTATTATTACAACCGTAATACATATGATTTGTACAGTGTTATTAATTCCAGGTTTAGGTATTTCTTTGGATGCGGTTTCAATGCAGCATGTGTTTGTTTTTACGTTATATCCATTTCTTATTAGTATTCCATTTTGTGCCTTGGCGTTCATTATATCCATTAATTTATCGAATCAATCAGTGATCGTTGCACTAGCTCTAGCTTCGTATCTTTTCGGCGATATATTAAGTTCAGCTAAGCTTTGGTGGTTTCCTATTTCATATCAAATCTTATATTTTCCAATCAATTATGTGAATAATCTAGATGTTTTTAATACATTATGGTCATATGATAAATGGTACATGCTAGCAGGAATTCCTATTACCATTCTCATTTTAGGAATTGGATACATCTTATTTATTAAAATGAATAATAAAAACTAACAAAGGAGATCTCAAATGATAAATTTAATTTATTCCGATTGGATAAAAATAAGAAAACACCCGCAACAAATTGTATTATTCATCCTAGCACTTTTTCCGATTATATATTCAATGATTATGTATACTAAATATGTAGTAAAAGAGTATAATCATGGTTTGGATAATGATTGGATGGGCGTATGGATGTTGGCATCTTTCTTCTATGTTGGTTTTTTTCTTCCTGTTATTTCAGGGATGGTAACGGCCTTCCTGTGTCAGTTTGAAGACAAAACCAATTGGAAAATAATGCATCTATCTCCAAATACTAATTTTAAAATTGTTTTATCTAAAGTTGTATCCAGTGTATTATTATTTTCTGCACTACACTTAATAGTTTTAATAAGCTTATATTTATTTGGAATGTATTTTGATTTTACAGATCCATTTCCTTTATTATTCATGATTAAAGTATTTTTACTTTCTGTAGTTGCGACACTTCCACTTATTACAGTGCAACTCTTATTATTCTTATTTATTAAAACATCTATCACTTTTACATTTGTTAATATAATCCTATCTTTAATCGGTTTATTTCTTTTTTCAGAAGTAAAGTGGGGATTTGGATATATATGGTCTTTACCATTCAAGTCTATAGAATTAGTTGATCAGAGTATATTATCTATTGGTATATTATTGGTATCAATAGTTGCATTTACCATTGGTATGATTTTAATTACAGTACGTTATGTAAAATCATTGAGAAAGACAGTATAGAAAGAGAAATGCCCCTTAGAGAGGCCTGATATTATCCCATTTAGGTAAACAGTTAAAAGAGTCCATCTAGTTGATGGACTCTTTTTTTCTGTTTATCTAGAGATTTTTTTGTAGCGAAAAAAGGCCAATCCTTTCAAACATATACAGGAGAATTGACACTCCCATCTCTAAAGTGGCAAGCTGGCTAACGCCAGTAGGATTCTTGCTACCAAAGGCAACGTTCATTTCTGATAGCGCTGACGTGTAAGATTGCCATCACTCTCACGAAAGACCATATAGGTTCGTGAGCTACGATACTATGACCATATCGTACAGCTAGTTGAGTGTTCGAATGTTTTAGCGTCTTGTTCTAGTCTATAGTTGAATTATACCCCCAAAAAAACAAGTGCTTTTCTACGAAAAAACGATACTTTCATCCCATACCTAAAGGCGGACTAAAGTCCTGCATGGGCTTTCTCTTATCGCGAATTCTGTAAAGGGCAGCAAACATAGCTACCTTTTTTGTTTCGGATCTAGTGTTACTTCCCCTATGTTTAACTCATCTTATGACAAAACTACTTTAAGTTGCTTACTATGTTTATTAATANTTACCCTAACACTATTTTAGGGCATGTAACGAAGCTTATACCGAAAAGTGATTTTCTATGAGAGTNGTATATAAGNTACTTTTCGTTATAAGCAACTACAATTTCAATTAAATAAGTTAATACTTACTATATTAATATCTCTGAGAAGATAAATTTCAAAGTAATGATTGGATATATAACGTTGGACTTATGACAGTACTTCTATTATTTAAAGCCACACCTAGAAGGGTTTTAGCCCTTAACATCTTCTGTAGTAGTAAATAAATAATGAAAAAATTAACGATAATTTGCTTTTTTTTTGATACTTTTTTACTAATTGTTATTAACATCAGGAAACGTTTATATTTTAAGTACAATAAAATATATAGAAAGGAGCCTAGTTGATGTTTAAGAAGAAGGTACCATTTATAGAACAAGCTCAACAGACTGAATGTGGTTTTTGTTGNATAGCGATGATTACCGAATATCATAATAGTACCGTATCTTTTCATGACATGTATGAAAGGATTGGTAATGGAAGAGACGGAACGTCACTATTTCATTTAAAGCATCTAGCTGAGGGGTTAGGATATGAAGCAAATTGTTTTAAAATTCAAGAATATGATGAATTATATAAACTCCCACTCCCCTGCATTATTTATTGGAAAGAAAAACATTATGTAGTACTAGAGGAAGTATCTGAACATGGAGCAACAATTGTTGATCCAGCTGTAGGAAGAACGAAAGTGAAAAAGGAAGAATTCGAAAGGGATTTTTCAAAATATGTTATGACATGCGTACCGGGTGAAAGGTTTGTTAAAAAGAAACGGAAAAGCTTGTGGTTACCATATATTAACATCCTGAAGGAAAGACCATCCCTGATAATAAATTTAGTTTTATTATCCTTTGTTTTACAGTTATTCACTTTAGGTATACCTCTTCTGATCCAATATTTAATAGATAATGTCATTTCACCTCAAAATTTTAATTTATTAAATATATTTCTAATATCAATAGTATTTGTGGTGGGATTCCAATTTCTATTCAATATAGTTAGAGGTAAGGTTTTAATCGTATTGGAAAACTTTTTAGATAAACAAATGATGAGTAAATTTATTAATCATTTACTTCATTTACCTTATCATTTTTTCCTCTTAAGAAAATTTGGAGATCTTCTATTCAGGGTAAATAGTCTAAGAATGATTCGAGATATGATTGGTTCAAATCTTATTAAGGGTATATTAGACGTTGGATTACTAATTGTAATATTCGTTTTCATGATAATTAAATCGCCACTTTTGACTTTATCTGTTTTAGCGTTCACAGCAATTAACGCAGCTTTATTAATTGCTACACGCTCAAAAGTAAAAGAAGTTAGCCAAGAAGAAATTATTGCTAATACTGAAGTGCAAAGTATTCAAACTGAAACATTGTATGGAATATTTAATGTTAAAACAGCTGGAATCGAGGATAAAATATTTACTCGATGGAAAAAGAGTTTTAACAAATTATTAAAAGCTTATCGAAAGAAGGAAAACCTTAATAATTACATTCAATCAGTAAGTAGCTCTATCGGGAATTTAGCTCCCTTATTTACTCTTTGGCTTGGTGGTTATTTAATATTAAACAATCAGTTAACATTAGGAAATTTAGTAGCTTTTCACGCTATTTCCAATCAATTTTTTGGATTAAGTCAGTCGATTGTCCAAATGTTTAATTCTTTCTTTGTAACTGGTACGTATTTAAGAAGGGTACAAGATGTATTAGATGCACCGATAGAAGAAAAGCACACAGATATGAAAGAGATAACTAATCTCGAAGGCCGTATACGTTTTGAAGATGTAAGCTATCAATATACAAAATATAGTCCTATGTCTGTTGAAAATATTAATTTAGAAATTAAACCGGGCCAAAAAGTAGCAATTATTGGAGAATCTGGCGCTGGAAAAAGTACCATGTCTCGTCTACTATTGGGATTGCATAATCCGAGTGAGGGGAAAATATATTACGATGGTGTCGACTTAAATAATATCGAAAAATCATCATTGAGACGTCAAATTGGTGTAGTTCCTCAGGACGTTACACTTTTTAATAAGACCATTTTTGAAAATATTGCAATTTANGATAAGGATATATCGATAGAAGAAGTTGTTGAAGCCGCTAAGGTAGCACAAATACATGATGACATTATGAAGATGCCTATGCAGTATAATACGTTCATATCTGAGATGGGATTCAATATCTCTGGAGGACAGAGACAACGTATTGCACTTGCGAGAGCTTTAGTTCATAAACCATCAATTTTAGTGTTAGATGAAGCAACTAGTTCATTAGATCATCTGAATGAGAAGAAGGTAGATGATTATCTCAATGAAATAAAATGTACAAGAGTTGTAATTGCACACAGACTTACTACAGTAATGAATGCCGATTTAATAATNGTAATGGATAAAGGGACTATTATAGAAGCAGGTACTCATAAAGAGTTAATGTTAAAAGCAGGTTATTACTCTTCCTTCTTCAAAGATATAGAACCTGAGCACAAATTACTAGCAAATTAAGCGAATATATTTATGAATTTGATAACAATAACTTNATTACTTTCAGGAAAAGAAAATTTAATTAATAAGAAAGAGGGATAAATATGGATATTCAAAGAAAAAAAACAGGAACTATGCGAAAAGTAGCAAGATATACCGGTGCAATAGCAATCCTTTTATTAGTGGTATCTTTTATATACCAATGGAATAAAGGTTTAGAGGTTGATACTACTGAACAATTAAGTCTAGCATTAGCTGTTGCATTTTTCCTTTCTAGTTTTATTCCCGAAAGAAAAAGAGATAGTAACTAACTTAATAAGCACTTGAGATCTATTTCTCAAGTGCTGCTTCCTACAAATGCAAAATAAGGGATATATCAGTAATTTATTATTAATAATATTCTTTGGATAGAAAGTTAATAGTAGAAATTTTTTCGGAATTATAATGAAATAATAGAGTAATAAAAGAGAGAATAATTATAACTCATCAAATATAAAAGATATTCGATAGTCTATAAAGAATTATTCATGCCGAAAGGTATTTTAAATNTAGATTTTAAAAAATAAAATTCATTAAGTGAAAATAGAAAATGTATTNAATATTTTCTACATATGTAAATTCAAAACNGAATAAAAAATTATAAAAAAAGGGTGGTTACAATGTTTAGAAGAAAAAAATCAGATGAAATGAGAAAACAAAAATGGAATACTAGTGGGCTGGTTANTGTAGTTGATGAAAGTGAATTAAGACAGGTTGTTACTGGTGCTGGTTCAGACGATATTTATATAGAGACAGTTCCAGCTGCTATAGCTGCTTTTTTACCAAATCAGATAGTTGCACATTCAAACACATATCCTAATCCAATGATTATGCCTCCTAAATATAGATAACGTGGGACTCACGATTTAAAAGAAAGAGGACGATTAACACTAAACGATCTATATTTGAATCCAGGTTGTCATAATAATAGTTATTCCACTGATCCTATAGCAATTAAAGAAAAGCTATTCGACAGAAAAGGTATTGGGTATTATCAAGGTACAAAATTATTTTATTAGATATTCAATCTATATTTAGGGTGTATATCTGTAACATAAAATAGGAATCTACATTCCTTAAATATGTTCAAAAAAATTTTATTTTAGGGGATTAGATATCTGTAATACTGAACTATCCCTCTTTATAGAGGCAAGAGGATCCTGTAAATATCTAATTTTCATCCACTATTTTAGTAGGATTAACTCATGGTTTATGTAATAAAACATATTTGTACGTTGAAGTCACATGCCTCTTCTCTTATTTAGCTGGAGGAGGCTACTCTACTTCAATAGACAAGGGAGACAAATTATTGAAGGTTTTCTGTAAACAATTATTATGTTTGAAAAATCAGTAATTTAGGTTACTAAATTAAAAAAACAATGTTATAATCTTATTGATAATCTGTTTATTTAGAAATAATAGTTAATTGATGCGGTGTGCACATTGTTTTAATTGGAAAGCAGAGTGTTAATTCTCTTCTATAGAGAATTATATGGCGGCATAGCCAAGTGGTAAGGCCCAG
>JGI25159J45721_1000851_pt1 | contig 13318 bp, 16 predicted proteins | sample AraplaMF_Cvi_mLB_FD_45721 | JGI IMG/M metagenome (IMG submission 45721)
CTGAACGGCAGCAAGACCTGGATCAGCAACGGCGGCATCGCGGATTTTTATGTGACCTTCGCCAAGACCGACCCGGACGCCGGCACACGCGGCATCACGGCGTTCATCGTTGATGCGGCGAACGCCGGCCTGGACAGCAGCGAGCACATCGCCGTGATGGCGCCGCACCCGCTGGCCACGCTGAAGTTCGCGCACTGCAAGCTGCCGCGCGGCGCACAGCTGGGCGCGCTGCATGGCGGCTTCAAGCTGGCGATGCAGACGCTGGACATTTTTCGCGCCTCGGTGGCGGCCGCCGCGCTGGGCATGGCCCGCCGGGCGCTGGCCGAGGCGGTGCGCTTTTCGAAAGAACGAAAAATGTTCGGCCAGACGCTGGCGGACTTTCAACTGACGCAGGCCAAGCTTGGCGAGATGGCGGCGCTGGTGGATGCCGCCGCGCTGCTGACTTACCGCGCCGCCTGGATGCGCGACGAAAGCGAGCGCCTGGGAAGCGGTGCGCGCATCACCGCCGAGGCGGCCATGGCCAAGATGACGGCGACCGAGAACGCACAGAAGGTGATCGACATGGCGCTGCAGATGCACGGCGGCCTGGGCGTGAAGGTGGGCACCAAGGTGGAAAGCCTGTACCGCGACATACGCTCGCTGCGCATTTACGAAGGCGCGACCGAAGTGCAGCAACTCATCATTGGAAAGGCCGCATTGCAATCATGAGCACGATGAGCACTCCTGTCTCCGATACCGAACGCCCGTCCATCGGAACCGCGGTTTCAGCCCCTTCCGCGCAGCCGGACCACTTTGTGCATGACCGCCTGCCGCCGGCCGGCCAGCTGCCGCGCCTGGTGTATGCGCTGCCCGAGCTGCACATCCCGGCGCAGGCCAACCTGGTGCAGTCGCTGTTTGACAAGGCCTTTCGCGAAGGCCGCGCGGACAAGCCGCTGCTGCGCTCGGACAAGATCACGCTGACCTACGCCGACGCACTGGAGCGCGTGAACCGCATCGCGCAGGTGTTGATTGAAGACTTCGGCCTCGTGCCCGGCAACCGCGTGCTGCTGCGCGGCGGCAACTCGATCGGCATGGCGCTGGCCTGGCTGGGCGTGGTGCAGGCCGGGCTGGTGGCGGTGGCGACCATGCCGCTGCTGCGCGCCAAGGAGCTGGGCGAGATCATTGAAAAAGCCCGGCCCGCGCTGGCGCTGTGCGATGCCACACTGCTGGAGGAATTGCAGGCGGCGCAGGCGCCCAGCGCCCCACTGCCCACCATCGTGCCTTTTAACCTGATGGATGCGCCGGGATCGCTGGCCGTGCTCTCGGCGCAAAAGGACGGCCAATTTACGCCCTGCCCCGTGTCGGCCGATGACATCGCGCTGATGGCCTTTACCTCGGGCACCACGGGCAAACCCAAGGCGGCGGTGCACACGCACCGCGACGTGCTGGCGGCCTGCGAGGCCTGGCCGCGCCATGTGCTGAAGGCGAAGCCGGACGACATCGTGGTGGGCTCGCCGCCGCTGGCCTTTACCTTCGGCCTGGGCGGCATGCTGATTTTTCCGATGTGGGCCGGGGCTTCGGTGTACTACCCCTCGATTCCCTACACGCCGGAGGCGATGGTGAAGCTGATCAAGCAGGTGGGCGCGACCATCTGCTACACCGCGCCCACGTTTTACCGGCAGATGGCGCCCTTTGCCAAACAGCATGGGGTGCCCGGCCTGCGCCTGTGCGTGAGCGCCGGCGAAGGATTGCCGGATGCGACGCGCCAGCTGTGGAAGGATGCCACCGGCATCGAGATGATTGACGGCATAGGCGCGACGGAGATGTTCCACATCTTCATCTCGGCCGCTGGCGCGGACGTGCGCCGCGGCGCCATCGGCAAGGTGGTGCCGGGCTACACCGCCAAGGTGGTGGACGACAACGGCGCCGAGGTGCCGCGCGGCACCATAGGCAAGCTGGCGGTGATAGGGCCGACGGGCTGCCGCTACCTGGAAGACGCGCGCCAGGGCAACTACGTGAAGGACGGCTGGAACTACCCGGGCGATGCCTTCATGCAGGACGCCGATGGTTATTTCTTTTACCAGGCGCGTGCCGACGACATGATCATCACCGCCGGCTACAACGTGGCCGGCCCGGAGGTGGAAGACGCGCTGCTCAAGCACCCGGCCGTAGCCGAGTGCGGCGTTGTGGGCCTGCCCGACGACGAGCGCGGCATGGTGGTGAAGGCCTTTGTGGTGCTCAAGCCCGGCGAGGCGGGCGGCGATGCCACCGTCAAGGCGCTGCAGGACCACGTGAAGGCGACGCTGGCGCCCTTCAAATACCCGCGCCAGGTGGAATTTGTGGAAAAGCTGCCGCGCACCGAGACGGGCAAGCTGCAACGCTTCAGGCTGCGCCAGCCATGAAGTTCAGCGTTGCCAAGCGCGTGCGCTTTCACCACTGCGATCCGGCGGGGATTGTTTTTTATCCGCAGTTTTTTTACCTGTTGCATGAGGTGCAGGAGGACTTCCTGGCGCACATCGGCTTTCCCGAGCACCAGCTGATCGCCGGCGGCACGGGCGTACCCATTGTGGACCTGAAGGCCGAGTTCCTGGACATGTGCCGTAACGGCGACGCGCTGACGATGACGCTGGAGCTCACGCGCATTGGCAATGCGAGCCTGGGCATGCAATATGAAATCCTCGGCGAGGACGGCGCCGTCAAGCTCAGGGCGCATGGCGTGGTCGTATTTTCCGAAGTTCCCAACGGCAAGGCTGTTCGCATTCCCGATGCGATACGCGAGGCCTTGCTGCCCTATTTGCAAACATCACCAACATCCCCTGGAGCGTAGCCGCAATGATCAAGAAACTGCAACCCCCTGACTGGGCCGAACCCAAGGGCTACGCCAACGGCATGCTGGCACGCGGCGCGCTGCTGTTTGTGGGCGGCCAGATCGGCTGGAACGCGAAACAGGAATTCGAGAGCGACGATTTTGTCGCGCAGACAAAACAGGCGCTGCAAAACATCGCGGCGGTGCTGAAAGCCGGCGGCGCCGGGCCGGAGCACATGGTGCGCATGACCTGGTACGTCGTCGACAAGGTGGAATACGTGGCCAGGCTCAAGGAGCTGGGCGGCGCCTACCGCGAAGTCATGGGCCGGAATTTCCCGGCCATGACCTGCGTGGAGGTGGCGGGCCTGGTCGAGGATCGCGCGCGGGTGGAGATTGAGGTGACGGCGGTGGTGCCGGACTGAAGGGCTTGCGACTATCGCGACTTCGCGAATGCTGATGTGTTGATACGGTAAAGGGTCTACGAGCCAGCGGCGGACCGTTTGCTCAATGAGCGACAGTGCATTCGCAAACAAGCTCCACATCCCACTCCCGCGGCGGCCGCGCGGGCTGATCACCCTGCGGCGCATCGGCTTTGCGCCCTTCGCTCACACGCAGCCGCAGCGCGAGGCTGGCGGTTTGCTCGGTGTCGCCTGGAAGGCGGATGTCGCTCGCTTCAATCAAAACACCCGCTAGCGGCTTGGCCTGGCGCAAAAGAGGCAGCAAGGCCATCCCCAACGGCAAGATCTGCAGCCGCTGCACCCTGTTTTCAGGCAGGGCAACGCTGCAGACCCCGCCGGCCGGCGCACCCGGCTGCAACGCCACCAGCGCCTCCAGCCATTCCTGCAGGCTCGCGGAAGAGACCCAGCCGCCGGATTGGCTGAGCTGGGCCAGCAGCCTCAGGTGGTCGCTCACCGCGTAGAGAGAGTTGTCTTCGGCCAAGGGCGAGGACGGAGGCGCGCTGATGATGCTGCGGTTCAATGCGTTGAGGCAGCCGTGCGGGTCCCACAGGCAGGAGATATCCGCGATACCGCGCCCCTCAAAGCCGGCAACCATCTTCCCTTGGGCAACGGGCCGTCGGCCGCGGGCCAGCCAGCCGGCCCAGCCACCCGCAACCAGACCAAGCAAAAGCGCAGCGCTTGCGAGAATTCCCGCAGGCAGCATGGCCATGAGGCGACTCGCCGGATCCAGCAGGTTTAAACAATACACCGCGAGTCTTTTCTGTTTTTGTGGCGGCACGCTGCCAACATGCCATCAGTGCTAGCTGTGAACAAAGAAAGGGCTGTTAACGAGGCGGCGTTCAACCCGGCTTGAACTGCTGTTCGAAAGGTTTGCTGACCGCCAGCGTTTCGGGCCGTCCTTTGATATGGATCCGGAAGCGCCCCATTTCGTCGCGGCGCATGAATTCAACGCGCTTCATGTTGACGATGGTGCTGCGGTGCACTCTTTTGAACAATGAGTCGTCCAGGCTCGCCTCGATGTCGCTGATGCCATTTCGCATCAAGACCTGGCCGCTCGGCAAAACAGCAATGGTGTATTTGCGCTCAGCCTGCAGGTACAGAATTTCGCTGGGGTCCAGGGGCACGACGTCGCGCCCGCGCATGCCTGTCAGCCAGCGGGACAGGCCCGTGGCGGCAGGTGCCGCAGAAGCCGCATCCGCAGCGGCGGCCCGCCGGGCGTAAATCATGCTGTCGGCTCTTTGCAGCGCTTGCGCCAGCCGAGCCTGCCTGACGGGCTTGAGGACGTAATCGACAGCCTGGTTGTCAAACGCGGCCAGGGCCTGGGACGGGTCACCGGTGACCAGGATCACCAAGGGCTGGATGGCGGCCTGGCGCACAACGTCGAGCGAATTCGCCTCGAGCGAGCCGGGTAAGTGGCCGCCCGGGATATGCAGGTCCAGCAACAGAACGTCAGGCACAACGCTCTCCAAAGCACGCTCCAGCTCCGCCTGCGAATGCACGATTGCTTCAACATGCCAGTGCCCGGACAGCTGCGTTACCAGGTTCGCGAGGCCCCGGGCCTGCTGCGGATCGTCTTCCGCGATCACAATGCGTGTCAGTTTCATTCTCTGAACCCCCCTTTGGTTTGGACCTTAGTGAGTACCGCGGCCGCGATGCGCCCAGGCCGTGGTGCGCATCTCCATGAAAGCGAACAACTGGTACAGCGCCATGGCCATGGCGCCGATGGTGGCGAGCCCGGCAAAGGCCAGCGGCATGCGCATGGAGGCGCTGGCGGACACCAGCAGGTAGCCGATACCCTCGTTCGAGGCCGTCATTTCGGATACGTTGGAGCCGACGAATGCCAGGGTGATGGCAACCTTGAGCGAGGCGAAGAAGTAGGGCAAGCTGCGCGGCAAGCCGACCTTCAGCAGCACGTCGATGCGCCTCGCACCCAGTACACGCAGCACGTCCTCCAGTTCGGGTTCGACTGTCGCGAGCCCAGTGGCGACATTCACCATGATGGGGAAGAAGGAGATCAGGAAGGCGGTCAGTATCGCGGGCCCGACGCCTATTCCCACCCAGACCACCAGGATAGGGACGAACGCGGCTTTCGGCAGCGCGTTGAAGGCGGTGAACAGCGGATACAGGGCCGCATGCAAGGCCGGGAACGAACCTATGAGCGCCCCCAGAATCACCCCGACGCCGACAGCGAGTGCGAATCCCGCAATAGTGACCCAGAACGTGTGCAGTGCATGGCCGGTAATAGGTCCGGCGTACTCGACCAGGGATCGGGCGACCTCGAGCGGGCTGGGAAAAATGAATTCGGAGACCGAGAAACCGTCACAGACCACTTGCCAGACGACAAGCAGCGCCGCGAACGCGAGCCAGGGTGCAAGCTTCAGGGTGATCCTGCTGTTCATCGCGCGCTCACCTGGAATTGCGGGGATCGACAAATGCGTTGGACATGGGCGCTCCGGGAGTTCAATACCTGATGCGGCCGGCGCTGCGCGCCCAGGCGTAGTAAGCCGCCCAGGCTTCCGCATAGAGCTGCGGCATCTCTTCCGCTGCGATTGAGCGCTCATGCAGCGGTTTGGCGAGCTGGCGGTCGATTTCGGCGTTGTCAAAGCCTATGGCTTCGGCATCTTCAGGTTTGCAGCAATAGTGGATCTTGCTGATGCGGGCCCAATACATGGCGGCCATGCACATGGGACAAGGCACTGAGATGTTATAGACCTGGCAGCCCGAAAGATCGTGGCTACCCAGCCGCCTGGCGGCATCGCGCAATGCCACGATTTCCCCGTGGGCGGTAGGGTCCGCACTGCTGAGGACCTGGTTATAGCCCTCGCCGATGATCACACCGTCCTTGACCACGACGCAGCCGAACGGCCCGCCATGGCCGGCCGCGCTGCCGCTCCTTGCCAGCTCGATCGCCCGGCGCATGAATTCATCTTGCTGCGTCATTGCGGCCTGCCCTTGGTGGTCAACGGTGCCAGGCGGGCGGCATGCGCTCGCTGGCGGGTGGCAGGAAGCGATCGGTATAGACGCTTTCCAAAGGCAGCGGGGCCTTGTTCTCGGTGGTCTGCAGCACGGTGCCGATCACGCCGGCCAGCCGCTTCGGGTCGGCACTGGACAAGCAGGAAGGCCTGGTTTTCGGCGCCGCGGTTGAATTTTTCGTTGAGGCGCGCGCGAAGCAGCGGCGTGAACAGCACCGAGAGCAGCGCATAGCAGGGCAGCGAGACCACCACGATGAGGGTGAGCCACACGCTGTAATAAAGCATCACCGCCAGGAAGACGACGGAGAACAGCAGATCCAGTACCACCGTGATGGCGTTGCCGGTGAGGAAGGAGCGGATGCTCTCAAGCTCGCGGATGCGGGCGACCGAATCGCCCACGCGCCTGGCCGTGAAGTAGGCCATGGGCAGGCCCAGCAAATGCCTGAAGAGGCGCGCGCCCAACTCCACATCGATACGGCTGGAGGTGTGGGCAAAGACGTAGCTGCGCAGGCCGGTGAGCAGCACGTCGAACACCGAGATGACGAGGAGGCCTATGCACACGACATGCAGGGTGGTGAGGCCGTTGTGTACCAGCACTTTGTCCATCACCACCTGGAAGAACAGCGGCGTGACGAGCATGAAGAACTGGAGCACGAGGGAAACCAGCAACACCTCCAGCAGGGCACGGCGGTATTTGACAACGGCGGGGATGAACCAGCTGAAGTCAAACTTGGAGAGCTCGCCGGCCAGCGAGGCACGCGAAGTGATCTGGATCAGCTCGCCGGACCAACGAGCCTCGAATTCCGCCAGTTCAATGATTTGCGGCCCGGTGGCGCTGGGATCCTGGATCAGGACAGTACCCTGATCGACGCGAGCGAGGATAAAGAAGGTGTCGTCTTTGCCGATGGCGATGGCCGGCAGGGCGGCCAGCGCCAGGCGCGCGCGCGACGGGCGCCTTTGCGCGGCCACCAGACCGAGGCTCTTGGCCGCGTTGAGGATGCCAATAATGCCCAGGACCTGGCCGTTGTGGCTGAATTCATGCCGCAGCTTTTCGGGATCGGTCGCCACGGCGTGAAATTGCGAGAGCATCACGAGGCAGGCAAGCCCGGTGTCCAAGGGTGGGAGCGCGTGCTGCCCTGCAGCCAGGCCTGAAGACCCGGAGCCTGATTCATCGAATGGCAAAACCGGTGTTGGCGCCCGCATGCTTGTCCCTCCTCTTTGAGCTCAAGTGCGCTTGGGGTTGGGCGCGTCCCCAAAGCACACTGGCGGGTTTTGACGAATACCTAAGAACTAATAGTCTTTCGAAATTTTTCCGTTACGAAGACCAAATCAGGCCTTTTTATTAGGACTACTATTTCTTTAGACTTACTTTGTTTTTCAGCATAGGCTTTTCCTCAGAAAAAAAAAGCCGGATTGTCTACAGAAAAACAATCTTTGTCGTATAGCGACCGGTTTACGTGTTGGTATGTGCCAGCTTGTGCGTTTGGCCACACATTGCTTGCGCGGATTGCCGGGCTTGCCATCCGGTCCATCCGGAATTGCTCGATTACAGGATCGCGCGATTACTCAGCTGCGCAGTAAGGAGGTAGAGAAGAGGCAAAGCCACAACGCCAGGGTGGCACGTAAACGAACACCCCGGGTTGCCCGCGCGACCGTCTGGAGTGGATCAGACTAAAACAGATTCCTGTTGCAACAGCGCCATGAGTTCCTCCATGGTGGGCCTTGTGACATTCATGCGGGACTTTTGGTACTTGCGGGAAAACCGCAGCCAGGTTTCAACGGAGAGCAGTTCCAGCGTTGCATAGTTCGCCCGCACTAATCCTGCAGAGGCCAAATGCTGCACGTGTTCAGAAAAAGCACTGCGTGACACGCCGCAGACCGAAGCCACGACAGATTGCTTGACGGGGATTTCGACCGAGGCCCCGTCCAGGCCTTGTGTGGGCGGGCGAGCCGAGTTGTAGTACATCGCCTCGGCAAACAAGGCCAGGCCCATTACCACCCGCAGGGCCGGACTGCCCTGCTTCACCAGAACAACTCGCTCCGCATGCTGCCGGCTACGCCAGGCCACCAGAAGAGCGACAAAGCGGGCAAACTCCGGCTGGTCTTGGAACGCCGCCATCACATCGGCGGTCGATATGCTGACCATGCGCACCGGAGTCAGGGAGACGTAGTCCAGGGACGAAGGGTAGCGATTGAGCAAAGGCTCTTCGCCAAACCAGGTGCGGGGGCCGTAGATGTTGACCTGAATACAACCGCCTTCCTGGAGGGGAACGCTGGCACCCACCAGGCCGGAGCTGATGTAGGTCCAGGCTTGCACCTGCCCACCTTTGGGCCAGATAACCCGGCCCACATCGAAGTTGCTCATTTTCACGCGGGGCAGCATCTGGATCGCATAGCGGTCACTGAGGCCCAGCCCCGTCAACAACTGGTAGATATATGAACTAGACATAAAGAAGGCCTACAGACTTGAAGTGCTTATGCCATTGAACTTGTTGATGCATCGCCAGCAGGGCAATGTCAAAGCCAGGCCCCGGCGGGCATGGGGGTCGTGTCAACCCACAGAGGGCTATGGTTTTGCGAACGGTGGAAGCTGGAGAACCTTGTCGCCGGGAAAAGACCATGGGCGGGCATGTGCGGCAACAGATCGCACAGGCTTGCTATGTGGGGCAATGTCGGCAGGGAAAGCATGGAGTCATTCCGGCCGGCGAGAACGATGGTGTCGGCCCTGCACTGATCGACGATGGATTTGAGTTGCCGCCAGTCCAGGCGGGCCGCATTGACGAGTGTGACGTCAGGCCAGAAGCTCTCGCTGGAGTGATCACCTTTCCACTCAATCCAGTGCGTGGTGTTGCGCTCGCGGCGTCCCATCTGTTCCCTGAGTGTCCGGGTGATGGCGTGGTCCTCTTCCGAGAATTGGCTGAGCTCAATAAAGTACATCATGGTTCTTGATCCCTGGGTAAAGCCTGTTTGAAATTCACATTCACAGCAAGCAGCGATTGCCTGCTTTGCGAAGTTGATGGCAAGCATATTGATCGCAAACAAAGTCGACCGTGGCTTTGTCTGCACGAAGACAATCTCGATGCATATTCAGGCACGCCGTGATGTAGTTCTCAGAAAAGCAAGTGATGGCCCGCGTTATCCAGACAACAATTTCCCTGCCATAGAGGAGGGCTTCTGGGGTGCTTGGCATGGATCGTGACCTCGTTTTTCTCGCTATGCACAATGTTGATTGAAGATAACGAAACAGCCTGCCCCGCAGGTCTATAAGGAACGAAATGGGGTTTTGGAGGTACGAATTGCCGGATTCAGGGAACGAATTAACCGGCTCGTCGTTAGACGAGTGCCATGGTTCACCGCGGGCGTGCGTGAGGCTACGCAGCGAGGTCACCGGAAGTAGATGGCGACGAGGCAGTATATGGACGCTCTCGCCCTGACTAATGCGTAGAGGCTTCTTCCATCAATAGAAGAAGCTCGCCCACTGATGGCTTCTTGATGTTCATGCGGGTCTGTCGATGCTTCAAGGAAAATCGCAACCAGGCTCTCAAAGAGCATAGTTCCAGCGTTGCATAGTCCAGGCGCATCCACCCCGCCGAGGCGAGTTGCCGGACAACTTCCGAGAAGGCGCTTCGCGAGACGCCGCATATGGAAGCCACTATCGACTGCTTGACGGGTATCTTCACAGAGATACCTTCCGCCCCCTGCGTGGGAGGGCGCGATGAGTGATATTGCAGCGCCTCCGCGAACAAGGCCAGCCCCATGACGACGCGCAGGGCCGGACTGCCTTGCTTCATGAGCACGGCCATTTCTGAGCTCCGGCGACTTCGCCAGGCCATCAGCAAGGCTATGTAGCGGGCGAATTCTGGTTCGCGCTGAAAAGCCGCGAGTACATCAGATGCCGGTATCTCCACCGTTCTCACAGAAGTAAGACATACATACTCGAACGATGAAGGGTAGCGATTGAGCAACGCTTCTTCGCCAAACCAGGTTCTGTTGCCGTAGATATCGACATGAATGCTGCTGCCTTCCTGTATGGGAACACTCGCGCCCACCAGCCCGGAAACGATGTAAGTCCAAGCGGCAACTCCGCTTCCCTTGGACCAGACGATTTCCTGTGGGTCGAAACCAGTCATCCTCACACGAGGCAATATTTGGAGTGCACACGATTCGCTAAGGCCCATCCCCGTCAACAGCTCAAATTTGTAGGTGCTGGACATACGTGGATGTAGAAGCTATCTCAGTTTGGTGTTCATACTGGAAAGTGGCTTCAGCAAACGGTCGCGAAATAGCAGCTATCTGCCGATTCCAGACATAGCGATATTTGCCTTGAGGGGCATAGGAGTCGTGTTGACATCCTCTCCGTGGCGGCGATGGAATCCATTCACGTTCCTTAACGCCATTGACCGTGCAGCCCATGAGGAACGTCTTGGCATGAACGGCAGCAAATCGTCCAACGCATCGACCCGAGGCAAGGTCGGCAAGCCCAATAACGGATCTTTTCGGTTTGTGAGCACAATGGTTTCGGCCGAGCATTGATTGACAATGGATTTAAGCTCGTTCCAATCCAAGCGCGCTGCGTTGATCAGCGTGATATCAGGCCATGAGTTGGCGCTGGCGCTATGCGCTTCCCATTCAACCCAGCGCACCGCGCGGCCCATGCTGCTGTCCATCTGGGTTCTTAGCTCTTTGAGCTGGACTAAGTCTTCCATCGAGAACTGGCTTAATTCGATAAAGTACAACATGACAAACCCCCTTTATTAGCATGCGACTCAACTCAAGAGACGGTCATCGCAAAAGCTTCCACGGATGCAGCTAGAAGGTTAGCCAATTGAAAGAACAATTGAGGCGAGATTGTCTGCGCAAGGACAATGCAAGCCTCTTTTCTTAAAGATGATGTTGAATTCCATCGAAATCTGCTCCACTTATATGGAGTGAGCCCCTCGAATTGGACCACGGGGTGCATCAGAACTAAGCTACATCCTGGGCGAGTTGCAATTCAAATCCGTTGGGTGAACGGTAGCCAAGTGCTGAGTGAAGCCGCTTGGCGTTGTAGACCTCGTCGATGAAGCTTGGCAACCGTGTTGCCACATCGCGAAGGTCTCGTAGCCAACTAGGTGCACCTCCTCGACCTTGAGCATCTTCATATAGCTCTCAGCCTGAGCGTTGTCATACGGATTGGCCGGTGAACTCATCGAGCCGCGAAGCCCAGCCTCCCGCAGCGCTCGCCAGTACGCGTCGCTCGCGTGCTGACAGCCGCGATCCGTATGGTGAATGCACTCTGGCGTTGGTCGTCGGCTCTCGAGTGCACGGCGTAGCGCCGCCAGTGCCAGTGGCGTGTCAATGCGGAGGGGGATCGCGTAGCCCACGACCTTACGGCTGCGCGCATCGAGGATGGCGGCCAGGTAGGAGAATCCGGTAGCGATACGAATGTACGTGAAGTCCGCGACCCACACTAGATCAGGTCGGCTCGGGATCGCATTGCTATACCGGTTCGGGAAGATCGGTGAGTCGTGATAGCTGTCGGTCGTGCGAACGAAGTGGCGGCGCGGCTTGATGCCCGCATTCACCAGGCGGGCCACGCGCTTGTGATTGACGATATGGCCACGTCGGCGCAACTCGTGCGTGACGCGTCGATAACCATAGCCGGGTAGCTCGTCCTGAATGGCCTGGATGAGTTCAACCAGGTGGCCATCTGCCAAGCCACCGGTGTCACCGATGGCGCGGTAATAGAAGGTGCGCGGTCGTTCATCACTTGGCACCCTTGTCGGATGGAGCAGGCTTCGGGCCGGTGATGATGCGGGACTTCTCGTTGTCGTTCACGAGGCGCAGGCGCGGTGTTTTTTTGACCAGCTCCAGTTCCATCGTGAGTTGCCCACTTTTTCGCTCCAGCGCGGCGATCTTGGCTTCGTACTCGGCGATGGCATCCGCCTCGGCTTCCTCGGTATTGAGCTCANCATGATCGAACTGGGTTAACCGCAGCTGGATGAGATCGGCAGACAGCGTGTACTTTGTTTGGGCTTCACNGCAGCCGGGGGCGCCTGAGCGGATGTCGCTACACAGTTGCAGCTTGAACTGCGCCGTATGCCTGCGATATAAACCTCTTGATGACGTGGACGTCTCCTTCTGAAGGCCCGGCAAGCGTATCGGTTCATCTCTGCCCCGTGGTCCAGCTCGAGGGGCTCAGTCTACTAATTGAATCAGATTTCGATGGAATTCAAATCACACATCCCCCAGATGTAACTGACTTACGAGGATCTGCTGTCAAGGTGGTTTAACAGGACTCGAGGCGGTTGAACAGGATGTACCCAATGGTCCCTATCGCTCTGGCCAAATTTGAGCGGGCACAAATGTAGGCGCAAAGCAAAACGCCCACATGAAGTGGGCGTTGCTGCTGGCTTGGTTAACCAGGGTATTGGTTGCGCGGGCAAGATTTGAACTTACGACCTTTGGGTTATGAGCCCAACGAGCTACCAGGCTGCTCCACCGCGCGGTATATCTGTATTGTAGCTTACTCTGCCTTGGCCGCGTCAGCGGTAGTGTCTTCCGACACATCAGGACGGTCCACCAGTTCAACCAGAGCCATGGGTGCATTGTCGCCAACGCGGAAACCCATCTTCAGGATGCGGGTGTAACCGCCAGGACGAGCCTTGTAGCGAGGGCCGATTTCTGCGAACAGCTTGACGACCATGTCGCGGTCGCGCAGCCGGTCAAATGCCAGGCGCTTGTTGGCCAGCGTGGGCTCCTTGCCCAGGGTGATCATAGGCTCGACCACGCGGCGCAGTTCCTTGGCCTTGGGCAAGGTGGTCTTGATGGCTTCATGCTGCAGCAGCGAGTTCATCATGTTGCGCAGCATGGCGAGGCGGTGCTCGCTGGTGCGGTTGAGTTTACGTAGTCCGTGTCCGTGACGCATGATAAGTTTCCTTTTTTAAAATCCGGGCAGCCGTATCAGGTACTGCCCGTGCGAGACCTCCGTTCAGGCAAGGTCTTGTGGTTCCAGTAATTAACGCTTGTCGAGGCCGGCGGGAGGCCAGCTTTCCAGGCGCATGCCGAGCGTGAGGCCGCGGGAGGCCAGCACTTCCTTGATCTCATTGAGGGATTTGCGTCCC
>JGI25159J45721_1000884_pt1 | contig 13041 bp, 10 predicted proteins | sample AraplaMF_Cvi_mLB_FD_45721 | JGI IMG/M metagenome (IMG submission 45721)
ATTCGAGGTCCGAAAGGACTATCTCGACGGGTACGCGGTACAGGAAGCCGGCGGTCGGGCACATCTCGAATACTGGATACCCGCCGAGGAAATGGACAGCTTCAACGCTGCCATCGTCGGCGTGATCGAGGTGACGCAGACCTTCCCGTGATATCGACCTACTTGCAGACGGATCTTCCGCCCCTGCGCGACATGAGATCGAAGTGGAAATGGTTGTAGTGTTCGGGATTGTAGCCGGGGCCGAGCACCGTCGTGAAGTAATTGCAGCTGTCGGTGCGCACGGCTTTCAGNAGCCGCCCTTCGCGGAAGGAGAACAGGCCCTTCTTGCGCACGTCGATCTCATGACCGTTCTTCAGTACGAACTTGCCGACATCGATGGCGTTGCCCTTCGCATGTTCCGAAATCGGATTGTATCGCTGGCGGCTGTTGTTCATGCGCCGGCAGGAATAGCCGCCAAGCGGGACGATCGTCTGAATGCCGGTCCAGTAACGAAAGCGGGCCGAAGGCGCGAGTTCGTTCTTCACCCATTTGGCGAAGGCGAGCGTCACCTGGCAATTCAGCGTCACCGCCGGCTTGACGCCGATATTGCCTGAAAGGCCCTTCAGCGACACAGGATAGGGCACCTGGCAGGCCGGTCCGTTGGAGATCGGCGGGCGGTCATCGAAGATCACGCCCATGCGCTTCAATTCGCGCCGGCAGGAGAGCTCCGAGGCCGGCATGACGCCGGGGTCGATCGGAGCGGCCGGTTCGCTCATCATCGGATTGTTCGGCCGCAGCATGGCGACCTCTTCCGGCTCATCCTCTTCCGGCACGCGCGTCGGCGCCAGCACCGGGCTGCCGTCGCTCCAGGTCTGGGCGCGATTGCCGGCAGCGCGCATCGGCGCGCGGCTCATCTGCGCGGCGGCAACCGGCTGCGGCAGGCGACCCTGGTTGAGCTGTGTCGGGTTATCGGTGCCGATACCGTCGACGACAGGTTCGGTGGCATTGCCCTCGGCAATCTGCTGCTGCTCGTCCTGCGCCAGCCCGACGACCTGCTCATTGCCCTGCCCGGCACCAAGTTCCGAATCCATGTTGACCCCACCCTGGGGGATGGCGAGCGGCTTCACGCCGCCCCAGTTGCCATTCGGTGCCTGTTGCGGCTGGCCCTGCTGGGCGAGCGCCTCGTCGCTATCGATCATGGGCAGGCGCCGCTGCCCCTGTTGCGGCGCAGCCATCGGGGCCGATTGCTGTCCGGGGGCGCGCATCTGTTGGCTCGTGCCGGCGAGGTTCGGCGTATCGAGATAATCGATCTGTCCCTGCGTATTGCCGACCGGCGCGCTGGCTGCGGGATAAGGTTGCTGGCTCTGGACCGGCGCCATGCGCAAGGCCCCGCCCCGCGGCGGCGTGATGGAACTGACGCGCGTGCTGCTATCGACATTCTCGGGCGGCACCAGGCCGTCGCTGATCGAACAGGTCGTCAATGCCGCAGAAAGCAGGAGTGGCAAGGCGGTACGCTGGAGAAGGGAAAGAAACGCCATACTTATCGCTTCCGCATGCGGCCTGTGATCTGAAAACCTCGATTCAAATTTAGTTAAAAACGGTGAATGAAAGCTTTACGTGTGGAGATTGGTCGGCTGGCGGTTTCTGTACGCGCTAAAGAGGTGTCTGGGGCGAATGCTCACGATAAGGAAGCGCCTCCTTTTCGTGTCCCTCGCTTTGGATAGCCATGCCCTCCCTCGCCTCCGATCACCGGGTGAGGTCATGCTGAGGTCGATGGTGAAGTCGTAATCCACGCCATCAGAGCATTCTGGGCATGGAGCAAGAACGCCTTCGCGGGGCGGCTTTGGCAGGCTGCATGCAGCATCGCATCGGCGCTCACTTCCTGCCCTCGCGTAACTGGCGGACACGGCAAGAAGATCGTATCGGGTTGAGCCTTGTCGAGCAGCGCTGCTGTCACCTGATAATCGAGCAGCTCGCGATCGTCGGCGTCGTTCGGCCACGAGTCCGTGATGATCACATCCGCGTCAAGGATATGCCGGATATCAGTGCTGGTCTCGAAGTTTGGATTGAGAAGATTGGCGTCGGTAACATGCCAAGGTTCGGGATAAACCTGGACGACGTGGATTGGCATGGACTTCGATGCTTCCACCCATGAACGAAGAATGTTCGCGTCGGGCGCGACGCCAACGATCTTTAAGCCCTCCACCGTTCCCCTCACGTCTCTGACATAGGCAAGATCGCCGAGCGTTTCACACGGATGATTTGATCGTGTGCGTGCATTGATGACGGGGATATGGATCGCAGAAGCGAGTTCCTTCAGCGTCGCGAGCTCTTTCGTCCTGACAACGAGAAGGTCAAACCAATTGCTGAGATAGCCCGCGAGATCTGCGATATCTTCGCCTCCGCCGAATTTGATGGGCGCTTCGACACACAGACCGCCCATCGCCTTTACTCCCAGCTCGAAGGCGGTCGTGTTGCGCCAACCGGTATCGTCGACAATGAGGCCGACCCGCTTGTCGAGCAGACTTTGCGGCATGGAACGATCAGCCCAGAGCCTTGCCAGCTGACCAGCCCGTTCGATGATCCCAAAGATGGCTTCAGGCGGAAGGGAATGAAATTCGAGGAAATCCTTTTGCAAGCAGTAAGCTCCGAAATGAGGTCTCGTTGGTGCAGCTTGGGTCGTTAGACACGAAGCTATTATTGCCGCACTGCTAAATCCATTCGGTCGCGGTTATAGATGCCATCAAAAATACTCATCACGAGCTTTGCGATGCTGGAGACTGCAGTCCGTTGTAAGCGTCTGCGCCCGGAGAATCCGGCCATCGAAGCAGACAAACGCAAAAGGCCACGGCTTCGTCTGCCGTGGCCCTTGTTTCTCAGGCAGTCCTGACTGCCTATCAGGCAGCCCGGCCGTACCGCGCACCCTGCCCGGCCTGGCCGCGCAGCTGGAATTTCGACAACAGCGACCGCAGCTGCTGGCTTTCCTCCGCCAGCGTCTGGCTGGCGGCCGTGGTCTCTTCGACCATCGCCGCATTCTGCTGGGTCATCTGGTCCATGTGGTTCACCGATGTGTTGATCTCCTGCAATCCGGTCGCCTGTTCGCGGGCGGCCGTCGCAATCGAGTCGACATGCGCGTTGACCCGGTTGACCAGCGCCTCGATCTCGACCAGCGCGTCACCGGTAGAGCGCACCAGCGCCACGCCGCCTTCGACTTCGGTTGCCGAGCTCGAGATCAGCGCCTTGATCTCCTTGGCCGCATTGGCCGAGCGCTGCGCCAGTTCGCGCACTTCCTGCGCCACGACCGCAAAGCCGCGGCCGGCTTCACCGGCACGCGCCGCTTCAACACCGGCGTTCAGCGCCAGGAGGTTTGTCTGGAAGGCGATCTCGTCGATGACGCCGATGATCTGGTTGATGCGGCTAGAACTATCCTCGATGCGGCTCATGGCCGAGACGGCGTTGCGGACGATCTCGCCGGATTTGCCGGCGCTCGTCTTCGTTTCCGCCACCATGCTGCGTGCCTCGTTGGCGCGCTCGGAAGCTGTGCGGACCGTCGCGGTGATCTCGTCGAGCGCCGCTGCCGTTTCTTCCAGCGCCGCGGCCTGCTGCTCGGTGCGCTTGGAGAGGTTGTTGGTCGCGTCGCTGATATCGCGGGCGCTGTCATTGACGATATGGCTCGATTCGGCGATCGCGTTGATGACGCTGTTCAGCGCGTCCACTGCCGCGTTGAAGTCGGAACGGAGCTTGGCATAATCCTGGCCGATATCGTCGATCGAAACCGTCAGGTCGCCGGCCGCAAGCCGCTCCAGCCCGGCGCCGAGCGCGCGCATCGCCGCCGTCTGGCGCTCGGAGGACGAACGGAGGCTCGCCTCGTTGCCGCGCCGCTCGCCTTCGATCTCCCGCTGGCGCTCGTCTTCGCGAACGCGCAGTTCGGCGCGCTCGGCAACGGAGTCGCGCAGGACGATCAGCGATTTCGCCATCTGGCCGATCTCGTCGCGACGATCGGCATCCGTGATATCGACGCTCGCATTTTCATCGGCAATCGCGTTCATCGCCTCTTTCAGGCGGGCGACCGGGGCCGTCACGCTGCGCACGATCGCATAGGCGAAGGCAAGGGTAACGAGGGCGCCGATAAGGCCGACCACCGCCGTCCAGGTGGCGTTCTGGCGATAGAGCGCTGCAAGATCGTCCGCATAGACGCCGGTGCCGACGACCCAGCCCCAGGGCTGGAAGCCCGCCACATGCGAATATTTGAGGACCGGCTGATCGGCACCCGGCTTCGGCCAGTAGTAATCCACGAAGCCCTGCCCGCTTGCCTTCACCGTATTGACGAACTCGACGAACAGGAATTTGCCGTTCGGATCCTTGTTCTGCGTCAGATCCGTGCCGTTGAGCTCGGGCTTGACCGGATGCATCACCATGGTCGGATGCATGTCGTTGATCCAGAAATAGCCGGTGCCGCCGCCATAGCGCATGGAAGCGATCACTTCCTTGGCGGCCGCCTGCGCCTGCTCGCGGGTCATCGTGCCGGCCTGCTCAAGCTTGTAATATTTGTCGAAGATGGCGAGCGCGGTAGCATCCATCTGTGCCAGGCCGGCTTTTCGCTCGGCTTCCAGCTGCCGATAGGAATAGTTGAGGAAGAAGATCATCGTCGCGGCAAGCACGACAAGTGCGAAGGCGACGAGGCCGTAAAGGCGGGTAGAAATCCTGATGTTGCGCATGGGGTTCCGGCAGCTCTCATGTGTGACAATCAGCAGATACTGATATGAGCCGCTTACCGGACGGTAAAACTTGATTAGATCTTGATGAAATAACGCTACGTGAGGCAATTGGACGCGGCACGCATTGGAGCTTCAAGTATCTGAATCAAAATGAAATTTCGATGGTCATGATTTTTCCGCGACGAGCCACCATTTTTTAGGGGCATTTCGGAATCCGGCATTTTTACGGGCTTCCGCACCACTTGGCCTTTGCATTAGGGTGATTCCAGATGAATCACCGGCGAGATGGGAGCCCTTGATGACCGATGCCAAGCCGACAGGCGAACTTACNTTGCGTACGCTTGCCATGCCCGGNGACGCCAATCCGGCCGGCGATATTTTCGGCGGCTGGGTCATGGCGCAGATGGACCTTGCAAGCGGCATCCGCGCCGCCGAGCGCGCAAGGGGCCGCGTCGTCACGGCGGCAGTCAAGGAAATGGCCTTCGAACTTCCGGTCAAGATCGGCGATACGCTCTCCATCTATACCCATGTGGAGCGCGTCGGCCGCACCTCCATCACGCTGCGGGTGGAAGCCTGGGCGCACCGCTCGCGCTATAACCAGCAGGAAAAGGTCACCGCCGGCACCTTCATCATGGTGGCGCTCGACGAGGACGGCAAACCCAAGGTCGTCCCCCAGGAGTGANATGATGCAGGCGGCCGCGACACCGGANGTCTATGTCTACATCCGCACNGTGATGTCGATGGTGATCGGCCTCTCGCTCGCCCGCCTGCTGACCGGCCTCGGCGGCATCGTGCAATCNCCCGGNAAATTCCGGGTCTATTGGGTGCATCTCGGCTGGGTCGCCTCGATGTTCCTCTTCATCATCCATTTCTGGTGGTGGGAATATCGCCTGCAGTCGCTCGCCGTGATCTCCTTCGGCGTCTACCTCTTCCTTATCAGCTTCTGCTGCCTGTTCTTCTTCCTCTGCGTGCTGATCTTNCCGACGACGATCGAGGATTACGGCGGCTACGAGGAATATTTCATCTCGCGGCGGCGCTGGTTCTTCGGCATGCTGGCCGTGACCTATGTGGTGGATTTTCTGGATACGCTGCTCAAGGGTAAGGCGTATCTGGCAGCACTCGGCTGGGAATACCCGGCGAGGAATGCGGTGTTCATCGCGCTGTGCATCGTGGCGGCCTGGACGGCGAACCGGCGGTTTCATGCTGTGTTCGTAAGTGCGGGCCTGCTCTATCAGATCACCTGGATTTTCAGGCTGTATGATTTGATTTGAGGTCTCTCTTCCCGTCCTGCGACAAGCATGGGAATGCTGGAGGCTGGGAAAATCCTCGCCTCAAGCCCGCAGGAACTGTGATCCCTTGTCGAAACTCAACCCCGGAAAAATCTTCCCGGTCAGATCGTCAGCCGACACATCGAACTGTCGGTAGAGCATCGCCGCCGCCAGCTCGCGCACATCTGCCGTCGGCATGAGGTCGCGATCGTCGAGCAGCGCAGCGTCCCCAAGCCCCGGCCACTTGCCGAGTATGCGCCCACCATCGATCGCCCCGCCCGCCAACACCGCGCAGCCTCCCGTACCGTGATCCGTTCCGCCGGAACCATTCTCACGCACCGTGCGGCCGAACTCGGTCATGGCGAGCACGACCGTCTTCGACCACAGATCCGGCCCCATCGTGGCTTTGAGCGTCGTGATCGCCTGCGCCAGATCCTGCACCGGCCGCTTGAACTGGTTAAGCTGGCCGACATGCGTATCCCAGCCGGTAATCGAGAAGCTGGCGATGCGGTAGTCGCCCTTCAGCATATTGCCGGCAAGAACAGCCACATCGGTGATCTTCTCGCCGCGCTGGGCTGATGGTTCCGCCATCATGGAAGCGCTGTTGGCGCGCATCGCTTCATCCATTGCTTTCGCAAACGCCGGGTCGCCGGCATAGAGCCGCATGAGGAACTGCATTTCGTCCCTGGCCGGCCCGAGATTGGAATCCGAGGCCCAGACATCGACATTGTTCGGCCCGGTCAGGATCAGCTCGGTCGAGGTATTGACGTCGATCGCCTTGCGCGCATCCGAACGCGGTATCACGGCAAGCGCCCGATTGAGCCAGCCGGTCTTTTCCTCGGCCACATGCTCGCCGCCGGATTCCAGCATGTCCTGCCCGTCGAAATGGCTGCGCTGGTCGCGATAGGGCGTGGAAACAGCATGCACGAAGGCAAGCTCCTTGCTCTTCCACAGCGGCATCAGGTCGGCCGCCGCCGGATTGAGCCCGAAATGACCGTCGAGATCGAGAAGCCCCTTGTCCGGCGTCAGCGACAGCGTTGGCCGCAGGGCCGCAAAGCCGGCATCGCCATAGGGCTGCACCAGATCGAGCCCGTCCATCGCCCCGCGCAACACGATCGTCACGAAGCGCTTGTCGCCNGGCATCGCCGCGAAGGTCACCGGTGTAAAAATGGGGGCTGCGGCAAGGCAGCAAGCCGATGTCAGAAAACCACGGCGTGAAAGCATAAACTCTGTCATGACGGGCTCCTATCGACGGTTGAATTCGGGGGACGCGAGAACCAGCGTCAATCCGCTCACCCTGTTCGGCGCCTGCGAGACGACGCGGATCGTCTCGTCGCGGGCGGCATCGGCAAGGGTTGCCTTCAGGAACTCGCGCGGATCGACATCCTTGCCGAACTGGGCACTGGCGCGCCGCGCCCAGGACAGACGCTCGGACAGCTGGCTCGCGGTGATCCAGGCGGAAAAACTCTCCTCGAAGCCGGCCGGGCTTGGCGGCAGCCATGTCGGCTGTCCCATGCGGCGCAGAGCGCCCTGCCCGAGCGCACGCGCCATCTGGAAGGCCTTGCGTCGCTTGATGAGCGCTTCGTCCTCGGGGCTCGGCGGCGCCTGCATCATCGCCTGCCCGTCGGCAGCGGGCGCTGCATTCTTCTTCGGCATCGCCCTCATCTCGTCATTGTCATCATCGTCCTGCTGATAGGCCTGCATGAAGGCCGCGACATCGCCCGCGCCAGAACCGCTATTCAGCGCCCGCAAGCCAGTGACGATATAATCGAAAGGCTGGCGCGCCTTGGCGCCTTCATCTCGCCACGCTGCCGGATGGTCGAGCATGGCGCGGTAGACGGCAGGCAGATCCCCATCCGTCTTCTTCCAAGCTTCGCTCATGGCCTGGATCATCTCCTCCGGCGGCTGGTCGGAGATGAAATGCACCGCGAGCTTGCGGCTGATATGCGCGGCCGTCTTCGGATGGACCGCGAGATCGTCGAGCATGGCAAGGTAATCCTTGCGCGAGCGCTTGACCCCGCCATAGCTGACACCGAGCACCTGATGTTCGCCGGGCTCGGATATCTGCGGCCGGAAAGCCGTCTCCATCGCCTGCTGGTCGACAGTGAGCCCCGTCAGCACCATGGCTGCAGAGCGAACGTCGGCCTGCGTATAACCGCTGCCGGCACCGAGCGTGTGCAGNTCCAGAAGTTCGCGGCCGAGATTTTCGTTCAGCCCCTTGTTGCGCCGCATGCCGCCCTTGGANTCCGGCCCCAGCGACTGCGCCTGATCGAGATAGATCAGCATCGAAGGATGCTCGGTGGCGCTGCGCAANAGCGTCGAAAACCTGGCCCCCATATAGGGCCGGATCGCCTCNGCCTCGTANAGCGGCACGATCAGCCGCATCGGCAGGCTCTTGGCGGCACTGGTGGAAAAATGATTGGTCCAGAACGTGGCCAGCCGCTCGTTGAAACCATCGGGAGAAAGGACCGCCTGCATCAACCGCGCATTGGCATCCATCTGGAAAAGCACCTGCGCGCGGCGCTGCAATAGCCGCCGCTGCTGCCGCCGGTCGAGATCGTCGCCATCGGTCTGCCGGATCTGTTTCAGCCTGTCCTGCAGATCAAGGATCTGCGTATGCCGCGCCTCGATACCGCCGACGGGAAAGCCCGGCACGCTGTTCGCGCCGCGCGTCACCTGCCCGATCAGATCATCCTTCGTCTGCGGCAGAGCCTCGCCCGGTCGTCGCCCGTAACCGAACCGGATCGCTGCCATCGTCGGAAAAGACAGGCTCATGACCCTTCACCTCCTCATCACCAGATCGTGACAGGGTCTCAGCCAATTGCGACGGCAAGGTGTAGGAAATACGGCGATTTTCCGACATGGACGATTTGTAATCTATTGAAATCGTTGGAACAGTCGCTCAGCAGCCCCTGTTGACTGACACCACCCGCGGGCTGGACATGTCGCGCGGCGGCTCGCCTTCGACCATCACCTTGTTGCGCCCGGCTTCCTTGGCGGCATAGAGGGCCTTGTCGGCGCGGGCGATCTGCTCATAGAGGGAATGATCGGCGGCATCGGCGCCGGCGACACCGAAGCTGGCGGTGATCTTTCCGTCGAAGCCGCTCGCCTTGCGGTCGACGGCCGCAAAGGCAAGCCGCACCCGGTTGGCGAAATCAGCGCCTGCGGCCAGCGGCATTGCCGGCAGGAAGATCACGAATTCCTCNCCGCCGAACCGCGCCGCGAAACCGCCCTCCGGCATCCGCGCCAGNAGCATTTCAGCAAAGGCGCGGATCACNTCGTCGCCCGGTCCGTGGCCGAGCGTATCGTTGACCCATTTGAAATTGTCGATGTCGCAGATGATGACGGAGCCTTCGGNCCGGCCGCGCTCNGCCACCATGCGGTCGAANCCGCGCCGGTTCAGCATGCCGGTCATCGGATCGCGCTCGGCGATATCGCGGTGCATCGCAATGGTGTCGACCGTNGTTGCAGCAAGGGCCGAAAGCGCAAACATCAGCGCCAGGATGGATGTCGACGCCTGCATGGCGAAAGCATATTGCGAAGAGATGAAATCTCCGTGGCCGCCATAGGANGGTACCACGAAGACGAAGATGACATTGCGNATAATGGTATCGGCAATGACGAGGCTGGAGACGACAAGCAGCAGCTTGTCGGCCGTATGNCGCATGTGCCGCAGGCTGACGGTGACGGCAAAGCCGAGCAGCGCCGCACAGGCGAGATCGTTCAGCAGAAACTCCGCTGGAACATTGCCGGCCACCAGCCCCGCATAGAGCATGCCCGCGTAGGTCACACCGGCAAAGGCAAGGCGCGGCTGGAGATAGGAAGGCCGTTTGAATCGGGCGAGCATGGCGCCGGAATAGAAGACGAACGCGAGAAGGAACAACGCATCGGCGATGGCGGATGCAACGCGCTCCTGCAGCAGGCTATCGAAAAGCGGAACGGAGAAGGCTGCCGACGCAAAAAGATAACCCGGCCCCCACAACTTCGCTTCCCGCGACCCGAACCGGCCGACGATCAGAAAGGTGCAGCCGAAAATCAGCATCATGACCGGCAGCAGGAAGGCGAAATTACTATCCATGAACCCTCGCGGCGGTACGCAATATAGAACCGGCGCAGGCAAAAGGTAGGACAATGATCTTAAAAAAGGAAAAACCGGGCGGGATCAGAAATACCTGGAAGAACTAGGCATCGCCTGGCGCACGCCTGCCCGTGGCTCACAAGGAAAGGCCGGCAGCCCTGGCCGCCGGCCTTCACAGCCACAGGCAGCGCTAAACTCGCATCGCGCCATGCGGCTCCTCGGCCTCCTCCGTGCCGAAGCGGACATCNTTCTTCTCGTATCCCAGGCCCGAAAGCGCTGCGACGACGANGGCAACGATCACCGCCACTATGACCAACGCATAAGCGTAGTCGCCGTTCCAATGGGCNGCGAGGTCCGCCTGCATCGTGGCGTTGCCCGAGGCCAGCAGATTGCCGAGCTGGTAGGCGAAGCCGGGGAATGTGCCGCGTACCTCGTCTGGCGAAAGCTCGTTGAGATGTACAGGCACGATGCCCCAGGCGCCCTGGACGAAGAACTGCATCAGGAAGGCGCCGAGCGCGAGCAGCACCGGCCCCGGTGCATAGGCCCAGAGCGGCGCGACGGGCACGGCAATCAGTGCGGCGATGACGATCGCCCGCTTGCGGCCGATGCGNTGCGACAGCGCGCCGAAGAACAGCCCGCCAAGAATGGCGCCGATATTGTAGACGATGGCGATCGCGCCNACCGTATAGCTTGAATAGTTGCGCTGGCTTTCGAGGAAGGTCGGGTAGATATCCTGCGTGCCGTGGCTGAAGAAGTTGAANGCNGTCATNAGCAGCACCGCCCAGATGAAGAGCGGAATGTTTTCGCGCAACACGGTGAGGAACGGACGGCGCCCCTGCTGTTGTCGCTTCACGAAAGCCGGGCTCTCCTGAACGTTGCGGCGGATATAGAGCACCAGTAGCGCCGGAGCGACGCCGACGAAAAACATGCCGCGCCAGCCGATGACGGGGAAAAGCAGGAAGAACAGCAGCGAGGCGAGCAGATAGCCGGAGGGATAACCCGCCTGCAGGATGCCAGAAACAATGCCGCGGCTCTCCTCCGGCACTGTCTCCATGACGAGCGAGGCACCAACACCCCACTCCCCGCCCATGGCGATGCCATAGAGGGCACGCAAAACCAGGAACATGGTGAGCCCNGTCGAAAAACCGGTNAGGAAGTCGAAGAGCGAATAGAGCATCACATCCACCATCAGCGTNATGCGCCGCCCGTAACGGTCTGCCGCAAGCCCGAAGATCAGGGCGCCGAGCGCCCGCATGGCAAGGGTCANGAAGATNGCCACNGACACCGCGGGAACGTCGGTATGAAACTCCTCGGCGATATATTTGAGAACGAAAACGAGAATGAAGAAATCGAAGGCGTCNAGCATCCAGCCGAGATAGCTGGCGATCACGGTATTGCGCTGCTGCGGGGTGAGCGCGCGCAGGCTTGCCAATGCGGACATATGTATTTCCTCCGTCCGAAAGCGGCGGCGAGCGGGCAATTCCGGATGCCGTCGGAAGGGGTGTCAGGGTGGGCATGCTGCCGGGAGACAGCGAGGCGGAAACGTCAGGATAGCTGACCGTGTTCCATCACGTTGGCGCGATTGGGGAATTGAACGGGTTCGTCATAACCTGCCCTTGAAGTGTTCAGGGCAGCGGGACAGGATTGTCGCTGAGTGTTCTCAGATAAGCGATGACGTTGACGCGATCGGCTTCTTCGGGCGCGCCGCGAACGTCCATATTCACGCCTGGCGTCGTGAGAGAGGGCCCGGCGATGAAGATGTTGAGGTCCTCGTAGGTCCAGACCCCCTCCCAGCTCGACAGGATTCGGGAATAGCCTGGGAATTTCGTCGAGGCTTTGTCCCGTCCCACGACGTTCCACAGGTTCGGCCCCTTGTTGGGCACATCCTGCGGACGTTTGACATGACAGCCGGCGCAATTGGATGCGAAGAATGTTGCACCCTTCGCCGGGTCGCCATTTGCCAGCTTTGCGGAAATCGGCTCGGGCTTCTTTATGATGACGCCGTGGGCCAAGAGGTAGTCGGCGATATCGGCATGATCGTCGTGCCTTGCAAGGTGATAGGCAGTGATGATGCTTGGCAGGCGCGCGGGATCGCCACGGACCCATATGGCGTTGACGTCGGCACCGGCTTCAACCAGGAGCTTGACGCAGTCCAGACACCCGCTCGCGACTGCGAAATGCAGCATGCGCTCGCCCCGCGCTGCCGCATTGGGATCGGCACCGTGCGCCAATAGTATCCGGATGAGGTCGGGGGAGCCCTTCAGGACAGCACCGGTGATCGGCAGGCCAATCGCCGACTCGTGGTTCACATTCGCCCCGCGCTCGATCAGCAATTCTGCTGCCTGCGGATGATCGCTGCGAACGGCAAGAAACAGCGGAGTGGCTCCCTTGTCCTGCTCCTCGATGTCGGCCCCGGCATCAAGGGCCGCCGCGATCGCAGCCAGGTCGCCCTTGCCGGCCGCGTCATGAAGCGGACCAGCATGGGAACTTGTAAGAACAATCAGATAGATGAACACGCTTGCCACGAGCCCGCGCATCTTGCTGTTCCTTGCTGCAAATTGCGATCGACTAATATACACCCTGTCTCCTTGACCGAACAGCAGGAACAGGTTCGACCGCCTTGGCGACGGTCAAGCCTTTGAAAAACGCCAATAAAAAACGAGACTGCAGCCACCGTCGCAGAGAACTCGATCAGGGAGATCCTGGACATCCTGAGAGCGAGACGCCGTTATGTCCTGGTTTCCGTAAAGGAAGCCGAATTCGTGCCGTCTCACGAGCGGCGCAAACGTCCCTCGCCGCCCATCCATCTGAGCCAGGGCCCGACATGAAACAGTCCCATCAGCAGATACATCGGCACCATGCCGCTGAAGAGCGGTGATCCATCCATCGGCATGCCGGCCATCGAGCAGATCATGTCGGCCGCCGGCTCGCTTGCCGAAAGTGCGGCCATGACGGCAAATGTCGGCGCCGCCGCAAAAGTTAGCCCGCGCGCAATGCC
>JGI25159J45721_1000891_pt1 | contig 12978 bp, 14 predicted proteins | sample AraplaMF_Cvi_mLB_FD_45721 | JGI IMG/M metagenome (IMG submission 45721)
AGCGCGTCATCACCGTGCGCACCGCCTCCTTCGCCTCTGCCGCTGAAGGCGGTTCGGCTGCGATCGAAAGTGTCGCGGCTGCCGCCAACCCGGGTGTTTCCTCCTTCGTCGCCGACGCGCTGTCGTCGTCCGACCGCCCGGAACTGACCTCGGCCAAGATCATCATCTCCGGTGGTCGCGCGCTCGGTTCCTCGGAAAAGTTCAGGCAAGTGATCCTGCCGGTTGCCGACAAGCTCGGTGCTGCCGTCGGCGCCTCGCGCGCTGCCGTCGATGCCGGCTACGCGCCGAACGACTGGCAGGTCGGTCAGACCGGCAAGGTGGTCGCACCTGATCTCTATATCGCCTGCGGCATCTCCGGGGCGATCCAGCATCTCGCCGGCATGAAGGATTCGAAGGTCATCGTCGCGATCAACAAGGACGAAGAGGCACCGATTTTCCAGGTCGCCGACTACGGCCTGGTTGCCGATCTGTTCGAAACGCTGCCGGAAGTCGGAAAGGCGCTCTAGCGCGTCCTGAGCCGAACAACATCACCATGGGGGCCCGGCTGCTACGCGCCCGGCTCAGCCTGCAATTCAGCGAATAACAAGAGGATCCCACGATGGATGTACGCGCCGCCGTTGCCGTTCAGGCAGGCAAGCCGCTTGAGGTCATGACGGTTCAACTCGAAGGCCCAAAGGCCGGCGAAGTGCTGATCGAGGTCAAGGCCACCGGCATCTGCCACACGGACGACTTCACGCTGTCCGGCGCCGATCCGGAAGGCCTGTTCCCGGCCATCCTCGGCCATGAGGGCGCCGGCATCGTCGTCGACGTCGGCCCGGGCGTCACCTCGGTGAAGAAGGGCGATCACGTCATTCCGCTCTACACGCCCGAGTGCCGCTCCTGCCCGTCGTGCCTGTCGCGCAAGACCAATCTCTGCACCGCGATCCGCTCGACCCAGGGCCAGGGCCTGATGCCCGACGGCACCTCGCGCTTCTCGATCGGCAAGGACAAGATCCATCACTACATGGGCTGCTCGACCTTCGCCAACTACACGGTGCTGCCGGAGATCGCGGTTGCCAAGGTCAACCCGGACGCGCCGTTCGACAAGATCTGCTACATCGGCTGCGGCGTCACCACCGGCATCGGTGCGGTCATCAACACGGCGAAGGTGGAGATGGGCGCGACCGCGATCGTCTTCGGTCTCGGCGGTATCGGCCTCAACGTCATCCAGGGCCTGCGTCTTGCCGGCGCCGACATGATCATCGGCGTCGACCTCAACAACGACAAGAAGGCCTGGGGCGAACGCTTCGGCATGACCCACTTCGTCAACCCGAAGGAGGTCGGCGACGACATCGTGCCCTATCTGGTCAACATGACCAAGCGTGGGGCCGACCAGATCGGCGGCGCCGACTACACCTTCGACTGCACCGGCAACACCAAGGTGATGCGCCAGGCGCTCGAAGCCTCGCATCGCGGCTGGGGCAAGTCCGTCGTCATCGGCGTCGCCGGCGCCGGCCAGGAGATCTCCACCCGGCCGTTCCAGCTCGTCACCGGCCGCAGCTGGATGGGCACNGCCTTCGGCGGCGCGCGTGGCCGCACCGACGTGCCGAAGATNGTCGACTGGTACATGGAGGGCAAGATCGAGATCGATCCGATGATCACCCACACCNTGGCCCTCGAAGACATCAACAAGGGCTTCGAGCTGATGCATTCCGGCGAAAGCATCCGTTCGGTCGTTCTTTACTAAGCTAAGCTGGCAATGGCGCAATTCCGGGAAAATCGCTTCGCACTTTTCCTGGAATTNCTTCACAACCTGAACGACGCAATTCCGGACGGAAAACCGCTTCGCACTTTTCCTGGAATTGCTTCACAATCCAATTCAGAACGGCGTCGGAGTCGATTGATTTCCGGCGCCTTTTCAGTCCCGTTGAGAAACTGATTCAAGATGATCTATGTCGATGCCGATGCCTGCCCGGTGAAGGCGGAAATCCTGAAGGTGGCCGAACGCCATGGAATAGAGGTGACTTTCGTCGCCAATTCCGGCCTGCGCCCCTCGCGCGACCCGACGGTACACAACGTCATCGTCTCGGCGGGTTTCGATGCGGCCGACAACTGGATCGCGGAACGGGCGCAGGAGGGCGATGTTGTCGTCACCGCCGATGTACCGCTGGCCGTGCGTTGCGTTGCTGCCGGCGCGTTGGTTACCGGCCCTTCCGGACGCATCTTCGACAAGGGCAATATCGGCATGGCTTCGGCGATGCGCGATCTTGGGCAGCATTTGCGTGAAACCGGCGAGAGCAAGGGCTACAACGCCGCCTTCACGCCGCGCGATCGATCCGCCTTCCTCGAAACGCTTGACCGACTCGCACGGCAGGCGAAAAAGTGACGGTGCGGCAGCCGCTTCCGCTGCAGATCGCAGGGGTATCTGGATGACAGCGACGACGACGAGGCTCAGGCACTGGCCCTTCTACACTGCCATTCTATGCGCGCTAGCAAGCGTGCCCGTCCTCTGGTTCGTTGCGCGACGCTTCGCACTTGAAGGCGCTGCGATTACCTTCTTCTGCGTCTATCTCGTCATGTGCTGGCGGCGATTGCGGATGATGACCGGGCGGCACCTGAAGACCCATGCCAGAAACACCGACGAGCCCGAGTTCGTTATCCTCCTCGTGACATTCGGTGCGGCTGCGAGCTCGCTCATCTCGCTGTTCTTTGCGCTCAACGGCGAGAAGGCGGGATCAGCGCTGGCTCTCGGCCTCGCCTTTGCCTCGGTCGTGCTCGGCTGGGCGACGATCCATATGATGGCCGCGATGCATTATGCGCACATATACTGGGTGCCTTCCGCGGATGCGCAAACGCCGGAGCCGGCACGCGGCCTCGACTTTCCCGAGACACCCGAGCCCGGCGGTTTTGATTTCCTCTACTTTTCCTTCGTCATCGGCATGACCGCGCAGACCTCGGATGTCGCCATCACCACAACAGCCATGCGGCGCATCAATCTGATGCACGCCATCGTTTCTTTCTTCTTCAACACCGTGCTCGTCGCCGCCGCCGTCAACGCGGCCGTGCAGCTTGCCGGTTGAGAAGCATTATCCAAGGAGCAGTCCATGAAAGTCCTTTCGCAGAACACCGCTTTCGGCGGCATGCAGGGCGTCTTTTCGCACGAGTCCGAGGCTTGCAAGGGCGAGATGACCTTTGCCGTCTTCGTGCCGCCGCAGGCGATCAAGGAACCGAAACCAGTGCTCTGGTACTTGTCCGGCCTCACCTGCACGCACGCGAACGTCATGGAGAAAGGCGAATACCGGCGCATGGCCGCCGAGCTCGGGCTTATCATCGTTTGCCCCGACACGAGCCCGCGCGGCGCCGACGTGCCGGACGAACTGACAAACTGGCAGATGGGCAAAGGCGCGGGTTTCTATGTCGACGCCACCGAGAAGCCCTGGGCCGAGCACTACCAGATGTACAGCTACATCACCGAAGAACTGCCCGCTTTCGTCAGCCAGCACTTCCGCATGGACATGAGCCGCCAGGGCATTTTCGGCCATTCCATGGGCGGCCACGGCGCCATGACCATTGCGCTCAAACACCCGGATCGCTTCAAGAGCTGCTCGGCTTTCGCGCCGATCGTCGAGCCCTCGACCGCCGACTGGTCGGTCGGCGCCTTCGAAAAGTATCTCGGCACAGACCGCGCCGCCTGGCGCCAATATGATGCCTGCGCCCTCGTCAAGGACGGTGCGCGCTTCCCGGAATTTCTGATCGACCAGGGCAAGGCGGACAGCTTTCTCGAAAACGGCCTGCGCCCGTGGCTGTTCGAGGATGCGGTCAAGGGAACCGGCATCGATCTGACGCTCCGCATGCATGAGCGCTACGACCACTCCTACTACTTCATCTCCACCTTCATGGACGATCACCTGAAGTGGCATGCCGAACGGCTGGCCTAGGCCGATTTTGTCCCGGAGCGACTGATGACCCACCTCCTTCTCGTTGGAGCCGGCGGCGCGATCGGCTCGATCTTGCGCTACCTTGTCGGCCTCTGGACCGTCCATCGCTTCGGGGCGGGCTTCCCGTGGGGCACACTCGGCGTCAATATCACCGGCTCGTTCCTGATCGGCGTGCTGGCAGAGGNGATCATGCGCAAGTTCGGCGCATCGCCGGAAATGCGCGTGTTCCTCATTACCGGGGTTCTCGGCGGCTACACCACCTTTTCCGCCTTTTCGCTGGATGCGATCACGCTCTTCGAGCGTGGTGATGTCATGCTTTCCGTCATCTATGTCGTTGCCAGCGTCGCGCTTTCGCTCCTTGCGGTCTTCAGCGGGCTGGCTCTGATGCGCGCAATAGTCTAAAGGCTGCTTCTACGAGCGCTGCGTAGCCTGAGGGAAACGCGGTGCGTTGCTGCATTGCTCTTCAACCGTCATCGCTTCAGGGGCATTGTCATGCAGCCGTTAAAGGATTGCGGCAGCCCTTGCGCACCTGAAGCGTTTTCTTGCGTCCATCCCAACGTAAGAGCTTCAGATTGACGCGCGACGCTGCAGGAACAGAAAGCAGGTTCGCTCAAATGGCAGGCATAGAACACAGGCAAGTGGACGGTGACGAGGCAGGCATGCGCCTTGACCGCTGGTTCAAAGTGCATTTTCCGGGGCTGGGTTTCGGTCCGCTGCAGAAGCTTTTGCGTTCGGGCCAGATCCGTGTCGACGGCGGCCGCGTCAAGTCCGACACGCGCCTACAGCCGGGCCAGACGGTGCGCATCCCTCCCCTTGGCGTCGATGCGAAGGAGACGAAGACAGGCCCGATCGCCGGCCGCGACCTTCGCCACTCGCCCGACGGAGAATTGCTGTCGCGGATGGTGCTGCATGAGGACGCGAAGGTGATCGTGCTGAACAAGCCGGCCGGGCTTGCCGTGCAAGGCGGCTCCGGCGTCAACCGTCACATCGACAAGATGCTCGAGGCCTGGACCAATCAGCGTGGCGAAAAGCCCCGTCTGGTGCACCGCCTCGACCGTGACACCTCAGGTGTTCTGGTCATTGCCCGTACGCGTGGCGCCGCCCAGAAGCTGACGGCCGCCTTCCGAGAGCGCGACACCAAGAAGACCTATTGGGCGCTGGTGAAAGGCGTGCCGCGCAAGCGCGAAGACCGGATCTCGACCTGGCTGGTCAAAGAACAGACGCCGGACGGCGACCGCATGCGCATCGCCAAGCATGGCGAGGACGGTGCCGACCACGCGATTTCCTACTACCGAATTCGTGAGCAAGCGGCACAGAACCTCGCCTGGCTCGAGATGGAGCCCTATACCGGCCGTACCCATCAGTTGCGCGTGCATGCCTTGCATATCGGTCACCCGATCCTCGGCGACCCGAAGTATTTCGACGCCGATATCAACTGGAGCCTGCCCGGCGGCATGCAGAACCGTCTGCATCTGCACGCGCGCCATATCGATATCCCGCATCCGGACGGCGGTCGCCTGCGCGTGACCGCGCCGCTGCCGCCGCACATGGTCCAAAGCTGGAACCTACTGGGCTTTGAAGAGAACGAGCCGGGCGAGGACGACTGATGAAACTGGCGCTTTTCGATTGCGACGGGACGCTGGTCGATAGCGGCGGGCTGATCCATGAGGNGATGGCGCGCACCTTCGAGGCGTTCGATCGCGAGCGCCCGCCGCTTTCAGCGACCAAGGGCATCATCGGCCTGACACTCGACATCGCCATTGCCCGCCTGCTTGGCCGCGAGCACGTCGACGACCTGGCGCTGGGGATGACTGCGCACTACAAGTCGATCTTCGCGGGCGTGCGCAGCGAAGCCGGCTTCCAGGAGCTTTTGTTTCCGGGCATCGCCGACATGATGCAGACGCTCTCGTCGCGGGACGCGCTGCTGATCGGCGCCGTCACCGGCAAGTCTCGGCGCGGCCTCACCCACATCTCCGAAACCCACGGTTTCGACAGGATTTTCTTCGTTTCGCGCACCGCCGACGACTGCCCCTCCAAGCCACACCCGGCAATGGTGACGGAATGCTGCTCGGAAGCCGGCATCGACGCGAAGGATACGGTCGTCATCGGCGACGCGATCTACGACATGCAAATGGCCAAGGCCGCGGGAGCCGTCGCCATCGGCGTTGCCTGGGGCTATGCGTCCGTTCCCGATCTCATCGAGGCGGGTGCGGATTTCGTTGCCCAGACGCCGGCAGACATCATTGAATGGATGGAACACAATCATGCCTGATATTCGCGACGAACTCAGCGGTGCGATGAGCCACGAAGATCCGGTCCGCCGCGCACAAATTCAGATGCTGAAGCCGCTGCCGAAGCGCTTCTACAAGGCGGTCAGCGTCGCTGCGGCGGAAGGCGACACCCACGCCGTGCTGCTCGACGGCCGCACGGTGCGCACACCAGCAAAGCAACCGCTTGCCGTGCCGACGCGCAAGCTTGCCGATATGCTAGCCGCCGAGTGGGAGGCACAGGCCGAGGTCATCGATCCCGCCCGAATGCCGGTCACCCGCATCGTCAACACGGCGCTCGATGGTGTTGCGAAAGACCAGCGCTCGGTGTTCGACGACATCCTGCGCTTCGCCGGAACCGACATGATCTGCTATCGCGCCGACAGCCCGGAAGGCCTGGTCGCACGCCAGAACGAGATCTGGAACCCGGTGCTCGACTGGGCGCGGCAAACGCTCGGCGCCCGCTTCATCCTCGCCGAAGGCGTGATCCATCAGGAGCAGCCGGAGGAAGCCCTTTCGGCCTATGCCGAGGGTCTGCGCGCTTTCGCCACTCCGCTCGGGCTCACCTGCGTTCATACGGTGACGAGCCTGACGGGTTCGGCCCTGCTGGCGCTCGCCTTCGCCTCCGGCAGGCTCACGGCCGAAGAGGCCTGGACGGCCGCACATGTCGACGAAGACTGGCAGATCGAGCATTGGGGAACCGACGAGGAAGCCTTCCGCCGCCGTGAAAACCGCTGGCAGGAAATGCTGGCGGCTGCTGCGGTTCTCGACGCCTTGCGGTAATCGGAGACAGCGAAACATCTCTGAATACGATTGCGGGCTGCGCGTCCTTCATAACGCGCAGCCCGCTTCGTTTTTTCGACGGTGGCAGCAGCTTCAAAGCAAGGTCGCTGGTGTACTTTACGCTACGTCAGCGCGATCACGTCCCGTTAGGCAGCTAACTTCAGCCCGGCGATGCCGCTGACGATCAAGGCGATGCAGCCGAGGCGAACCAAGGTCGCCGGCTCTGCGAACAGGAAGATCCCGAGGATCACCGTGCCAACGGTACCGATGCCCGTCCAGACCGCATAGGCCGTGCCGAGCGGCAGGGTGCGCACGGCAAGGCCGAGCAGCGCGATGCTGAGGATCATCGACCCGACGGTCAGGATCGTCGGCGTAACGCGTGTGAAGCCATCCGTGTATTTGAGACCGATTGCCCAGCCGATTTCGAGGATACCGGCAAGCAGAAGAAGGAACCAGGCCATGTCAAACTCCTAATACTGGAGCGAGGCCGTCCCCGCGGATGTTCGGTTTCGAATTCGCGAACCGTGCAGCCGTCTGCAATGCCGGTTCTATCTCACACTCCGGTTCCGACGGCAAGGCAGCCACGGGCAAATCAGCCTTGCACCGGTGGTAAGGCTAAGCCACGTGCCGCATTCCTTGAAGCCTTGAAAACGACGGGGTTTTCGTCCGGGCCAAGCACAAGGAAAGGCCGTCTTACAGTTTCCTGGACATTCTAGGGAGCATTGCGCTCCCGGCGGAGTTTCGCCCACCATTCCAGGCGCTTGCGGATTTCTCGCTCGAAACCACGCTCCGGCGGATCATAGTAAGTCTGGCGCCCCATCTTTTCCGGAAAATAGTCCTGGCCGGAAAAGGCATCCGGTTCGTCGTGATCGTAGCGATAGCCGTCACCATAGCCTTCGCCCTTCATCAGCTTGGTCGGGGCGTTGAGAATGTGCTTCGGCGGCAGCAGCGAGCCGTTCTCCTTGGCAGCGCGCATCGCCGCCTTGTAGGCGGTGTAGACGCCGTTCGACTTCGGCGCGGTCGCCAGATAGACACAGGCTTCGGCGAGCGCCAGTTCCCCCTCCGGCGAGCCCAGGTAATCATAGGCGTCCTTGGCGGCGTTGCAGATCACCAGGGCTTGAGGGTCGGCAAGGCCGATATCTTCAACCGCCATGCGTACCAGGCGTCGCCCGAGATAAAGAGGATCCTCGCCGGCATCGAACATGCGGCAGAGATAATAGAGCGCGGCATCCGGATCGGAACCACGTACCGACTTGTGCAGCGCCGAGATCAGATTGTAGTGGCCGTCCTGGCCCTTGTCGTAGACCGGCGCCCGGCGCTGGACGATGTTCTGAAGTGCTGCCGCGTCGAAGATTTCGTCGCGCCGCGCGGCGCGCCAGACTTCTTCCGCCAGCGTCAGCGCCGCCCGGCCATCGCCATCGGCCATGCGGATCAGGCTCGCGCGTGCGTCCGCATCAAGCGGCAACGCCTTGCCTTCTGCCTGCTCGGCACGGGACAGAAGCTCCTGGATGCTGTCCTCACCGTGTGGCTTGAACGTCAGCACGCGAGCGCGGGACAACAGAGCGGCGTTGAGCTCGAAGGACGGATTTTCGGTCGTGGCGCCGACGAGGATGACGGTGCCATCCTCCATCACGGGCAGGAAACTATCCTGCTGGGCACGATTGAAACGGTGGATCTCGTCGACGAACAGCAGGGTCTGCCGGCCGGACATGCGCCGTGCACGCGCCGATTCGAACACCTTCTTGAGATCGGCAACACCGGAGAAGATGGCGGAGATCTGCTCGAAGGCGAGTCCCGCCTCCCCCGAAAGCAGACGCGCGACGGTCGTCTTGCCGGTGCCTGGCGGTCCCCAGAAGATCATCGATCCGAGAGAACCCGACGCGATCATACGCGACAGCACCCCATCATCCCCGGTCAGGTGCTCCTGGCCCGTGACTTCGGCGAGCGTACGCGGGCGAAGCCGGTCGGCAAGCGGTCTTGCGGACGCCATCTCAGGAGGCTCGTGTGCTGTAAACAGATCGCTCATCGGAAGAACTGACGGATAAGTTGGCCGTCCCGCTCGATTTCGACGCGCCAGAAGGAGGCGTCGTCGGCCATCACATGCTCCAGCGTCTTGGACGTGTCGATCGCCGTGCCGTTGACAGAGCGCACGATGTCCTTCGGCTCAAGGCCGATGCGTGCTGCCGGCGAACCGCGGTTGATCTGCATGACGACGACGCCCTGGAGCGAAGTCGACATGCGCAGTTCGTCGGCCAGACGCGGCGACAGATTGGCGACGACCGCACCGGCAAAGGGATTGCGCCCTTCAATCAGCCGTTCGTCACGCGGCGAGGTCTCCGGTGCCCGATCGAGCTTGAGCGTCACCTCACGCGGTTTGCCGTTTTCCGACACGGTAACGCGCGCCTCGTGGCCGATGCCGACCGTCGTCAAGCGGTAGCCGAGCGCATCCGGATGTTCGACTTCAATGCCGTTGACGGCGGTGATCACCTGCCCCGGCTTGATGCCTGCCAGTTCGGCCGGGCCACCCGCCACGACAGCCGTCACCAGCGCACCGCGGGCGCGGTTGAGGCCAAGGGCTTCGGCCACTTCCGACGTCACCGGTTCGAAGCTTGCGCCGATGAAGGGACGGACGAAGGCGCCATTGCCGCCGTCAGCGGACGCGACGAAGACCTTTACCAGATTGGCGGGGATGGCAAAGCCGACGCCGTTCGAGCCGCCCCCCTTGGAGAAGATCGCGGTGTTGATGCCGATCAGCTGCCCGTTCATGTCGATGAGGCCGCCGCCGGAATTGCCCGGATTGATCGCCGCATCCGTCTGGATGAAGAAGCCGAAATCCCCTGAAGAAACCTGGTTGCGCGCGAGAGCCGAGACGATGCCGCTCGTGACCGTCTGGCCGACGCCGAACGGGTTGCCGATCGCCAGCACGAGGTCGCCGACTTCGACCGCATCCGAGTCGCCGAGCGGGACGATCTCGAACGGGCCTTCCGACTGGATCTTCAGCACCGCCAGGTCGAGTCGGTCATCCTTGAGCACGATCTTGCAGGGAAATTCGCGCCCGTCCGCCAGCGCCACCTTGATGTCGTCGGCGCCCTCGATGACGTGATTGTTGGTCACGACGATGCCGTTCTTGCCGACGATCACGCCGGAGCCGAGCGACGATTGCTTTTCCGAGCGGTTCGGCATGCGTTGGCCAAAGAACTCCTCAAAGAAGGGATCGCCGGAAAAGATCGAGCGGCGCTCGACCACGCGTTCGGCGTAGACGTTGACGACCGCATTTGCCGTCTGCTTGACGAGCGGCGCGAAGGAAAGCTGCATTTCGGTGCGCGACTGCGGAACCGTCTTGGCCTCCTCAGCCCATGCCGGACAGGCAAGAGACACAGCAATGACGAGCGCAACAAGCGCTCTTTGACCAACGATCATGTGAAGCATTCTCCTATTCGTCACGGCTACGTTCAGATAGGATTTCGCGCGAAAAAAGGCAAATGTTGGCGCAGGATACGCAAAGTTGCCGGCTTCACGCGCTACGCACGAAAACGTGGTTCCGCACCCCTTTCACGGTGATCGAAAGTCTGCTGAGTTCGTACAAGACAAGGCTCATAAACCACTCTCGGATAAGACCATGCCATCCTACCGTCCACCACGAATCGTTTCCTCCGAAATCACGCCGGAGAACATCTTCATCAATCGCCGCGCATTCCTGGGCGCCGCGGTCGGCGGCGTCCTTCTTGCCGGAAGCGGCACAGGTATCGCGGCGGCGCTTAGCGCACCAAAAGGCAAATACGTCGTCGACGAGGACCTGACCCCCGAAGCTGACGTCACGGGCTACAACAACTTCTATGAATTCGGGACCGGCAAGGGCGATCCGGCCGCCAATTCGAGCGGCTTCAAGCCGACCCCCTGGACAGTGAAGGTCGATGGCCTCGTCGGCAAACCGAAGGAGTTCGGGCTGGAGGAACTGCTGAAGTTCCCCATCGAGGAACGCGTCTATCGCATGCGCTGCGTCGAGGCGTGGTCGATGGTGATCCCCTGGACCGGCTTCCAACTTTCGACCCTGCTCGACAAGGTGGAGCCGCTGGGCAGCGCCAAATATGTCTCGTTCGAAACGGTCGTTCGCCCGGCGGAGATGTCGGGCCAATCCGGCTTCTTTCAGCCGTTGCCCTGGCCCTATCGCGAAGGACTGAGGCTCGATGAAGCCCGTCACCCGCTCACTCTGCTGTCCGTCGGCGTCTACGGCAAAACGCTTCCCAACCAGAATGGCGCACCGATTCGGCTCGTCACCCCCTGGAAGTACGGCTTCAAGGGGATCAAGTCGATCGTGCGGATCTCGCTCACCGAGGCGCAGCCGCCCTCCACCTGGAACCTCTCGGCCCCCAACGAGTACGGCTTCTATGCCAACGTCAACCCGGCCGTCGATCACCCGCGCTGGAGCCAGGCGACGGAGAACCGCATCGGGGGCGGAGGCTTCTTCGGCTCCAACCGTCGCGACACCCTGCCCTTCAACGGCTATGCCGACGAGGTTGCCAGCCTCTATGCCAGCATGGATCTGAGAGCGAACTACTGACGATGGCCGGCCTGCCCATACTCCCGAAACGCTTTCATTCGGCCTCGGTCTGGGCGCTCTATGGCTTTGGCCTGGTGCCGGCGGCGTTTGCCTTCTATCTCGGCGCTACCGGGCAACTGCCCGGCAATCCGGTCAAGGGATTCGAGCATCTGCTCGGGATCTGGGCGCTGCGCTTTCTCGTGGCCACGTTGGCAATCACCCCGATTCGCGATCTCTTCGGCATCAACTGGCTACGCTACCGCCGGGCGCTCGGGCTGCTGGCATTCTACTACGTGCTGATGCACTTCCTGGCCTACATGCTGCTCGATCAGGTGCTGAACGTCCCGGCGATCCTCGCCGACATCGCGCGCCGTCCGTTCATCACCATCGGCATGGCGGCCCTCGTCATGCTGATCCCGCTGGCGTTGACGTCCAACACCTGGTCGATCCGCAGGCTTGGCACCCGCTGGAACACGTTACACAGGCTCGCCTACGTGATTGCTGCCGCCGGCGCCCTGCATTTTGCCATGTCGGTGAAGGTCGTTGGCCCCGAGCAGATGCTCTATCTCGGCTTGGTCGCCGCGTTGCTTCTCTGGCGGTTGGCGCGCAAACCCTATCTCCGTCGCAAACGTCAGACGGCGAGCGCGCCGGCCAGGGCGATCCCAGGAAAAGTGTAATTTTCCCATTCGCTCGGAGCAGCCGGATACTCGGTCGCTCAAGCGCTCGACCAAGCATTGAAATGGTGCAAACCACCGCCCATAGAAAAATGGCCGGGTGATGAACNCCCGGCCATTTCGATTTCACTGCCTTCGATCGGCTTAGGCTGCTTCAGCAGCTTCAGCTTCAGCGGCAACGCGGGCGAGATCCTTCGCACCCTTTGCCGAGACGTCGCGGTCAACGAATTCGATGACGGCGAGCGCGGCGTTGTCGCCGTGACGGAAGCCGGCCTTCATGATGCGCAGGTAGCCGCCGTTGCGGGTGGCGTAGCGCGATGCAATCGTGTCGAACAGCTTCGAAACGACAGCGGCGTCGCGGATCTGCGAGATCGCCTGGCGGCGAGCGTGCAGGTCACCGCGCTTGCCGAGCGTGACGAGCTTCTCGACGATCGGGCGGATTTCCTTGGCCTTCGGCAGGGTCGTAACGATCTGCTCGTGTTCGATCAGCGAAGCTGCCATGTTGGCAAACATCGCCTTGCGGTGGCTGGCGGTTCTATTCAGCTTGCGGCCGGCTTTACCGTGGCGCATGGCTATTCTCCTTCACTTGCAGGCATCCGCCCGCAGTCTAATGGTTAGTATTGGTCTTCGTAACGCTTGGCGAGATCTTCGATGTTCTCAGGCGGCCAGGACGGCACTTCCATGCCGAGGTGCAGACCCATGGAAGCGAGAACTTCCTTGATTTCGTTCAGCGACTTGCGACCAAAATTCGGCGTGCGGAGCATTTCTGCTTCGGTCTTCTGAATGAGGTCGCCGAT
>JGI25159J45721_1000903_pt1 | contig 12921 bp, 9 predicted proteins | sample AraplaMF_Cvi_mLB_FD_45721 | JGI IMG/M metagenome (IMG submission 45721)
TCCTATCTGCCCTTCATGGTGCTGCCGCTCTATTCGGCGCTGGAAAAGATGGACGGCACGCTGATCGAGGCGGCGCAGGATCTCGGCTGCACGCCGATCCGAGCCTTCTGGCGCGTCACCTTTCCGCTGTCGATCCCCGGCGTCATTGCCGGCTGCATGCTGGTCTTCATCCCGGCCGTCGGCGAATTCGTTATCCCGGATCTGCTTGGCGGCTCGCAGACGCTGATGATCGGCAAGACGATCTGGAACGAGTTCAATTCCAATCGCGACTGGCCCGTTTCCTCGGCCGTGGCGACGATCCTGCTTCTCATTCTCGTGATCCCGATCGTCTTCTTCCAGAACGTGCAGGCGAAAGCCGATGAGGCAGGGAGATAAGCTGTGCTCAGATGGACCCGTTTCAACATCATCTCCGTCGTGCTCGGCTTTGCCTTTCTCTACCTGCCGATCGCGCTTCTGGTGATCTTCTCCTTCAATGAATCGAAGCTCGTCACCGTCTGGGGCGGCTTCTCGACCAAGTGGTATGCCTCGCTGCTCTCCAACCAGGCCCTGCTCGATGCTGCCTGGGTGACGATCCGTGTCGGCTTGCTGTCGGCCACATTCGCGACGATCCTCGGCACGATGGCGGCGATCACCCTGGTTCGTTTCACGCGCTTCCGCGGCCGCATCCTTTTTTCAGGGCTGGTCTACGCGCCCCTCGTCATGCCGGAAGTCATCACCGGCCTGTCGCTGCTGCTGCTCTTCGTGGCGATCGGCTTTGACCGCGGCTTCTGGACCATTACGCTGGCGCATACGACACTGACCATGTGCTTCGTCGCCGTCGTCGTGCAGTCACGGCTTCTGAGCTTCGACCAGTCGATCGAGGAAGCGGCCCAGGATCTCGGTGCACCGCCGGTGCGCACCTTTTTCGAAATCACGCTGCCGATCATATCGCCGGCAGTTTTTTCAGGCTGGATCCTGGCTTTCACCCTGTCGCTGGACGATCTCGTGATCGCAAGCTTCACGTCCGGGCCGGGCGCGACCACGCTGCCGATGAAGATCTACAGCCAGGTACGCCTCGGCGTGACGCCGGAGATCAACGCGGTCTGCACCATCCTGATTGCCATCGTGGCGGTCGGCGTCATCTGCGCATCCGTCGTCACCAAGCGTCGCGAGGTTCAGCGCGAGCGCGATGAGAGGGCTGCGGCGGCGACTGCTTAAAGCTGAAGGGCGTTAGGGCTGGGTTTTCGTCGGTGTGTTGAACAGCGGCACCGGCGAAATGACCGGGTTTGGCCACGAGCCGCCGATGAAGAAGGGAAGCAGCGGCAGATCGGCCACCTTCGCCGGGTCGGTCGCTTCCAGCGAGCCGGAGAGCGCAAGCCCGTTGGACTCATAGGTGATGAGACCCGACAGCGTCAGCGATTGATCCAAACCGGCAAAACGCGCGTCGTGGATTTCTGCTGTGCCGTTGGTGAAGTCGGCCTGGAGATCGAGCTTGTTGAAGGCGAAAGACCCGTTTGCGGCAGAGCTCAGGGCGAAGAAAGGCTTCTGCGCAGCCTGCGTCCGAAATGCTGTAATATCCACGCCGGGAATGGATCCTGCTCCCGCCGAGAATTTCAGCTTGCCNGTGACATCGGCAAGTCCCGTCGTCCAGATCGCTTTCGGNGTCTGCAGTGAAAGGTCGAGAGAGCCGGTCGCATGCGGTAGCGGCCCCTTGAGCTGCAATTTTTCGGCAAGAGCATTNAAATCCGCATTGCGGATCGAAAGCTGCAATTTGCCGCCACCGTCGAAATCGCGGCGGGTCGCCTCCAGATGGGCAGTCATTTCGCCGCCCTCGAACTGGCTGTCGCCGATATCGAATTTCGCTTCCTCGCCGGCGACGATCACGCTGGCCCCGACATCCGCGAGCGAAAAGATCCCCATCTGCGCCTGTCGCGCGGAAAGCCGGACGTCCAGATCGAGAAGTTGCAGCGGTCCGAGAGGGCTCGGTAGCAGCATGTCGCCCAGGCCGCCGGCCGCAAGTCTGAGCGCGAAGGCATCGAGGAACGGCTTGAGGTTCATCTGATCGAAGGCAAGCGTCCCACCAATCTTCGGCCGTTTGCCGGGTGCAACGGTCAGATCCATCACTCCGGTGGCGCTCGCATCGTTCAGCGTCATGCTGACATTGTTGAAGCGGAAACCGTTGGATACCGACGCCACGTCCGAGGTCACCGATGCGCTCTTGAGCGACTCGATGCCGGGGATCGACCGGCCCGACCATTGCAAGAGGGCCGGCACGTCCGGAAAGCTGGCGTTGATATTGCCTGAGACCGAAGAGAGGCTCACCATGCTGCCGACGCCCTGGAAACGCGCGGTCATCAGGTTCGAAGCGATCGAGGCCTTCATCTCTGCATTCTTGCCGGCAAAGACGAGCAGTGGCGCAGCCGAGGAAAAATCGACCTTCAGGTCCTGACCGTTGAGCCGTGCAATGAGGACGGCCGAGATTGCTCTCGACAGCTTCGGCCAGGCGATATCGGCTGCGACGTCGTCGAAGCGGTAGACATTGCCCGTCTGTGTGTCGGTCAATGTCAGCATGCCGTCCTCGACCGTCACGGCGCCGATATCGGCGTCGAGCTTCGGATCAAGAACCTCGGTGCCGCTTTCGTCCCGCACCCCACCGATGGCCCGCGCCAGAAGGCCGGCGTAGCTCCAGTCGATCAGACCATTCTCATCACGCGTCAGCGCGAGGCTGGGCCGCAGCAGGTGAAATTGGTGGAAGCGTGTTCGGCCGCGCAGCGCATCGATAAGGCTGAAATCGGCCGAAAGGCTTTCGATGCGGCCGAGCAGCTTGTCGCCGCTTTCACGCGGTTGCCGGATGGTGACGTCATTCAGCGTAATGCGCGGCGTCGGCCAGAATTCGAGAACCGGATTGCCCTTGATCTCGGCGTGATAGCCCGTCCATTTCGACAGGGCGTCCTCGATGCCGGAGCGCACGAAGCCGGTGGAAATAAGATAGGGCGCGGCGATCCTGAGCGCGAGGAAGAAGGCAAGGCCGGCTAGCAATACGATCGTGGAGACACGGGCAAAGGCCGGCAGCCAGCGCGAGGCGGGGCCAATCCTTTTTCGCCATCTGCCTTCTCTTGACGTACCCATGAGCTCCGCCGGAATTTCAGTCGGTTACCGGTTATTTTCTGATTTTGCCGGATATATGAAATACCGGGCATATGCAAATCCAACGCGCAGCGGATCGCGCCGTTGCACACTTTATAATGCAATGCAGCATGATATAAGTTCTGCATTGGGGAGGAGGATTGAATGCAGGAGAATCAGCCGCTTTGGCAACCCACNGAAGATGGGATCGAAAATAGCCCGATCCATGCCTTCATGCAGCGCTGTGACGCAGACTTCGGTCTCGGCCTGAAAGGCTTTGAGGATCTGCATGCCTGGTCGATTGCCGATCGGGAAAATTTCTGGTCGGCATTGTGGGATTTCTGCGGCGTGAAGGGAGAGCGCGGCGCGGATATTCTCGTTCACGGCGACCGCATGCTGGAAGCGCGCTTCTTTCCTGGGGCGCGCCTGAACTTCGCCGAAAACCTGCTGAGCGGAAGCGGGCAGGGCGATGCCATCATTTTCCGCGGCGAGGACAAGGTCGAAGACCGCTGGTCATGGGATCGGTTGCGCGCGCTTGTATCACAGCTCCAGCAGGGCTTTCGCGTGCTCGGCATCGGCGAGGGCGACCGTGTTGCCGCGATGATGCCGAATATGCCGGAAACGATAGCTGCCATGCTGGCGGCAACCTCGATCGGCGCCATCTGGTCGTCCTGTTCTCCGGATTTCGGCGAGCAGGGTGTGCTGGACCGTTTCGGCCAGATCGAGCCGAAGCTGTTCATTGCGTGCGACGCCTATTGGTATAATGGCAAGCTGCAGGACGTGAAGTCGAAGGTGGCAAGTGTCTCAAAGAGCCTCGGCGTGCCGACGCTGGTCGTCCACTATGCTGGCAACGCGCAAGACGTTGCGCGCGCAACCGCCGGCGGCGTGACGCTTTCGGAGTTCATCGCTCCCCACGAGCCGAAGCCGATCGACTTCGTGCAACTCCCCTTCGCTCATCCGGCCTATATTCTGTTCTCTTCGGGCACGACAGGCGTACCGAAATGCATCGTGCACTCGGCCGGTGGCACACTGCTCCAGCATCTGAAAGAGCATCGCCTGCATTGCGGATTGCAGCCGGGGGACAAGCTTTTCTATTTCACCACCTGCGGCTGGATGATGTGGAACTGGCTGGCGAGCGGACTAGCCACCGGCGCTACGCTCTGCCTCTTCGACGGGTCGCCTTTTGCGCCTGATGGCAACGTGCTCTTTGACTATGCCGCCAAAGAGAAATTCGCGATCTTCGGGACCTCGGCCAAATATATCGACGCAGTACGCAAGAGCGGACTGACGCCGCGTGTGAGCCATGATCTGTCGAGCCTGCGGTTGATTACTTCAACAGGTTCGCCACTGTCGCCTGAAGGTTTCACCTTCGTCTATGAAGGGATCAAGGAAGACGTCCAGCTTGCCTCGATTTCGGGCGGTACGGACATCGTGTCCTGCTTCGTGCTCGGCAATCCGCTCCAGCCCGTCTGGCGCGGTGAGATCCAGGGGGCGGGCCTCGGCCTTGCCGTCGACGTCTGGAATGACGAAGGCAAGCCGGTCCGCCGGGAAAAGGGCGAACTGGTCTGCACCAAGGCCTTTCCGTCAATGCCGGTCATGTTCTGGAACGATCCAGACGGCGCCAAGTACCGCGCCGCCTACTTCGAGCGCTTCGACAATGTCTGGTGCCACGGCGATTTCGCCGAATGGACGGAACATGGCGGCCTCATCATCCATGGCCGTTCGGATGCAACGCTCAATCCCGGCGGCGTGCGCATCGGCACGGCGGAAATCTACAATCAGGTCGAGCAGATGGAAGAAGTGGCCGAAGCACTCTGCATCGGCCAGGACTGGGATGACGACGTGCGCGTCATCCTCTTCGTCCGCCTCGCCTCCGGCGTCGCCTTGGGCGAAGATCTGATCAAGGCGATCAAGACCCGCATCCGTGTCGGCGCTTCTCCCCGCCATGTGCCGGCCAAGATCATTGCGGTCGCAGATATCCCGCGCACCAAGTCCGGCAAGATCGTCGAACTTGCGGTGCGCGAGGTTGTCCACGGCCGGCCGGTGAAAAATCAGGAGGCACTCGCCAACCCCGAGGCACTCAAGCTTTTTGCTGGACTGGACGAACTGAAGGTCTGATAGCGGCAGCTAAACTACAAGCTTTTGCCGTTGATCAATTCCGCTTATTGGAAACCTTTCATTAAGAAAGGTTTGTCAAAGGTGAAGCCAACTTGGAGACCATACATGAAGAGATGGTCTGGAACCGCGGTTCCCGAAACATGACGTTCTCAGACTAAGCTCTTGTTTTACCAGCACTAACTCCAAAAGGCAGCCATCGGCTGCCTTTTCTTTGGCGAGCGTTTCCAGAAGAGACGCAAAGCGGGTCTGCGTTTGAAATTGCGCGGAGAACGAGGCTTTAACCCGCCAGCACACGTTGTGACGGAAAAGTGATCTCCACCAGCGTACCCTCATTCGGCGCAGAATTGATCGAGAAAATCGCCCTGTTGGCATCGACCATTGCCTTCGTGAGCGGCAGGCCGAGACCGGTGCCGTCGCCGCGATGACGCGACTGCGTGGAGGACACCTGCCGGAATGGCTTCATTGCCTGGTCGAGTTCGCTGCGCGTCATGCCGATGCCCGTATCGCGCACCCGCACCGCCACGCTGCCGTTCGTCTCATAGGATGTGGAAACGACGATCTGCCCGCCTGATGGCGTGAAGCGGATGGCGTTCGACAGGATGTTCAGTGCGATCTGCTTGATGGAGCGCAGGTCGGCGACGACGTCGGGAACCGACTGCGACAGGGCTGTGCGAATGATGACCCGCTGGCTGTTTGCCTGCGGCTGCACCAGTGCCACTGCTTCCGAGATCGCTTCGTTGAGGCCGACGGAGGCGAAGTCGAGATCCATCTCACCCGCCTCGATCTTGGAAATATCGAGCAGGTCGTTGACGATATCGAGAACATGGCGGCCGGAACGGCCGATGTCGTTTGCATATTCGATGTAGCGCGGATGGCCGATCGGCCCGAAGCGCTCGCTCGCCATCATGTCGGAAAAGCCGATTATGGCGTTGAGCGGCGTGCGGATCTCATGGCTGACGCGGGCAAGGAAATCCGTCTTGTGGGCATTGGCGGTTTCGGCTGCGCCCTTGGCATTGCGCAGCTCGTCCTCGGTGCGCTTCCACTGGGTGATATCGCGAATGACGGCGCAATAACCGTTGGAAGAGGTCAGTTGCCCCATGGTCATGAACAGCGGCACGAAGCCGCCTGCAGCCTCGCGGCCGATCACCTCGCGCCCATCATTCAGCACGCTTGCGACACCGTGGCCGGAAAGCCCGTGCAGATAGTCGAGCACCGCTTTCTGGCTCTCATGGGCAAACAGCATGACGAAGGGTTTGCCGCGCGTTTCCTGTTCGTCGTAGTTGAAGAGGGCGCTTGCCGAACGGTTCATCGAGCGGATATCGCCTTCCGTGCCGATGACCACGACGCCATCGGTCGCCGTCTCCAGGATCGAGCGCAATTCCTCCACCTCGACCTGCAGTTTGGCGACCTTCTCCACCATCCGGTCGGTGCGCTGGTCGAGGCGGATAACCTCGCCTTTGCCTTCTTCGCGGCTTTCGACCGGCATCAGCGCCAGCATCAGGGCGTTGGAATCTTCCCAGCGAACCGATTGCAGGCGGGCCGTGACCGGTACCAGCCTGTCATCGGCTTTGACGAGCATCATCGTGCCCGCACCGTTTTCGAGGTCGTGGCGCTGCAGCAAGGCATCGATGCCACCCACTTCGGAGAGGGCTTCGACGGAATTATAGCCCGTCAGCCGCATGAATTCCGGATTGCCATGGATCAACTGGTCGCCGGCATGGATCAGCACCGCAACAGGCAGCAGATCGACGGTCGCAGCCGAAAGCCCGTCCGTCATCTTCACGCGCGGCGGAATGAAGCTGGTCAAGACCTCGATCTGGCTGACCGTCTCCTGCAGACCTTCCGTCACCTCGTCTTCCGCTTCAGCTGCAGGAATTTCTTCTGCTTCGGCAGCAGCCTCTTCCGCCAACGGTTCTGCCGCGGCTTCGTAGATTGCTTCCTGAGCTACTGACGGCTCGAAGGCGGAAGGCTCGTTAACTGTCTCTTCTGGAGCGGATGTCTGTTCGACATCAGGCTCCGGCTGCGGCGGCGCGACCGGCTCGTCGTTGCGCGCGCCGAAGGCCTCGAGGCGCTTGGCGATTTCACGGAAATTTGCCTGCTCGGCAGCCGTCAGACCGCTGCCCGCACTGTGCAACTGTACGATCTTGTCGGTGAAGCGGCGGCTCGGCGTCTCGGAAAGGCGCAGCGCTGGCGGCTCGTCCTGCCCGTCGCGCGGCTCGTGACGATGCTCGGCAACTGGCTCGGCGGCAGATTGCTCATCGTCGACAGGTTCCGAAGCAACCGTCTCTTCCGGGACGGTTTCTTCTGCCGCTGCTTGCACTTCCGAGCCGGTGATTTCGTCGATGGCAGCTACTGCATCTTCACCCTGCGGCGCAGCCTCGGCAACCTCGTCAGATTGCTCTTGCGGCAGTTCAGCCTCTTCCGGCACCGTTTCGTTGGCCGGGCCAAGATAGGAGGCATCATGGCCGATGCCGTCTGGCCCGAGCGTTAGTCCGAGTGCCAGAGGATCTTCCTGCGCGTCCGACAGGCGCACCACCCCGAAGCCGCGGAAACCATCGAAGTCGCGGTTGCGTGTGTAGGTCGGCAGGGCGGCAAGATCGACCGGTACGACGAGGCTCGTGCCCTCGATCGGCCAGTAGATCGTCTTGCCGGACCAGGTGTCGCGACGTGCCAGGGCCTCGGAGAGCTTTGATTCCGGATCGAGGTTGAAGAGGGCCGCGATGTCCGAGAAAGCGCTCCCGATGATGTTGCTCGCGTGCGGGCCGACAGCTTCGGCGAATTCATGCGAAACTTCGCTGAAACGGCCTTCCGCATCGATCTTCCAGACGAAGCGGGTGGCGCGGCTGTTCGGCTTGAAGACGAAGCTGCTTTTCGGGGCGCTGTCAGGCTCATCCGGAACCACGGGTGCTGCAGCGAAGTTTTCGGCGACGGAAGCGGACTGCTCGATCTGTTCGGCAACCGGAGCTTCTGCACCTGTCTCCACGGTTGCTTCCGTTGCAGCAGACGCCTCGATCGGCTGCTCCATCTGCCCGTCGGTATTCTCGACGTCGACTTCAGGACTGGAAACGCCTTCATCCACCTGCGGCTCGGCTTGGGCTTCGATTGCTGCCGGTTCGCTGACCTCGACTGGGTCCTCCGTCTTGCTGGTAATGTCTTCCAGCGTTTCCTCGACTTCTTCGATGCCGGAAACGGCATCGATCGCCTCGGCTTCGGTAAAGCCGGCCGCAGGCGCCGCGACACCAGCGATATCAGCCACTGCGGTTTCTGCCGGTGGAATTTCCTGCGGCGCAGGCTCTTCGACATTGGCGGAGGGCTCGATCGGGTCGAGATGACCGATTGCCGTCTCGACGGCGAAGAGAAGATGGAGTGCGGGCTCGTCGTTGAGTTTGCCGACGGCAGCCGGCAGATAACCACGACCGGTTGCGACCGGTCGCTTCACCAGCCGGTCCGGATGGGCTCCGGCAAGCGTGATGAGTGTCCTTGCCGCCTGCTGAGTGATGCCGAGCGAGGCGAAACCTGGCGAAGCGGCTATGACGTCACCTTCGGCCCCGATCACCGCCATATGCGTGTCCGGATCATCGAGTCCCTGCAGCATCTGCGCAGCGCTTGCGCCCGCTGTCAGTGGACGAGTGGAGACCGGGACGGAAAATAGGATTGCCTTCTCGCCCGAGGCGAGACGGATGAGCTCCGATGAAGCCGGAGCCTGAACGCGCTGGAAGCCCTTGGCGATGCGGATGACAAAGGTTTTCTGGTCGCCGACTTCGCTGAGCTGGCGGGCAGTCGCTTCGAGCTGGCGAAAGGTGATATCGGCGTGGCTGATGCCCTGGTCGAGCAGATCATAGACCGCAGTATGGCCAAAGAGCTCGGCTCCCGCACCGTTTGCCCACAGCAGACGGGAAAGGTCGGCCGAGAACAGGACCATGGCCTCGCCACGCGAAAATCGTTCACGAACCCGCGCATGAACGGCAATATCGATGAACGGATACTGGACTGCGGGCATGATCGAACCTGTCGCTTTCGGCCTCTTCAAATTAACTGCTTATTAATAACTGCAGGTCTGCGACCGGTCCAGAAGAGCCGGGAGCTTTCGGCCGGAAAGGTTAACGTATTGTGCGTCGCACAATAATGTTGCAATGCACAACGGAATGCCTTATATAAGATCCATCCAATTTATCGCGGGCAGGAGCTTTGCCCATCTTAAAGGAACGCGATCCGATGGCTACCATAAAGACCGATGACGTTTTTTCAATTGCCTCTTTCGACCCGAGCAAGCTGGCTGAGTCCTTCCGNGACTTCGCCGAAAAGGGTGCTCAGCAGTCCAAGGAAGCCTANGCCAAGCTGAAGTCTGCNGGCGAAGAAGCCGGCAAGACCTTGGAAGCAACGGTGCAGACCGCGCAGGCCGGCAGCGTTGAAATCGGCCTCAAGGCGATCGACGCGCTNCGCGTCAACGCCGAAAGCTCGCTCTCCCACATGGAAGCGCTTCTCGGCGTCAAGTCCGTCGCCGAATTCTTCGAGCTGCAGACCTCCTTCCTGCGCAAGCAGGCTGAAGTGACCGTCGAGCAGGCGAAGGCGCTGCAGGAAACCACCAAGCAGGTTGCCGAGAAGGTTGCAAAGCCTTCCAAGGAAGCAGCTGAAAAGGCCATGGCATCCTTCAAGGTTGCCTGATCGACAATCGCCATATGCAATAAAGGCTGGACCGCGTGTTTGGCCTTTTTGTATATTGAAGGCAAATCGGGGCTTGAATTAAAGTTCAAGTCCTCGTATGTGACCCCCGTCGCGCCGAGCGCGGCAATTGTGCGGTTGTAGCTCAGTTGGTTAGAGCGCAGGTTTGTGGCACCTGAGGTCGGAGGTTCGAGACCCCCCAACCGTACCATTCTCTCCCATAAGTTGGTCATCCTGTTCGGCAGTGCACGGCATCGGCGCTTTTTGACGTCAAAATGATGCCTCCTCGCATTTTGCTATTGCCGTTAACATTAGTTTACCTATTTATGTGCGGTGCGATGCAGCAATTGCCCAATGTTTTCGTTGCGTCGCGAAATGCTGGCGGCTTGCCGCCTGGGGGTAGGGACAGTCCACCGAGGCATTAAGGAGAATTTGATGTCCATTTCTGTTCAGAATATAGAGGAATCGACCGCTGTTTCCCCGATTGACGTGGCAGCTGCGGTTAAGGGCGCACGCAGTGCGGTTGGCTACAGTATTGAAGACCTCGCAGTGACCTGCGGTCTGGCCAATGGCGAAATCCTCGAAATTGAAAACGGCGAAAGTACCGATCCCGCAAAGCTGAGGCGTATTGCTGCAGCCCTGCAGGTTCCGATTTCTGCGTTTCTGCATATCTGACGTAGCGACGGGGCCGATCAGCAATTTCTGATCGGCCGTCGTCCTTTTTAAAGCAACATGGTTGGAACTCTTGCGGCTCCCGCACCGTTCACCGGTGACGGGAGTATGTGTATGTCCAAGACCCTTCTTTACGGCGCAACGAAGATCGACGAGACCAATGCGGCTTACGCAGCCGTCGCCAGCCTCGAACAGTTCCAGTGGAAGAACCGCGTCTTCGTTGTGATTGCTGACCGGGATAATTCCCGCGCAGCACGACAGGAAAACCAGTTGCTTGCCGATCGCGATGCGCTCGACGAACGCGATATGGTCGTCCTCAAGCTCATTGGATCGAGCATAAAACCGGTCTTCGGAAGCGGCGACGGACTGGATGGCGAAGCGCTCCGGAAAGAACTCGGTGCGCCTGACCCGGGTGAATTCGCCGCCTTCCTGCTCGGCAAGGATGGCACGGTGAAGCTGAAAGTCAGCGAGCCGATCACATCATCGGAACTTTTCGCCATCATCGACAGCATGCCGATGCGCGCTGCCGAAGCCGTCAGCCAAGATAAATAACCGGATATTGCAATCGTAAAGGAGCCGGCCATGTCCGTCCCGAACGAACCCATTCCCGACCAACCGCCGATGCCTTCACCNGGNTGGAAACCGGTGCCGCCGATCAAGGAGCCGGAGCCTGACCGGTTGCCGGATGAAACNCCGCTTCCCAATCCAGATGAGAACGAGGAACCGGCGAAGCATCTTCGAACCAGAAAAGGCTTCAAAGGAAGATTTGCCTTTCCTCGTCGACGAGTTCCTGCAGGAAGTCGATGACGCTGCGCACGCGCACNAGATCGCGTGCGCTTTCGTGATAGGTCGTCCAATAGGCGCGGCGAATNGAAACCTGCGGCAGGATTCGTACCAGTTCCTCATGTTGCCGGGCGATATAGTCATGCAGAATGCCAATACCCGCACCCGAGCGCACGGCCTCCGTCTGGCCTATCGCCGTCGAGATCTCGAAACCCGCGTCCCAGCTGCGCATCACTTCGCCCGAAAAATTCAAGGAAGCCGTGAAGATCAGGTCTTCGACGTAGCCGATGCGCGGATGCGCTTTCAGGTCATCGATATCGCCGGGCTTTTTGTGTTGCGTCAGATATTCCGCCGATGCGTAGAGCCCAAGCGTGTAATCGGTAAGCTTGGAGGAAACCAGCCGGCCCTGTTCCGGTCGTTCCAGCGTAATGGCGATATCCGCTTCGCGTTGAGACAGCGAAAAGGAGCGCGGCACCGGCACCAGCTGGATCTTCAGTGCCGGATGGCGCTCGATCAGCCTGCCCATGCGTGGCGCAAGAAAAGAAACACCGAAGCCGTCAGGCGCCCCGACGCGCACTGTCCCCGCAATGGCCGTATCGGTGTGGCCGAGATTGGCCTGCGCGGCGAGCATTTCCGTCTCCATCCGTTCTGCCGAGGCAAGGAATATGTCGCCTTCTGCGGTCAGCTCGCACCCATTTGTGCGGCGGATGAAAAGACGTGTCTTCAACGCCTCTTCCAGCGAGGCCAGCCTGCGCGAGAGCGTGGCGTGATTGAGCCCCAGCCGCTTCGATGCGGCTAGGATTTGCCCTGTGCGGGCGACGGCCAGGAAAATTCGTACGTCATCCCAGTTCATGGTTTTGAGCGCATCGCAATCGGTTCGACGTCGATCAGCGTCAGCGATGTCACCATGCCTGATGTCTCCTTCTTGTATTTGAGGAAATGCGGCGTCTGCAGATGAGCCTCGTATGCGTCCCGGTCGGCGTAGACCTCAAGGATACGGATCTTGTTCGGATGATCCTTGATGGAGATGGCATTCAGAGAAAGGACACCGTCTTCCAGCGCGACTGATGCCTCGATTTCCTCGATCAGCAGCGCCCGGTAGGTTTCGATTCTACGTGGATCGATCTCCAGTTCCGCCATTCTGACTATAGGCTTCTCCCTCATCGGTTTGATCTTCCCTTTGACTTGTTCCTATGTGGTGCCAGTTTTGTAGCAGGAGCGCTCACTGCAGCCGTAGAACTATAATATGCGCACAACGGTTGCTTATTATAGCGCATTGATTTGTGGAAATTGAAGTGCGATTGTTGTGCCATACAGAAGATCAGGAGGAATACCCATGCGTGAGATTGGTCATTTCATTGGCGGCAAGAAGGTTGCCGGCACCAGCGGCCGCACCAGCGACGTCTTCAATCCAGCGACGGGCGAAGTGCAGGCAAAGGTGGCGCTCGCAAGCGTCGAGGAACTGCGCGCCGCCGTTGCAAACGCCAAGGCCGCGCAGCCGAAATGGGCTGCCACCAACCCGCAGCGTCGTGCACGCGTCTTCTTCAAGTTCGTCGATCTCCTGAACCAGCACATGGATGA
>JGI25159J45721_1000923_pt1 | contig 12780 bp, 15 predicted proteins | sample AraplaMF_Cvi_mLB_FD_45721 | JGI IMG/M metagenome (IMG submission 45721)
CGGCGGCGGGCTGCGGCTCGTTGGCGAGAACGGTCCCGAGCTGGAAGTCACCGGCCCGTCTCGAATTTTCAATGCATCGCAAACGTCGGCACTTCTCCGCCCGGATAACGGCGAGATGTACCGCGCGCTCGCGCTGCTGGCCACTCGCTTCGAGGAGCTGAAAACGGTGATGGAACTGGTGCAGGAAAGTTCGGCGGCATCGGCGGAAATTCTGATACAGGTGTCGGCGGGCGGCGGTCCCTTCCTGGTCGAAATTGCAGAATAAGAAAGGATCGAATGAGCACTGCCATTCTGATCGCGGTGGAACCCATCGCGATCACGAACAGCATGCTGGTGAGTAGCAGCGTTCCGGAAACCGACGAGGCCTGGAGCAAAGACAAAACCTATGCTGTGGGTGCCCGTGTGCGGCACCCGACCACAAACCGGCTTTACGAGTCCGGCAAAGCAACCAACCTTAACCACGATCCCAACCTCCCCGAGAACACCGCCGGCACGACGCCCTGGTGGATCGATCTCGACACCGTGACGAACCGCATGTTGATGTTTGACAGCGAGGTGAACACGCAGACGGTGGGCGACTCACCGATGAGCGTGGTGCTGCGTCCGGGCTTCGCGAGCGATTTCTACTTCGCAGGCCTTGACGCGGATTTCCTCACCCTGACGGTGCGGGATAAGCCGGGCGGGGCGGTGATCTTCCAGAAAGTGCAGGAGCTGGAGTCCTCGGCGCCGGGTGACTACGACGAATATTTCTGGGGCGATTTCAAGCCCATGACGGACCTGTTCATCGGCGACGTCGATCCGTACTTCAACTGCGAGGTCACGGTAACGCTTACGAAAGCGTCCGGGCAGGTGAAGTGCGGCCTGATGGCAGTCGGCGCGCGTGTTGAGTGCGGTCGGACGCTGGCCGAGGCGCAGGTGACGCCGCGTACGTTCGCCTACATCAAGACGGACGATTTCGGCAAAACGAAAATTAAACGCCGCAACAAGGCGACGGACATGGAGCTGACCGCGCTGGTGGACCGCTCCGAAGCCAGCACGGTGCTGGACGCGATCCAGCGCCTGCAGGACGTTCCGTGCGCCTGGATCGCCAGCTCGACCCCTGAGTACGCGGGCCTGCGCGGTTTCGGCCTGGGCTCAGGGACGTTGACCTACAACGGCTCCGACCGCGTAACCCTCCGATTCAAACTCCAAGGATTTATCTGATGGCACGAGTTCAACCTACGCCCATTCCGAATGGGCCGGCGGCGCCGCAACGCGGCGACCGCAACACCTTCAAGCAGCGCGTCGATGACTTCATCGCCTGGCTGATCAACGTGGTGGCGCTGTTCAATGCCCTGGCCACCAACGTTTACAACAACGCACTCGATGCCTATGGCAGCGCGTCGGCCGCGCAGGATAGTTCGCTCTCGGCGGCCAACGCAGCCGCAACGGCCGAAGCACACAAGCAGGCGGCTGCCGGCAGCGCGACGAACGCCGCTGCCAGTGCGGATAGCGCTGCGGCGAGTGCTGCAGCCGCGGCCGGTACGCAGGTCACAACGTTCAGCACAACCGAGATGGCTGTCGGCGTCGGCGTGAAAGTGTTCCAGGTGGAGGCAGCAAAGCAGTTCAAGCCGAATGTGCCGGTGCTGGTGGTGTCCGGTGCTAATAAGGATGCATGGATGTACGGCACGGTGAAGACGTATGTTGGCACCGTCCTGTCGGTGGACGTCACGGCTATCGGTCCGGCGCTCATCACCCGCACGGACTGGAACATCACTGTATCGGGCGTTGCCGGTCCTGCAGGCACGTCAGCCAGCAACACGCAGTTCAATGTCGGCCCGCTGCCGGCCGGCGAGATCAATTGCGGCCTTGGCTACAACTACTTCAAGAAGACAGTGGCCGGGACCGTCGCTTTCACCTTCAGCAATGTACCGCAAGGCTTCAGCTTCACGCTGGAAATGCAATACGACAGCGGTGCTGCAGGTTGGCCAAGTTCGGTCCTGCCTCCGGGCGGGAACATGCCCACGCTGCAAACCGGCAAGACCCATGTGTTTGTGTTCGTGACCAGCAATGGCGGCGTGACCTGGCGTATCGGGGTGCTGCCGAACTACGCGAACGGGTAGCCGATGGATCGAACTACGCAAAGGTTGTGGATGGTTGCCTCTGCAGCAGCCATCCGAGGTCAAGTCGCCTGGACCAAGCCGGGCACATACAGCTGGACCGTTCCGGACGGGGTGTATTCCATCAGCGTTGTCGGTATTGGCGGTGGCGGCGGTGGCGGCGGTGGTGAGGGTACTTCGCCATACGGTACCGGCTACGGCGGTGGTGGCGGGGCGCTGCGCTACGCAATCTCGATCCCGGTCACGCCAGGCGAAGTGCTAACCATTGTCGTCGGCAAGGGTGGTGCTGCCGGTGCGGTTGGCGACAAGACCGGGGACGCCGGCGGTTCGACGCAGCTCAAGCGTGGAACAACCATCCTGCTGCAAGCGAACGGTGGTGGCTGGGCTTCCGATTCTACTGGTACTGCTTACGACGCCAACATTGGTGGAGGCAATGGCAGGCGTGGTGGCGCATCGGGGGACGGTGCTGGTTTGGCGGGTCCTGGCGGCAGTAGCGCGGGGGGCTATTCGGGCGATGGGGCGTTGGGCCAAGCGGCGACGAACATTCCGAATATAAGCGCTCCCAACGGCCAAAACGGGTCTGGCGGTGCCGGAGCCGCAGGTAAAGCGGCCGGAGGATCTGGTGGCGGTACAGGGCTCAATGGCGCGGGATCGAATGGCATTGGCGGTGTGTCTATCGTCACTGGCGCCACAGTCGGGACGGCCGGTTCGGTTGGGCCGGCCTGTGGTGGCGGTGGCGGCGCTGGTAACTACATCACCAGTGGCTACAACGGCGGTGACGGTGGCGCGCGAATCATCTATGGCTTGGGCCGTGCTTACCCATCCACACGTACAGCCGACGAATTTTAAGAAAGGGTAATTCCATGTATCTGGAAGTGAGTTCCGGCCGTCGCTTCGTCGGCCATAGCGACATTCGCACTGCGGTGAACGTGATGTTTGGCCAGGTCATCACCGACGCGGATCTGGCCGCCTTTGGCATCATGCCGCTGTACGGTACACCGCCGCAGCAGGTGCCGGGCATGATCTCTGAAGAAGGGGAGCCTGTCCTGCATGGCGACATGTGGGTGCGTTCGTGGACCACGCGGCCGATGACGGATGAAGAAAAGGATCTGGCCAGCGGTGAGCTGGCCAGCGTCAAAGCCACGCTGGCCGCTGCCGTTGATTCCTTTATCGCGGACATCTACCAGCGCTGGTTCCGCTTCGATGCCGAGTACCTGGCCCGCGAGGCTGCTGCTCGGGCATTCGTCGCTGCCGGCTGTCAGGGCGATCCTGGTGTATGGATTGCACCGTTTGCGGATGCCGCCGGCCTGGCCTATCGCGACGCGGCGGACCTGATCATCATGCAGGCTGACTCGTTGCGCATTGCCCTGGAGGAGCTGGGCGCGCTGCGCATGAAAAAGTACGCGATCCACAATGCCGCTGACGTGGCCAGGGCACAGGCCGCCCATGACGATATCGTGCATGCGGCCGGCATCATCGCGCAGGGGCTGAAATGACATTCCGCGCGGCGTTCTATAAAGGCACGCGCCCCGGCCTGCAGGGGCTCTACAGCATCGTCGTGAGCCGCTGGATGCGGGGGCCGTACAGTCATTGTGAGCTTGTGTTCTCGGACGGGCTTTCGGCCTCGGCGTCGTTCATCGACGGTGGAGTGCGCTTCAAGGCGATTGAATATGACCCGGAGCATTGGGACTTCATCGAGCTGCCGGCGGCGCTGGAACCTGCAGCGTGCAAATGGTTCGAAGCGCACGAACACGAACGGTATGACTTGCTGGGCAACCTGCACTTCGTGATCGGCTTTGTGCCGGATTCGAAGCGCGGCAAGTTCTGCTCCGAGGCGCTGGCCGCTGCGCTCGGCATCCCGGACCCTTGGCGGTTCGATCCCAACGCGCTCGCGACCGTGCTGCGCTATCTCCACCAGCCCGCTACTGCGGGCTTTTTTATTACCTGTGATTGCAATGACTATGTCCCAAGAAGCGGCCAGCACGGTGGCCGAGAAAGTCGTCACCGCTGCGCCGCCGGCGGTCGTTGCCAGCCTGAGCTTTGCGGGCTTCACGCTGCCGGACCTGGTGCAGCTCGTCACGCTGCTGTGGCTGCTGCTGCTGATCGTGGACAAGCTGTGGACCCTGTACCTGCGCTGGAACAAGGGGAGGGTGGACGATGAGCCCGTCTAACCGCTTCGGGCTGACCCTGGTGAGCGCTGCGCTGGTGGCGGCGCTCACCTCGCTGGAGGGTACGCGCTACGTGCCCTATGAGGACGTCGTGAATGTGTGGACGGTGTGCCAGGGCTACGCCGGCAAGGACGTGGACCGCACCAGGGTCTATACGGCGGCCGAGTGCAAGGCGCTGACGGAGTCGCAGTTGGCGGAGAAGGGCGCGGCGGTGTTGCGCTGTCTGCGGGTGCCGATCGCTCAGCATGAATACGACGCCTATGTGCTGTTCACCTACAACGTCGGCGCGGGCGCCTTCTGCGGTTCCTCGTTGCTCAAGAAGCTGAACCAGGGCGACCACGTCGGCGCGTGCAACGGTCTGCTGGCATGGGATCACGCAGGCGGCAAACAGGTTGCGGGGCTGACCAGGCGCCGCCAGTTCGAGCGCCGGATCTGCCTGGGCGAGCAGCCGCTGGCTGGCGCGCATACGGCAAGGACTTTCGAATGGAGGGTGCCACATGTTCAACAAACTTAGTGACGCTGTGGTGCCATCGTGGGCGCGGCTGTTGCTGGTGCTCGCCCTGGGGGCGGTGGTCTATGTGTTGGGCCTGCTGCAGGGCGAGCGGTGCGCTGGCCAGCAGCACCTCGATTACGTGGCCGCGCAGGCAGAGCGCACCGTGGCCATCGGCAAGGCGCAGACCAAGGTCGTGGTGCAGACCGAAATCAAGTACCGCGACCGCATCCAGAAAATCTACCTGAAAGGAGAAGTGATTGAAAAACAAGTCCCTGTGTTCGTCACGCCTGCTGACGATGCTGTGTATGGCGTCAATGTTGGCTTCGTGCGCGCATATAACGCCGCCTGGGCAGGTGACGATCCCGGACCTGCCTCAGACGTTGACCGAGAATCCGCCGGCATTCCGCTCTCTGAAGTCGCGGAAACCGACGTCTTCAACGCGACCGTCTGCCGCGCCTGGCGCGAGCAAGCCCTCGGCTTGAGGCAGTTCTATCGACAACAGCAAGAACTACTGAAGTGACTGCAGGAAGCTGGATTTATACTGTTTCAACCGGGCGTTTTCTCCTATCCTCGCCAGGCCATTTCGTGCTTGGAACTCTGCGGCGTTGCATACCAATTCCGCTCAAAATACGTTCAATAACATGAGCTGGCACGCCTGTCTCTTCCATATGCCGGCGAGCTTCAAGTTTGCCTGCTAGATGTTGAATCGAAATTCCAGATCGAACATGCAGCGCGGTGACCTCATCGTGTCTGCGTTCGTAGTCATCCAGGGAAGACATCATCCTCTCCGTGCGCTTGTTGGGATTTCAGTATAGCGCTAGTGAAACAAAAGGGAAATATCCCTAAAAAACAGAGCGCTCAGACGTGCTGCGTCAACAGCACGCCCGAGCCTCAATCCACTGATAGGGCCAGTGAACCGAGCAAGGCTCTGCTACTTCGCGAGGCGGCGGAAGTCTAGCACAGATAGCATTTAAAGGTTTACTCTTGGCAACACCATTACCAATCATCCCTTGGATCGGCGCAAGCGACGCCTGGCCGACCGTCTCTTTTCCCAATTCCCTCCCACACCTGCTACGTCGAAGTCTTCGCCGGCGGCGGCGCGCTGTTCTTCATGCGGCCGCCGGCAGACGTCGAGGTGATCAACGACATCAACGGCGAACTGGTGAATCTGTACCGGGTCGTCAAAAATCACCTGGAAGAGTTCGTCCGCCAGTTCAAATACGCGCTCTCCAGCCGTGATGTGTTCAAGTGGCTGCAGGAGACGCCGCCGCACACCCTTACCGATATCCAGCGTGCCGCGCGCTTTTTCTACCTCCAGCAGCATGCCTTCGGCGGCAAGGTGCATGGGCAGAACTGGGGCACTGAGACGACAGCACCTCCCGTCAACCTGCTGCGCATTGAAGAGAACTTGTCAGCGGCGCACCTGAGGCTGGCTGGCGCCTATATCGAGAACATGGACTGGCACAAATGCATGGAGCGGTATGACAGGCCTCATACGCTGTTCTACCTAGATCCGCCGTACTGGCAGACCGAAGGCTATGGCGTAGATTTTCCGCTAACTGAGTACGAGCGGATGGCTGAGCTTATGGCGCGGCTGAAGGGGAAGGCGATACTAAGCTTGAACGATCATCCGGACATCCGACGCGTGTTCTCGCGTTCCAGATGGATAGCACCGACATAGCGTACACGGTCGGTGGGGGAGCAAAGGCGGCGGACCGCAAGGAGCTGATCATTTACAGCTGGGACCGCACTGCTGAGCCGCCTGGCTTGTTCTGATTCGGTAAGGAGTGCAGACGTCTGCACATGGCTACTGCTCGGCTGTTTGTTGACGTCTGTCTGTACCGGGCCATATCGAACGGCTGTCCCTGCGTCGCTGCATCTCAAAACCACTGGTTACTCGGGTAATTACGTGTTGAGGCACGCCGGCCACCACCATTGCTCGGATCGCCTCTGCTGCACTCGTGAGGTGGGAAATTGAGATACCCTGGTGGACGTGTAACGCCGTAACGTGGTCGCGTCTCCTGTCAGCACTTGGGACGGTGGCCATGATTCGCTCCCGGAAAGTGTATTAAGTTCAGTATAGCGACCTAAGACACATTGTTGCAGTTTCTTTCAATCGGCAAGGGAGAAAGTCGATTGACGAGTGTGCAGACGTCTGCGCACTAAACGCTTTCAATCGGAGATTGAAGCGGCGGTTGAGCGGTTCGGGAGCCAGCCTAAGTCAGCAGATCGACCAACCTGCCCAAGACATTAGCGAGGAGATCCTTGTCCGGAGGGCGGTAGTTTGTGCACACGGCTGTCTCGCTGCAGTTTGGTTCTCCTAATTGTAGCGTAGTGCTCTTCGAAAAATGCCCGAGCAAAAGCGACCCCATGTGAACGGGCCAGCTCCAAGGCGACTGCGTGCATTCTTCTCTTGAGGTCCATGCCGTAAACCCTAGCATAGTGAATTTGAGCGGATTTTGATCTGCCTCAAACCGATTTCCAGTTTGGGGAAGAATTTTGAGCACTGCAAGTACGTGCTGCGGTGCGGCGAGCGAGAGAAGAGCAAGGTATATTGAATTACTTCCAGGAGAGACAAGGTTGAACAGCTGTGAACAATATCAACCCCAAGGTTCTCCTCGTTGATGACAACATCGACGCCGTGGATATGCTGTCGGAGTTGCTCACTGGCTACGGCATTGAAAATCGCGTGACGTACAGTGGCGAAGATGGGCTAGCGATGTTTATGGCATGGGATGCGAATTTGGTTTTGCTCGATATCCGTATGCCCGGTATGGATGGCTTCGAGACGGCGAAGGCAATGAGGGCTGTTCCTGGTCGCCAGCACGTACCAATTGTGGCTTTGTCGGGATGGGGTGGACATGATGTAGAGCGTGCCCTGCCTTTTGGTGGCTTTTCTCACTGGCTAACCAAGCCCGCCCAGGTGCATGAGTTGTTGGAGGTTATACAACGGGCAGTAGTCCGGGCGAGGGGGGAGCAGCGCTAGGTCATGCCTACAAGTCAGATGTACTGGCTCAAACTTGATATGACATGGAGTGTCGATTGCGAGACAGCTACCGCCCCTTAACAGCCCCTCAGATATAGACCCTTAGTCTAACATCAATCAAAGCGTCAGGGCGAACGATTCCCAGTGGAATATTGGAGCATGTCCTAGCAAACGATTTTGACGGCAAATCAGGATGATCGCAAAAGAAGTTGAGAAAGCGTTAGGGAATCGTATCGTATGGGTATATGCTGGATTCACGTTCCGCCAAGTCCTCACATTGCTGGCTGCTTCCGCTAGTTGTCGCACATTCTTCCCGGACCGCCCTCTTCGAATTGTGCCTTTCGGCAGTTTGGCGCTCGTCATAACTCGACCACATGTCACGAAGGATGAAGGCAGCGTATGCAAACCGGAATTGTAAAATGGTTTAATGACGCGAAAGGGTTTGGGTTTATTTTAGGCATCACGTCGGTAACCGAACTCCCTATTTGTCGCGGAGGTGTGCAATGAACGGTACAGCTGAACGGCGGCAAAGAATTAGCGTCATGGCCAAGATCGAGCATGGCTTACAGCTCAAACAAACTCACGGCGTTTCTTTCGCCGCTACCTATCTCTCCAACCAGAGAGTCGGGGTAGAGACGATTACTCGGGTTTTGTATGGGCATTGGGGAACTCGTCGCGTCGTGGACTGTCGATCTCCCTAACTCTAAAAAGGACGGATTTGTGATGCTTAAGCAGAACGTATCCTGGTTCCAGGGCTGGAAAATTATTCTCAGATGCGCGCAGTTCGATTGCGAGAACAGCACTCCGAAATTCGCTTCTACCGCTATCTTGAAGCACATGCCTCCCCCCTCGGACAACACCAGCTTGGCGTGGTTGCGCCCAACGCTTCGTTCCATCATCTTTCCTGAAGAGGCATTTGAAACCCAAGCTGAAGCGGACTACAGCACTTTGATGCAGGCACGATGCGAAATCCTCGCGCTCAATGGAGCTGCAAATGTCCTCACATGATAAGCACTGGGTGACTGTTGCAACAGGTGCGCGTCATGCAGAGCACTGAGCCATCAGAGATACAAGATGGCAACCAATTGTTGGCCGCCATGCTTGAAATTACTTTCGATGGACAACGTTACGCCTATCGCCAATATCGCTATGATCATTTCGACGATGCGGTGCGTTACGCACGTGCTTGCCAATCAATGCCAAATTTCAAGCGTGACACTGAATTTCGACCCAACTGGCTCAAACCTTTCACCCCAGGTAAGGACGAGCTGTCTGAAATGGCACGTTACGGCGTAACATACCAAGCTGGCAGATATGTATATGGAGCTTATCGTTATGATCAGCTGTGCCATGCAATTATGTATGCAAAACAGCGGTCAACGGACTAGGACGACTTCTTGATAATTGGCAGTGCCGTTTCTCCAGCCTACTCAGGACTCCTTACATTGTTGTCCAGGCGAATCATCACGTCAGCAGGAACCGCACAGAATGCGAACGTCCGCAAATGGCCGGTTGCGGCCTCTCATAACTCTAACTCATCCGACAGGACATGTCAGATCAAGTCTGAGCTAGTACAAGTCAGATTCGGTGCTCTGCTCTATGCTAATGATGGTCAGCCCGATGAGTAGCGACGTTGCTGCCGCCGCAGATTGCAAATTACTCGATTTTTCTCCCATCACCTCATTGCGTATGGCTTCCAATGCTTCTGATGTGGAAGGCTTTAGTTCTTGCTGCACGTAGGTGATGTGGGGAAAACCATTTCTATCCTTATAGCGAATGAGCCACATCGCCGGCGCTCCTGATGATCGAAGTGAATGCTGCATTGTAGCTTTCCTCCGGAACGAACGCGCGTAATTGAGCATATGTCTTTGAGGAATCAGAAGTGATGACCCGACGCCGGATATCGAGTGTCCTATTTCCTTTCCAATCTTAGATCGGAGACATCTATGCGGCTGAGCGGAACGGGATGACGTTCGAGGGGATCGGTGTGCCGGTCTTGCAGGCTATCAGGAAGCGAGCCCATTTTACCAGTGCGTCTCGGCGTTCTGGAATATCCGCGCGCACGTCGTAGATGCCCTCCATGCCCTGCAGCTTATGATTCAGCGCGATCTCGGAAATTTCACGCGAGATGCCCATATTTCGCATATGACCTTTGGCCGTGCTGCGCGTGTCATGTGGCGTGAAGCGTTGCACCTCGATTTTTCCCTGTTCGAACGCTCTTTGAATCGCTGCCCAGAGCGTTGTCTTGCCGACGTGGTTGTCGCCCGGTCGCTTTCTATTGCGGCGGCCCTCACGCGTAGGCATCACATATTTTGAATCGCCAGACAGCTCGATCAATCTCTGGAACCAAGCTTCGACTTCAGGCACCAGCGGAACCAAAAATCCTTCCCGCGTCTTTACGGATTCTGCCGGCACCCACCACGTATGATTCACGAAGTTCAGGTGCTTCTTTTCCGCCTTAATCAACTCATTGGATCGGACGCACGTGGCAAATAGGATCAGGAGGCCAAGTGCGTTTTCCTCTCCAATGGCATCTATATTGGGCAAGAAGGACCGCAGCTCGGCCTCGTCCAGCATGACGCGTTTCTTTACTGGAGGACGTTTTCCGAACAGCGCGTTGAGCTTAATTCCCATGCAGGGATTGGTCGGAATGATCTTCATGCCACAGGCATGATCGAATAATTGGCTTGTGCATGTCAGGATGCGTTTGCAGATGGTCCACGTCCGGCCACACTTTGTGAGCATGTCCACCACGTCAGTCGGAGTTACGTTCCGAACCTCGCGGGCGCCGAGATACGGCAGGATGACCTGGTCTATATCGTAGTGGCGGTATTTAATGGTGTCGGGGGCGAACTCGTCAGGAGACAGGCGCTTTGCCGTATAGTCTGCTGCAAGATCGCGCATTAGCCATGCATCGCGAGCGCGCGATTTTGCTTCTTGCTTTACCGTGGCGGGGTCTCCGCCTTGGTCAATGTGCACTCGCTGCTCGCGGGCTAACTTGCGCGCCGCAGCCAATCCAAGGTCGGGATAGTTCCCCAAGGTTACCTCTTTGCGACGCCCCGCATAGCGATAGCGCAGCACCCAGCTGGCGGTGCCGGCCGTCGAGAGCGTGAAGGTGAGGCCATCGCCGTCTGATTTGGCCACGGATTCGCCTTTGGCGATCCAGTGCCGGATCTGAATGTCATCTAACAGGTGGCTGAGCTTTGCCAAAGTAATCTCCATGCGCAGGTGCGATGGGTAGTCAGATTCGCTGGCTACCCACCTAGCTACCCAGAAAGGTTGCGATATAGAGGACTATCTTGACACAACAGGAGACGCGGGCTCAATGCCTAAAGGGCGTGCGTGGGGGAGGGTGGTTCGTATTGGGACAGTGTGGCACACTAATTGAAATTGCAGGTGGCTAATTTCATGACGGTTCTTTCCTTGTTTCAATTGCGTGGGCGTAATCTTACCCGAAAGGCTATTATCCGCCGTGGTAACCGGAAGGCGTCACTATTGGTATGCTAGTGGTAAATGTTGGATTTTTGTTTGGAAAATGTAACAGCTCGAAAAATAATTTCCAATAGTGCTTCAGAGTTATCAGAATGGTACTAAAATCAGGGTATTGGTCGCCGGATTGGCACTATACTTATCTTGGTTGATCGCGAATATTCCGAACCGTTGCATTTTTTGTAGGATGAACTGTTGTCTTGCATAAATAAGTGATACCATACGGAAATTAATTCGGCACTGCAAATAAAGGGAAAACATGCGAACTGCATTTGAAGCATGGGCGCAAAAGGAAGGACAAATTGTCCGCCGGCGCGAAGACAAACCGGATGAATATCTGGTTTATGAGACGCAACGCCGCTGGCTGATCTGGCAAGCGGCGCTGGAGCATGGCAAATCGCCAGGCGGCCGCAAGTCGGCCGTAAAAGAAGCAGGAGCGACGACTTCTGCTCGTTCGAGCTTGCAGCGTCCGCAAGTGATGGCCGGCGACGATGTCGCGGTCCGCAACCAGGTCCTGAATGAGGTGCTGGATGCGTTCCAGGGGATGGACGGTGGCAAGGGTATGGAAGACATTCTGAGTGTCATCCAGGGCCTGAAGCAAAAGCAGAAGTCCCAAACGGGCCTCTGATTTAACTGCATGCCAGTAAGTTCGACCCGCCTGGTCGAAGCGCTGCGCCATCCGCGCCGCCTTGCCAGCCTGCTCGTGGCTGCCTTTATCGGGGCAGCGGGGGCGGGCTGCGCCACGTTAACCGAATCCACTGAACAATATGTACTGGTACAGGCGGTGCTCGATCACCAGCCTGTGTCCGGTGTTGGCTGCATGCTGAGCAACGACGTCGGCCGCTGGTTTGTCACTGCGCCGGGCCGGGTGGCCATCCGCAAGAGCACCCAGCCGCTGATTGTCGATTGCCGCCAGGCCGACGTCTGGGCCTTCGACCAGATTTTCCCCAAGCAGAACGGTTCGCGCTGGGGCAATTACATCCTGACGGCTGGCGCTGGCCAGTATGTGGACAAGAACACGGGCGCAGGCTTTGATTATCCCGATACCCTGACCATGATCCTGCAGCGCGGCGAGCCGCCGCGCGCGGCGCCGCCGGCTGGCTCGGTCGTGTACTGAAACAGCGGCAGCAATAAAAAAGCCGGGCTAGCCCGGCTTTTTTTACGTCCGCTGCCCCGCTCAGCCGGCGCGGCCGATCAGGAAGCTGGTCAGCATCGGCACCGGGCGGCCGGTCGCGCCCTTGGCGGCGCCCGATTTCCAGGCGGTGCCGGCGATGTCCACGTGGGCCCAGTTGTACTTGCGGGTGAAGTTTTCCAGGAAGGCGGCCGCGGTGCAGGAAGCGCCGCCCGGCGTGCCGATGTTCGCCAGGTCGGCGAAGTTCGACTTCAGCTGGTCGTTGTACTGTTCGCCGATCGGCAGACGCCATGCGGTGTCGCCGGTGGCGCGGCCGGAGGCCATCAGTTCGTCCACCAGCGCGTTGCCGCCCTGGTCGTCACGCGCGAACACGCCGCTGTTGTGGTGGCCCAGGGCCACGATGCAGGCGCCGG
>JGI25159J45721_1000925_pt1 | contig 12775 bp, 10 predicted proteins | sample AraplaMF_Cvi_mLB_FD_45721 | JGI IMG/M metagenome (IMG submission 45721)
GCCGTGCCGGCCGCCAATCCGCTGGTCGAGCCGGAACCGCTTGTGCTGCCCGACCTGATGGGCAAGGTGGCGAGGCTGACGGCGCGGATGTCGGGCTGCAGCGATCCGGAAACGCTGCTCGACGTGACGCTTGAGGGCCTCGGAGAGCGCTTCGGTTACCACCATTCCATGGTGCTGGTACCGGACGGCGAACGTGGCGGGCTGACGACGATCGCCAGCCGCGGCTACGACCAGTTCGGCTTTGGCGCCGAAGTTCCGCCCGGGCACGGCATTATCGGGGTCGCGGCCGAGCGGCGGCGCAATGTGCGGATCACCGACCTGAGTCGCGGCCAGCGCTACATCCAGGCGGTGCGGGCCATGGCGGGGGTCGCGGATGCGACACCGATCCCGCTTCCAGCGCTAGATAAGCCGCTCAGCCAGACCGCGCTGCCGCTTGTCGCGCGGGGAAGGCTCGTCGGCGTGCTGTTCTCGGAATCGGCGGAGCGGTTCACCTTCCGCCATCGCGACGAGGAGGCGCTGACCGTGATCGCCGCGCATCTGGCCACCGCGCTCTCCTTTCTTTCAGAGGAACGCGAGCGGGCGGAGACGGGGGGCGGAGACGGGCTTGCGCGAGAAGGCGGAGGCGTCGGTCGACGAGGCCGAGAGGCTGCCTGCCGGTCGGCGCATCGCCGTGCGCTTCTATCCGCGCGACGGCTCGCTGTTCATCGACAACGATTATCTCATCCGCGGCGTGCCGGGGCGGCTGCTCCTGCACTTCCTCGAGGACTATGCACGCACCGGCAAGCGGGACTTTCTGAACCGTGAGATACGCCGGGACCGGCGCCTGCAACTGCCAGATTTCAAGGACAATCTGGAGACCCGGCTGATTTTGCTGCGCCGGCGACTGGAGGAAAAGGCAGGCCCGATCATGCTCGAGCGCGCCGAGCGCGGCCGCCTGCGGCTCACCCTTGCCGGCCGTCCCGAGATTGAGTTGGTGGAAGACTGACCGCGGCTGGTTTTCCCTCCTGGCTACTGGGCCGACGGAGATCCACATAATTCCTGATTATGAAGCCAGATTCCAAATAGATTTCAGATGGTTGGGAAATCAAAACCGCCCGCCACATGGGAGCGCGGTTTTTTAGTTTCAACACTAAATATCCCGCCATGCTGCGGCGCGGAACACGCCATTGCCTGACTGTTCTAGAGGCGATCATTGCTTTTCGGAATTGGGCGGGATCCCAAACCAGATTCGTGATCCATCATGGATGCTGGCATAAAAACCAGTATCCATGATGCGACCCTATTGAGAGGAGTCCCCTCGCCCTCTTTCCACCATGGCCTCTTACCACGTCCGAAAATTCCAAACAGGAAGTCCAGAGGCTTCCTGACCATCCGGAAGGCCGATGTCGTGGCGCATGCGATCCGGCAGGTGGGAGATTTGGTTCTCCGTTTGGCGACGCCTCCAGACGACGAAAAACAACGCCCACGCCGTCTTCCAGACGCCGAATTTCTGGCACAGTTCATCGACTGTTGCCGAAAGGGTATCAACAACTAAAGATTGTGCTTCGCGCATAGTTTCTTCCCCGGCGCAATTACGCGGCCGGGTCCTTTCGAAGGTCATAAGACGCGCGGATACGGTCGCGGAAATGCGAACAGTCGCTCCGGTAGCCGGTGACGTCAGGATAATTGGAAAATGCTAAACGGCAGAAATCCGGGGTTTAATAACCCTGGTGCCAATGTCGGCTTGGGCTCGATGCACATCGCATCGACGCTGACACGACCGTTCCGCCAGAGAAGCGTGCAAACACGAGAATAGATTTCATTTGACGCCTCCTCTGATTTGATTGCGAGAGCTGCAATGTTACACGAGATCGGTTTGTCGGCAAGTATGCAATTTCACATTGCAAACGCGAGGCAAGATTCGTTGCGAAAAAGCAACACCATTCCTTAGCCGCTCGCCAACTGCCTAGAAAGCGATCGCGCCCCTCCTCACCCATGAGGATACGGCCCGCAGCAACGATGCTGCAACAGTCGAACATGCGCCCCAGGCCGAGCTGGCCGATGTGTTCGGCAATGCGACGCGGAACACGAGACATTGAGAGAAATCACCCAACCACCTGGACGCGGCGAGATATCCCGTGGTGCGGCTAGACATTGCCCACTGAATATGAATTTGGCTCGACTTTTGAGCCTGCTCGGACAGGCGTCATGGCCTACGACATCGTAGCCAAGCTTTCCAGCGCCTTTGATGTACGCTCAACCAATGCCGGATCGCCGCAGACAAAAGCAAAAGGCCCTTGCGGCAGGCCGGCGGACCAGTCGAGCGAATGAGCGCAGCCAGCCTCCGCCGCAATGATCGCCGCGCCGGCGACGTCCCATATATGTTCCCCGAAACCTATATAGAGATCGGCCTCGCCGAGGATAACGGCAATAAGGCTGGTCACCGCCGATCCCGTCCGCCGATCGGCCAGTCCCAGTTCGTCGCGCACGAAACCAGACAGCCAGCGATCATTGTCCGTCGACATCCAGGTCGAAACGCCGGTATGCGCAATGCTGAGCTCCACAGATCTGTGGCGCATGGGAAGCTTTTCCCCATTGCGCCAGACACCTTTTCCGGATTCGGCGACAAGCAAAGTTCCCTCGACAGGTGCATTCAGTGCCGCGCCGATCGGGCGATCGGACGCCAATCCGATGGACACACCCCAGGAGGAGCCGCCGCGAACAAAGTTATGCGTGCCGTCGATCGGGTCGATGATCCAGGTATGGCCGGATTTACTCGAAAGGTTATGCCCTTCCTCTCCAATGATGCCATCCTCAGGAAAGAGCCGGCTGATGCGGGCTGAAATCATCTCCTCCACCGCGCGGTCGACATCGGTGACAAAATCGAGGTGACCCTTGGACATCACCGACAATGAAAGCTCACGTTGACGCGACCGGGCGAAGTCTCCCGCTGAGGTAGCCATTTCGGCCAGTTCTGAAATCAGTGGGACATCCTGCCTCAAGGTAAAAAACTCCAGATTGCAAAATAAAATACAGTATTTCTAGAAAGTATAGGCAGTTTAATTTTCAACGATGAACAATTATCAAACGTTATGTCAAATGAATATTATATGAATATTTTGCGTCACGGCATATTACCAATTTTTTTCCATTTTATTCATCGAATTGTCATTGAACCTTCAAAGGTAATTCGTATTACCACTTTACACAATCGCTCCATCCGGACCTTACCAACATCGCAAAAAGGTGGACGTCATGAAACTTCGCACTGCACTAATGACAGCATCGCTTCTCTGCGCGGCCTATGCACAGGCAGGCGCGGTAGAACCAGTAGGCGCACCAGATTTCAACATCAAGACCAATGTAGATCTGAAAACGCTGACCCCCGCAAATTTCTACGAGGTGCTCGTCCCGGCGGCCAAGGCGGAAGGCCACATCAGCTTCTATGATTTCGGCGAATCGGAAAACGTCATTTTCGCCGAAATCATTCGTCGCTTCGAAGCCAAATACGGCGTCAAGGTCGAATATCATCAGGTCGATGGCGAACAGGCAGTACAGCAGCTGATCGCCGCCAAGCAGGCTGGCCAGCCTTCGCCAGCCGATGTCTTCTGGATGCCGAACGGCTCGGTCCGCGTCGCCGATCAGGCCGGCATAATCGCCAACCTGCCGCTCAACACCATGCTGCCGAGCGCTCCGGACCTCGAGCAAAATGCGGCGACCGTATCGCGCGGCTACGTCCACGGCGGCAAGGTCGTGCCTTACCACCGCAATCTGACCGCGATCGGCTACGACACGCGCGCCTTCCCCAATGGCAATGAACCGAAAAGCTTTGCCGAACTGCTCGCCTTCGCCAAGGCAAACCCGCAGAAGATGGCGGTGACCGATCCGACGCGCGGCGGCGCCGGCGGCGGCTTTCTCGAAAGCGCCATTCTTGCAATAACCAGCAAGGACTGCCAGGCCCACCTTTATGATTACACCGTGTCTGAAGCCGACGCGACCGCCTGGGCCAACGGCCCCTGCATGGATCCGGTTCTTGCCTATTTCAAGGAGTTGCGCCCCAACGTCGAATTCACCAACGGCAACACGGACTCCCTCAACCTGATGGCAAACGGCCAGGCCGAAGTGGCGACCGTATGGGAAGACGAAGTTTACGACTTCACCGGACGTGGTCTGCTGCCGCCGACGGTCAAGTCCCGCCTTCTCACCGATGGCGAAGTCGGCGACGGCGACGGCGCCATGATGCCGTCCGGTGCCACCCACGTCGCCGGCGGTCTTCTCTTTCTCGATTTTCTGATGTCGGACGAAATCCAGCTTTATAAGCTCACCGTCAACGGATCGCGTTCCGCCCGCACAAAGCTCGACATTGAGAAGGCCCTGACTGCTGACGTCACCGGCCGCCTCGTGCCGCAAGACCAGTATCTGAACTATTCGCGCCCACGCATCGTCGGCGCGATCTCCGACGCTGCCGCCAAGCGCTTCGTCGAGACCATCCTGCAGGGTAGCTGATCGCGCCCATCCGCTCCTCAGCAAGGGCGGCGATCAGTCGCCCTTTTATCCTTCTTCATCGCTGGAATTTTAGATCATGGCGCGCGTTCTCCTTGTCGACCTCCATAAGAGATTCAACGCCACGCTGGCCGTCGACAATTTTTCCCTCGACGTCGCCGAGGGCGAATTCGTTGCTCTCCTCGGCCCTTCGGGATGCGGCAAGACGACGGTCATGCGGATGATTGCCGGCATCGCTGAACCCGATAGCGGCGAGATCGCGATCGGGGGAAGGCGCGTCGATGGCTTGTCGCCCGAACACCGCAATGTCGGCCTGGTTTTCCAGTCCTACGCGCTGTTTCCGCATATGACCGTCGAAGCTAATATCGCCTTCGGACTTCAGATGCGCCGCGTTCCGCGCGACGAGATGCGCCGGCGCGTCACGGCCGTTCTCGACATGGTCGATCTCTCGCAGCTCGCCAAACGCCATCCGCGTCAGCTATCCGGCGGTCAACAGCAGCGCGTCGCGCTCGCTCGCGCGCTGGTCACCGAACCCGATGTTCTGCTTCTGGACGAACCGCTTTCCAATCTCGACGCCAAACTGCGCGAGCATCTGCGCGAGGATATCCGAAATCTGCAGCGCCGCCTCGGCATCACGACGATCTATGTCACGCACGACCAGTCAGAGGCGCTCGCTCTTGCCGACCGTATCGTCGTCATGAACAGCGGCCGCATCGTGGAAGAGGGTGGGCCCCGCGACCTCTACCAGACGCCGAGACGCCGTTTCACCGCCGAATTTCTCGGCCAGACCAATATTCTCGCCGCGACGGCTTCCGACGGCACCCTTCATTTTCCCTGGGGTGGCGAGCGGTCCGGCTGGAACGGTCAGCACGGCCGGCTCGACCTCTCGATCCGCCCGGAAGACATATCCATAGAGGCAGAGGCGACGGGCCCCGCGGTGGTGACCGATGTCACTTTTCTCGGTGCGGATATAGAGCACAAACTCGATGTTGGCGGCTTGACGATGCGCGCGCGGGCGAGCGGACGCGGGGCGAAAATACTGCCGGTCGGGACGCGGATCACCATCAGTCTTCCTGGCGATTTGCACGTGCTGTCTTAAAGGAGGCGATGGAATGAACCGACTGACCGTCCTTGTCCTCCTGCTTTTGCCAGGTGTGGGATTTCTCATTCTTTTCTTCGGGCTGCCGCTTGTTCTCGCGTTTCTCGCAAGCGTCGGCCTGGGAGCGCTGGGCAATAGCCATGGCTTCACATTGGAACATTACCGTTCGATCTTCACCGACAGCGTCTATCGCGACGGACTGGTCTTCTCGATCTATATCTCGGTAGCGCCGACACTGGTCAGCCTGGTCATAGCCCTGCCGCTCGCCGTCCTCCTGCAGGAGAGCTTTCCCGGCAAGCGGCTCTTCCAGACGCTCTACAAGATACCGCTGGTCGTACCGGCGATCGTCGCCGCTTTCATCGTCATGACGCTCTTCGATCGCGGCGGCGAGATATCGCGGCTGCTGCAACCCTTTCACCTGCAACTGCCAAAGCTGGTGCGCGATCCTTGGGCGCTCGGCGTGATCATCGCCATGGCCTGGAAATCGATCCCGTTCATGACGCTGATCATCGGAGGCTCGGTCGCAGCGATACCACACGATCTGAAACACGCCGTGCGCACGCTTGGCGGCAACCGCCTGACCGTCTTCTGGCGGATCGAGCTGCCCCTCGCGCTACCGGGAATCACGGCGGCCACGCTGCTCGTCTTCGTTGGAACGACTGGCGCCTTCGCGGTACCGTCACTGCTCGGGCCGATCTATCCCAAACCGCTGTCGCTGTGGATGTACCAGAGCGCGCTCGAGAAGAACGACTGGGCGACGGCATCTGCCATGGGCATCATGCTCTCGCTCGTCGCCTGCCTCGTGCTCGTTGTCTACTATCGCATCACATCCGGCATGCGCACCGGCATCAGTGGAGAGACCAGATGACGATTGCCGTTTCACTTGGCTCGCGCCGGGATCGGGCAGATATCAGGCGTCGTCGACGACCTGAGGGATTGTGGTTGTCCGTCGGCCTCTATGCCGCGCTGACGCTGACGCTGCTGGCGCCGCTTGTCGTGACGCTCCTCTGGTCGCTGGTCGATCCGAAAGGAGGATGGTTCGCTCCCGATATTCTGCCGCGCGGCCTCTCTCTCGTCCATTGGCAGGCGATCGCTGAGGATCGCAGCCTGGTTGCGAGCATCGTCACGAGCCTGTCGATATCGGCCATCGTCATGGCACTCTCGGCAGTCCTGGCGTTGCCGACCGCCTTTGCGCTCGCCAAGATCCCCTTCAGAGCCAAGCGCGCTGTGGAGATGTTCGTCCTGGCGCCGCTGATCGTTCCCGGACTGGTCGTCGGGATCGGCATCGGTTTCGTCTTTTTTCGCGTCGGCCTCGCCTATACCGTCCCCGGTGTCATCCTCGCGCAGACCATTGGCACGCTTCCCTTCATGATCCGCATCCTGTCGGCGACGCTGGAGAACCTGCCTATGGATCTTATCCATGCCGCCCGTACACTCGGCGCAACCCCCCTCAAGGTTGCGCTGCGCATCGTCGTGCCGCTCACCTGGCCTGGCTTCGTCGCCGGCGGCCTTCTATCCTTCGTTTCGAGCTTCGAGGAGTTCGAGAAGACTTTCATCGTCGGCGCCCCGCAGGTCGAGACATTGACCGTAAAGCTCTGGGCGGTTCTCGGCGGCAAAGTTCTGATTTTTCCAAATGCGGCTGTGGTGACCTTCATCCTGCTCGCACCCACCGTCATCATTTTCATCCTGGCCGAACGTGCGTTGCGCAACGAAAGCGCGCTCGCCGCCGGTATGGGCAAGCTCTAGTCTCACCGCATCAAGGAGAATTCAATTGCTCAAGCTTCTCGCGCAGAACGCTGCCGAAGTTCACGTCTGCGGCCATCGCGGCCATTCCATCGGCGCACCGGAAAACACCATCGCCGCCTTTACCGCCACGCGCGAACATGGTGGCGATTCAGCGGAGATCGATTGCGTGTTGACGGAAGACGGCGAGATCGTTCTGATGCACGACCAGACGCTGGATCGCACCACCAATGGCACCGGTCTCGTCTCCGCAAAAACCCTTGCCGACATCCGAACGCTCGATGCCGGCGGCTGGTTCGACGAACGCTTTGCCGGCGAACGCATCCCGACACTGGCAGAAGCGATTGAATTTGCGAAGACATATGATTTCGGCCTGGTGGTCGAGGTCAAGGAAGCACGCCAGATGGACCGGTTCGTCCGGCGCCTCGGCGCGGTTCTTGCCGAAACCGATGGCGCCGACCAGCTCGTCATGATCTCTTTCGACCATGCCTTCCTGCGGGACCTGAAGGAGGCGCTGCCCAGCGTTCGCACCGAGGGCATCACCCATGCCCGCCATGCCGATTTCGTCGGCGTCGCGAAAGCGGCGCGTCTCGACTCTATCTCGATCGAGCATCAGATGTTCGCTCCGCAGGATGGGGCCGCCCTGCACAAGGCTGGCGTCGCCGTACGTTTCCACCTGCAGCGGCCGGCCTACTACGATCGCTACAAGGCGCTCGGAATCGATCTGCTCGCGCCGGTTTCAGCCCATATCGCCGACGGCGTCATCGATACCATTTCCGGCGACGATGTCGCCTTCCTGGCCGAACTCAAGGCGGCAGGTGTTGCGAAATGAACGAATGGATCGCGCTCCCTGCGGGCGAACAGGTCTCCGAACTGACAGTCGTCTCCCGTGTTGAGCGCGAGCGTCTCCGCGATGGACCGGTCGATGCCGCAAGCTTCGCCGCAGCCTTCGATTCCATCGAGGCATTGCGCCAGATTGAAATCGGCGCGAATGGACCTCGGCGCACGACCGCCCGTACTTCGCTGAGGGTGGCAAGCTGGAACGTCGAGCGATTGCGGCATCTCCAGGCGATCGGCGACACCTTGGCTCAGCTCGCGCCCGACGTCACGCTGCTAACCGAGATCGACAAGGGCATGGCGCGATCGGGCAATGGCCATCGCATCGCGGAGCTCGCGGCCCGCCTCGGCCAAGGCTATGTTTACGGCGTCGAATTCATCGAGCTCGATCGCGGCGACCCGAAAGAGCGGGCCATGCACGCCCATGAAGTCGATCTTCTGGGCTTTCACGGCAACGGCATCGTCACCGATCTGGCCCTCAGCCGACCCTTCCTGGTGAGGCTGGAGGCAGACGGGAAATGGTTCGGCTGGGAGCGGGAGGAACCACGCGTCGGGGGCCGGATGGCGATCGGCGGGCAGATCGAGCTTGATGGCACGAAAGTGACCCTGGTTGCCGTGCATTTCGAAAGCCATTCCGACCCTGAGCATCGAGCCTCTCAGGCCGCGCATCTTCTCGATGTGATCGATCGCTATGACCCGGTTGCTCCGGTTCTGATCGGGGGCGATTTCAATACATCGACATTTTCGTGGGGGACAAAGTCGCACGACGCCGCAAGCGTCGCCGCAGCACTTGTCGCCGATCCCAGGCGGCGCGTGGATGTCGAGCCCTATGAACCGCTCTTCGCACTGATGGCAAAGCGGAGATATGACTGGCTCCGATGCAATGTCCCGGGCGTACCCACCGAGAGGCCGGACGAACCGATCGACCGCGTGCTCGGCAAGATCGACTGGTTTTTCAGCCGAGGGCTCAAGGCATCTCTTCCCGCCGTCATTTCGGCGCTGAAGGCGGATGGGACGCCATCCTCGGATCACGACTGCCTGATGGTGGAGATCGGACTTGCCTGAGCACGCCCCGCTGGCTGCGGCACGGCAACGAACGGCTGGCGTTGCGAAAGGCTGTGGTCGAAACGGCGTGACAAGATTGTTGTAGGACCCATCTACAACCACGCCATTTCAGACCGCTATAAGGGGGTTCCCGTCCCGCGACTCGGTCGGGAGAAAGGTTATGCGGACACTTGTCGGCGACAACGAACAACAACGCGAATGACTGCCGGGAAGTGAAGCAATATGGCCCCGAATAAAAACAAAGAATCCCATTCCGTCACGTCTCATGACGTCGCCAGGGCGGCAAATGTGTCGCAGGCGCTTGTCAGTCGGGCATTCACCGGCAAAGGGCGTATATCGCCCGAGACCCGCGCCAGAATTCTGAAAATCGCCGAAGACATCGGCTGGCATCCGAACGCACTTGCCCGCAGCGTGGTCACCGGTGATGCGCCGCTTGTCGCGGTCGTCACGGCGCGACTGAACTTCGACTGGAGAGCACAGGTGCTTTCCCATCTGCTGAAATCGATCCAGGCATGGCATCTGAAGCCGCTGCTCTTTTATGCCGAGAACGATGAGGACGTCGATCGTCTACTTGCGGAAACGATGGAATGGCGGACGCGCGGCGTCATCGTCATGGCTGGCGATATACGGGCGCGCCGGGCGGAGGCGATCATTTCAGCCGGCAGGTTCCTGGCGACACTCAACCGGCCTGCCAACCACCCCGACGGCTTTGCCGTTGCGACCGACAATAGACAGGGCGGTGTCATGGCGGCCTCTCATCTTATTGAAGAAGGCCGGCAGAAATTCCTTGTCATGAGTGGGCCCCAAAATAACTGGGCAAGTGAACTCCGTACACAGGGTTTTGTCGATGCCATCCGTTCGCAAGGCGGATCGGCCGCCATTTGGCGCAACGAAACCATGACGATGGAAGCCGGGAAGGAATGCGCAGCGGCATTTCTTGCGCTGCGCCATAACGAGAGGCCTGATGCGGTCTTTGCGACCGATGATGCCCTGGCGCTCGGCTTCATGGATGGCTTGCGAGGTCAGGCGCACGTTCCTTCGGATCTATCGCTTGTTGGCTTCGACAATATCGCCGCATCCGCCTGGTTGCCTTATCAACTGACGACATTCGAACAGCCGCTCGATGAAATGGTGGGGCGGATCGTTCACCATATCGATCTGCATCAAAAGACGCATCACGACACTTTTCAATCAACCAATCCCCATCGGATCGATGAAGGTGGTGTCGTCTACTGCCTACCGAAAATCATTCGACGGGCAACCACGAGATCTCCTGCATAAACATGGGGTAATCGCGGGCGGTCCACCCGTCGCCATGTCCTCAGCAATTTCTGACATGGGTGGTTGCCCCCGGTAAGATGGAAATACGGGCTCACGAATGGAACCGGGCCCAAACATCGAATAGAGGCAGGGTGGAAGGGGACCGCGAACCGCGAGTGGAGCCCACAAATCACTTGATCGAGACGGATACGACTGAATTGCGCAAATTCTCGCTCGCATATTCCTTCTTTGAGACTGTGCCCTAGCTTCGGATGGAGACAACGGCGCCACCGCTGCGCCGGTAACGAGGAAGACCTGCATCGGCCGAGAAACAGGATCGAAACCATGTCCGACATTCCCAACCAGCCCCGTAAAACCGTACCAGCCCCTAAGGATCAACGTTTGAGGGACCTGGCGGACTGCATTCGGTTTCTTTCGATGGACGCTGTGCAGGCCGCGAAAAGCGGCCACCCCGGCATGCCGATGGGGATGGCGGACATCGCGACGGTGCTTTTCTCGGAATTCCTGAAGTTCGATGCAGCCGATCCCTACTGGTTCGATCGGGACCGGTTTGTGATCTCGAACGGTCACGGCTCGATGCTGCTCTACAGTCTGCTATACCTTACAGGCTACGAAGACATGACGATCGAGGAGATCAAGCGCTTCCGGCAGATCGACAGCCGGACGGCTGGACATCCGGAATATCACCACGCCACCGGCATTGAAACGACGACCGGACCGCTGGGACAGGGGATCGCCAATTCGGTCGGCATGGCACTGGGCGAGCGGATCCTGAACGCGTCCTTCGGCGACGAGCTCGTCGATCATCACACCTATGTCTTTCTCGGCGACGGCTGCCTCATGGAAGGTATCAGCCACGAGGCGATATCGCTGGCCGGTCACCTGAAGCTGGGAAAGCTGATCGCCTTTTGGGACGACAACTCGATCTCGATCGACGGTGCGACAAGTCTGGCCGAGTCCTACGATCACCCGGCCCGCTTCCAAGCAGCCAACTGGCACGTCCAGAAAATCGACGGACATGACACCGACGCCATCCGTGCCGCCATCGTCGAGGCGAGGAAGGTCACCGACCGCCCTTCGTTGATCGCGTGCAAGACCATCATCGGCTTCGGCTTTCCGACAAAAGCCGGGACTCAGAAGGCGCATAGCGACGCCCCCGGTGAAGAGGAGATCGCCGGCGCCCGCGAGATTCTGGGATGGACCTCGCCACCGTTCGAGATTCCACGGGACCTTCTCGACCCCTGGCGCCAAATCGGCGCGAAAGGCCGTTCGGAACGTATGGCCTGGGCCAAGCGCGTCGCGGACGATGGGCAAGGCGATTTCGATCGCCGGATAAACGGCAAGCTTCCGGACGGCTGGCGATCGGCGATTGTCGAGGCGAAGAAAGAGCTGCTTGGATCGGAGAAGGATCTCGCTACGCGCCAGGCAAGCGGCATCGTGCTGAACCACCTCTTCGATGCCATTCCCGAGCTTCTGGGAGGATCTGCGGACCTGACGCCGTCGAACAACACCAAGACGAAGAACCAGGTGGAGATCAAGCCGGGCGAGTTCCAAGGCTCATACATCCACTACGGCGTTCGCGAGCACGGCATGGCGGCCGCGATGAACGGCCTGGCGCTTCACGGTGGACTTATTCCTTATGGCGGAACGTTCCTGACATTCTCGGACTATTGCCGCCCGTCGATCAGGCTTGCCGCAATAATGGAGATCCGCTCCATTTTCGTGATGACGCACGATTCGATCGGCCTCGGCGAAGACGGCCCGACACATCAACCCGTCGAACATCTGAGTGCGCTGCGGGCCATCCCGCGGCTGGCCGTCTACAGGCCCGGCGATCCGATCGAAACGGCCGAGTGTTGGGAAGCGATCATGGACAGGCCGCATGAAGCTGCTTTGATCGCGCTGTCGCGCCAGCCGATGCCGCTCCTCCGAAAGGCACCGTCGCAGGAGAACCTTGCGGCCAAAGGCGCCTACGTGCTTCTGGAAGCCGAAGGGGGAGAACGGCAATTGACAATCTTCTCCACCGGCTCCGAACTGCATCTGGCAGTCGAAGCGCGCGCCGTGCTGCAGATAGAAGGCATCCGCACCGCTGTCATCTCGATGCCGTGCCGGCTGGCGTTTGAAAGGCAGGACCCGGACTACAAGACGAAAGTCGTCGGTGAAACTCGTGCGAGAGTGGCGGTGGAGGCGGCCGTGCAGGATTCTTGGGATCGCTACCTCGGATTGGACGGCGTGTTCGTTGGGATGCACGAATTCGGAGCGTCCGGG
>JGI25159J45721_1000934_pt1 | contig 12745 bp, 10 predicted proteins | sample AraplaMF_Cvi_mLB_FD_45721 | JGI IMG/M metagenome (IMG submission 45721)
ATGGCCACCTGCTCGTCGAAGGTCTGCCTGGATTGGCCAAGACGAGGGCAATCAAGAGCCTCGCAAAAAACCTCGATTCAGAGCTTTCGCGCGTCCAATTCACGCCGGACCTACTGCCTGCCGATATTACCGGATCGGAGATCTATTTCTCGGAAGGTGGCAAGGGCGAGTTCAAGTTTCAGCAGGGACCGATCTTCGCCAATCTCATTCTTGCCGACGAGATCAACCGTGCGCCCGCCAAGGTGCAGTCCGCCCTTCTGGAGGCGATGGAGGAACGGCAGGTCACCGTCGGCGGCAAGAGTTATCCGCTGCCTGATCTCTTCATGGTCATGGCGACGCAAAACCCGATCGAGCAGGAGGGCACCTATCCCCTGCCCGAGGCGCAACTCGACCGCTTCCTCATGCATGTCGAGGTTACCTATCCCGATGAGCAATCGGAAGCCGCGATCATGTGTCTCAACCGGGACGAGGAGAACATCGCCCACAGCAAAGGCTCTGATCCGGCCACCGAGCGCCTGGACCCACAGGCCGTCTTCGATGCGCGCACGCAAATCGGTGCGGTGACGGTCTCCGAACCGGTCGAGAAATATATCGTCGCTCTCGTCTTCGCCACGCGTTACCCGGATCGCTACGACAAGGATCTGGCGAGCCTCCTGCAGGTTGGCGTCAGCCCGCGTGGCGCCATCAGTCTCGACAAGGTCTCCCGCGCATATGCCTGGCTGAAGGGTCGCGACTATGTAACCCCCGACGATGTGAAGGCGATCGTCAACGATGTCTTTCGCCATCGCCTCATCCTGTCTTANGAGGCCCATGCCGCCAATACGAGCGCCGATCAGGTCATCGATCGCATCACCGAACTGGTTGCGGTCTCATGAGCACGGGCGCCCTCAGAAGCGACGGCGTCTATGTCACGACGGAACAGCTCGTCGCTCTCGAGGGCCGTGCCCGCAATCTGACTTTCGTCCAGAAAGCAAAAAGCCATCAGCAGCTCGCCGGCCGGATGCAGTCAGCCCTGCGCGGCCGCGGCCTGATCTTCGAGGAATTGCGGGATTATCTGCCGGGCGACGATATCCGCTCCATCGACTGGCGCGTGACGGCGCGCACCGGCACGCCGGTCGTCCGCATCTACGGCGAGGAGAAGGAGCGGCCGGCAGTCCTCGTCGTCGACCAGCGGATCAATATGTTTTTCGGCAGCCGCCGCGCGATGAAATCCGTCACTGCCGCCGAAGCAGCCATGCTCTGTGCCTGGCGCATCCTGGGATCAGGCGATCGGGTGGGCGGTTTTATCTTTGGAGATGGCCACATCGAGGAAGTAAAGCCGCATCGTAGCCGCAATGCCGTCATCGCTCTTGCCGACAAGATCGCCACCAGGAATGCGGCGCTGAAAGCCGCCTTTGCCGGCACGCCCTCGCCGGATTCACTCGATGACGTGCTGCGCCGCGTCACAGGCATCGCCCATCACGATCATCTCGTCGTCATCATCAGCGATTTCAGCGGACACGGCGAAGCGACCCGCGACCTGCTTTTGGCGCTCTCCGCCCGCAACGACGTGATCTGTCTTTTGATCTACGACCCATTCCTTCTGGAGCTTCCCAAATCCGCCGATATCGTCATCAGCGGCGGCGGATTGCAGGCNGAACTGTCACTGAGCCANGCCGGCGTGCGGAAATCCATCGACACTTTCGCTCGCAATCGCGGTCGCGAACTGATGGCCTGGCANCGTGAACTCGGCCTCCCCATGCTGCCTGTCTCGACNGCGGAGGAGACTGCCCCGCANCTGCGCCGCCTGCTCGAACAATCCGCCTGGCGGCAGCGGAGGCGCTGATGGAGCAGACAGTCCAACTCGATCCNATGACCCAGACGGCGCTCCGCTCTTTGCATGACATCGCGGTTCCGCCGCCGGTATCCTGGTTGCCCCAAACCTGGGGTTGGGCGGCATTGGGTGCATTGCTCGTCATCGCACTGCTATCGGCCATCCTTGTCTGGCTCAGGCGATATCACCGCAATGCCTACCGGCGGGAGGCGATCCGGATGCTTGCCGCTATCGAAACCGACATCCGCAACCCGGCACGCCGCGACAAGGGCATCCACGAACTCACGGAACTGCTCAAGCGAACGGCGCTCGCAGCATGGCCGAGAGGCGATGTCGCATCGCTGACCGGTCGGGCATGGATTGAGCGTCTGAACCAGAGCGGAGGGGCCGGCGCTCTGGCGCGCCTGCTTGATGATCTCGAATATCACGACAGCGCGGCCATTGCCGCTCTTCCTCCTGATAGCACGGATGAGCTCGTCCTCAAGTCAAGGCGATGGATCAGGGGGCACCATGTATCAGCTTGAGTATCCGTGGCTGCTTCTGCTGCTTCCGCTCCCCTTGCTGATCTGGTGGCTGCTGCCGCCGCATCGAGAAACATCGGCATCAATCCGCCTGCCATTCTTCGATCAGGTGACGCGTGCCGCCGGGGTTCAGCCGACCGAAGGTTCGGTCGTGCCGAAACGGACCTGGCTGCAGACGATAGCCGAGGGGCTTGCCTGGTGTCTTGTTGTGCTGGCGCTTGCCCGGCCGCAATTCGTCGAACCACCCCTGGAAAAGACGGAGCCGCAGCGCGATATCCTGCTCGCGCTCGATCTCTCGCAATCGATGGAGACGCGTGATTTTCCGGTGCCTGATGGCAGCCTTGGAGCACGCGTCGATGCGGTGCGGTCCGTGGTCTCCGATTTCGTCACGAAACGGCCTCACGACCGCCTGGGCCTGATCGCCTTCGGCGATGCGCCCTACCCGCTCGCGCCTTTCACCATGGATCATGAACTCGTCCGGCTGATGATCAATGGGTTGCTGCCAGGGATCGCCGGCCCACGCACATCGCTCGGGGATTCGATCGGCCTTGCACTCAGAATGTTCGAAAAAACCACGGCACGCGAAAAAGTCCTGATCCTGCTGACCGATGGCAATGATACGGCAAGCAAGATGCCGCCGCTGAAGGCGGCAGAGATCGCCGGAAGAAATGACATCATCATTCATGCAATCGGCATCGGTGATCCCGCCGCGACAGGCGAGGACAAGCTGGATACGGCCACATTGCAGAAGATCGCCACCGATACCGGCGGACGCTATTTCTTCGGCGGCGACCAGAACCAGCTCGCGGCAATATACGACGTTCTGGATCAGATTACGCCTGACGAACAGAAGGTGGTGTCCTGGCGGCCGCGTATCGANCTTTTCCATTGGCCGTTGGGCGCTGCGATCGCCATTCTCGCTCTCTATCATCTCTTCGCAGGCTCTCNGGGCCTGATCCGCCGGAGGGCAGCGGCGTGATCACCGATCTTCATTTTCTGCGCCCGTGGTGGCTGCTCGTCTTGCTCGTTCCACCCCTCATCCTCTGGCTTGCAGCCCGGTCGGACGATATTCGCGACCGCTGGAAGGGCATGATCGCGCCGCACCTGCTCGACAAACTGATTGTCGAGGCAAACCGCCATAGCCGCATCAATCCCTCATGGCTTCTGGCCGGCTTGATGGCTTTGGGCACGATCGCCGCGGCAGGTCCGACATGGCGGCGCGAAGCACCGCCCTTTGTCGAGGATACCGCGCCCCTCGTCATTGCCGTTGATCTTTCCTCGACCATGGATGCGATCGACATCAGCCCCAGTCGCATCGAACGCGCCAAGCTGAAGATCCACGATATTCTCGCTGCGCGGCCAGGAGCAAAGACCGCGATCGTCGCTTATGCCGGCACCGCCCATCTCGTCGTTCCGCTGACGGAGGATGCCTCCCTGATCGAGAGCTATTCGGATGCGCTGGCGACACGCATCATGCCGAAGCCCGGCAAGAGCACGCCCGACGCACTTTCGCTATCGAACAGCCTGTTCAAGTCGGAGAATACGACCGGCACGATCGTCTTCCTGACTGACGGCATCGAACCGGCCGGGGTCGATGCGCTCAAGGCGGCAAATGCCAACGGCATCATCATTCTAGGTATCGGCACCGCCGAGGGCGGACCGGTCAGGACGGCCGACGGAAACTTCCTGACCAACGCCGGTGGCGGGCGCCTGCTACCCAAGCTCGATATGGGGGCCCTGAAACAGCTGCAATCGGCAACGGGGGCTGACGTCGCCACCATCAGTGACGACGATACCGATGTGCGCTGGATCATCCAGCGCGTCAGCAAGAACTTTTCCGATGCGCAGGCGTCCGAGGGCAATCGCTGGCGCGATGCCGGCTGGTGGCTGGTCGCCCCGATTGCCTTGCTGCTTGCTTTTTCCTTCAGGCGTGGCTGGGTGGTCAGGGTCGGCGCCGTGCTTCTCGCTTTCCGGCTGCTGATGCCATCTCCGGCGGAAGCTGCTGGTTTCGTCGATCTATGGCTGACGCCGGACCAGCAGGGCCGACTGGCTTTTGAACAGGGTGATTTTGAGGGGGCAGCCGACCATTTCCGAAACCCGATGTGGAAGGGTGCAGCACTTTACAGGGCCGGCCGCTTTCAGGATGCACTCGATGCCTTTGCCGCCGTCGATACTGCCGAGAGCTGGTACAATCAGGCAAACACGCTTCTGCATCTCGGCAAATTCGAGGAGGCCGTCACGGCCTATCAGAAGGCGATTGAAAAACGGAAGGACTGGCCGGAGGCTCAAGCCGATCTCATTATCGCAGAGCGATTGCTGAAAGAGCAGCAGGACAAGGAGCAGGAACAACAGCAACAGGACCCGAATCTGAAGCCTGACAGCGTTCAGTTCGACGACAAGGGAAAGCAGGGCAAGGAAGGCCAGGTGAGCATCGCCGAACAGACGTCGGAAATGTGGATGAAGAACATCCAGGCGAGCCCAGCGGACCTCATGGCGCGCAAGTTCGCCCTAGAAGCACAGGGACAAAAGCCATGATGCGCTTTACCCTGTCGCTTTGGTTGATCCTGTCGGGAAATGCGCTCGCCGCCGAACCGTTTGCTCGTGCCGCGATCGAAGGCAACGGCGAGATCGTGCCGGGACAGCAGGTACGCCTGACGGTGGATGTCTTCGTGCCCAATTTCTTCACTTCACCGCCGCAGTTCCCTCTGTTCGACGTTCCCAATGCCATGGTCACCCTGCCGGAGGAGCGCAGCGTGAACCTGACACAGACCATCGACGGTGTGCAATATTCCGGCATCCGCCGCAGCTATGCGATCGTACCGGAAGCGTCCGGCCCCTACAGCCTGCCGGATATTCCGATTGAACTCGGATATGGCGTGGACGGAAAGCCGACGAAGGCGACGGTGACCATGCCCGGCATTTCCTTCACCGTTGGCGGCAACGCCCTGCCAAGCCAGCCGGGTTTTGTCGCACACGGCCTGACGATCGAGCAATCCTTCGATCGCGATCCAACCAAGCTGAAGGCCGGCGATGCGTTTTCGCGCACCATCACCATCACGGCCCTGGACACGCAGGCGATGATGATGCCGCCGGTGGAACTCGGCAGCGCAGCCGGCCTGCAGCAATATGTGAAGCCGCCGAAGATCGAAGACGGCATAGAAATGAACCGGGAAACAGCCAGCCGGCACACCGAAACGATCGTCTACACAGCCCCCGCCGCTGGCACATTCGACATACCAGCGGTTTCCTACCCCTGGTTCGATGTGGACAGCAAAGCCGAGAAAACCGCGACACTTCCCGACATCAAGGTCACGGTCGGCGCCGCAGCGGCCAAAGAGGCGATCGCACCGCAGCTTGAACAGCAAGAAGACCGTCGATCGCNGCAGATCAGCATCTGGCTCATNGCCGCGNTNGCCGTTGTCCTGGCAGCTGTCGCCTTCCTTCTCCGGCAGCTCATTCCCCGCTTCGCAGCATGGCGCACGAAACACCGGGATCTCAGGCAAAATTCCCGCTCATACCGGCTTCACCGGATGAAGCAGACCATCAGGAGCGGCAACGAAACCGCGGTCTATGCGGCCCTGCAGGCCTGGGCCTTCCAATGCGGATACCGGACCATCGCCGACTGGNTCGCAAGGGAAAGTTCCCCCGTCCTCAGGCANCAGATTGAGCTTTTGGAACGCAAGCTTTTTGGAGCACAGGTCGGACCTGACATCGACAGGGCGGCGATCATCAGGGCCGTCGCCCGGAGAGACGCAACGATCAGAGATAGAAAACCGCCAGCGCTGCCGCCGCTCAATCCGATCGCCNTCAACGGAAGAGACCTCGCCAGATAATGCGCCGCGGTCCCTGCTTAAGAATGCAGGAAGGGGCGTAGCCAGCCGGAGCAGGCTGGTGCCGTAAATTTACGCCTGCCGTTACACCATCCGCGGGCGTGTTTACCGTAACGTACTTCCTTCCCTTCTACATACGCGCGAAGCTTCCGGCGCATATTCCGGAGGCGGTGATGGCATTGGCATTCGACGATCAGCAGAGGCCCGGTGCGGCGCCCGAAGGCATGGTCTGGATTCCAGGCCGGACCTTCATGATGGGCTCCAATGACCACTATCCCGAAGAGGCTCCCGCCCATCCTGTAAAGGTCGATGGCTTCTGGATCGACGAAATCCCCGTCACGAACCGCAGGTTCACTGAATTCGTCAGGGCGACCGGTTACGTGACGTCAGCCGAGAAGGCACCTGAGGCAAAGGACTATCCCGGCGCCAGGCCAGAGATGCTGCGCGCCGGATCGCTTGTCTTCTTTCAGCCGAGAAAGGTTGAGGGCCCCGATATCACTCAATGGTGGACCTTCAAATTCGGCGCGAACTGGCGCCGGCCGCTCGGCGGCCTGAGCGATCTGCGCGGCAAGCTCGACCATCCTGTCGTGCACATCGCCTGGTGCGACGCAAAGGCCTATGCCGATTGGGCCGGCCTCGACCTGCCGACCGAAGCAGAATGGGAACTCGCAGCCCGCGGCGGTCTCGACGATGTGGAATTTGCGTGGGGCGACGAACTGATGCCCGACGGCATTCCCATGGCCAACACCTGGCAGGGAACCTTCCCCGTGATGTCGGCGAAACCGAAGGGCCATGAACGGACCTCCCCCGTTCGCAGCTTCCCGCCGAATGGTTACGGGCTTTACGACATGATCGGCAATGTCTGGGAATGGACCACGGACTACTGGTCCGACAGCCATCCCGAGCCCGCCGCAAAAGCCTGCTGCATTCCTGCCAATCCGCGCGGCGGCGGCGTGGAAGCCAGTTACGACCCGCGCCAACCGAGCATCCGCATTCCGCGACGGGTTTTGAAGGGCGGCTCGCATCTCTGCGCACCGAACTATTGCCGCCGCTATCGCCCCGCCGCGCGCCATGCCGAGCCGGAGGATACCTCGACCAGCCATCTCGGTTTCCGCTGCATCAAGAGAATTTCAGCTTCACCGGAGGATGTCCATGAGACAATCCGTTCGAGCCTTTGATGCCTGCCTTGCTTGCCTTGCCATCGCAGTCATTCTTCTGATCACGGCCACCTGCAGCCCAGTGTCCGCGCAAGACGTATTGCCCTCCTGGAACGACACATCCGCCAAAACACGCATCACGGATTTCGTTAGGGCAACCACGACGGAAGGCGGAGAGGCTTATGTGGCACCGGAGAACCGCATCGCCGTCTTCGACAATGATGGCACGCTCTGGTCCGAGCAGCCCTATTATATCCAGCTTGGTTTCGTACTCGATCGCGTCAAGGCGCTGGCACCCCAGCATCCGGAATGGAAGACCAAGGAGCCCTTCAAGAGCGTTCTCGATGGCGATCTGAAAGGCATAGCCAAGGCTGGTGAAAGGGGCATGGTGGAACTCATGATGGCAACGCATGCCGGCATGACATCAGACGAGTTCACCAAGATCGCCACGGACTGGTTCGCCACGTCAAAACATCCCCGGACCGGCAAGCTTTTTACCGAGATGACCTACCTGCCGATGCGCGAGCTGCTGGACTATCTGCGTGCCAACGGCTTTCGCACCTATATCGTCTCCGGCGGCGGCATCGAGTTCATGCGTCCCGTCACGCAACAGCTTTACGGCATCCCGCCCGAACAGGTCGTCGGCAGCACGATCGCGACCGAATACGAACTCGTCGGCGATGTACCGGTTCTCAAACGCCTGCCGAAGATCGACTTCGTCGACGACGGCCCGGGCAAGCCCGTCGGCATAAACAAGTTCATCGGCCTCAAGCCGATATTCGCGGCCGGCAACTCGGATGGAGATTACGAAATGCTGCGCTGGACGACGTCAGGTAAAGGCTCGAGCTTTGGCCTGCTGGTCCACCACACCGACGCAGCCCGCGAATATGCCTATGACCGTGAATCAGCCTTTGGAAAACTGGACAAGGCGCTCGACGAGGCGGAGGGCCGCAATTGGCTGGTGGTCGACATGAAGAAAGACTGGAAGAAGATTTTCGCCTTCGAACAGTGAAAAAGCACTCGCGACAGCGCCGCGAGTGCCTTCATCCGATCTCAGAAATGGAAGACGACGCCAAGGATCGGGCCGTGCTCGACGATGTCGCTGGTCAGGGTGTCGTCACTGTAGTTCACNCCAAGAGCGCGATAGCCGGCCATTGCGGAAATGGAGTCATTCCATTTGTAGCCGATACCCGCCATCACATCCCAGTCCAGATCGGCGCCACCGGCACCGATCAAACCCCACCCTGTCAGATAGACTGAAGGCGTAATCGAATAGACGCCGCGCAATCCTGCCATGGCATCGACCCANGTGGCCTCATCGGTGCCCGACACGCCATCCAGCGGCCCGCCGGAAAAGGAAATNGTCGTTTCAGTGTACCAGATCTTCACGCCGCCGATGACATCGAGGCGACCACGGGGATCGTCAATCACCGCGTAGCCTGCACCGATCATCGCCGTGAACGTTTCCTCCTTCAGGTCGACCTCATCGGCCAATATACCGCGCGGTGTGGCGGAATCCGTGGTCACGCGGACATAGGCGATATCGGTAACGACGCTGAAACGATCGTAGCGCGCTTCGCCGGCGGCCATAAAAGCAAAATCGAGATCCGACAGAATGTCGCTGAAACTTTCGTTGGTATGAACTTCCGGAAGGCCGAAGACGGCGGTATCGCCGGTAATGCCGGCTACCCAGAAATAGGGCGATACTGAAAAAGTCCATTTATCCGGCTCGGCAGGCTGCGGCTGGGGTGCCAGAACAGGAGCAATATCCGCAGCCTGCACGACTACGGGTGCAGCCAGAATGGCCGCGGAAAGCAATAGTACGGTGGTTCGCATCCAATATCCCTCTGCTGACCCACGAAATGAACTTTGCCCCTGTGCCGATAGGATACATCTCCAGCTTCCGGCGTAAGTACGTTACGGTAAACCGCACCGTAAACGCCGCCGTAAACAGGCCTATCGTCTTTGGAATCTTGTGTCGCCCTTGNCATGGAAGCCGACAGGAGAGGCGCTTGCAGTTTTCCCATAGCNCCGGNGGACTGGCTTTCAGATGAGCTTTGCAGACAGCGGACGCGAGCATCTGGTCCCATCTATCGGCTCACGGCTCCGGTAACGTCATTGAGCGCAAACACTGCTCCAGCCTTGGCGAGCCCTTCCTCAATCTCGGCCGAAAGCAGCGGCTGGAAGCGTCTCGCCTCCAGCTTCCGCCGCAGGGTTCGTTCGAAATCAGGATCGCTGCCCCTAACATCGGCAAGCCGTTCTTTCGCCTGATCCGAACCGAGCTGGCCGAGTGCTGCGGCGCGCAAAGCGCGCACGACAAAATCAGTGCAGTTCACTTGTTCGGCAAGCAGTGAAGCCTCCGACCAATCCCCTCGGCGATAGGCATCCAGCGCAAGAACGAGCATGGCATCGCGCGGCACGATATCGACAGCCCGTGCCGCATCCTGCGCCATGGAGACGCCGGCATCGAAGTAGCCGACCGAAAACAGCACGGAGGCAAACTTCGCCACCGCATCGGGATTGCTCGGATTGAGCGAAATCGCCCGGTTTCCTGCCTGCAATGCGGCATCGATGCGCCCATCGGCGAATTGCGCCATCATCAGCGCCACGTGGGCGCGATCCGACATGGGAGCGATTGAAACCGCACGGTTTGCCAGACCAAGAGCGCGCGCACGCACCATGGCATCTCCGGCAGCGCCCTCCGGCGCGATGAGAACGCGAGCAAGAAGCGCATTTGCATCGGAATTGCTCGGATCGGCCGCAAGCGTCCGTTCCAGGCAGGAGCGCNCCGCCGCCATATCGCTCGAGCTGCCGTCATCGAGTTGGTATTCAGCGCGCAGAACACAAGCGTTTCCGATGGACTCCGCGCTGCTGGCATGCGTTTCGATATTGTTGATCGCCCCCCGTGTCGCTGCAAAGCGGCGAGCAAGAACATCGACAATCTCCTGGCGGGCAGCGGCAGGGCTCTTGCCGTCGATGGCGATCGTTTCGAGCCCCGATTTCAGGAGGTCACCAGAGCGACGGTCAACGATCTGCCACCAGACGCTCCTGATATCGCCGTCGCCATAATATTTCATGTCGATTTCATAGGTCATTCCGACCACTTTTTGGGTACGCACATCCGCATAACCGGACTTCGCAACCGTCAGCGTCTGGAATTGCGTCAGCGCCGTCAACAGCATGTCGCGCGTCTGGCTGGCTTCGCCCTGCAACCTGGTGTCGACGGCATCCATGGAAAGAGTGACCGACGGACGAACCGTGAGAGGCGGCTTCGATGCGTAGACGNCAACGCCTGCGGCAATCGCGGCGCAGAGCAGCAGCGCTACACCCGCATGCATCGCCAATGGTCGCCCTGAGGGTGGAGCGGNAACAATGCTCTCGGCAACTTCGGNAACCGGAACATCATCCGGCATCTCAGGCAAATCGCCTTCCAGCGCCAGCTCATCCTCTTCATGTTCGTAAGACAGGTGTGACCGGGGGAAAAGCGTCACATACGTCCCCTTGGGGATATGGATTGTCACATCCCGCTCGGCACCGAAGGCTTCGTAATAGTTCTCGACCGACGAGCGCAGCCGGCTGACCTCAATGCGCACGATTGGATCGTTCGAAGCATCGAAATTGCTCGCTCGCCCGAGAACATCCAGAGCGATGGAATAGGCCTTCACGCCCTCCTCGCAGCCGGCAAAACGCCTTTCCGCAAGATAGCTGAGAATGGCCCGTTGCCGTTCCGTAGCATGGAATCTAGGGTCGGACAGAATCCGTTCGAGTTCCGCCCTGGCCTCTGACAACGATACTTCGGATGCCCTTGCGTAGTGTACTTCAGCACCCATGACCGCCCCGTACGCGCTGATTAGGCTAAAGTAGAACAGAGATGTTTATCGCCGAGACGGCGACCGGTTGCAACCGAAAATGCTAACAAAACCAGCAGGCGATCGATTTTAACGGGAGTTTACACCTCAATCCGGCACATTTGGGCGGTGTTCCAGCACGTATTGGATGATGTCGGATTCGATTTCGGCACAGATGGTCTCGTACTCAACCACCATCGGACAGTGTTCCTCTCCCTGCTGCCGCATGAGGCGTTCCAAGGTGAGGCTCGCTTCCTCATAAGCCTCGAAGAGATCGTTGAGCGAGCGGGATTTCGATGCGAGAAGCTGCAACCGACCCCGCATCGCGGGTAATTTCAGCATAAGCCGCCACAGCCCGCGCTGTGCGGTTTCCGTAGCGTTCCGCTTGATGCCTCCTTCCTTGTCCATTGGAGATCCGTGCCTCCTGCTCACCCAGCTCGACTATGAAGTGACAGGTGCAAGATGGAAGTACGTTACCGTAAATCCGCCGCCATTTACGCCTTTTCCCCGCCTTTACGCCAGAGTTTACAGTAAAGTACTCCCATAAACGCGTCGGCTGTGCGCATTCTTCCAGTATGGAAGGAGCCGTGCATGAACAGATCGGTAACGAGCTTTTCTGCGGCCGGCGGCTCCGCCGGGAGACATGGCAAATGATCAGGCTGGCGGTATTTTTTCTGGCTTTCCTCATCGGGACTTCGGTAGCGGCGCAGACCACGCCACCGCCGCCCCAGCAGAAGATCGACCAGTTGATAGGTTTGCTGCAGGATCCCGAAATCCAGGCCTGGCTGGAAAATCGCAAGAAGGAACAGGACGCGACAGCCGCAGCCGCTCAGCCATCGGGTTTTGCGACTTGGGAGGCACAGGCCCGCGCGCGCATCGACGGCATCCTTGCTGCAGTTCCGCGCATCCCCTCTGAAATGTATCAGGGCGCTGCCCGTGCGCGCCACGACGCCACCTCGCACGGCTATGCACCGATCTTCCTGATCTTTGCCGGCTTGGTCGCCATCGGCGGGGCAGCCGAATGGCTCTACAGGCGCGTCCGGCCTGCATCGATCGGCCCGATCGCCCGGCTTGTCCCGGTGGCGGTTTTCACCGTGGTCGTGGCAATCATATTCTTCGCCGTTGAATGGCCGCCGCTCGCCCGGCTCGTGCTGCTTGCCTACCTGGTTGCCTTCATCGTCTATCGCGTCGGTGCAGTGCTGATCGGTCTCGTGGAAAGCGACCGACCCGCCCTCGCCATCCGTGCGAAGATCTTTCTCGGCATCGCCTTGTTCGCCGCGGCAACTGCAACACTTGGAGGACCGCTTGGTATCGATCCCGCTGTCACCGAGGCGATCGCCTACTGTTTCTCCATCCTTTTGCTGGTACTCGCGATTGAAACTGTCTGGTCGGCATTAAGCCAGCCCCTCGTCATAAAGGCCGGCTTGACCGTTTTCCTGGGCCTCCTGTGGGGGCTCTGGTGCCTCGCGCTGCAGGGCCTTTTCTGGATCGGCGTCTACGCCCTTGTTCTGCCGGATCTGTTGCGGGCCACAGGCCGGGCCGCGGCAACGCTGACGACTGCCCCGCCGGAAAGCCC
>JGI25159J45721_1000942_pt1 | contig 12699 bp, 9 predicted proteins | sample AraplaMF_Cvi_mLB_FD_45721 | JGI IMG/M metagenome (IMG submission 45721)
TTCGAGCGCGTCGATGCCGAAATCGGCGAGCCCGATGTCGTCATCTATAATGCCAGCGGCCGGGTGCGAGGGCCGATTGCCGAACTCGATCCCGCAGAGGTGCAGCAGGCGATCGCCACCAGTGCCTTTGGCGGCTTCCTTGTGACCCAGCAGGCGGCCAAACGCATGATCGCGAAGGGTCGCGGGGCTATCCTGCTGACGGGGGCGACGGCCAGCATCAAGGGCTATGCGCAATCGGCGCCCTTTGCCATGGGAAAATTCGCGCTGCGGGGTTTGGCACAAAGTGCTGCCCGCGAACTTGGGCCGCGCGGGATCCATGTGGCGCATTTTATCATCGATGGCGCCGTGCGTTCCGCCACGAGGCCGGATAGCGAAGACAGGCCCGACGGTACGCTTTCGCCTGATGCGATCGCACAGTCCTATATCGACGTGCTGCAGCAGCACCGCAGCGCCTGGTCGCAGGAAGTGGAGTTGCGGCCCTGGACGGAGAACTTCTGATCCAGACGGTCTCGATCGCGCATAGATGCTTTCCCGAAGGCGTCGAAACCGGTAGGATCGGTTTGGCTTCGAAAGCCTGGGAGGGAACGATGCTGCGTCTGGACCATGTGACGATCGATACCCGCGATGCGCCTGCCATGATCGCTTTTTTCGAAGACATTCTTGGCGTGAAGGAAGGCTATCGGCCGCCCTTTCCCTCGCGCGGTCACTGGCTTTATCTCGACGACAAGCCGGTGATCCATCTGAGCCTGACGGAGCGGGCGGGCGATTTTCCGCCCGGTATCTTCAATCATGTGGCCTTCAGCCTCTTCGAATTCGAACCGGCACTCGCCCGCATCAAAGCGAGCGGCTATCGCCATGAATATCTCGACATTCCGGATACCGATCTCGGCCAAGTCTTCATCTATGGGCCAGAAGGCGTGAAGATCGAGTTGCAGTACAAGCGACCGATCTGAAGATTTGCGCGCGCCAAATTGGCACGAAGAGCGCAAAAGTTAAAAAATTCTCATCCGGGTTAACGAGTTCTTTACCACGTTTCGTGAAAGGTGCGCGGTGAGCATTGGCGATCTGCATTCCTTTTCTTTGTCTCGCGTTTCAGGAGTGCCGCCAAAATCTGTCCAGCTTGAGGAAAGTCTAATTGATTATTTCCTCATGTACGGCGCTCTCCGCTGCGTGCCCCGGTACGCTTCGGAAAAGGCAATGATCGGGCCCGGACCGGGCAATCGAAGCGAGCAAGAACATGAACGGATCGCGATCACATTCTTCCCGGCATTCCGACAGGACCTCGCTCGACGCGTTGAACCGCACGATCGAAGGGCTGGAAGCGCGGATCGAAGGCTTGATGGGCAGCGGACGCGAACAGCGACCCAGCAATCCGACGCCCGACCGCGATCCCTACGTCAGTTCCTATACGCCGCGCGCTGCCGACCCGCTGGCGGAAATCCGCCAGCGCCAGCGCGCGCTTGACGCTACCAGAGAGAACCGCGAGCGCGCCTATACGCGCGAAGCGGCACCGGCCCTTCTGCGTGAACCGGCACTTGCGCCTGCTCCGCAGCGCGCGCCGGCACCGCAGCCGCCCGCACCCGCTTTCCGCGCCTCCAGCGACACGATGACCGAAATCGCCCAGGCCCTCGTCAACCTGCGACAGGACCTGAAGCGCGACATTTCCGAAGGTGTCACGCGCGAGATGAACGCGCTGCGCACGGAGCTGCGCGAGATCAAGGCGAGCGCGCAGGACAGGCATTTCGCCGACGACATCCGCGCCGACATGGGTCGCCTGTCGCAGAGCATCGCGCAGCTCACCAGCCGCTCGGCTGGTCCGGAGGCTACCGGCCTGCGCAACGAATTCGAAGAGCTGCGTTCGCTGATGGACGGGCTGGCGCGCGAGGATTCCATGCGCCACATGGAACAGCGCTGGGACAATGTGGAAAACCGCCTGGCAGAGCTCGATACGGCCGGGCTGCAGGAAGAGCTGGTGTCGCTCGCCTACCGGCTTGACGACATCAAGCGGCATCTTGGCGGCATGGGCGAAAGCCCGGCCGTGCACGCACTGGAAGACAAGCTCATCACCATCGCCTCTGCGGTCGAGCAGTTCGGCAACCTCATCCAGCCGCACGACCGGATCATGTCCGAGCAGTTCGCCGCCATGGATACGCGGCTCGACGAGATCAGCCGCGCGATCGCCGCCAGCGGACGCAGTGCTGCAGGCGGTGATCCGGCACTGATGCAGCGGCTGGAAAATCGCCTTTCCGCGCTTGGCGAGCAGATCGAGCTGATGGGCCGGGCCGCCATAAACCGTCCCAACCCGACCGACGAGATGGCCGGCCGGCTGGAAGCATTGACGGCGCGCGTCGAGGACCTTGCCAAGGCCGAGGCGACTTCGCGTCTCGACGAGCGGCTGGAGCACCTTTCCTATTTGCTCGAGCGCACGCAGAAGGCCGCCCCGCAACAGGACCTGACCGGCGCGCTTTCCGACATTTCCCGCAAGATCGATGCGCTGGAAAGCGGCTCGGTCAATGATGCGCTCGCCCAGAGGCTCGACTATCTCGCACGCCGCATCGACGAGATGGAAATCCGCCCCGTCCCGGCGCCTGTTATCGACGACAGCGCCTTTCAGCGTATCGAAGGGCGGCTTAGCGACATCGCCGCAAGGCTGGAGGAAAGCACCGCAGCTGCGCCGACCGACACGCGCGCGCTGAAGAACCTCGAGGAGCAGATTGCAAATCTCTCCGAGCTCCTGAATACGCCGCGCGAAAATGCGGAAGTATCCGCGGATCTCGACCGTCGCATGGGTGCAATCGAAGATTATATCGCGACGAACGACGAATATATCATCGAGGCGGCGCGGCAGGCAGCGGAAGCCGTGGTTGATGCCTATTCGCGCAACGGCGGAGCACAGGGCGCTGCACCCGCAGAGAGCGACATGTCAGCCCTCATCGCACTCGCCGAAGATCTGCGGAACCTCGAAGATTTGAGCCGCGACAGCGAGGAGCGCACGCACAAGACCTTCCAGGCCCTCCACGAGACGCTGCTGCATATTGCCGACCGGCTGGATACGATGGAGGAGCGGGTTCGCCCGGCCGCCCGGATGCCGGCGGCGGAAGTCGATTTCGACGTTGACCCCTACGCACTCGTCGATGCGGGCAGCGAGCCAGCCAGGGCGCCGGTGATGCCGGCGCCGAAGGCCTCGCCTGTGCTGCGCACGGCCGACATCGCCGAAGAGACGGCAGTGCGTATGCCGGAAGCGGCTTTGGCCGACAGCACCAGCGCGATCGCCATCGAAGCCACGAGCCAGTCGGAAAAGCCTGTCGTTCCTGCCAAGGGTAGCCTGCTTGCAAGCCTTGGCCGCAAGCTGATGCCATCGCGCAAGACGGAGGCAAAGGCCGCCGCCGAGCGCACGGTCATCGATCCCGCACCGTCAATCGATCCCGTCGATGTCGTGCCGGCAGAGGCGGCGAACGAATTGCTCGAACCGGGCTCTGGCGCACCTGATGTCAAGAAGATCCTGGAGCGCGTGCGCGCCAGCCAGAATGCCCAGCGCGGCAAGCCGGCGACCGAAAACGATCGGGCCGACTATATTGCCGCTGCGCGCCGCGCCGCGCAGGCCGCCGCCATGGAGATCGACAGCAACGCAAAGCCCGCGACCCGCGCCGAGCGTCGTGCTGCGAAACCTGAAAAAGCCGGCAAGGGTGGCGCCTTCTCGCGCTTTCGCCGGCCGATCCTGCTCGCGGTCGGGGCCGTGCTGCTAGCCATCATGGCTTTCCCGCTTGCCCGCACGTTGACCACGGGCGAAAAGGCCCCGCCTCCGGCTGAAGTCTCAGTTCTGACCGACGCGACCGAAACACCGCAGGCCAATATGGCAGCCCCGACACCGGTTGCGCCGGAAGCCGCGCCCGAAACCAGCGCTCCGGCGCCGATGATGACGCCGGACGCAGCACCTTCCGAGGCGACCGCGCCCACAGAGCCGCAGGCAGCGACACCCGATCACCTCACCGATGCCACGCCGCTTGACGGCGAGGGCGCAGAGGATTTCAGCCAGGCGCCCGCGCAGAATACGTCCGGCTTCGTTCCCAACGCTCCCGCGGCGCCGGCGACGATCCCTGCCGCATCCGCTGCCGCTTCGATTATCGTTCCCGATACGATCCAGCCGCAGCCGCTTGCGGATGCAGCACGCAATGGCGACGCGCTGGCGCTCTTCGAGATCGGTGCGCGTTATACCGAAGGCCGCAATGGCCTTGCCGCCGACCAGAAGCAGGCCGCGAGCTGGTATCAGCTCTCGGCCGACAACGGCTTCGCACCGGCACAGTACCGTCTCGGCAGCATGTATGAGAAGGGCAATGGCGTCGACCGCGACGTGCAGAAGGCCAAGAGCCTCTACGAGCAGGCTGCGGGCCAGGGGAATGCCAGCGCCATGCACAATCTCGCCGTGCTCTATGCCTCAGGCGCGCTCGGCCAGCAGGATTATGCGACGGCCGCAACGTGGTTCCAGAAGGCTGCCGACCTCGGCATCACCGACAGCCAGTTCAACCTCGCCATNCTNTGCGCCCGCGGCAATGGCGTANCGGCGGATCTGGAAGAATCCTACAAGTGGTTTTCGATCGCCGCCAAGTCGGGCGACAAGGATGCTGCCCAGAAGCGTGACGAAGTCGCAAATGCCATGAAGCCGGACCAACTCGAGCGCGCCCGCGCCAAGGCCGAGCTCTGGAAGCCGCAGCCGCTCGACAACAAGGCGAACGGCATCGAGGTTCCCGATGCATGGGCAAGTGCNGCCGCACCGAAGACGGCCACCGTCGACATGAAGAAAGCGATCCGCAACATCCAGGCNATCCTCAACAATAACGGCTTCGACGCTGGCCCGGCGGATGGAGAAATGGGCGCCAAGACNGTGACTGCCATCAAGAACTTCCAGAAGTCGATCGGACAGGAGCCGACCGGCAAGGTCAACGACGATACGGTGAAGGCGCTTCTGGAACGCAACAAACCGGGCGCCAAGGCTATCTGAGATCGCCCGGCGGCGCTCTGCCGCGGGGCTTTTCGCCTTTTCGAGCCACCTGTCACAAAACCTGAAAAAAGCCGGATTATGCGGGACATATCGAGACCCGCATCCGGCTGATCGCGCTTTTTTCCTTCGAAAGCCTCTGGCAACGATTTCACAGTAGGATGCGCCATTCGAACGGGGACGTGAGACAGGNCGCCGCGGCGGGCGCGGCGATAATCGGGGTCGGCTGTGACAATCTATCTGCCCATCGCAGAATTGTCGGTGAACATCTTCATCATTCTCGGCATGGGGGCCGCCGTTGGCTTCCTGTCGGGCATGTTCGGCGTTGGCGGCGGCTTTCTGATCACGCCTCTCCTGATCTTCTATAACATTCCGCCGGTCGTCGCCGTCGCAACCGGGGCCAACCAGGTGGTCGCTTCCTCGATCTCGGGGGCGATCACGCATTTCCGGCGCGGCACGCTGGATGTGAAGCTCGGATCGGTGCTGCTTGTCGGCGGTCTTTCGGGCGCGACTGTTGGTATCTGGATCTTCTCGCTGCTGCGCGCGATCGGTCAGCTCGACCTCTTCATCTCGCTGCTNTACGTCGTCTTCCTCGGTACAGTCGGCGGGCTGATGCTCTGGGAAAGCGTCAATGCCATGCGCCGGGCGGCCCGCAANGAGGCACCGGCGCCCCGCAAGCCCGGCCATCAGCACTGGGTTCACAAGCTGCCGCTCAAGGTGCGGTTCAAGAAATCGAAGATCTATCTGTCGGTTATTCCGATCGTGACGCTCGGCTTTGCGATCGGCATCCTGACCTCCGTCATGGGTGTCGGCGGCGGCTTCATCATGGTTCCGGCCATGATCTACCTGCTGCGCATCCCGACCAATGTCGTCGTCGGTACCTCACTCTTCCAGATCATCTTCGTGACCGCCTATACGACGATCGTGCAGGCGGCGACCAACTATTCCGTCGATATCGTGCTCGCCTTTTTCCTCATGCTCGCCGGGGTCATCGGTGCGCAATATGGCGTGCGTGTCGGCCAGCGGCTGCGCGGCGAGCAGTTGCGCGCGCTTCTCGGTCTGCTGGTTCTAGCCGTCGGCCTGCGCCTTGCCGTCGCGCTGATCGTAACACCGCAGGATATCTATTCGGTGGTCATGGGATTGGGGAACTGATGTTTCGGCTCCTCCTGCTTCTTGTCCTTCTCATGCCTGTGACCGCGTCGGCGCAGATGATGCTGCCCGGACAGGGAACGACGCAGGCCGAACGCGAATTGCTGGAAATTGGCACTTCGACCAGCGAGATCGCCATCACCTCGGATTTCCGCGGCGCGGACCTGACGATTTTCGGTGCAGTGACCAATACGGACGACCTGCTGCTCGCCATCGGCCAGTATGATNTCATCGTGGTTCTGGAAGGACCGCGCGAGGATGCCACCGTGCGCAAGAAGGAGCGGGTCTTCGGCATCTGGATCAACACCTCGTCGATGACCTTTGCCGACGTGCCGCATTCCTATTCAATGTCGAGTTCGCGTTCCATCGACGACATCACGACGCCGCTGGACCTCACGGGCGAAGGGATCGGCATCGACCATATTCCGCTGCGGCCGATCGATTTTGCCGGTAATTTCAACAGTCTCAACGAATTCCGCACCGCCTTCCGGCGGATACAGCAGGTGGGCGGGCTCTACGAGCGCGATCCGAGCGGCGTGCGCTTCGTCTCCTCCAACCTCTTCAAGGCAAGCCTGCGGCTGCCAGCCAACATTCCGAACGGCGTGCATACGGTGCGCGCCTATCTGTTCAAGAGCGGCAAGTTCGTGACGCAGAAATCGCAGCCGCTGCGTGTCATCAAGACGGGTATCGAGCAGACGATTACCGATGCTGCGCACGAGCAACCGATTTTCTACGGCTGTTTTGCGGTGCTGCTGGCCGTGCTGACGGGATGGGGCGCCAGTCTGATCTTCCGCAAGGATTGATCCGCGGATCTCCGCCACCGGTCGACAAGTTTCAGATAGGTTTTCATCAAACATCCGACGGCCATCACGTAGCTGGCGGCAGAAGCGTGTCCCGATGCCCGCTGCTGCCGCCTTTCAAACTCCCCCATTTTTAACCGCTTGCATTTTGCTATCAGTTGAACTACCTTCAAAACTAGTTGTTATTAGCAACTGGTTTTGAAGAGGACACAGTCCAAGGAGGATGAGATGAGGAAGCTTGTTGTCTGGAACCTGATGACGCTGGATGGCTACTTCGAAGGGACGAAACCGTGGGACATCGAGTTCCACAACCTGGCCTGGGGGCCGGAGCTCGAAAAATATGCCGAGCAGTTCGGCGAGGAAGGCGACCTTCTGGTCTTCGGACGCAAGACCTATGAGGGCATGGCGGCCTATTGGCCGACCGCGGAGAGCGAGGACAAGATCAAGGCCTATATGAACGGCATCGCCAAGATTGCCGTCTCGCGGAGCATGGAAAAGGCGGACTGGAACAATACGCGCGTCGTCAACGACCCGGTACCCGAACTGAAGCGGCTGAAGGAGGAGCGCGGCAAGACGATCTTCATCTTCGGCAGCGCCGAGCTTGCCGATGTCCTCTTGAAGGCTGGACTGGTGGATGAAATCCGTATCTGCCTCGTGCCGGTCATCCTCGGCGGCGGCAATCCGCACTTCAAGCCCGCGGAAAACCAGAGGGCGCTGAAGCTGCTCGATTCCTCGGTGACCAAGAGCGGTGCGGTGATCCTGCGCTATGAGCCCGTCAGAGCCGAATGATCATTTTCCGGCTGCAGCCACCAGGGCTGCAGCCGCTTCGCCGGCCGTTTCCATATAGGTCGGATCGCGATGCAGGAGCACGGCGGCAAAGGAGCCGTCGAGCAGCAGCACGATCTGGCGGGCGAGCTTATCCGCGTCAGCACCATGCTCANCCNCGAAGAGCGTCACCAGCCACTGCTCGACATTCTTCTTATGCGCGGCNCCGACCTTGATCGCGGGATGGCCGGGCATGTTTGCAAGTTCCGCCGAGGTTCTGAGATATCCGCAGCCCTTCCATTTCGGGTGCCGGGCAGAACGGGCGAGATTGTCGAAAATGCCCTTTACCTTCGCAGCGAGATCGCCGTCCGTTTCCGCAAACCAGCGCCTGTAGACAGCGAGATTGGGCTGATCCCGGCTTTCCAGATAGGCGGCGATCAGATCGTCCTTGCTGTCGAAATGATAATAGAGAGTGCGCTTGGTGACATCTGCCTTCTCCGCTANCGCATCGACGCTCACGGCGCGGATGCCCTCGCTGTAGAACAGTTTCGCGGCGGCTGCGACGATGCGCTCCCGCGTGTTTGATGCGGATCCAACCATGGCAGCAATGTATACCGACTAGTGAGTGTCATCAACACGGCTTGACGCCTAATGTCCTGCAGGGTCAGGGACGAAGGAGATGACAGATGCCGGCTGCAGGCAAACGCAGGGAGAGTGATCTTATCAAGGAGGCGGAAGCCGTCGTGATCGAGTGCTTCGATGGTGTTGCGCTTCACGGCCACATCTGGAGTGCGGCCAGCAAACGCGGCAATGGCATCGTCCTCATCAATCCGGCAACCGGCGTTGCGGCGCGCTATTATCACTATTATGCGCGCTTTCTCGCCGAACATGGCTTCGATGTACTGACCTATGACTACCGCGGCATCGGCCTCTCGCGACCGGAGCGGTTGCGTGGCTGCGGTTATCGTTGGCGGGACTGGGGCGAGCGGGATTTCGATGCAGCGCTACGTTTCATGGAGGCCCAAAAGCCCGGCCGAGAGCTCTTTGTCGTTGGGCATAGTATCGGCGGCTTCCTGCCAGGCCTTTCGGCGCATTGCGACCGCGTTGCCCGGATGCTGGCGGTCGGGGCACAATATGGGAACTGGCGGGACTATGCGCCTGATCATCGCGGGCGGCTGTTCGCGAAATGGCATCTTCTAATGCCGGCGATAACGTTGCTTGCCGGCTATTTTCCCGGACGGTGTCTCGGCTGGCTCGAAGATCTGCCGAAGGACGTCGCGCTCGACTGGGCATTCCAGCGGGGATGGAACAGTCCTCGCTCGGCTGCAAAAAAAGACGCCTCAAAATCCTTCGAAGACTTCCATGCACCGATCCTCGGCCTCACCGTCACCGATGACGAGATTGCCACGGTGCAGGCCATTCGCCGCGGCCTTTCCCACTATCGTAGTGCCAGAGTGGAGGAGGTGCTGCTGGCGCCAGACGATCTCGGATTTCCAAGGATCGGACATTTCGATCTTTTTCATGCACGCCATGCCGCCGGCTTCTGGCTGGATACGCTGCTCTGGCTGCGGGACGGCACCAATCCCTGGCCTCACAAAAAGCCGCCAGAACATCTCGTATTCGCATAAAAACCGCTCTTTAACGTTTACGAGTTAGTAATCTCTCGGAAACGAGAGGTTTGTATCATGCGTACTCGTATCGTGCTTGCGGCCATCGGGCTGGCCCTGCTTGCCGGCTGCGCGACAGCGCCCCGCCAGACGAGAAATATCTGCGCCGTCTTCGATCAGAAGGACGGTCTCTTCACCAGCTGGCAGGGCGCCGCAGAGCGTGCCGAGAAAAAATACGGCGTGCCGGTGCCGATCCTGATGGCGACCATGTATGTCGAATCCGGGTTCCAGCCCTATGCGCGTCCGCCGCGCACGAAACTCTTCGGTTTCATTCCCTGGACGAGACCGTCGACGGCCTATGGCTATTCACAGGCGCTGAACGGAACCTGGGATCACTACCAGTCCGAAACCGGCAACTGGTCCGCGCGTCGCACGAACTTTGGCGACGCGATCGATTTCATCGCTTGGTACCACTACAGCAACGCCCAAACGACGGGCATTCCGCTCAACGACGCCTACAACCTTTACCTGGCCTATTATTCCGGCCCGACCGGCTACAAACGCGGCGACTGGCGCAGCAATGGTCAGTTGCAGCAGACGGCGCAGAAGTTTGCACGGATGGCCGGCACCTATCAGCAGCAGTTGCAGGGATGTAATTAAGCCTGTTCAGCCGCGCAGATTGCCGTAGCGCACCGAATAGATCCGGTCGCGACCGAGCAGATGGGCAATCAGCGAAGCCTTGTCGAAGAGGCCCTTCATCGCCTTGTGGCCAAGGTCGAGGCCACCGCTCATGACGCCGAAGGCTGGCATCAGCAGACGGGCGCCGTCGGTCGCAAAGCAGGGACGGCGGACGGATTTTTCGCGGCGGCGGACGGTGGCTGCCGGATGCAGATGGCCGGCGATCTCGCCCTTCTGCAGACCGTCACGCGGCTCGTGGCGGAAGGTCAGGCCAGCATAAAAAAGTTCATCCGAACAGGTGCCGGGCAAGTCGACGGTACCGTCAGGGTCGTGGTTGCCATTGATCCAGATCCATTCGCGGCCGCGGGCCATTTCGACGATCAGAGTGCGGAAGGCATCCGGCAGGTGCTGCGAGCCGACGCGGTCGTGGAAATTGTCACCAAGGGATATGACGAGTTTCGGATCGTAGCGGGAAATGACGGCGGCGAGCACGGTCAGTGTCGCCAGCGTGTCATAGGGCGGCAGCATCATGCCACGGCGGGCATAGGCTGCGCCTTTTTCCAGATGGAGGTCGGAAACGACGAGAATGCCGGCATCCGGCAGGTAGAGCGCACCGAGCGGATCGCAGACGGCGGCAACACCGTGAATGGCGGTTTCGACGCCCGGTATTGCGGCAAGGCTGATCATGTCGCGCGCGAGCGCCAGGCGGTTCATCACTCTCGTATTCCCAATAATTCAGGCCCGATTTCTCAGGACATGGCCTCGGCGATCAGATCGTCGGCGGCTTCGGCAAGCAGCGCATCATGGGCCTGACCCGGCACCGATTCCCGGCCGATTTCCAGCATGACCGGCACGGCGAGCGGCGAAATATGGTCCAGNGCCCGGTGGGTGATATGGCCCTTGATTCGCCTCAGCATATCGCCNAGGCGGGAAATATCCAAAAGACCGGTNGANGCATCCTGCCGNGTTGCCTGCAGCAGGATGTGATCGGGCTCGTGGGTGCGCAGCACATCATAGATCAGNTCGGCGGAGACGGTGATCTGCCGGCCNGTCTTTTCCTTGCCCGGATGGCGTCGCTCGATCAAGCCTGCAATCACGGCGCAATTGCGGAAGGTGCGCTTCAGAAGGAAGGATTCGTTCAGCCAGGATTCCAGATCGTCACCCAGCATGTCCTCGTCGAAGAGATCTGAGAGGCTNAGGNGNCCATTGGCGATCATCAGGCCGAGGTCTTCCAGACCCCANATGGCAAGGGAATAATCCGTCGCGACAAAGCCGAGCGGTTTTGCCCCTGCCCTGTCCAGTCGGCGGGTGAGCAGCATGCCGAGCGTCTGGTGCGCAAGACGGCCCTCGAAGGGATAGATGACCATATAGCCGCGGCTGCCGCGCGGGAAGGTTTCGATCAGCAGCTCGTCGCGCTTCGGCAGCAGCGATTTTTCCTTCTGCAACGACAGCCAGTCGCGCACCTGATCCGGCAGACGGTGCCAGCGGGCGGGATCATCGAGCATCGAGCGAACCTGATCGGCGAGATAGGTCGAAAGCGGGAATTTTCCGCCGGCATAGGAGGGGATTTTTGGATCGAAGGAATAGGCCTGGCTAACCAGAGCTTCGTTTTCCCGGATACCTTCGAAGCGCAGAACCTTTCCGGAGAAGATGAACGTATCGCCAGGGGCGAGCTGTTCGAGGAAATATTCCTCGACCTTGCCGAGCACGGCGCCCGGACGGCCGAGCCTGCCGCCCTCCCCGCGCTTGGCCATACGGATGTTTAGCATCGGGTCTTCGACGATGGTGCCGAGGTTCAGGCGATATTGCTGGGCGACCTGCGGATTGGAGACGCGCCAGCGGCCTTCCTTGGTCTTGCGGATGCGGGCGTAACGCTCATAGGTGCGCAGGGCGTAACCGCCGGTCGCGACGAAATCGACAACGCGCTCGAAGGTCTCCCAGGCAAGATCGGCATAAGGCGAGGCGCTGGTGATCTCGTCATAGAGTTCCAGCATGTCGAAGGGTTCGGCACAGGCCATGCCGAGCACGTGCTGGGCCAGCACATCGAGCCCACCTCGGCCTACGGGCGGCGTATCCTGNGCGCCGATGTAATTCGCATCGAGGGCAGCCTGNCACTCCATGACCTCGAANCGGTTGGCGGGAACGAGGATNGCCTTCGACGGCTCGTCCATGCGGTGATTGGCGCGGCCGATGCGCTGCGCAAGGCGCGAGGCGCCCTTCGGCGCACCGACATGAATGACCAGATCGACATCACCCCAGTCGATGCCGAGGTCGAGGGTCGAAGTGGCGACGACGGCCCGCAAGCGGTTGGCGGCCATGGCGGCTTCGACCTTGCGGCGCTGCGCAACATCCAGCGAGCCATGGTGGAGCGCGATCGGCAGGTTCTCCTCGTTGACCGTCCAGAGCTCCTGAAAGAGCATCTCGGCCTGCGAGCGGGTATTGACGAAGAGCAGCGTCGTCTGATGGTCGATGAGCTGGCGGTAGACATCCGGGATGGCGTATTTGGCGGCGTGGCCGGACCAGGGGATGCGCTCTTCCGTATCGAGAATGGAAATATCGGGCTTGGCGCCACCTTCGACGAGTACGAGGCCAGCGTGGTTCTCCCTGCCCTCCTGCTGCGCCACCAACCATCTCTGCAAATCCAGGGGTTCGGCGACGGTAGCGGAGAGGCCGATGGTCTTCAGATCGGGCGCCAGCCGACGCA
>JGI25159J45721_1000945_pt1 | contig 12656 bp, 6 predicted proteins | sample AraplaMF_Cvi_mLB_FD_45721 | JGI IMG/M metagenome (IMG submission 45721)
AAGACATCGCTCAGCGTATTGGTCGACTGGCGCAGCCCCTGGACGGCGGCATTGGTCTCGTTGACGGCATAGCTATAGGCACCCGATGCATTGAGCACGAGGCTGCCATAGGTGCCGTTCAGCGCCGTGCCGAGCGTACCCGATGTCGAGCCGAAGACCACAGCCGTGACCGTCTTGGTGTCGCCGGCATCCGGATCGGTGTCGTTGCTCAGCACGTTGCCGCTCGCAACCGCACCGCCCGAACCATTGGCAACCCCACCCTTCTCGGTCGCGTCACCCGCATCGGCAACCGCCGTTGGCGTCGTGTTGGAGCCCGGCGTGGTAAACATCACGTCGACCCAATAGTTGGTCTGTTCGAAGGTGCTCGTAGGGAAGAGGCTGTTGCTGCCATAGGCATATACGCCGTTGCCACTCGCCGGCGCCGTCAGGGAGCCGCTCGTCACGTTGGAGACGAAGTAATTGGCGGTTGTCGAATAGTGGCCGGTATCGGTGTGGTAGGACGCCGTGTAGGTCTGCCCGGCCGTCAACGCCACCGGGCTCGAGAAGTAGGCGATCTGCCAGCCGCTAGCTGTTTCGTTCGTGAAGGTGAGGGTCGCAAGCCGTGTACCGGTGCTCGACCAGAGTGAACCGGTATGCGTGCCGGTATCCTGGCTGCCCTTGTAAAAGCGAATGCCGGTGACGGTGCCTGCCGCGGAGGTCTGGAATTTGACCCCGAGCTCAACGGCCGATGTATCGTCGGTGTTGACGACAGCCGGCGTCGCCGAGCCGAAGAGCGACGTGTAGCTCGCCCCGGTGACGGTGACCGTGCGTCCCGCCGAAGGGGTCTCAAGGTTGATGCTGTCGTCGACGGCCCGTGACCGGATCGTGTAGCTGCCCGCCACCTGCGGCGACCATGTATATGTCCAGTTCTCATCGCCCGTCGCCGGATGCCAGCTCGCCCCATTGTCGGTCGAGACCTCGACACCGGCAATGACGCCGCCGCCCGTGTCGGTGGCCGTCCCCGTGATCGTGACCGTGGAGCCAACGGTCGCCGTTGATGGCACGGTGATGATGGAAGTCGGTGCGACGTGATCGGTGGAGCCTGTCGTGGCGACAAGGCCGGACTGCAGCGTCCCGGGCTGAATGCCCATGTCNGCCAGCAGATTGACCATTGCCTGCTGTACGCGGGGATCGGTCGGGGTTGCCTCGTTATCGTGATTGTTGCTTAAGCCCCATGTCCAGTAGACGGTACCGGCGCCGAACACCAGTGCGCCGCTCGGCGCACGATAGAGCGTCAGATTGTGGGTCGCGGTCGCGTTGCCGGTCGTGTTTCCGTAATCGAGCAAATAGGTGCTGACCGGAAGCGTCGTCGACGACAGCTTGACGAGGCCGGCCGGATCAAAGCCGTTGTCAGGCGCTTCATCCCATTCGTAACCAAGATAGTTCTTGGTCAGCGTTGCCGTCTGGCCGGGCTGAAGATTGGCGACGCTGGTATTGCGCCAGAAACGCAGGTTGGCATCATCATATCCAACGGTGATCGCGCTGAGATTGCTGCCGACATCATCGACCTTGAACAACTGTCCGGTCAGCGAGTTTTCCGGGTTTCCGCCGCCGATCGCGGGTGGGCTGAGACGCGGATCGCGGAAGGTACCCGTCCACTGGTTGGAAGGATCGATGCTGGCGCCGGGCGACCAGGTCTCCTTGTAGGAAATCAGGGTCCGATAAGGCGTGCCGTCGGCGCTGTAGGCATTGCCCCAACGGGTGCGCCAATAGACCTCGTTACCGCTCCAGAACATCAGGTTGACGCCCGCATCGCGCGCGGCTTCGACATTCGTCCTCTGCTGACCGGACCAGTANTCGTCATGCCCGGCATCAATATAGGTNTTGTGATTGAGCAGCAGGCTGCCATAGCGGTCGACGTCCACACCNGACAGGTACGAAACATCGTAGCCGTTCTGNTCCAGCCAGTAGATGCCTGCATATTCAGCGCCGAACAGGTAGTCCTGCGGACCGGCATAGGTGCCAACCCCGCCACGGGTCGCAATCGGCCTGTTGTAACTGACAGCATAGGCGCGACCAGCGCCCTGCCCCGTTGCCGGACCATTGCCGCCGTAGAAGTTTGCACCACCCCAGCCGTTATAGGCTTGCCAAGTCTGGTCAGCGGTCTGGAAGACGATATCGCTGTGGCTGTCGTCGTCGCGCACGATGAAAGGGATCTGATTTTCGCCGAAGGTGCCGTCCTGTCGCACGAGCTTGGCGATATAAACGCCTGAAACGGCATCTTCAGGCACGGTCCAAGAGGCCGACACGGCCCAGTTACCGGCATCCACGGTGCCGGTCGTGGCATTGCGCAACGGATTGGGTTGGTTCTGCACGCCGGTGTGCTGAATGGTCGTGACCTTGCGCGCACCCATGCCGCCATAATAGCCGAGGCGGTAGATATCGATCCNGTAATTGTTGGAATCGGTGTCGATCTTGAAGCTGATCGTCTTNCCGTTATCGACGCTGATATCGGTCGCGAATCCCTCGATATTGGAGCTGCCGGCGCCGTCGATGCCCCACTCGCTCTCNGGATTGCCCTGCAGCAGATTTTCCGCCACGACCTTGTTGGCGGGCGCCGCTGCNGCNGCCAGACTTTGCGTCGCCAAAGACCGCTGCGTGATCGGTGGGGTGGTGACCGAGCCGGAAAGAACCCCTCGACCCTTGGTGCCGGTTAACGTTCCCATTTCTCCGCCGCCGGGCAACGATCCGTTGAAGTTCGACAAATTCGTCGACGTAGCGGTCGCCCGCCAGTTCGAGAGCGGGGATAAGTTGCGATCGAGAAGCGGGTCGCTGACTGATGCGCCGATGGCTCGCTTGATCGTGGCTACATAGTCCGGCCCTTCGGTCAGCCTTGTCCCCGGCAATTGACCATCCTGCTGAAGCANGGCGCCGCCATGGGCCCAATCGAGAATCCGCGTGGGGGATGTGAAGTAGCCGCAGCCGCAGACNCCGAAAGGCATGCCGAACGCCAGTGAATTCGATCCGCCGTGATGTGCAGCCACCGCTGCTGCCGACGGGCTCGATTCGAGGATGACCACCTTGCCGGAGTGAGAGCGCCCGCCTGCTACGGCAGCGGAACCTTGTCCTGATACTGCCGGTCCGGGGCTCTGCGGCAGATACGGGGCCAGGGGATCCTCGCCCATGGTGCCAATGCCGGCATAACTGCGGTAACCATTCGCGTTCTGCCCNAAAGCTGCAAAAACCGGTCCATGGGCCGACAGGACAGACNCGGNTAANCCTCCGCTTCGAACGCCCGTTTCGCGCGCGGCCGCGAAAGCCTCGGCCAAGGATGGGGACACGGGGTCCAGATCGCTCTGAAGATCTGCTTCGCCGATGGCGTCCACTCTTGATTCTTTATCATGTCCGCCGAGCGCAGAGCTGTCGTCGGGACTGCTGACAAGGGTGTTGCCCGTGGTTTCGCCCGTTGTCTGCACGGAGGTGGCAAGCTGAGCACTATCCTCGGGCCGCTCGGCATTCTTACGAGGCTTTGCCTTTCCACCGACACCCAACCAACGGGGAGCCCACGAATCGAGCAGAAGTGAGCGCGAAGCCCACCGGCGAGCGTTGCGATACATGGCGTGCCCTCTCGCGAAATTGTCAGGACCAAATCTATGAGGATCGTTCGATACGCAGACCTCCAATTATAATCGAAAATGGACGAGTATATCCTACCCATTTTGACCTACAGGCGGCATCCTTTAAGGCAAACGGCCTTTCGCGCAGAGCCGTAACTTGCCTTTCGCCGAGCGACGAGCGGTGCGACCGTCGGATCTGCTTCGCATTGCGAATCGTTGCTGGCAAACTCGGCAAAGCTTGCTGCCTTGGAGACTTAGCAACTGGCAATCAGTCGCTCTCCATTGCCAACTCCTCTTCGCGGAACACAAGTCGGTCTTCCGCGCAACGGGCACCGAGATGATGTCGGGGGCGGGTTCGAACGCTGTGCTGCGGATCCCTCCTCCGAGACGCCGTCCAAAATCGATGCACGGCCTCAAAATTGAGCACCACGACAAGGCCGGGGTCTTTCCCATCCGAAAGAGCTATCGTTTGGCGCAATCTTCGCCCGTTCGGAGTATTGATGCTGNGCCGTAACGATATAGGCTCTGCGCCGCCGTGACAGCATGCCGAATCGAAAGATTTCGGCTGCATGGGAGGGAGCCCTAGCGCGGTCAAAATCTGGAAAAGCGAGACACTGACATGAGACAATCCATGGAGAGGATCATGGAGCGGCGATTGAGTGCCATCCTCGCTGCCGATGTGGTCGGATACAGCCGGCTCATGGGCATAGACGAGACGGGCACGCTGCAGGCTTTGAACCGCCATCGCTGCGAACTGGTCGACATCCGCATATCCGATTACAAGGGCCGCATCGTCAAACTGACCGGCGACGGCATTCTGGCCGAGTTTCAGAGCGTCGTGAACGCCGTGGCCTGCGCTGCCGAAATCCAGCGCACCATGGCCGTGCGCAATGAAAACGTGGCCAAGGAAGAGCGCGTCGAATTCCGCATCGGCATCAATCTCGGCGATGTCGTCGTCGAAAATGACGATATCTTCGGCGACGGCGTCAACGTTGCCGCGCGTCTGGAAGGTATTGCTCCGGCCGGCGGCATTGCGGTGTCCGCAATCGTGCGGGATCAAGTCGGCACACGCCTCAATCTCGGCTTCGATTTTTTAGGTGAACACGTGTTCAAAAACATCCGGCAGCCGGTGCAGGTTTACACGGTTTCCTTCGACAAGCCGAGCTCTGCCCGCTTCGTCGCGCAGAACCGCAATACCTGTTTCATNGCNGTCCTGCCCTTCACCAACATGAGCGGCGATGCCGATCAGGATTACTTCTCCGACGGCATCACCGAGGACATCATCACCGATCTTTCCAAGGTCTCCAGCCTCCATGTTGTGCCGCGCAATACCGTCTTCACGTACAAGGGCACATCGGTGAGGGTGAAGCAGGTCGCCCAGGAACTCGGCGTGCGTTACATGCTGGAAGGCAGTGTGCGCATCGTCGGCACGCGGGTGCGCATCTCCGGCCAGCTGATTGACACGGCGAACGGTGATCATCTGTGGGCCGAACGCTTTGATCGAGACCTTACCGATATCTTCGCCATCCAGGATGAGATCACCAACGCGATCGTCAGCCAATTGAAGGTGCGGTTGCTGCCGGAAGAGCGCAAGGCCATTGCCGCCGAGCCGACGGCCAATGTCGAGGCCTATACCTACTACCTGAGAGGCCGACAGCTCTCCCATAGCTGGACCAAGTCCTATCTGCAGCTTGCCCGGCGCATGTTCTACAAGGCCGTCGAACTGGATCCGGATTATGGCCGTGCCTATGCAGGCATTGCCGATTGCGATGCAGCGATCCGCGACTGGGCCCCCGACGATGTGCCCCTGGAGCGCATCCTCGCCATGAGCGCCAAGGCCCTGGAACTCGATCCCGACCTCGCCGAGGCCCATGCCTCCCGCGGCCTCGCACTGCATCAGAAGGGCGAGGACGACGAGGCAACGGCATGCTTCGAACGGGCGCTATCTCTCGATCCCAACCTCTATGAAGCAAATTTCCACTATGCCCGCATCTTCTTCATGCACGGGAATTTCGCCGAAGCGGTGCATTACTTTAGCCGCGCCGCCGAAATCCGCCCCGACGACTATGTTTCGCCGATCCATCTGATGTCCTCATACCACTCTCTCGGACGGACGGCGGACCGGGAAAGCTGGGCGCGAAAAGGCATTGAAAGAGCCGAGCGGGCGCTCAATCAGAATCCGGAAAACTCCGGCCCCGCCCATCGCGGCGCGCTTGCCCTTGCCCATCTCGGCGAAGCAGCGCGAGCCTGCGACTGGGCCGCTCGGGCGAGCGCCATCGATCCCGATGATATCGTCGCCCAATATAATCTCGCCTGCGTCCACTCCGTGCTCGGNCATGTGGAACGTGCGATCGATATCCTNGAGGGCTTGCTGCCCCGNACCTCGGTCTACCATATCAAATGGTTCACTCATGATTCAGACCTGGACAACCTGCGCAAGGATCCGCGTTTCATGAAACTTGTCGCGGAAGCGATGAAGGGGCGGGAACGGATCGAGGCATAGGTCGCGGTAAAAGGACGCNAANGGGAGAGCCGAGCGCGCCTGTGCGCTTGGCCGGCANGCCGTTCCACGGGATATCAGGCAAGCGGCCTTTTCACGGCGAGCGCCTATACCAAGGTCCAGTTGGGTGTCTCCGCCACTCTGATATCTCTCCGGGTTGAGAAGCTCAGNGCGAGGCCTAGCTTCCTTTTACCATTCACCTGAAACCCAGAGCCCGGGAGCCTTTCGATGAAATCNAAAGTAGCTGATGTCCTGACAGAGGTGCTGCATTCGGCCGGCGTCAAGCGGATATATGGGGTGGTCGGCGACAGCNTGAACGGGCTCACGGAAGCGCTGCGAAAGAGAGGCGACATCGAGTGGGTTCATACCCGCCATGAAGAGACAGCCGCTTTCGCGGCCGGGGCCGAAGCTCATCTCAGCGGCGAACTGGCCGTGTGCGCCGGAAGCTGCGGCCCGGGCAACCTCCACCTCATCAACGGCCTGTTCGATTGCCATCGCTCACGCGTCCCGGTCCTCGCCATTGCCGCCCAGATACCGTCGGCCGAAATCGGCAGGGGCTATTTCCAGGAAACGCATCCGGACCAGCTTTTCCGGGAATGCAGCCACTATTGCGAGCTTGTCAGCCATCCCGAGCAATTGCCCGCAGTCATCGAAACGGCCATTCGCACCGCCATCGGAAAGCGAGGCGTTGCCGTCGTGGTCATTTCGGGCGACGTGGCATTGACCGATTTCACGGCGAAGATTTCGACACCGGCCGCACTCACGCTGGCCCAACCGAACGTCGTGCCGGCGAACGATCAGATCGATCGACTGTCGGAACTACTCAATAACAGCTCGAAGGTTACCCTTCTNTGTGGACGCGGCTGNGAAGGAGCGCATGACGAGTTGATCGCCTTTGCGGACCGGCTGAAGGCNCCTGTTGTCCACGCGCTCGGCGGCAAGGAACATGTCGAGTGGGACAATCCCTTCGATGTCGGCATGACCGGTCTGATCGGCTTCTCCTCGGGNTACAAGGCCATGCTGGAGTGCGACACGCTTCTCATGCTCGGCACCGATTTCCCATACCGGCAGTTCTANCCAACCGACGCCAAGATCGNGCAGGTGGATATTCGACCGGAGAATCTNGGCCGCCGGGCCTCGCTCGATCTTGCAATCGTCGGCGACGTCAAATCGACACTGGCGGCAACGCTGCCGAAGCTGACGGAGCGAACCGACAGGGATCATCTCGATGCTTGCCTTGCCGCCTACAGGAAGGCGCGTGAGGGTCTCGACGACCTCGCCACCGGCCGAGAGGGTGGCAAGATTCATCCGCAATATGTGGCACGCCTTCTGAGCGAGCATGCGTCCGACGATGCGGTTTTCACCTTCGATGTCGGAACCCCCACGATCTGGGCGGCCCGCTACCTGAAAATGAACGGAAAGCGTCGCCTCATCGGATCCCTGGTTCACGGATCGATGGCCAACGCACTTCCTCAGGCGATCGGGGCGCAGGCAACATACAAGGGACGCCAGATCATCAGCATGTCCGGCGATGGCGGCTTTGCCATGCTGATGGGCGACTTCCTGACACTCGTTCAGCAGAACCTGCCGGTGAAGGTCGTCGTCTTCAACAATTCCGTTCTCGGTTTCGTGGCAATGGAAATGAAGGCTTCAGGCTTCCTTGAGACGGGTACCGAACTCAAGAATCCGGATTTTGCAGCTGTCGCTCGGGCAGCGGGAGTCCATGGCATTCGCGTTGAGAGCCCCGCCGAACTCGACGGTGCCATCAGGGAAATTCTGGCGCATCCTGGTCCGGCACTGCTCGACGTCGTCACCAATACGCAGGAACTGTCGATGCCACCCCGGATCGAAGCAGCGCAGGTGAAAGGTTTCGGTCTCTGGGCCGTTCGCGCGGTGATGAACGGCCGCGGAGACGAACTCGTCGACCTGACGGTCTCGAATTTCCTGTCTCGCTGACATCGAATGCTGCCGTCGGTCGGCGTCGGAATAGCCTGCGGGAAAGAGCCCATCGACGGCTCGGCACCGACCGATACTGCGTTGCTGCTTTGAGCCTGGTTCAGTTCAGATAGGCATCGCGCCAATCGCCGTCGGAACCGATCGTCACACCGGCCTCGTTGAACAAATGAACGAAAGGCTCGCGGATGACGATCGGTATTCGCGAGCCGGAGGCTGCCCGGCTGATGCCGCGCAGTGCCACGGTAAAGCTATTTCCGGTTGCAGTCTCGGCGTGGATGATCGTTTCCGATCCAAGGATTTCGGTGTCGCCGACAGTGATCTGCAGGCTGCCCTCCCCAATCTCGCAATGTTCGGGCCTTACGCCGAACGTGACCGGAGCGCCGTCAGGCAGATCGACCTGGCGACCGGGCAAGGGAATATGGGTGCCGTCCTCCAGCGTGATCCCCATCAGGCCACCAATGCGCGTGATGCGGCCCGTGAGAAGGTTCATGGGCGGCGCACCAAGAAAGCGGGCGACGAAGAGGTTGGCCGGGCGCGCGTATAGCTCAATCGGCGGGCCGACCTGTTCGATGCGGCCTTCGTTGAGCACGACGATCTGGTCTGCCATGGTCATTGCCTCGACCTGATCGTGCGTCACGTAGACCATTGTCGACTTCAGCCGCCGATGCAGGCTGATCAGTTCCCCGCGCATCTTCACGCGCAGTTCGGCATCAAGATTGGAGAGCGGTTCGTCGAAGAGAAAGGCCTTCGGTTCCTTGACGATGGCGCGCCCGATCGCGACGCGCTGGCTCTGGCCGCCGGAAAGCTGGCTCGGCCGACGGGCCATAAGGTGCTCGATCTGCAGAATATTGGCCGCCTTGGCGACGCGGGCAGTAATTTCCGGCTTGCCAAGCTTCTGATTTTCCAGGCCGAATTTGAGGTTCTGCTCGACGCTCATATGCGGATAAAGCGCATAGGACTGGAAGACCATCGCCATGCCGCGNGCGGATGGCANAAGATGGTCGCAGCGCATGCCATCGATNCGGATTTCCCCCGACGTGACTTCCTCCAGCCCTGCCATCATGCGCAGCAGGGTCGACTTGCCGCAGCCNGAAGGCCCGACAAAGACGGTGAACGAACCGTCGGCGATAGTCAGGTCGATGCCGTGTATGACTTCGAGACTTTGAAAGGCCTTGCGGACTGCCCTGAGTTCAATACCGGCCATTATGCCACCGTCTTAAGTTCGATCGACTGGCCCGCTGCGATGGACGTCGTGCCNGNAAGACGATGCGTCAGCCCGTCCACCGAGATTTCGGCGGCATTGAGGTTGCCTCCGAGCACCGCGAGAATGAGGCCGTCACCTTCGCGGGTCAATGTGCCGAAAGCGCTGCCGGCTGACCAAAACAGACGATAATCGCCCTTCACTTTCGGTGCGAAGGCGAGCGTGCCCGAGACGAAATCGGCGCTGAGGCCCGAGAAGGCGTTGACCAACTGCCAGGCCGACATCGAGCGTGCGTAATAGGAACCGCATTCGATGTCGTTCCAGGGATTGCGGCGCGAACCGTCATGCCGGTTGCGCGCACCGCAGACGATATCCATGCCCTCTTCGATAAGGCCGTGCATGATGAGATGCGAGGCAGCCATATATTCGATGCCGGTCCAGACCTCTTCGGCATAGGGAGCAGCGACCATCGGCTGGCGGATGCCTTCAGGATAGGTTGCGATCAAAAGCCCTGCCTCGTCTTCATAGGCATAGTTGCGGCAGGGATTGAAGTGATCCTCAAGCGTCGGGCGGAAATTGTTCCTGTGCACCGATTTCAGCGCGGTCCTCACCTTGTCTACGTCAAGGAACCCGCCGATACCGGCGACCTCGGCATGCCACTGGCCGAGGATCTGATCGGAGATGCAGCCCTCGCCCATCTGATATTTGAGCTCCTGAAACTCCTCCGACCAGTAGGTTTCCATGAAACCGTCGGCGAGGACCCCGGCCGCGCGGCCGACATCGAAGGGTATCAGCACGCCCTTGTCAGAGAGGTCGACCTTCTGGATGAACCAGCGGCCGTTGAAGAGCTCGGAATTGATGTAGGCCGCACCTGCCTTGCCCATGCGCGCCGTCTTTTCCGACAGGTCCGTATCGCCGAGGACCGCCGCCATTTCGGAAACACCGAGCAGGGCCGCCACATACATGGAGGCGAGCCACGAATTCGGGCCGAACAGCTCCATGTCGAGCGTCTGATGCTGGCGGCCGGAGAGAATACCGGTCTGGTCGGGATCCCAGCGGTCAGGGTTTTCCGACGACCAGGCATATTCAATCGCCCGTTTGACACTAGGCCAGTAACGGCGGAGCCAATCGGTATCGCCGCAGAGCTTCCAGTCCCGGTAGGTTTTGATGATCGCACCGAAATGGCCGTCGGCGCAGGGGCCGATGATATCGAAGCCGGAACCCAGCGGCAGCTTCTGGCGGAAGGTCAACCCCCCGGTCGGCAACTGATTATAGGTAAATTCGGTCTCACGCAGCGTCCGCTCGATGGCGGGAAAGAGGTGCGAGACCGCCTGCTGGTAATTCCAGACATGGGTGCAGGTTCCCTCACAGGAGCCATCCTGGCTATGCTGGCCTTCCCAGGCCCAGAGCGCGCCATTTTCCAGGCGGATGCAGGTGGCAGTGCGCAGCAGCGCCAGGGTCGCACTCGCCGCATCCTTGACTTCCGCCGGAAGCGTTGTGTCGAACAATCCATCGCGAAAGGCCGCGGTATTCGCATGCAANGTGTCCCAACGTGTTAGCGCCTCGGTGGCGCTAGCGGTGGAATCTGCCCATTGCGTCGCATAATAGTTCGTCCAGCTCGGCGTCGGCCGATCGGGAATGGCGCCATCCGGCTTGTCGCGATAGGCCCAATAGACATCCCCATGCGGGAAGNTCCATGTGATGACGAAGCGCACCTTCCTGCGNNCGCCAGGGGCGACGGCNAAGCGGGCACCGAGCGTGCCGTGTTCCGGTTGCAGGCTCATGTGTCGAGAGGTGCGAGGCTCATCATAGTGCCGTTTCGGCAGGCGACCGGGTCTTGCAAACTCCTTCCAGTAGACAGAGAGATCATCGAACCATTGGCCCCGATAATGATGGTCCGTATGGTCGACATCGTCAGCGTCCGTTGCGATCGTCAGATCGCCGCGTTGTGTTGCCGACAACGTCGTATCGGACGAAGTCAGATGCAGGCTGCTGATGCCGCCTTCCTGCCTGAAGGTATGGATACCGCTGTTCGAGCCGTAATTGCCGAGCGTGCCGGCAAGCGTGTAGGTCAGTTCGTCCGCCGTATCGTTGACGATCTCGAATTCGAACATCGCCACCGGCATCGAGGAATCGCGGTCGTTGTGGGGAATGAAGGGGCTCAATGCCGCCAGCCTGACACCGCCCGGAAAACGCTGATCCCTGAACACGAGATCGGCGGTCGGGAAGCGGCCGTAGAAATCGACCTCACGGAAATGCGGCACGCCGACCAGCGTCTGGCGGTTGGCGCCATGACCGAAGCCATCGAACATCTTGCGCAGCCCCGGCGCTCCGGAAGGGTTCAGGTCATAAGGCCCGTTCAGCACGCGGGCATCGACGAGTTCCCCATTCTTCTCGGCCTTGATGGCGAAATGCGAGTAGCCGTTATAGCCCTGCAGCGCAGGCCGGTTGCGGATTGACCAATCAATCAGCCGGCCGCTGCCGGAGATAGACAGGCCGCCGGAGCCGATGCCGCCGAGCGGAAAGGCGATATAGCGCGTGCGCTCGCCCTTATAGGCAAAGCGGGGTTCTATGGAGGCGAGATCATCCCACATGAAATCAATATCCCTGATGTTAGTTCTTGATACCGCTCATCGTGATGCCTTCGATCACGAATTTCTGGGCGAGGAGAAAGAGGAGAACGACGGGCAGGATGGACATGCTCATTGCGGCCATCACGACCGAGAGATTGCCTGACGCCATGTAGCCGCGCAGGACGTCCATCGCGACCGGAAGCGTCAGCGATTCATTCGAGCTCAAAAGCACTTTCGCCTGAAAATAATAGTTCCAGGTCTGGGTGAAGGTGATGATGCCGAGCGCTGAGAGTGCCGGGCGAAGCTGTGGCAGCGATATCCGCCAGAAGATCTTGAAATAGCCGGCACCATCCATAAGCGCCGCCTCTTCCAGTGCCTTCGGCTGGCTGAGCATGAATTGCCGCACCAGGAAGATGCCGAAGCTGGAGGTGAGGTACATGAGCGCCAGCCCGATCGGCTTGTCGAGCAGGCCGAGGCGCGCATAACCGAGATATCGGCAGGATCGTCACCTGTGCTGGAAACATCAGCCCGATGAGCAGGATGAAAAACAGGGTGTCGCGGCCGCGGAAATTCAGCCTGGCGAAGGCGAAGGCCGCAAGCGTACAGGTCACCATCTGGCCGACGGTGACGATGACGGCGATCATCACCGAGTTGAAGTAGATTTCCAGGAACGGCACACGCGAGGCCAGTACCTGCCGGTAGTTGGTGAGATCGAAATTCGGCGGCAGGAAGCTCGGCGGCAGCTTGTAGGCATCCGAAACCGGACGGAACGACATCGAGAACAGCCAGAGGAACGGCAAGAGCATGCCGATCGCCATCACCACCATGGT
>JGI25159J45721_1000952_pt1 | contig 12599 bp, 9 predicted proteins | sample AraplaMF_Cvi_mLB_FD_45721 | JGI IMG/M metagenome (IMG submission 45721)
TNCACCCTTTCTCATTAACATAAGAAAATAGTAACGTGCTTTTAACTTCAAAAATAGTCTAAATCCTTAAGTTGATGGATGTGTGGCGGGACCCCATACCCATCAACTTAAGAAAACAGATCCACCCCAAAACAAAGAAATAAGCTTTTTATTACAAGTTAACATAAAATTTCGTTCTGGGGGTACTATAAAATTTTAGCTTGATGGCAATGTGACGGTACCCCTGATTGATATAATTTATTTGTAGACACCTATCCGCTAAAAAGTTAAATGTACACTACCCATACTTGCAACTATGGATACTCTTATTACACATAAACAAAAAGAGAAGAACCTTGGTGAGTTCTTCTCTTTTTGTTTATTAAATTGTAATATAATTACAGTATGTGAAATTATACTAAATTAACTTTTAAAGCGAAGTGAAAACAACCGTCACTTCGCTTTTTGCATTTATTTAATCGGCTTCTCTGTTTTTAAAACAAATGAACTTAATGCAGGAACTTTAATTTTATTATCATGGACAACATAAAGTGTTTTACTTCCGGCTTGCTTACCATCTACTAGCACTTTCCATGGACCTTTCGATGGAAGTGTTATGTCAACGGCTTCCCTATTTGCATTGTGAGCCACCATAAAGTATTCGCTTTTATTCCCACTTCCATTTCCATCTATTGTATAAGCTACAACATTTTTTGGAACATCGATAAAAGCTACATACTTTTTAATTTGCTCTGCAGATGTCATTCGAAAAGCTGAGTACTTTTTGCGCAATTCTATTAAGCCCTTCATATACTCTACTTCATTATTAAATGCTGCACGGCGTAACCAATCCATCTGGTTAATTGAATCAGGAGATTTATAACTGTTATGATCACCATATTTCGTGCGCATAAACTCTTGTCCTGCATGTAAGAATGGAATACCTTGTGATGTTAATAAAATCGAAGAAGACAATTTGTGCATTTGTTTTCGCACTTCTTCACTGTCACCTGGATTAGTCAACTCAAGTTTATCCCATAATGTATGATTATCATGTGCTTCCACATAAGTTAGCACCTGCTCCGGATCTTGATAAGTAGACGAATTTGTATCGTAGTCAATGCCTGCCGTAATACCTTTTTTAATACGTTCTTCCATGTTTTCCTTTCCATTTACAAACCCATTTTCTTTCTCCTCAAATACACTACCTTTCAATCCATCACGTATATTATCGTTAAAATGGGCAATCCCTTTCATTTTCTCTGCATTTTTTTGATTGGCTTTCAACTCAGCTGCAAGAGGTGTATTTAAATCCCAACCTTCCCCATGCAGAATAATAGAAGGGTCAATTTGATTAACAGCTTTACGTATTTCATTCATCGTTTCATAATCATGAATGCCCATTAAATCAAAACGGAATCCATCTAAATTATATTCTTTTGCCCAGTATGTGACGGAATCAACCATAAACTTCCTCATCATTTTTCGTTCTGAAGCGGTATCATTTCCTACTCCCGTTCCATTTGCAAATGTTCCGTCTTCATTGTAACGATAATAATAACCTGGAACTAACTTATGAAAATTAGATTCAGCAGCATTATACATATGGTTATAGACTACATCCATAACAACACGAAGATTATTATCATGCAGTGTTTGAATCATTTGCTTTAATTCAGTGATTCGAACAGTCGGCTCATATGGATTTGTAGAATAGGATCCCTCTGGAACGTTGAAGTTTTTCGGGTCATATCCCCAGTTATACTGTGGTTCATTTAAATTCTCTTCATTTACTGAAGCATAATCAAATATCGGTAAAAGCTGAACGTGTGTAACACCAAGATCTTTTATATGATCAAGTCCTGTTTTCACACCTTCAGGCCCTTTTGTTTCTTTTTCTGTTACCCCTAAATATTTCCCTTTCTGCTTAATGCCACTTTCAGGTTGGATGGAAAGATCGCGTACATGCAATTCATAAATAATAGCATCTTCCGGATTTTTAAATTCCGGTTTTTTGTTTACTTTCCATTTTTTCGGATTTGTTTCGTTTAAATCAATGACTACACCTTTATCTCCATTTACAGAAGCAGCACGCACATATGGATCAACTGCTTCAGTCCACTTATCCCCAATTTTCACCTTATACGTATAAAAGAGACCTTTTTGGTTCCCTTTAAGTTCTGCTTTCCAAGTCCCCTTTTCACCTTGTTGCATGTTTATTTCAGTACCTATTTTATCGTTCCATTTTTTATATGTAACTAACTTCGCTTCACTCGCAGTAGGAGCCCATACACGGAATTTTGTATGTTGCGGGGTATATATATTACCTAAATCGTTACCACTATAATAAAATAATTTATCAAACTCTTCGCTACGAATGACTTTACCGATTTCAGTATTCGTATCAGCTAAGTTTTCTATTTTAACTTTGTATGTCTGTTTTAAATCAATTTTCTGTTCCGTAATTATTTTCACCTTATTAGTAATATCTCCACCATTTTTATCAAAAGGATTAATTCCCTTAATTTTAATGCCCTCAATTTCAATTTTCTGTTCCTTACTATTAAACGGAACATTAGTCGTTACAGTGATTTCATTAAAACTATCAATAGTAGCTTTTTGAATTGAGAGATCCGATGAAGGCTTAGAGTTATATACTTTTTCATCACCCGAAAGTATCCACACTTCAGCACGACCGTCCTTTATATTTTCAATCCAACGATCGCTACCATCTTTTTCCCACTCATTCGTACGAATGATAAATCCTACACGATTATAGTCACCATCTATTTTAATCTTTGCGTACTTTCCAAATTCATCTTCACCAGTAAATTCATATGATTTACCATTTGCATTCTCTCCCCACATCCAAAGATTCCAGTCTTTTGCATTTCCAGGCTGCTCTTTGTAATGAATGATAATTTCAGTTGTTTTTGAATTTGAAACTGCCTTCACATTCTGAAAAGAGAAAACAGATGATAACATAACGATTATAGTAAGTAATAAAACTGATTTGTTAATTAATTTTTTTGTCATTTGCACCACATACACCCTTTCTTTAAATAGTACGAGCAATTTATTCGTCTAAATTACACTGCTTAAATTAATGTAGAAACCTCGTTTACTTCCCCCCCCATATTGACTATTTTCACGTATGTATTTCAATGATCTTTTAATACGAAAACGTTTGCATTAATCCTTAAAAAAATAGATTTGTTTTTCCCTTCATATATTTGTAAATACTAAAAGATCAGGGAAATCATTTTAAAGCAATCGTTTGTTATCGCTTTCATTCTATAGCACTTTCTATTAAGAGGTCAATATATTATTAATTTTCTGTTTTTATATACTTTTAACCTTATATATTTTTCGCAACTTATTGAAGATAGACAGCCTAATTATCGCTTAGTAAGTTTATTTTCTTTTGACCAGTTCAGTAACTTCCAATCCGTCTAATAAATGCCACTTCGAATGATGGTAAATTTTTTATAACAACTTTCATTTACATTAGCCCCTTTATAAATTTACACTCAATTTATTTACCCTGCATTTACAAATATTTCTTCAAAAATAAAACAAATTCTCTAATTTTATAAATCTTAATTGAAATATGATTGTTTACTACTACCACTAAAGTTGTATATACTTTCATACTTTCATCTGATTTTATATTCTATTTAAATCGCTATATTAATAATAAGAATACACAAATATGAAGGAGGATTTTAATTGATTAAAGGACTATGCGAAGCACACTTACCAGTTAGTAATTTACAAAATTCTATTGATTTTTATCGAAAATTAGGACTGAAATTAGCATGGAGTGATGAAACGACCGCATTCTTTTGGATTGAGGAAGGGAAAAGTTGGCTTGGGTTATGGGCGGGCTCTGAATATGAAACTAAGTATCATCCTTCTTTACGACATATTGCATTTCGAGTATCATATGAAGATTTAAAAGAATCCTTAACATGGTTAGATTCACTTCACATTCAAGCTATTCCGTTTACAATGAATGAATCTATTGAACCATTTATTCGTCCACATCAAGGTAATGCATCTGTTTATTTTTATGACCCTGATGGTAATAGCTTAGAATTAATGTGTCATATCGTTGTGCCTGATGAATTAAAACATTTAACAAGTAAATTATCCTTTAATGATTGGGAGAAGCTAGTATTGACACAATTAAATAAGTGAATACTAGCTATAAATCATAATCGTCTATATTAATTTTTATAACATATATATTTAATTCAAATAATAATGAAGTGCAACTCAAGCGTTAGACCAAACTAGCGATTGAGCTGCATTTTTTTGTTATTTAATTATTATTTTGTAGGCTGTTTTTATCTATTGAAATGTTTTACAACTTGTTGTTTAATATCTTCTTTATAGTAAAATAGCTTGCCTCTTAAATCCCTCAGCCATAATGGATAATCTTCTGAATCCGGAATATCAACGGACCGAATCAATCTGGCAAACATCATTAGACGATGCATTCGTAGAAACCACTGTATATCTTTTAAAATCGTGTTATCGATAGCTGTCTCTTCTTTATATCCTTGCAAAAACGCTTCAAAACATGGTCTATCTAGTTCAAGTTCTTTATTACAAATATCCCGTAAAGCATATGCAATATCGGCTACATACCAATAATGAGCGCAATCATCAAAATCAATAATTCCAAAGTTATCCCTATCAATACACAAATTATCTAATTCAAAATCATAGTGGATGACTCCAAAATTCTCTTCTGTAGTCGATAAAGTGTGAATCCAGTTTATAATTCTCTCCAACTCTTTTTGTAAAACAAGTTCGTCTTGAGGTATTGAACTTTCCATAAAAGATACATGTTCCTGCCATGTTACTCTATTTTTCACTAATTCTTTCGGCATAGTTTTAAAAGCTGCATGTAGAAGTCCTAATTGTTTACCCCATAAGTGAAATTGATCTTTTGTTAAGTCTGCTACTTCATAATGTTTTCCGCTACACGCTTTAAATACAACTGCATAAAAAATTCCTAACTCTGTATGAATTTCTTCAATATAACGCTGACTTTTCGATAAAACTGGCACATTTACTTCTAATGCACAACTTGATAAATATTGCAAAATATGAATTTCAGCCTGAATAGCTTCTTTACTTTTTTCTTCTTTTTCTATAAATCTAAGAAAAAAATGCTCACCATTGTTTTGGAAAACAAATACAAAATTTGAGCTAGCACGCATGTAATAAAGAGTACCTTCATCGTGTTCCCAGTTTGTTAAAATGTTTTCGGCAAAAGAACTACGCCATTCTTCATCAACAGTTGCAACCACTTTTAACATCGAACTTAATTTCATCATACAATCCACCTCATCACGTTTTTAAACAATGTGGAAATGCACTTTATGTATGATGTATATAATGTTGCTTATTACTTATTAATGTATACACCATCAATTACATGAGAAAGATCTAGATGTATTTCCACATGTTTCTCTTTTAGAGACTTCATCTGATCTATTCACCTCCTTTTATTTGTCAAGAAAATTATAACAATTATGAACGTGTTCTATCAATCCAACATTAAATATATGTAAAATATCACCCTAATCATTCATTTTTAATGCTTATGTATGTACATTTGTTAATTTATTAGTTATATTATGGGTATTGAATGATTACGAAAAGTTAATAAATCGCTTGTATAACACCTTATATTTTTATATCCGTGAAAACTACAAAATGTATAAAATTCCATTTGTCAAATGAATTTAATGCGGAAGGAGGTTTGTGGTTACTTCATCGGGATATAATAATCAGTTTTGAACTGATAAAAATATAGGAGGCGACATAATGTTTCGTACGATTTCAAATTTCATGAGAGTAGCTGAGATAAGAAATAAGATTCTTTTTACACTAGCGATGTTAATTGTTTTTCGAATTGGCACGTTTATTCCAGTTCCTCATACTAACGCAGAGGTATTAAAAGTACAAGATCAAGCCAACGTTTTAGGCATGCTGAACGTATTTGGTGGAGGAGCACTGCAACACTTCTCAATCTTTGCTGTAGGTATTACACCATATATTACAGCTTCTATCATTGTACAATTACTACAAATGGACGTTGTACCTAAATTTACAGAATGGGCAAAGCAAGGAGAAATGGGCCGCAAAAAATCAGCTCAATTTACTCGATACTTTACAATCATTCTCGCATTCATACAAGCTATTGGGATGTCTTATGGCTTTAATAATATAGCAGGCGGACAATTAATAACGGATCCAAGCTGGACTACATACTTATTTATTGCGACAGTATTAACTGCTGGTACTGCATTTTTACTTTGGTTAGGTGAACAAATTACTGCTAACGGCGTTGGTAATGGAATCTCAATGATTATCTTCGCAGGACTTGTTGCGGCGATTCCAAATGTCGCTAATCAAATTTATTTACAACAATTCCAAAACGCAGGCGATCAGTTATTTATGCACATTATAAAAATGGTCTTAATTGGACTTGTTATTTTAGCGATTGTTGTTGGTGTTATTTACATCCAACAAGCAGTTCGAAAAATACCGATTCAATATGCAAAAGCTGTTTCAGGGAACAATCAATATCAAGGAGCAAAAAATACTCATTTACCTCTTAAAGTAAATAGTGCAGGTGTAATTCCTGTTATCTTTGCTTCTGCCTTCTTAATGACACCGCGTACAATTGCGCAGCTCTTCCCTGATTCAAGCGTATCTAAATGGATAATTGCCAATCTTGATTTTGCACATCCATTTGGAATGACACTTTATGTTGGTCTTATCGTTGCTTTCACATATTTCTATGCATTCGTTCAAGTAAATCCTGAACAAATGGCTGATAACTTAAAAAAGCAAAACGGATACGTTCCTGGTATTCGCCCAGGTAAATCCACTGAACAATATGTAACAAAAATTTTATATCGCTTAACATTTATCGGTGCCATTTTCCTAGGCGCAATTTCAATATTACCGCTCGTATTCACCAAAATCGCTACATTACCACCTTCTGCTCAAATCGGTGGTACAAGCTTACTAATCATTGTAGGTGTAGCATTAGAAACAATGAAGACGCTTGAAAGTCAACTTGTGAAGCGTCATTATAAAGGCTTTATAAAGAAAGTGAACTAATAAAAAAACACTAGATCTTAAAGATCTAGTGTTTTTTTATTCTATCTGTATCTTTACTACCAAAAAGCAGTTCCTTATTCTCACCTTCAATACATCTCTTAGCTGTTATAAAGAATCTCATCATGAGTTTATCAATAGTTAGATAATCTGGTACAAAATCTTTTAATGTAATTAATTTGTGACTAACAACTCTATTACCATCTTTTATCCCAAAGATTTTCACTTCTAAGTATTCTATTAAACATTGATACTTATCACTTTTTATATTGAATAAGAAGCTAGATAACATTATAGAGAGGGCTTGCGCGTTGAATTATTATATATTTTAAAATGCCTACGATTCCGTATCATGTTTTTCTTGCAGAATAAAAAAACAGAGAGCTACTCATTTAGCTCTCTGTTTTAAAATGCTCCGATAATTTTTATTTATATCTCTTTCTTCAATAACTTCCCTTGCTTAAAATAATTTCCAAGTGTAGTACGATTTGCTAAAAATACACCAATCAAGATTAAACAAGCACCAATTCCCATTGTAGGATTTAATGGTTCTCCTAATACAAAATAACCTACAATAACAGCGATTAACGGAGATACATATAACCACGTTGATGGAAATACAGGATTTGTTTTTGATAAAAGCCAGTAATATAAACCGTGTCCACCGATAGACCCTACAAATATGAGGTATAAAATTGGCCATTGTACATTCCAAGATGTTAAGATCGTTAGATTAGGCTGTTCCATTACGATAGATACAATTAACAACAAAACTCCTCCATAAAACATTTGAATGCCGTTAATGAGAAATGGTGATACGTTAGGTAAATCTGAAAGTATCTCTTTAGAACGAATAGAACCTATCCCGTAAAATAACTCTCCTACTAATATAACGAGGCAAGCGATGCTCCATATGAATGTTAGTTCTTGATGCATTCCAGGTAACGAAATACAAAAAACGCCTATAAGTGCTATGACTAAAGCAACAAGTTGTTCTTTTTGTAACTTTGTTTTGTTTCGCCTTGATTGTAATAGCAAGATCATCATTGGGCCTGTAGCAGATAGAACTGCAGCTAATCCAGAAGAAATATATTGTTCAGCCCAGTAAAGGGTCGCGAATGTCATAAATGTTAAACAAAAACCAGCATATATAATACGTTTTGATATTAAGTAAGGCATAATATCCTTTCGCTTTAATTTAAAAATAATAATGAGAATAAGGCCCGCCAAAAAGAAACGAATTCCAGCTGAAAATAATGGTGGTGCGCCCGCTTCTATTCCAATTTTTATCGTTAAAAATGTCGTTCCAAAAATAATACATACTAAAATATAATTTAAAATGACCATTTTACTTCCTCCTTTTTACTCTTGAAACGAGTATAGAGGATATGGTGTATAACAGTGTATCAACGCATATAACAGTTGAATAAAAATATAGTTGATTGCCAGAATGTTTTTCGCTTTAATTAAATTAAAAAGAAAAACAGGTGATTCTATGAAGATAGTACTGCGTAAAGAATCCAACATACCATATTACCAACAAATATATATGCAAATCGTTGAGAGAATTCAAAACGGGATGCTTTCACATGGCGATTACCTCCCTTCCTTACGTTCTATGGCCGATGATTTACAAATTAGTTTATTAACTGTTCGTAAAGCGTATAAGCAGTTAGAAGCGAAAGAATATATACGCATTGAGCAAGGAAAAGGTACCTATATACATAAACGTGTGAATAAAGATTTCAAACCAATTCCGTATCAATGGCAAAAAACGAAATCCATTAATGTTATGCGTTCTCAATATGTAATCAACCAACACCGTAAATATTTCGATTTTTCACAGGCGGTCCTTTATCCACGTTTATTACCAAATCCGTTTCTTTCAGATGAAATGCACAAATTACTTAATAAGGATCAAATGATACTAGCAACTTACGGACCTGTTCAAGGTGATAAAGAACTTAGAGTGGAAATAACAAACTACTTAAAAGAATACCAACAATTAGTTACTGATCCATCTCAATTATTGATTACAAGTGGTGCCCAGCAAGGAATCGATTTAATCGCCCAAACATTATTAAAGCCGGGAGACATAGTGTTAGTAGAAAGTCCGTGTTATGGAGCGGCGCTTGATGTATTTGTTAATAAAGGAGTTCAAATCATCCCTGTTAGTCTTGATAACCATGGCATTCGCTCAGATTTAATCGATGATATTTGTCAAAGAAAGAATCCTGTTTTGTTATATGTGAATCCTACTTTTCAGAATCCAACGGGCACAGTAATGAGTAAAGAAAGAAGAATGGAACTTGTAGAACTATCAGAGCTTTATCAATTTTTCATTTTAGAGGATGATTCTTTCGGAGAGATATATTTTGAGGATTTTAAAATTCCCCCTCCAATAAAAAGCTTTGATACAAATGGTCACGTTATATATTTAAAAGGATTTAGTAAAACGTTAGCACCAGGTCTTCGCGTCGCGGCGCTTGCAGCTGAGGGTCCTATTTTTGAATGGTTATATGCCGTGAAAGCTTCGATGGATATAGGTAGTCCCTTATTGACACAAAAAGCACTACTTCCTTTTTTACGAGCGGAACGAATGAAAAATCATTTAGAAAAATTACGTACTGCTTTACAAATTAGACGCGATTTAACAATTGATATATTGTCTCCATTAAAAGAATTAGAATTTGAAATACCTAATGGAGGATTTAACTTATGGGTTACACTCCCTCAGTCAATCGATCCTTTTACATTATTACAAAAAGCGAATGAAGTAGATGTTTCTTTTTTACCCGGCACAGCTTGTCTGTTAAGCCATGAAACTCAATATAATCATTTACGAATTAGTTATTCAATGTTAAATGAAAAAGATATGTTGATTGGATTAGAAAGATTACGTGATACAATTGCTAAGTTTAAATCAATGATTTAAACTCCAAAACAACTACTAACCTCTTATTCACACAATAAAAAACCAACACTTTAAAATTTTATTAAAAGTCAAGATATGAACTGAACCTATTATTAATAGTGAATTCTTATCTAATGTCATACATTATTATATGTATAAAAATTAAAAGGATAGAAGAGTTTGAATAAATTCGCCCTTTCTATCCTCTTTTTAACCACAAATGACTAATCATAGCGGACTTCGCTGTCAACAGAACCCGTATTGCTCTATTGCTATGCTCAAACTTCTTTTTATTACTACTTGTTCAATGAGAGGTGTTTTCTTCCTGTATAATATTTATTTTATAGGTAATTCATTATACTTATCAAAACAACAACATGATATAAACAAAGCCAAAGAATAAACATAATGGACTATAGAACCAAGTGTCGTATCTAGCAAACTGAGAATGTTTAATTTTTTTGAAAAAACCAACAAACTTAAAATCACCAATTGCCCTAATAATGAAAACTAAAGCACAGACAATGCTTCCGACTTTAGATAAACTATTTGCTTGGAACCCTTGCAAATAACCTACTTGAACAACAATAATGACACTAGCTAGTAGAATAAGAATGGCTATAAATAATGTTCCCCATATTCTCGGATTAAAAGCGGGCTTATGTTCTCCCTCTTTTACTGGGATAACAGCGGCAGAACCCCATCGACCTCCAAAAGCCCAATAAATATGCAAAAAACTGATAAAACACAGAAGCACTACAGCTACTAATGTTAATAGTAATTTCATTTATTCGCCCCCAATGTCGTAACTTCAAAAATAACATACACTACCGTATGTTACAGTGAAAATTTTGTCCCTTCAGGTTTTATAACCATATTAGGGACATTTATTATCGAATAATCAATTATGCCTCAGCATAATTGCGTCCGGAAGCTTTACTTCTTTCAGTCGATGTTTGGACACCCGCTGAAAGAAGTTAAAAGCTCAACCATTTTATCAATATCAAAATTAGGATTTGCTTCAAACCTTGTCATCCATCCTACATACGTTAAATAGGCAAGTCTCGCTCGATCAATTGATTCAGTTTCGTCTATGCCCATTTTTTGATACAATTTTGCAACACAAGAAATTCTTTGTTCTTCTATATCTACTAAACGTGTTGCCACAACAGGATCATATTTAGCCCAAGCATAAATACCATTCTCAATTTTTTTATCTCGATTAAAACTAATCTGTAATAGCTGTTCTAAAGAGGCATCCTGTTGCTCCATACTTTGAACAATCAGCTTTGTTGCATGTACTTCCCAAAAGTCAAGCATAGAATTTAACAGCTCTTGATGGTCACGAAAATAATGATAGAAGCTTCCTTTGCTTATTTTTAATAATCGAGCAAGTACTTCAATGCGAACTTTATGTATTCCTTCATTAGCTAATTGTTGTAATCCTACTTTTATCCAGTCTTCCCTCGTTAATTGCATATCATCTCTCCAATAAAATACGGTAGCGTATGTTTTACGTTAGGTTACTATTATTCTCATTTTTTGTCAATTATTCATTCTGTTTATTTTTTGAAACTTTAATGTTAATCGCAATATTGATCGTTTCACCCTTGGTAAAATACAAGCACATACTAAATCAAATAGATTTTCTGTTATGTCCATTAAAATATCTTCCTTTGTAAATTTTAAGAAAATCCGGATGGCCCACAGCCTAAAACCCCTGAAAAAGCAGTTAGACCACTAAATTTTTCTGTATATTATTTTAAGTCCTATTAGTTTCACATGTATAAGGGATATATCAATGATTTTCTTGGTCAAGTATACAAACAATATAACATTCACGTAATAGAATATACTATATTAAACGAAAGGAGATAGCGATATTTGGAATTAAAAAAATTTATTGATCCCCTTCTGATTCCCTCTGCAATAAAACCTATAGGAACATATAAAGGTAAGCCGTTTTATGATGTACGTATGATTGAAACGCTACACAAGTTTCACAGTGATTTACCAAAGACGAAAGTATGGGGTTATAATGGAATGGTACCTGGTCCAACGTTTGAGGTAAAAAAAGATCATCCTGTATATGTGAGATGGTCAAACGATTTACCTAAAAAACACTTCTTACCTGTTGATACAACCGTTCACGGGGCGCATGATAACCCAGAAGTACGAACTGTTGTACATTTACATGGAAGCCCAAGTGAACCAGATAGCGATGGTCATCCTGAAGCATGGTTTACGAAAAACTTTCAACAAACAGGACCTAGTTTCGTAAAAGAGATTTATCATTATACGAATCGAGAACAAGCAACTGCCCTTTGGTATCATGATCATGCACTTGGGATTACTCGTTTAAATGTATATGCGGGTCTTGCAGGACTTTACTTGATTCGTGATAAAGAAGAAAAATCACTACCCCTACCGAAAGGGAAATACGAGATACCACTTATCGTTCAAGATAAATCTTTTAATCCGGACGGTTCCCTATTTTATCCTGCTCAACCTGAAGATCCATCACCAGGTTTACCATACCCTTCTATTGTTTCTCTATTTTTAG
>JGI25159J45721_1000969_pt1 | contig 12464 bp, 11 predicted proteins | sample AraplaMF_Cvi_mLB_FD_45721 | JGI IMG/M metagenome (IMG submission 45721)
ACCTGCAAGAGGATATTGTAGATATCCGGATGGGCCTTTTCGATTTCGTCGAGCAGGACCACGCAATGCGGATGCTGGTCGACGCCATCGGTCAGAAGGCCNCCCTGATCAAAACCGACATAGCCGGGAGGTGCACCGAGCAGACGGGANACCGTATGCCGCTCCATATATTCCGACATGTCGAAGCGCAGCATCTCGACGCCGAGCGAGGCGGCAAGCTGCTTGGCGACTTCCGTCTTGCCGACGCCCGTGGGGCCGGAGAAGACGTAAGCACCGATCGGCTTGTTCGGCTCGCGCAGGCCGGCACGTGCCAGCTTGATCGAGGTGGACAGGGCTTCGATCGCCGTATCCTGACCATAGACCACCGAGCGCAGTTCCTGCTCGAGATTGGCAAGAACGGCTTCGTCGTCCTTCGAGACGGTCTTCGCAGGGATGCGGGCCATCGTCGCAATCGTCGCTTCGATCTCCTTTTCGGTGATCAGCTTGCGGCGCTTTGACGGCGGCAGCAGCATCTGGGCCGCACCGGTCTCATCGATGACGTCGATCGCCTTATCCGGCAGCTTGCGGTCCGAGATGTAACGGGCCGAGAGTTCGACAGCCGTCTTGATCGCCTCGTTCGAGTAGCGCAGGTGGTGGTATTCTTCGAAATAGGGCTTCAGACCCTTCATGATCTCGATCGCATCATCGATCGACGGCTCGTTGACGTCGATCTTCTGGAAGCGACGGACCAGNGCCCGATCCTTTTCGAAGAACTGGCGATATTCCTTGTAGGTGGTCGAACCGATGCAGCGGATCGCTCCAGAAGACAGGGCCGGCTTCAAGAGGTTCGAGGCATCCATGGCGCCGCCCGACGTTGCACCCGCGCCAATGACGGTGTGGATTTCGTCGATGAACAGCACAGCGCCCGGATATTCTTCCAGTTCCTTGACGACCTGCTTCAGGCGCTCTTCGAAGTCGCCGCGATACCGTGTGCCGGCAAGCAGCGTGCCCATGTCGAGCGAGAAGATGGTGGCGTCAGCCAGTGCTTCCGGCACCTTGCCTTCGACGATGCGCTTGGCGAGGCCTTCAGCAATGGCGGTCTTGCCGACGCCGGGATCCCCGACATAGAGCGGGTTGTTCTTGGAGCGGCGGCACAGGATCTGGATGGTCCGGTTGACCTCGGCGTGACGGCCGATCAGCGGATCGATCTTGCCACCCTTGGCCTTCTCGTTGAGGTTCACGCAGTAAGCCTTCAGGGCGTCCTGCTGCTTCTTCGGCCCGCCTTCTTCCTCATTGCCGCCGCGTGCGGTCGGCTTGGATTCAGACTCATCCTCAGCGCCGCGCGGCGGCCGGTTCTCGGATGCGCCGGGGCGCTTGCCGATGCCGTGGGAGATGTAGTTGACGGCGTCGTAGCGGGTCATTTCCTGCTCCTGCAGGAAATAGGCAGCATGGCTTTCGCGCTCGGCGAAGATTGCAACCAGCACGTTGGCGCCGGTTACTTCCTCGCGACCCGAAGACTGGACATGGATCACCGCACGCTGAATGACGCGCTGGAAGCCGGAGGTCGGCTTGGAGTCCTCGTCATAACCGGTGACCAGGTTGGAGAGTTCGTTATCGACATATTCCAGGAGCGTTTTACGGAGCGCGTCGAGGTCGACATTGCAGGCACCCATGACCGCAGCCGCATCGGCATCGTCGATCAGGGCGAGCAGCAGATGCTCGAGCGTCGCATATTCATGATGCCGCTCGTTGGCAAAGGTCAGTGCCTGATGGAGCGCCTTCTCAAGACTAGGCGAAAATGTTGGCACGTTCAGTTCCTCACTTCTTTTCCATGACGCATTGCAGCGGATGCTGATGCTGCCGGGCAAAGTCCATCACCTGGCTCACCTTGGTCTCCGCTACCTCGTATGTGAATATTCCGCATTCGCCGACGCCATGGTTATGGACATGCAACATGATGCGGGTGGCACTTTCCCGATCCTTTTGAAAAAAACGCTCCAGGATATGGATGACGAATTCCATTGGGGTGTAGTCGTCATTCAAAAGCAGTACGCGATAGACGTTGGGCTTCTTGGTCTTCGGCTTGGTGCGCGTGATGACCGAGGTTCGATTTCCGTTGTCCCCGTTCCTTTCGCTGTCGTTCTGCATCCGGATCGGTTTGGCGATCATTTTCATTCATTCCTCAATCAATCCGGCGAGCAGCATGGGAGGGGTGCTTTCCCGCCGAATATCTGAAACACTAAGGTAGTTCATAATAGAGCGATTTTAAGCCCCTTGTTTCCGACTGCAATCACAATTCCGCAGGACTTGACGCAAAGGCCAAAAAAGTCTGCGTAAAAACCGGAGCATGCTTCGGGAAACAAAAAAGACCGGCCGCAAATGCGGTGCCGGTCTTTGATTTTCAATAGGCGGGGCGCGATGCGCCACCANATTTATGCGGCGGCAGGGGTTACCGGAGAGGCTTTCGAGACCTTGGCGGCAGCGGCAGCCATCGGCGNCTCGTAGGGCTTNTAAGCATTTTTNGCGAGGTCGGCATACATTTCGCCGAGCCTGGTCGCCTCAGTGATGAAAGCCTCATAGGAAGACTTCGCATAACTGGTCTGCAATTCGAAGGCCGCCTCGAAGCTCTTTACGCCCGACAGCGTCTCGAAATGGGTGACGGCATCCTGAAAGGACTTCTTGGAATATTCGGCCGCCTCAGAGGCGATCGCCTGAAAACCCTTGGCGGTATCGGAATAGCTCTTGAGCACCGAGTCCACGGATTCCTTGCTCTTCCGGTTTGCATCGTCAAAATTGAACATGACCATCCTCCAATTGGCTGTTGCAGGCAGAGGGTAGCTGCAACGCACAAAGAGTCAAGTAGTCTTGTGCATTGCAAAACATCCAGTGGTTGCAGTCANTATTCACGCCANAGACCGANTTTTTGGGCACGTCCGTCTTTTATTGATTTTGCTAAAATATATCAGCCGCATGCAACCNCAGGGTTAGCAGAAATTTTGGCGAATACGCCCATTTGGCGGCGGCCNTCCAACAAAAAAGCCGCGCATCGCCCGGCGATGCGCGGCTTTTGATCAACGTGACGTTCGATCAGAGATCNACGTCGAGAATTGCCATCGAGAAATTGTAGGAACGGTCGCCGTCCTCGTCGTCGATGTAGATGACGCCCAGAAATTCTTCGCCAATATAGACTTCCGCGGAGTCGTTCTTGCGCGGGCGCGCCTTCACCACNATCTGCGGNTTCAGCGTGCGTTTGAAATAGGCGTCGAGCTTCTTGATTTCTTCTGGCTTCACTCTCTCATCTCCGTAAGCGATCTCGGTTGGCCGCTTCTTGCACAGGTAAAGCGGCGCTGTAAAGGTCGCGAGATCCTGTTAGCAATGACTGTCCCTGCCAGGATCTAGGCGCTTTTCCGCATTTTTCCAATGAAGGCTCAGATATCTGCGCCGATAACCTGATCCATGACGCGTGCCGGCTCCGAGCAGCCGGCCTCGCCGACGACCTTGGCGGGCACACCGGCCACTGTCGTCTTGGGCGGTACCGGCTTCAGCACGACCGACCCGGCGGCAACACGCGAACAGAAGCCAATCTCGATATTGCCGAGAATCTTGGCACCCGCGCCGATCATCACGCCCGTTCCGATCTTCGGGTGACGGTCGGCGCCCTCCTTGCCGGTGCCACCGAGNGTGACGCCGTGCAGAATGGAGACGTTGTCGCCGATGACAGCCGTTTCGCCGACCACGAGGCCGGTCGCATGGTCGAGGAAGATACCCTTGCCGATGCGGGCGGCCGGATTGATGTCCGTCTGGAAGACGCTGGAGGAGCGGCTCTGCAGATAAAGCGCGAAATCGCGACGGCCGCGGTTCAGCAGCCAATGCGCCAGCCGGTGCGTCTGCAGGGCGTGGAAGCCCTTGAAGTAGAGGACGGCTTCCATGAAACGCAGGCAGGCGGGGTCGCGATCATAGACTGCCTGAATATCCACGCGCAGGATCGAGCTCCATTCCGGCCAGTCGTCGAGCATTTCCTCAAAGGTCTGGCGCAGCAGGTTTGCCTGCATGTCGGGATGGTCGAGGCGCTCGCAGATGCGATGGATGACACATTCTTCAAGCGAGCGATGGTTGATGGCCGTCGAATAGAGGAAAGCCGCCAGCACCGGATCGCTTTCCGCCGCAAGGCGCGCTTCTTCTCGCAGACTGTCCCAGATAGGATCCATCACTTTCAGTGGATGGGCTGCGTCCAGCGTGCGGATATCCGTCTTAGCGACCATTTCCGGCCTCCTCATTTCCCGTTGGGATGCGATTATATAGAGGAAAACGCCGATAACATAAATGGGTGCCGGGGGCACACCGATTCAACGCTTTTTCCTGGAGATCACGTTTATGTCACCCGCCGGCGACATCAGCCGGCAGCAACCTTTGCGTAGAATTCCAGCACGGCTTTTTTGAAGACCCGGTCACCCACGGCGAGCATGTGGTCGCGACCGGGGATATCCAGCGCTTCTGCGTCAGGCATCAGCGCCGCGAGCTCCTGGGGGGAACCAGCAATATCGTCCTTGGTTCCGACCCCGATCAGCGTAGGCACGTCGATCTTGCCCATGTCAGCGCGGGCGACAAGATCGCGCGAACCCTTGATGCAGGCGGCAAGTGCCTCGCGGTCACTCTTCGTCTGGTCGGCAAAAGCGCGGAACATCTGGCCACGTGGATGGGTGACATCGGTCAGAGAAGGGGCAAGCAGTGCATCGGCGATCGGATCCCAGTCGCCCACTCCGTCCGTCATGCCGATACCGAGGCCACCAAGCACCAGCGAGCGGACGCGGTTCGGATGGGCAAGTGCGGCAAAGACGGAGATGCGGGCGCCCATGGAGTAGCCCATCAGATTGGCCTCGGGGATACCGAGATGATCAAGCAGNGCGATCGCATCGCCCGCCATGAACCACGGCCTGTAAGCTTCGGCATNGCGCGGCTTGTCGCTGGCGCCATGACCTCGGTTGTCGATGGCGATGACACGNTAGCCGGCATCACCCAGNGTCTTCAGCCAGCCCGGATGAACCCAATTGACGTTGGCTGATGAGGCGAAACCATGAATCAGNAGCACCGGCGGGCCGGAGGGATCGCCCTCATCAAAGAAAGCGAGTTTCAATCCATCATGCGTGAAGCTTGAAAATGCAGGCGTATTCAGGTTCATCGGGCCGTCCTTATTTGGCGCGACCATAGTCGAGCNCCCCCCAAGCGNGAAGCCAAAAACTCGCAGGGGAGCCATGCTTTGGCACTACACTTTTGTTTCGAAGGCCTATAAGGTCCGCGCAGAATTCAAAGCATTCGGAGACAGACATGGCCGGCCACAGCATTCCCCACTTCCAGAACGACGGCGGTCACCGCGTTATCGAAGTCGGCGTCAAGGAATTCATGTGCACCGGCGCATCCGTTCCCTTCGATCATCCGCATATCTTCATCGATATGGGCGACGACAATGAGAAGGTCTGCTCCTACTGCTCGACCCTCTATCGTTACAACGCCTCGCTGAAATCCAACCAGACCAACCCGCCGGGCTGCGTCTTTCACGTCAAGGCGGCGTAATTTCCCTCTTCTATAGATCGGATATCCCATGCCGGTCGAACATGCCGCCATCATCGGCGCCGGAATTGCGGGGCTAACAGCCGCTCTGGCGCTTGCGCGACGGGGCATCAGCTCGGATATTTTCGAACAGGCGACCCAACTTGCAGAGGTGGGTGCCGGCCTGCAAATCTCTCCCAATGCATCGCGCGTGCTTGCCGAGCTCGGTGTTCTCGACGAGCTGACCGGCGTCTGGCTCGAGCCGCAATCCATCCGGTTGATTTCGGGTAGTTCGCTGCGCGAACTCGCTGCGGTTCCTGCCGGGAGCTTCGCCAGGAATCGCTGGGGAGCACCATACGGCGTCCTGCACCGCAAGACGCTTCAGAAGGCGCTTCTGGATGCTGTTGGCATCAATCCGCTCTGTACGCTCCATTTGGGAACGCGCTTCGAGTCGGATCTGCCGCAAGGCCAGCGTCCGGCAGATGTCGTCATCGGCGCTGATGGCGTCTGGTCGCGGTTGAGGCAGGCAATACCAGGCGCCCCTGCCCCGCAATTCTCAGGAAATGTCGCCTTCCGCTTTACCATCGCAAAAGGAGAGGCACCGGGGTTTCTCGATCCTACCAGTGTCTCGGCCCTGCTCGGCTCGTCGGCGCATATGGTGTGCTATCCGCTGAAGGAAACCGGCGGCTTCAACATGGTGGCGATCACCGCCGGCAATATTTTACCGCAGGTCTGGCAAGGCGAACCGACANCGGCTCAAATGGAGCTTCTCCGGTCACGCTTCCGNCGCTGGCATCCGTCTGTCACCGGCTTGCTCGGACGGCACAGCGACATCACTTTCTGGCCACTGTNCGAAGTAACGCCGGGCAAATGGCAGGATGGGAACAAGACCGTGCTGATNGGCGATGCCGCACATGCCATGATGCCCTTTGCGGCCCAGGGCGCGGCAATGGCGATCGAGGATGCATTCGAGCTCGCAGCCTTCCTCGCCACCCGCCCGGCTTCCGAAGCCATCCCGCTCTTCGAACGGCACCGCGCGCCCCGCATCGCCAAGCTGCGTCAGCGCGGCGCCTTCAACCGTTTTGCCTATCATGCAAGCGGACCGATCCGGCTCGGCCGGGATATTGTCCTGTCGCTGAAACCGCCGCAAAGCCTCGCGGCGGATCTCGACTGGATTTACGGCTACCGCCCTGTCGGCTGATCCGACAGCGGTTGATCAGACGGCGTTTGCNGCCGCAAAACCGCGCTCGATGTCNGCCTTGAGATCNACGATATCCTCNAGACCGATCTGCAGGCGAATGACGGGGCCTTCGACCGGTGCCTTGGCGATCTTGCGGTCGGAGAGNTTGACCAGCACGGCGAGACTTTCATAGCCGCCCCAGGAATAGCCGAGGCCAAAATAGGAGAGTGCATCGAGGAAGGCATGCGCCTTCGGCTTTGCCTTCTGCGGATCGTTTACATCAAGCACGAAGGAGAAGATGCCACTGGCACCCTTGAAGTCACGTTTCCAGATATGGTGCGACGGGAAGCTCGGCAGAGCCGGGTGCAGGACGCGGGCAACNTCCTCGCGGTTTTCGAGCCANGTGGCGATCGAAAGCGCGCTTTCGTAGTGGCGCTCCAGCCGGATGCCCATCGTGCGCAGGCCGCGCAGGATCTGATAGGAATCNTCGGGCGCNCCGCAAAGGCCGAGCGTGCCATGCGTCTCGATCAGCCTCGGCCAGTGCTCGGCATTGGCTGAAATCGTTCCCATNAGGATGTCGGAATGGCCCGACGGATATTTGGTAGAGGCATGGATGGACACATCGACGCCGAAGTCCAGCGGCCGGAAATAGAGAGGCGTGGCCCAGGTGTTATCCATCAGGACCACGGCGCTGTGCTTGTGCGCCACAGCGGCAATGGCCGGGATATCCTGCATCTCGAAGGTGTTGGAGCCAGGGGCTTCGGTCAACACGACCGTGGTGTTCGGCTTGAAGAGCGCTTCGATGCCCGCCTCGATCGCCGGGTCGAAGTAGTCGACTTCGACACCCATCCGCTTCAGGACAGTATCGCAGAAATGGCGAGTGGGACCGTAGACGGAGTCGACAATAAGGACGTGATCGCCTGCCGCTACATAGGCAAGGATCGCGACTGTGACGGCGGCGAGGCCGGATGGCACAAGCACAGTCCCGGCCGAGCCTTCGAGCGCATTGATTGCCTCGGCAAGGGCGTCGGTCGTCGGCGTGCCGCGGGTGCCGTAAGTGTATTTCTTGTTGCGCGTCTCCATGGACTTGGCATCGGGAAAGAGCACGGTGGATGCACGCACCACAGGCGGGTTGACGAAGCCGTGATAGTCGCTGGGATCATAGCCGATATGGGAAAGACGGGTATTGATGCCGGCGCCCGGCAGGAGACTGTCTAGATCTTTCATTTGGGAAATGGCCTTCTGGCGAGGGTATGCGAAGCCCGAACTTTTGAACCCCGTCGCCATCAGGGTCAACCCCTACAACTTGACGTGATCGTCTCGCCTTGCGAAGCCGCCGACGTTTGACCTCGCGATTTTAGCGCCATTTTTCCTCACCTTGGCGCCCAATTTCTAGCCAAATGCCCATGCGTACAGCGTAATCTGTCAAAATGCTGAAATTTGCCGCAATTATTGGCCGCGACACTTGACCATAGTGACATTTGCGACTGTGATAGACCCACTCGCGCCGGGAGGGTTGCGGGAAACGGGGAGGCACACGGGCAATTTCAATTCGGCCGCTCCCCAATATGATAAAATATAAGACAACGGAAAAAAGGTTGGGAAAAATGAAGTACAAGCTCCTGTCCGCAGCTGTCGGCGCAGCAGTTTTCGCTCTTGGCGCTTCGGCCGCTTCGGCCACAACTCTCGGAGACGTAAAGGCAAAAGGCTTTGTTCAGTGCGGCGTCAACACCGGTCTTGCCGGCTTTGCTGCTCCTGACGCGTCCGGCAACTGGTCGGGCTTCGACGTCGANTTCTGCCGCGCGGTTTCCGCTGCGGTCTTCGGCGATCCCAACAAGGTGAAGTTCACCCCCCTCAGCGCCGCCAACCGCTTCCCTGCCCTGCAGTCCGGCGAAGTCGACGTGCTCGCCCGCAACACGACCTGGACCATCAACCGCGATACCGCGCTCGGCCTGAACTTCCGCTTCGTCAACTATTATGACGGCCAGGGCTTCATGGTTCGCAAGAGCCTGAACGTGAAGTCGGCGCTCGAACTTTCCGGNGCATCGGTTTGCGTTCAGTCGGGCACCACGACCGAGCTCAACCTCGCCGACTATTTCAAGGCCAACAACCTGCAGTACAATCCGGTGGTCTTCGAGAAGCTTGACGAAGTCAACGCNGCCTATGACTCCGGCCGTTGCGACGTCTACACGACTGACCAGTCGGGTCTCTANTCACTGCGTCTGACGCTGAAGAACCCCGACGAGCACATGATCCTGCCGGAAATCATCTCCAAGGAGCCGCTTGCTCCGGCCGTTCGCCAGGGTGACGACCAGTGGTTCGATNTNGTCAGCTGGGTCGGCTANGCGATGGTCAATGCCGAAGAATTCGGCATCACGCAGGCCAATGTCGACGAGATGAAGAACTCGCCGAACCCGGATATCAAGCGCTTCCTCGGCGTGGAAGCCGATACGAAGATCGGTACCGACCTCGGCCTGACCAATGACTGGGCCTACAACGTCGTCAAGAATGTCGGCAACTATGGCGAAGTCTTCGAAAAGAACATCGGCCAGGGCAGCCCGCTGAAGATCGCACGCGGCCTTAACGCTCTCTGGAACAAGGGCGGCATTCAGTACGCTCCGCCGGTTCGCTAATCGGCNTCAGGCATGAAAAGCCGGAAAGGCGGGAAACCGCCTTTCCTCATCCTCCTATAAAAAAGCTCCGAAAAGGGGCGCATAACGTGGGGAATTGGCCAGGCATGACGCATCAGGTTGCGGATTCATCGTCTTTGACTNGGAGCGGCTGGAGCTTCCAGTCTGCCCTCTATGACCCGACAATTCGGGGCATCTTCTTCCAAGCTCTTACCATTATCNTGCTGGTCGCACTGATCTGGTCGATTGCTCACAATACGGCAGTCAATCTGGCGCGCGCCAATATCGCATCGGGTTTCGGATTTCTAAACGGTCGCGCCGGCTTCGAAGTCGGCCAGTCGCTGATCCCTTATTCCAGTGATTCGACCTATGGCCGTGCGCTGCTCGTCGGCCTTCTGAATACTATCCTGATCGCCGTTACCGGCATCATCACCGCGACCATCATCGGTTTCATCATCGGTATCGGCCGCTTGTCGCGGAACTGGCTGATTGCAAAGCTCTGCACNGTCTATGTGGAAGTCTTCCGCAACATNCCGCCGCTGCTGGTAATCTTCTTCTGGTATTCGGGCGTTCTGGCGATCCTGCCCAACGCCCGTGACTCGCTGCATCTGCCGCTCGGATCATATCTGAACAATCGCGGCCTCGCCTTCCCCAAGCCGATCTTCGGAGACGGTTTCTGGCTGGTCGGCATTGCTTTCCTGGTCGCGATCATCGCCGCTATCGTCACCGCCCGGTGGGCGCATCGCCGGCAAGCGGCAACGGGCCAGCCCTTCCACACGATCTGGGTCTCGGTCGGCCTCATCGTCGGCCTGCCGCTCCTTGCCTTCCTCATCGCAGGTGCGCCGCTTTCCTTCGATTTCCCGGTCGCCGGCAAATTCAATTTGACCGGCGGTTCGGTGGTCGGCCCGGAATTCATGTCGCTATTCCTGGCGCTTTCCTTCTACACGGCTGCCTTCATCGCCGAGATCGTGCGCTCGGGCATTCGTGGCGTGCCGAAAGGGCAGACGGAGGCGGCGGCGGCACTCGGCCTGCATCCCTCAGCAATCACCCGCCTGGTGGTCATTCCGCAGGCTTTCCGCATCATCATTCCGCCGCTGAGCAGCCAGTATCTGAACCTCACCAAGAACTCGTCGCTGGCGATTGCCATCGGTTTTGCCGATCTCGTCGCCGTCGGTAGCACGACCCTCAACCAGACCGGTCAGTCGGTCGAAGTGATCCTGATCTGGGCAGTGATCTACCTCAGCCTCAGCATCCTCACCTCGCTGCTGATGAACTGGTTCAATGCCAAGATGGCCCTGGTGGAGAGGTAAGATGAGCAATAGTTTTGTCAGAACCACCATGCTGGCGCAGGAGCCGCCGCCATCCGGAGAAAAGGGCGCCGGAGCCTGGATACGCCGCAACCTGCTTGCGACACCCAAGGATATCGTCCTCACCCTTCTGGCAGTGACCTTCCTCGCCTGGGCGTTGCCGCATGCCATCGACTGGCTGTTCGTACAGGCGGTCTGGACAGGCCCGGACCGCACCTTCTGTGCCACGACAGTTCAGGGCGGCATTCAGCCGGACGGGTGGAGCGGTGCCTGCTGGGCCTTTGTCAATGCCAAGTTCGACCAGTTCATCTACGGGCGCTACCCGCTCGACGAGCGCTGGCGCCCGACGCTGGTCGGCATTCTCTTCGTGCTCTTGCTCGTGCCGATGCTTATTCCATCAGTGCCGCGCAAAGGCCTGAATGCGATCCTGCTCTTCATCGTGCTGCCGGTCATCTCCTTCGTCCTGCTCTACGGCGGATTCGGCCTCGAGGTCGTCGACACGCCCCTCTGGGGCGGACTGATGGTGACGCTGGTGCTCTCGTTTGTCGGCATCGTCGTCTCCTTCCCGGTCGGCATTCTCCTGGCTCTCGGCAGGCGCTCGCATATGCCTGTCATCCGCATGGTGAGCATCATCTTCATCGAGGTCGTGCGTGGAGTGCCGCTGATCACGGTGCTCTTCATGGCAAGCGTCGTGCTGCCGCTCTTCCTGCCGGCGGGCTGGACGGTGGACAAACTGCTGCGCGCGATCGTGGGTGTATCGATCTTTGCCTCCGCCTATATGGCCGAGGTCATTCGCGGCGGCCTGCAGGCAATCCCGAAGGGCCAGTTCGAGGGCGCCGATTCACTCGGCCTTGGCTACTGGCAGAAGATGCGGCTGATCATCATGCCGCAGGCGATCAAGCTGGTGATCCCCGGCATCGTCAACACCTTCATCGGCATGTTCAAGGATACGTCGCTGGTATCGATCATCAGCATGTTCGATCTGCTTGGCATCGTTCGCCTCAACTTCACCGACGCCAATTGGGCAACCGCCGTAACGCCGCTGTCCGGGCTGATTTTCGCCGGCTTCACCTTCTGGCTTTTCTGCTTCGGCATGTCACGCTATTCAGCATTCATGGAACGTCATCTCGACACCGGCCACAAACGATAAAAAGAGGAACAAGCAATGGCAGAAGCCCAATCAAAAAAGATGACCGTGTCGGCGACCGATGTTGCCGTCGAGATCATCAATATGAACAAGTGGTACGGTGACTTCCACGTTCTTCGCGATATCAACCTCAAGGTCATGCGCGGCGAGCGCATCGTCATCGCCGGCCCGTCCGGTTCCGGCAAGTCGACGATGATCCGCTGTATCAACCGTCTGGAAGAACACCAGAAGGGTCAGATCATCGTCGATGGGACCGAGCTGACCAACGACCTCAAGAAGATCGACGAAGTGCGCCGCGAAGTCGGCATGGTATTCCAGCACTTCAACCTCTTTCCGCATCTGACGATCCTGGAAAATTGCACCCTGGCGCCGATCTGGGTGCGCAAGATGCCGAAGAAGCAGGCGGAAGAAATCGCCATGCACTTCCTGAGACGCGTCAAGATCCCGGAGCAGGCCAACAAATATCCGGGTCAGCTTTCGGGCGGCCAGCAGCAGCGCGTGGCGATTGCCCGCTCGCTCTGCATGAACCCGAAGATCATGCTGTTCGACGAGCCGACCTCGGCCCTCGATCCNGAAATGATCAAGGAAGTGCTGGATACGATGGTGGGCCTTGCCGAAGAAGGCATGACCATGCTCTGCGTCACCCACGAAATGGGTTTTGCGCGTCAGGTTGC
>JGI25159J45721_1000971_pt1 | contig 12421 bp, 9 predicted proteins | sample AraplaMF_Cvi_mLB_FD_45721 | JGI IMG/M metagenome (IMG submission 45721)
GAGGTCACATTCTGGCGCAGGCGCGCAGCGTCGTCGGGGGACTGGTGCAGCAGCTCACCAGCCCCCGCCACAGTTTCCCGCGCAAGACGCATGGCAAGGTCCGCCTGCAGGCCAAGTTTGCGGCCTGCTTCTGCCATGCACTCGACGAGATAGAATACATAAGCAGGCCCGCTGCCGGAGACCGCCGTCACGGAATCGATATCGGATTCGGAAGGCACCCATTCGACAGGACCGGAGACACGAAGAAGCGNATTGACGCCATCGCGCTGTTCGGCGCTGACACGCGCNTTGGCAAAGGCGCCCGTCACGCCGCGCCCGATCATGGCAGGCGTGTTCGGCATGGCGCGCACCATCGCCGCCTCGCCGAGATGCTTTTCAAGAAAGGCCAGTGTCTTGCCNGCCGCGACCGAAACCACCACTGTCTGAGGCCCGACGACACTTTTGACNGTGGGAAGCACGGCTTCCATCACCTGCGGCTTCACCGCAAGAAATAAGACGCCGGCTTNAAGATCGGCNGGAGCGGCAGTGACATGCGCGGCGCCGGCATCGGCAATCGTCGACATCATCGNCGGCGACGGGCCAGGATCGACAACGACGACAGCAGAGCCCGGAACTCCGCTCTTCAGCCAGCCCGAAAGCATCGCTCCGCCCATATTGCCGGCCCCGATGAGGACGACCGGATTGGTGGCGGAAAAGGTAATCGCAGGCATGTTACGCCTCGCCGACAGTTTCGAAGAGTACGGCCTCCATCGCCTTGTTGGCTTCCATGCCGGACCAGACGACGAACTGGAAAGCCTGATAATAGGCCTCGCAGGTGTCGAGTGCACTCGAAAGCAGCACCTCGACCTGACGATTGGTGGGCTCGGCACCGCCGGCAAGCAGCAGCGACTGGCGGAAGATGACGACATCTTCCTGGCGCCACAGGTCGAAATGACCCATCAGCACCTGGCCGTTGATCGCCGAGAGCAGCTTCACCACCTCGTTGACCCTGATTTCGGGAACCCTGATGTCGAAGGCGCAGCCGAGATGCAGCGCTTCGAATTCCTCCATCCAAGAGAAGGAGACGTGATAGTCGGCCCAGCGGCCCTCGACCGTCATCGCGATCTCGTCTTCGCCGGAGCGCTCGAAGGCCCAGTCATTGTTTGAAGCCACGTACTCGATCATGTCGACCGGGTTCGACTGGCGTTCGACTTCCAATTCCATAAGGCTCATGCAGCACCTTCTTGACCGGAATGAATGCGGCCTAACTTCGTGAAAAACACAAAACGAGACACACGCAATACCGGAAACAACCACTGGGGATGATCGTTGAACCGCTGCCAGACTAACGCAGTGAACCTGCCCGGAGCTTACCATTCGCTTCGAATCATCATTTAAAATCAGTCTATAATGGCCCTCGCGGCCTGCCAGCCCCCTTCACGGAAATTTGGCCGGACCTGCTGTGGAAAGCACTTATGGAATCAGATTCAGCGGGGGAGGTAAAAGACTCTGCCCATTGGCTTTTTTGGCAGTGTCCACAGGTGAAAAATCACACCCGATTTTTTTATCGAGGATGCGGCATGTTACATATGGGCCACGCCGCACCTTATACAGCATCTTCTTTAAGCTGAGATCACTTGCCCTTTGCGGCGAGCTTGGCTTCGAGCACAGCTATGCGGGCGGCGAGCGCCTCGTTCTCGTCCCGGGCCTTGATAGCCATTTCGCGCACGGCTTCGAATTCCTCGCGCTTGACCACATCCATGCTGTTCAGCCAGCGCTCGGCATGGGCGTTGAAGGCGGTTTCGACTTCCTTGCGCACGCCCTGCGCGGCCCCCGCGGCATCGGTCATCAGCTTGGCGAATTCATCCATGATGCGGTTCGTTCCGGTCGTCATGGCGTATTTCTCCCTTCGCACGACGTGAATGTCTGGCCCTGCGGCCTCTGAAATGGAGGTAGGGCTTCGCCGTTAAGGATGCAAGCGCTTTACACGGGATAAGCCCTTGCGCGCAGGGCCGTGACGAACAATGCACTTGACCCCCAGAGATCGCAGGGTCATGTTCCGCGCATCTCAACGGGTGGGAAAACCTTGCCGATAGCCGCTGATCTTCTTGCTATAATGCCTTTCCCTGATATCGATCCGATCGCTTTTTCGATCGGCCCACTGGCGATTCATTGGTACGGCCTGGCCTATGTCGCCGGCATCCTGCTTGGCTGGGCCTATGCCCGGCGTATCGCGGCAAACGATGCGCTCTGGCCGGACAATAAATCGCCAATAACAAGGGCCCAGCTCGACGACTTCATCGTCTGGGCCGCACTCGGCATCGTTCTCGGCGGCCGCATCGGCTACATCCTTTTCTACGACCTCGGCGCCATTATTGAAAATCCGATCCGCGCCGTACAGATCTGGAACGGCGGCATGTCCTTCCATGGCGGCCTGGCCGGCACGACGATCGCCATGATCCTCTTTGCTCGCCGCAACCACATTCCGATCTGGAACCTTTTCGATATCGTCGCGACTGTCGTGCCCTGCGGCCTGTTTTTCGGCCGTATCGCCAATTTCATCAATGGTGAGCTCTGGGGCCGGCTGACGGATGTGCCGTGGGCAGTGGTCTTTCCGACGGGAGGCCCTTTTGCCCGCCATCCGAGCCAGCTCTACGAAGCCGGCCTTGAAGGTATCGTGCTGCTCCTCGTCCTTGCCGCCCTCGTCTATGGCACCAAGGCGCTGAAAAGCCCCGGCTTGATCACCGGCGTCTTCGTCTGCGGCTACGCGCTCTCGCGTATCTTCGTGGAATTCTTTCGCGAGCCGGATGCGCAGCTCGGCTACCTGCTGGGAACGAACTGGCTGACGATGGGAATGGTCCTGTCGTCCCCGATGATCCTGCTCGGCCTTTGGGCGATCTTCCGCGCCCGCCGACAGGCCGCTGCCTTGCAGCACTGAAGCTACCGGAATTGTTGCCATGACCACCGCTTTGGGCGAAAAGATCAAGACGATCATCCAGGCAAACGGGCCGATCAGCGTCACCGACTACTTTTCGCTTTGCCTGGCCGATCCCGAACACGGCTATTATCGCACCCGCGAACCCTTCGGCCGCTCCGGCGATTTCGTCACCGCGCCTGAAGTCAGCCAGCTCTTCGGTGAAATGATCGGCGTTTTCGTCGTTCATGCCTGGCAGCGCCATTCAACGCCGGCGGGCGTTCGCCTGGTCGAGATCGGCCCGGGCCGCGGTACGATGATGGCGGACATGCTGCGTGTGATTTCACGCATCGCTCCGCCGCTCTTCGACAACATGACGATCCATCTCGTCGAAACCAGCGAACGCCTGCGCGATGTCCAGAGCCAGGCGCTGGAAGCCTATGACGGCAAGATCAGCTGGCATGCCGGCTTCGACGAAGTACCGCCGGGCTTTACCCTGATGGTCGCCAATGAACTCTTCGACGCGATCCCGATCCGCCAGTTCATCCGTACGTCGACCGGCTTCCGTGAACGCATGGTCGGTCTCGATGCCGATGGCGAGCTGATGTTTGCCGCCGGCGTCGCCGGCATCGATCCGGCGCTGCTGCCGGAGCCCGCGCAGAATGTCCCCGTCGGCACGCTCTTTGAGATTTCGCCTGCCCGTCAGGCGGTCATGAGTGCCGTCTGCGAAAGGCTGCGGGCCTTCAGCGGCACGGCGCTCGCAATCGACTACGGACACCTTGTCACCGGCTTCGGCGATACGCTGCAGGCCGTGCGCATGCATGAGTTTGATCCGCCGCTTGCCCATCCTGGCGAAGCGGACCTCACAAGCCACGTCGATTTCCAGCAGCTCGCCGAAACGGCGGCGTCCGCCGGTCTCCACATCAACGGCGCGCTGCATCAGGGCGATTTCCTGACCGGCCTTGGCATCCTTGAGCGCGCCGCCGCACTCGGCCGCGACCGCGAGCCGCATACTCAGCAGATCATCCAGAGCGCCGTCGACCGTTTGGCAGGAGCTGGGGAAGGCCGCATGGGCGAACTTTTCAAGGTGCTGGCCGTCTCGCATCCGGCAATCGACCTGATGCCGTTCCGCCCGGTGGATTGACAGACAACGTCGCGCTCGCCAACATCCAGGCAACTGACAGTGCTTCGCCGGACAAGAGCCGGCGGAGACGACGTCGATACCTCTCCAAAAAACCGGAATATCACATGACAGATGCGGACTCTCCGGCACCGATCGAAAGCGCGCTGCTGAACGAAGCGGCCGGCAGCACGATCCGCCACGGCTATTTCACCCGCGTGGGTGGCGTTTCCCCGGGAATCTATCGCGGCCTCAATGTCGGCCTTGGCTCGCATGACGAACGCGAAAATGTGCAGGAGAACCGCAGACGGGTCGCCGCCTGGTTCGGCCTGCCGGTCGAGCGGCTGGCGACGGTCCATCAGGTCCATTCCCCCGATGTCGTCACAATCGGACCGGACTATGATGGCGACCGGCCGCAGGCAGATGCCATGGTCACGGCAACACCGGGCATCGCGCTCGGCGTGCTTGCGGCCGATTGCGGCCCGATCCTGTTTGCCGATCCGGAAACTCGGGTGATCGGCGCGGCCCATGCCGGATGGAAAGGCGCGCTGACCGGCGTGCTTGAAAACACCATCGATGCCATGGAGGCCCTTGGCGCGACCAGGGACAACATCGTCGCCTGCCTCGGCCCTTCGATCAGCCAGGCAAGTTACGAGGTCGGCCCGGAATTCGTCGAGCGCTTCCTTGCCTATGATCCGACCTACGAACGCTACTTCNTCCCCTCCCNGTCAGCGGGCCANGCAATGTTCGATCTGCCGGCACTGACCGTCGAACGGCTGAAAAACGCCGGCGTGCGCGCCGAAAGCNTGGGGGTCTGCACTTATCCCGACAGCGAGCGCTTTTTTTCCTATCGCCGGACCACACATAAAAAGGAGCCGGANTACGGCCGCCAGATTTCGGCGATAAGCATCAGGGAGATGTAAGCAGCATGGCACTTCATTTCGAACCGGCTGAATTCGCCAGCCGCCTCGCCCGCCTGACGGACAAGATGAAGGAAGAAAAGCTCGATGCGCTGCTGCTTTTTGCACAGGAGAGCATGTACTGGCTGACCGGCTACGACACCTTCGGCTACTGCTTCTTCCAGACGCTGGTCGTCAAGGCTGACGGCACCATGGCGCTCCTTACCCGCTCGGCCGACCTGCGCCAGGCCCGGCACACCTCCGTTATCGAGGACATCCATGTCTGGGTCGATCGCGTCAACGCCGACCCGACGATGGATCTCAAGAATCTGCTGGTCGAAATGGACCTGCTCGGCGCCCGTATCGGCGTCGAATATGACACGCATGGCATGACCGGCCGCGTCGCCCGGCTGGTCGACGCGCAGTTGACGACCTTCGGCCAGATCAGTGACGCCTCCTACCTCGTCAGCCGCCTGCGCCTCATCAAGAGCCCGACNGAAATCGCCTATGTCGAGCACGCNGCCGTGCTGGCCGACGACGCGCTGGATGCTGCGATCCGCCTGGCCAAGCCTGGCGCCGANGAAGCCGATATTCTTGCGGCCATGCANGGCGCGGTCTTCACCGGTGGTGGCGACTATCCGGCCAACGAATTCATCATCGGTTCAGGCGCCGACGCCCTGCTCTGCCGCTACAAATCTGGCCGTCGCAAGCTCGATGCCAATGACCAGCTGACACTCGAATGGGCCGGCGCCTACGCGCATTATCATGCCGCCATGATGCGCACGATCGTCATCGGCGAGCCGACACACCGCCACCGCGAGCTCTACAATGCCTGCCTCGAGACGATCCAGGCGATCGAGACCGTGTTGAAGCCCGACCACACCTTCGGCGATGTCTTCGACATGCATGCAAGGATCATGGACGAGCGCGGCCTCGCCCGCCATCGCCTCAATGCCTGCGGCTATTCGTTGGGAGCCCGTTTCTCGCCCTCCTGGATGGAGCACCAGATGTTTCATGCAGGCAATCCGCAGCCGATCGAGCCCAACATGTCGCTCTTCGTGCACATGATCATCGCCGATTCCGATACAGGTACGGCCATGACGCTCGGACAGACCTATCTGACGACAGATGAAGGCCCGCGTGCGCTTTCNCGCCATCCGCTGGATTTCATCGGCGCCTAAGTTCTGCAATNACCGGCAAGAATCCGGAATTGACAGACAGGTCCCCCCNCCCCCATAAATTCGCACGGGGCTGATGCTGACGTGGGAAGGGACGAACCGAGGGATGACGCGAGTTGCGACTGCGCCCACGCTCCTGATCTGTCTTGCCTTGCTTTCTGCTTGCAACACGACCGATGCATTGACGCTCACGCCGCCGATGGAAATCGGCGACTCCTCGACGGACCAGCGCTCATCCACACCGGTGACGCAGGGCGAAGTCGAACGCATGGCCGGAGCGCCGCAGCAGACATTTCCAGCCGCACCCCGTCGGAACGGTTATACGCCAGCCTATAGCCAGCAGACATATCCGACCCAGCCGGATTATCAGGCGCAGACCTACCGGCCCGGCACCGGCGCTCCGCCGACGACCATGCAGGCCCAAGCCGATGCGCTGTCCCGCAACGGCTCTTCGCCCGCTGCGTCCGGACCGATCGAAAGCGGGTCGCTTGCGCCACCGACCGTCGCTGCCGAACAGCCGCCGTCGCGTCAGCCGACACAGACGGCAGCGCTTGATCCGTCCGTTTCTTCATCGACGTCGGCGCGCGGCAATACCGTGCGCTTCCTGCCCATCATCGGTGCGCCGGTGCAGGCCGTGACCCCGCTGTCCCGCCAGCTCGGGACGGAAGCCCGCGCGCATGGCCTTGCCATCAAGAGTTCCAACGACACCAGCAGCGACTATATTCTGAAGGGTTACCTCTCCGCCTTCAGCGACGAAGGCAAGGTCACNGTGGTCTATGTCTGGGATGTGCTGGACAATGCCGGCGGCCGGCTGCACCGCATTCAGGGACAGGAAAGCGTGCCGACGGCGGCNACCGATCCCTGGGCCGGCGTGCCCGCNTCCGTGATGCAGCAGATCGCCTCCAAAACGATTTCGGAATTTACATCCTGGCGGCAAAGCCAGGGCGGTTAGTCACAAGCTTTTTATAAATATAAAAGTATGTGATGCCTTAGCCCTTGCATTCACCGGGAAGCTGGCTAAAAAGCGCGGCTATCAGCGCATAACAGGCGGACCAAGATGAAGGTTTTCGCAGGCAATTCGAACCGGCAACTCGCCGAAGCGATCTGCAACTATCTCAATGTTCCCTTAGGGAAAGCCAGTGTCCGAAGGTTTGCCGACCAGGAAATCTTCGTGGAAATCCAGGAAAATGTCCGCGGCGAGGACGTCTTCCTCGTGCAGCCGACCGCCTTTCCTGCCAATGACCACCTGATGGAGCTGCTGATCATGATCGACGCCATGCGTCGTTCGTCAGCCCGCCGCATCACCGCCGTGCTGCCGTATTTCGGCTACGCCCGCCAGGATCGTCGCGCCTCCGGCCGCACCCCGATCTCCGCCAAGCTGGTCGCAAACCTGATTACCGAAGCCGGCGCCGACCGCGTCATGACGCTCGACCTCCATGCCGGTCAGATCCAGGGCTTCTTCGATATACCGACAGACAACCTCTTCGCCCTGCCCGTTCTGACGCGCGACATCAAGAGCCATTATGACCTCAGCAACGTCATGGTCGTCTCGCCTGACGTCGGCGGCGTGGTGCGCGCCCGCGCGCTCGCCAAACGGCTGGACTGTCTTCTGGCCATCGTCGACAAGCGTCGCGATCGGCCCGGTGAATCCGAAGTCATGAACATCATCGGTGACATCACCGGCAAGGACTGCCTGCTGATCGACGATATCGTCGATTCCGGCGGCACGCTCTGCAACGCCGCCGACGCCATGCTCGCCAAGGGCGCTTCCAGCGTCACCGCCTACATCACCCATGGCGTGCTCTCCGGCGGCGCGGTCACCCGCGTTACCTCGTCGAAGCTGCGCGAACTCGTCATCACGGATTCCATCCAGCCGACGACGGCCGTCCTCTCGGCCCACAACATCCGCGTCGTCACGACAGCACCGCTGATCGGCGAAGCCATCAGCCGCACGGCACAGGAAGAGTCCGTCTCGAGCCTCTTCGACTAAAAAGAGCCGGTATTCGACCGGCTCTTTTGTTTCGGCTTGCATGCTTGTTACTGTCCGGTTTCACTCAGCCCTATCAAGGGCTGATTATTCACCGTCACAGAACCATCCGGATGTCGAACAACGACCCACAATGAACGGCCGTCTCCCTCTTGAGTAAAGCCCTTCGCCACCGTCATCCAGAGGCTGACTTGATTTCGACCTTCGGTGCCGGATCAAAAAAGCCGGCACGGAGCCGGCTTTTCATTTTCAGATTGAAAGCCGAATGCCTTATTGCGGCTGTACCGGCTCCTGACCTTGTTCCTGTTCCTGATCGGGTTCCTGCCCTTGATCCTGATCCTCGCTCTGATCCGGCTCCTCGGCATCCGGTCCCTTGATCTGCTGACCGTTGACCGCCACCGAACCGTCGCCGGCAACGCTGATATCCCAGCGCGAGCGGCCATCCGGATCGGTCTTGGCAAAGCCCTTGGCCATCATCATGCCGAAGGAGACCTGCTGGAGGTTCGGATCGCTCTTGGCAAGCTCCTGAATGGCGGCGATCGACTTGTCGAGATCGCGCGCAAGGACCGAAGCCTGAACCGAATAGTCCTTCTGCGTATCGATGCGGCCCAGCAGTTTGCCGGTGACGTCGATATCGTAGACGTCGGAGACCGCGGTAAACTTCGGCAAGTCGACGACGAGCATACCATCATGGAAAAGCTTTTCGGCCGCCTGCTTGCCGCTTTCCTCCGAATTGCTGCCGGCCGAGAAATCGATCTTCATGAACTCGTCGCCGAAAGCGGCAAAATCCATGTCGGGGACGGCGATCTGCATATCGATGCTCTTCGGCAGGAAGGCGTGGTAGCTCGCCGGCACGACAGGGCTATCGAGCGTCACATCTGCAGCGTTCATACCGAAGGCAAACCGGACGGCGTCGCTCGGCCCGGCGATCGAGAAATTATAGCCGAACGCCTTGGCGCCACCGTTACCTGCGGCAGTACCGACCGTCAGGTTGTTCGCCGTGATCGATTCATTGAGCGAGGAAAATAGCGGGAACGATGCCTTGAGCACCGATTTCAGCTTTTCGCCATCCTCCTTGCTCAGTTCCTTCTCGTCCATATGCTCCAGGATGAAGAAGACGATATCGCGGATTTCCTTCGCCGGCAGGCTGGCGACATCGGCGTTGAAGTCTATCGAATCCGCCTTGATGTTGACCGGTGGCATCTGCGGGCTCGTGACGGTCTCCGACAGCGCGGAAAGCGAACCGTTGGCCTTGAAATCGAGACGACCATTACCGCTGGCGCTGTCGGTCGAATCGAGCCGGTAGTCCATGCCCGCAAATGTCGCGTCGACCTGGTCCATATCGGACTTTGACGTGACGCGGATGTCAGTGGCCTTGAAATTGCCGGAGCGCAGATAGGCGATCGCAGGATCGAAAACGCCGTCATAGACCATCGATGCTATCGAGTAGGTAAAATCCGTGGCCTTGTCATCCGGCCCCTTGAAGTTGCCGGAGATATTGAAGCTGTTATTGCCTTCAAGGTTCCACAGACCGCTGTCGAGCGGCGTGGCAAAAACCGACCATGGTGTCAGGCCATTCACCACGACCTTGGTCGTGTCGACCTTGCTGAGCAGCTTGGCGAAATCATAAATGATCTCGTAGCGGCTACCCGCCGGGTTGACGGTTAGAAAACCGCTCTTTGCAAAATCGTCAGGCAACACTTTCGTCAGGCTGTCGCGAAGCTTGTTGGCTCCATCCTGATTGATCTCAGCCGCATTCGCTGCCCCGAACAGCGATAGGGCAATAATGCTCGTCGTGGTGACAAGTTTGAGACGCATCCGTACTCTCCTCAGCCGCTTTGAATGCGGCATAGGAAGATCGGATATCTTCCGGTGTCAAGCCGCAGTGTTGAGTGCAGCGGCTTGTTTTTCCATTCGTGCCGGGCGGCCAAAGTAGTAGCCCTGAGCCTCATCGCATCCTTCCGACGTCAGCAGCTCGAGCTGGCTCAGCGTTTCCACGCCTTCCGCCAGNACCGGNATCGACAGCCCGCGTCCGAGGGCCAGGATGGACCGAATGACCGCNTTCGCCTCCTGNCTNGTCTCGACTTCGTTCATGAAGCTGCGATCGAGCTTGATCTTGTCGAAGGGGAATGAGCGAAGGGTCTCGAGTGACGAATAGCCTGTTCCAAAATCGTCGATGGCGATAGCGACGCCCTGCTGCTTGAGCGCGCGCATTGCAACCAGCGCCTTGCTCTTGTCGACGATGATCGACGACTCCGTTATTTCAAGTTCGAGCCGCGATGCCGGCAGGCCGGTTTCCTGGAGCACGGCGCGAACGAGCTCGGCTATGTTTGCATGGGCGATCTGGATGGGCGAAATATTGACGGCGATCTTGATGTCGTCCTTCCAGCTGACCGCTTCCCTGCATGCCTCGCGAAGGACCCATTCGCCGATGGGCACGATCGCGCCGCATTCTTCGGCAATCGGAATGAAATCGACGGGCGAGATGTTTCCGCGCTCAGGATGGTTCCATCTGAGCAGCACCTCGTAGCCGGTCGTCTTGCCGGTCGCGACCGATTTCTGCACCTGATAGTGAAGGTACATCTGGTCACGCTCGATCGCGGTCCAGAGGTCACGCGCCAGCCTTCGTCTGTCACGAGACGCTTCATCCATGGATTCTTCATAGAAGCAGACATTGCGCCCGACCTCATGCTTTGCACGATACATGGCCAAATCTGCGTTTGCGAGAAGCGTTTCGGCATTTTCGCCGGCCTCGGGGTAAAGTGCGACGCCAACGCTGGCGCCGGGGATGATATGGTGTCCCTCGAAATCCATCTTCTCCATGAGCGTAGCTTCCAGCCGCGCAACGAAGTCGTCAAGCTCTGCCCTGTCGTTGAAGCGCTTCACGGCTGCGAACTCATCGCCGCCAAGTCGGGCGACGAGCTCCTCGTCCCGCAGGATTCCGTTCAAGCGGGCGGCCAATGTGCTCAACACGAAATCACCTGCGACATGACCCATCTGGTCATTGATTTCTTTGAACTTGTCCAGGTCGATGCCAATCACCGCAACCTTGCTCGACAGCCTTTTGGCGATTGTCAGCTGATGTGAGAGATAGTCGTTGAACGTGGGACGGTTAGGAAGGCCAGTCAACGCATCGTGCTTGGCCATGAACGCGATTTTCTCTTCGCGTGCCAGTCGTTCGGTAATGTCTTCGAATGTCGTAACCCAGCCGCCATCCGCCAGAACGTTGAATGTCGCAAGAATTGAGCGACCGCTCGTCGTCTGATGCACCAGGGTTTTCTGGCCGGAGCGCATGGTCGCCATATGCCGGCGATAATGATCGGTCGCCCTTGTATCTGCGGCGTCGCCATCGCCAAAGACGATCTGATAGCCGCTGCGAACGATCTCGGAATAGGCAAGGCCCGGGCGAATGAAATTCTCGGGAAACCCGAAGAGCTGGCTATATCTGGCGTTTGCGAGAATCAGCCGCTCATTGCGGTCGAACATCGAGATGCCCTGGCTCATGTTCTCGAGTGCCAGATCGAGGTTCCTCGATACTTCCCTGATCCGATCCCCGTCGATCTTTGCCTGCGTGATATCGCGGGTAATCTTCACGTATCCGATGAGATGATGGTCATCATCATACACGGGTTGGATGACGACATGTGCCCAGAACGAGGATCCATCCTTGCGAAAACGCAGCCCTTCCGCTTCAAATCTGCCGTTGGCGAGAGCGGATTGGAGCGCGCGCTGCGGAAGACCATTCTTCTGATCCTCTTCGGAGTAGAACCGTGCGAAGCTCTGGCCGACGATTTCNGCGGCGCTATAGCCCTTGGCGCGTTCCGCCCCGGTATTCCAGTTCGTCACGATGCCTGAAGGGTCGAGCATGTAGATTGCGTANTCCGTCACGCCCTGCAGGAGCAGCTCGAACCTGGTTTCGCTTGCACTCGCCTGCCTGGCGGCGCGAAACGCAATGATCGATGCCGAAATGCCCGAGGCGAGCATTGAGATCGATACGGCAAGAATGGTCGCCAGAAGAAACGGCTTCGAAAGCGCCTGCGGCTCGATCGCGTTTGCGCCTCCTTCGATAATCGTCAGCGCCCCCATCGCGGTGAAATGCATGAGGACGATGCCGAGTGACAGCGCGGACGCTGCAGCGAGAATGCTCCAGTTCGAGCCCTTCCAGTTCTTTGTGAGCGTAAATCCCCAGGTCGCCATGGCCGCCGATATGATCAGCGCAACGACAACGAGATACCGATCCCAGACGATGGTCCCTGGAACCTGCAGTCCGGCCATGCCGATGAAATGCATGGCTGCGACGCCGACGCCAAAAGCCAGGCCCGCGGCAATATTGGCCTGGGAGCC
>JGI25159J45721_1001018_pt1 | contig 12066 bp, 12 predicted proteins | sample AraplaMF_Cvi_mLB_FD_45721 | JGI IMG/M metagenome (IMG submission 45721)
TTCCATTTATCAGAATGTCACAGGACGGACATTTTTTCACGCGAACACAGGAATATCTACACGCCGTAAAGGCATTCCGGGACACAATCAACACTCTTATGGACTGGGCAGATTAACGTCGCGCCTTATGTCTTTTTCGAAGCGAACACGCCGAGTCTGGGGATATGACAAGAAATCTGCTGTCCGTCGCTGCGCTGCTCTTTGGCACGCTCTTCCTNTTCATGGGCAACGGACTGCAGGGCATTCTGCTTCCTGTGCGCGGAAACCTCGAAGGTTATGCCACGACCACGCTCGGTCTGCTCGGGACCTCNTGGGCNGCAGGTTTNGTTATTGGCTGCCTGGTTGCACCNAAGATGGTGCGTCGCGTCGGCCATGTNCGCGCGTTCTCCGGCTTTATCGCCATCATCGCCATCATCGCGCTTGTCAGCGGCATCATCATCGATCCGGTCTGGTGGGTCATCCTGCGGGCCGTCACCGGTTTCTCCACTGCCGGGACTTCGATGATCATCGAAAGCTGGCTGAACGAACGGGCGAACAATGAGAGCCGCGGCGCGATCTTCTCGCTCTATATCGGCATCACCCTCCTTGGCGTCGTGGGCGGCCAGATGATGATCCCNCTCGAAGACGTGCGCACGCCGGTACTCTTCATGATCTGCGGCATCTTCTACTGCATCGCCATGCTGCCGACGACGCTGTCGACCGCNGCCTCACCGCAGCCGCTGAAAGCAGTCAAACTCGATCTGCCTGCGCTCTATCGCAATTCGCCGGTTTCCTGCCTCGGCATCCTGTTGGTCGGCATTGCCAATGGCGCCTATGGTACGCTCGGTGCCGTCTTCGGTGCGGGTGCCGGTCTCTCCGACACCTCGATTGCCGTGATGATGAGCACCACCATCTTTGCCGGCGCGGTGATGCAGCTTCCGGCCGGACGCCTGTCAGATCGTATCGACCGTCGCTACGTCCTGGCAGCCATGTCAGCCATCGCGGCGCTCGCCGGGCTCCTGATCTTCCTCCTGCATCCGTCCTCCCCAGCCTTCCTGATCGGCCTCGTCATCCTCTACGGTGCGGTCGCCAATACGCTCTATCCGATCGCTGTCGCCCATGCGAACGACTTTGCCTCATCGGAGGATTTCGTAAAGGTTTCCGGCGGCCTGCTGCTGCTCTACGGCATCGGCACCGTTATCGGGCCGACGATCGGAGGTCCGGTCATGTCAGTCGTCAGCCCGCATGCACTCTTCCTGGTGACAGCGCTCGCCCATCTCCTGATCACCGGCTATGCCATCCTCAGAAGCCGCATTCGTGCAGCCATTCCGGCGAGCGACCGCGATGCCTATACGACGATTCCGACAGCAACATCTCCGACGCTCACGCCGCAAAGCATGTCGCTTGCCGATCGCAGCTCCAACAAGTCTCCCGAAAGCGGCGATCCTGCTGTAAAGTTCGGCTGACGGACTGAGGCATGTCGCGCGAAAAATGCGCAGCGATTTTGCGATAGCGACACGCTTGCAACAGAGACTTGAAGCGTGGGGCGAAATCCTAGGGATCGCCACACGGTTTGCAGGAGGAGCGACAATGAGCTTGATGGATGACGATAGGCCGCAGAAGAAGACAGNGCACGAGATCGGCTCCGATCTCTCCATGCTTTCGGTCGACGAGTTGAGAGCNCGCGTGGAACTTTTGAANACCGAGATCGCACGGCTCGAGGCCGAGGCCGCNAAGAAGGCTTCCGGCCGNTTGGCCGCCGAAAATCTTTTCCGGTCATAAGACTGTNAGCGAGCAAATATTGCTTCGTATTTACTTTCGNTAAGTCTTAAATCGGGNCGACATTAATAAAAAATTAAGCTTTATAAGGTATTACTGNTGCTGTTCAGATTCTTCTGGACCTCAGACAGTTTTCCAAGCGGTGAATTGGTCTGATTTTTCTCCCTGTTTTACCTTGAGAGCCGCTTTTGCGGCTCTTCTTTTTGCGCTGCCTTAGACCTTTCCACGAAACTGTGGAGATTAACCTTTTCTTAAGAAACGGCTTGCGCATCTAGGTTAAAGATACCATCTTGAAATCACGAAGACCGGCTTGGGAAACTTTTTCCGGGAACCCGGCGTTACCTGATAGTAGATGCGTGCAACAGGGATTCTTTAGATGTCGGAACTTGGATTGAACACAATCAGTTTTGCTGGCCGCGCTGCCGCATCCTCGCAGTTCAAGACGCTGTATGCAGAGGGCATGTCGCTGGTCGAAGAAACCGCATCCTATCTCGACGGCCAGGGCCGCGCAGCCTCCAAGGTGCTGCCGCGCATGGCCTCGGTCCTTTATGCGGCTGAATCAATGCGCCTCACGACCCGCCTGATGCAGATGGCTTCCTGGNTGCTGCTGCAGCGCGCCGTCAACAATGGCGAAATGTCCCGNGATCAGGTCCTGGCCGAGAAAAACAAGGTCCGGCTCGATGGCTTCAACGTCGATCGCAATGCTCCGGGCTGGGGCGACCTGCCGGAATCCTTCCGCGATCTCGTGGAGCGCTCGCTTCGCCTGCAGAACCGCATCGCCCTGCTCGACCGTGAAATCTACCGCCCGGCAGAAGCTGCGATCGTTCCCGATAATCAGAACAGCGTCCAGGCCCAGCTTTCCCTGCTGCAGACGGCCTTCGGCAACAACTGATCTGACATCATAGAATTCACGAAACCGGCTGCGGCGACGCGGCCGGTTTTTTATTTGCTCGCCGGCAAGACCCCAAAACAAAAAGCCCGGCACAAGGCCGGGCTTTTGAATAATCCGCAAAGCGGAAGCGAATTAGAGGCCGAGGCCGCCGAAACGCTTGTTGAACTTCGAAACACGGCCGCCGCGGTCCATGAGCTGCTGGTTGCCGCCAGTCCAGGCCGGGTGCGACTTGGAGTCGATTTCGAGGTTCATGACAGCGCCTTCCGAACCCCAGGTCGAGCGGGTTTCGTACTCGGTGCCATCGGTCATGACTACCTTGATGGTATGGTAGTCGGGATGGATGCCTTCCTTCATGACAATCTTCCTGCGATGCCGAGGTCCAATTTGCCGCAGACAGTTGCGGCGGAAGAACCGATTGAATAAATGAAGCCGCAGTCGTGAAGGCTACGGCTTCCCATTAGGATGCGGTGCCTATACATGAAGGGCGCCGGGATAACAAGGGCCAAGGAGCCGCAATACGCGGTCTTTGAGGGCGATCGGAGACAATTTGGCAGAGCAGGCAGAACTTGGGGAGAAGAGGTCGCGTTCGCTGAAGCCGCTCGGCAGGTTGACACCTTATGTGGCACGCTACCGTGGCATGGTGGCCGGTGCCCTGATTGCGCTGGCGCTGGCGGCCGTGACTTCGCTTGCCATACCGCTCGCCGTGCGCCGCATGATCGACCACGGNTTCACGCAGGCCGACGGCACCTTCATCAACAGCTATTTCGCCATGATGATGATCATGGCCATCGTGCTCGCGATNGCCAGCGCTCTGCGCTACTATTTCGTCATCACCATNGGGGAGCGCATNGTTTCGGATCTGCGCCGCGATGTCTTCTCGCATGTCACGCGGCTCTCGCCCTCTTTCTTCGANGTCAACCAGTCGGGCGAGATCGTCTCGCGGCTGACGGCCGATACCACGCAGATCAAATCCGCCGTCGGCGCCACCGCTTCCGTGGCGCTTCGCAACTTGATCCTCTGTATCGGCGCGCTCGGCATGATGATCGTCACCTCACCAAAGCTTTCCAGCCTCGTCATCGTCGCGATCCCCGTCATCGTCTTTCCGCTCGTTGCCGGCGGCCGTTCGGTGCGCAAGCGCTCCCGAGCGGCACAGGATACGCTGGCAGAAGCTTCCGCCTTCGCCAATGAGACGATCGCCGCAACCCGCACCGTCCAGGCCTTCAACGCCGAAACGATTGCAGCGGACCGCTACGGCTCGGCTGTGGAATCCGCCTATCAGGCCGCACGTTCCGCCGTTTCCTCCCGCGCCCTGCTGACGGGCATCGCCATCACCCTCATTTTCGGCAGCGTGGTAGCCGTTCTCTGGTTTGGCGCCCACAGCGTCCTCGCCGGTACACTTTCGGCCGGCACGCTCGGCCAGTTCCTGCTCTATGCGGTCATCGCAGCCGGCTCGCTCGGTGCACTGTCGGAAGTCTGGGGCGAGCTTTCGCAGGCAGCCGGTGCCGCTGACCGCCTGACCGAGCTTCTCGATGAAGTCTCGCCGATCGCCGCCCCCGCAAACCCGCAGCCACTCCCCTCGCCCGCCCAGGGCCGCGTGGAATTCAACGGCGTGCATTTCGCCTATCCATCCCGTCCCGACAAGTCAGCGCTGCATGGGCTGGATTTCACAGTCCTGCCGGGCGAAACCGTTGCGATCGTCGGCCCATCCGGTGCCGGCAAGAGCACCGTCTTTTCGCTCTTGCTGCGATTCTACGATCCGCAACAGGGCAGCGTGAAGATCGATGGCGTCGACGCCCGCCAGGCCGATCCGGACGCCTTGCGCCAGCGCATCGCCATCGTGCCACAGGATGTGACCATCTTCGCCTCCTCGATCCACGATAACATCGCTTTTGGCGTTCAGGGCGCGACGCGCGAGCAGGTCCGCGCAGCGGCAATCGCCGCGCAGGCCGATGAATTCATCAACCGGCTGGAAAAGTCTTATGAGACGCAGGTCGGCGAACGCGGTGTCACACTGTCCGGCGGCCAGCGCCAGCGCATCGCCATTGCTCGCGCGATCCTGAAAAATGCACCGATCCTTCTGCTGGACGAGGCGACTTCGGCGCTTGATGCAGAGAGCGAAACGCTTGTGCAGAGAGCGCTTGACGGGCTCATGCATGGCCGCACCACTGTTGTCATCGCCCACCGTCTCGCCACTGTTCTCAAGGCCGACCGCATTCTCGTCATGGATCAGGGACGTGTCGTAGAGGAGGGCACGCATCAGAGCTTGATCCGAAACGGCGGCATCTATGCGAAACTCGCCCGCCTGCAATTCGATGCGGCCAACGAGGATGTGCTGGCAGCCGCCAAATAGCTGCCTCATACCCCCATCGCGACTAAAGTCTGATCGCGACAGCCTTCCCACTCGGTTGCCTTTGCTGGAACCTGCCCTAACCTTCCCATGCCCAAGGTAGGGGTCTTTGCTGTTGAAATCGGTGGGAGGAGATTCGAATGGCGCTTTCNGATATTGTCAGTCGCATAAGTGTGGCACTTGGCCTTGGCCTGATCGCAGCCGCGACTGGTACGGCCGCATCAGCCCAGACTTTTCCCGATCGTTCCATAACCATGGTCGTGCCCTTCGCCGCAGGAGGCTCGACTGATGTCGTCGCGCGTATCGTCGCTCAGAAAATGTCCGAAGATCTCGGCCAGCAGGTCATCGTGCAGAATGTTGCGGGAGCCGGCGGCAATCTCGGCGCTGATAACGTCGCGCGCGCCGCGCCGGATGGCTATACGATCCTGATGGGTACTGTCGCGACCCACGCCCTCAATCCGCTGATCCTGAAATCGACGCCCTATGATGCCGAGAAGGATTTCGCGCCGGTTTCATTGCTCGTGGTTGTTCCCAATGTCCTGGTGGTCAATCCGGAGCTGCCCGCAAAGAATGTGCAGGAGCTGATTGCGCTCCTGAAAGCCGATCCGGACAAATACAGTTACGCTTCATCCGGTAACGGCACGCCGCTGCATCTTTCCGGCGAACTTTTTAAAAGCATGGCGGGCGTCGACATGCAGCATATCCCCTACAAGGGCGCCGGGCCTGCATTGAACGACGTCATCGGCAATCAGGTACCGATCATGTTCGACAACCTGCCCTCGTCGTCGAGCCACATCAAGGCCGGTACGCTCCGGGCACTCGCCGTCACGACCGCCGAACGCGCGCCATCCTTCCCTGATATCCCGACTATCGCGGAATCCGGCATTCCAGGATACGAGACCTATACGTGGAACGCACTCTTTGCGCCGGCCAACACACCGGCCGATGTGATTACTCGCCTCAACGCCTCCGCCAACAAGGCGCTGACCGATCCGGCCGTCGCCGGGCGGATGAAGGAATTTAGTGCAACCATCGTCGGCTCTACACCGGAGGAACTCGGCGCCCATGTGAAGGCCGAGCTTGCGAAATGGAAACCGGTCGTAGACGGCGCCCATATCCAGATGGAATGATCTTCGCGAAAGGGACAGCATGCGGCCAGCCCTTCTCTCGCGCCCGATCCAACCGGCGGCAATTGGACGCCATACAATGGAATTCTAATTAAGGTNGTGGAAAAGCTCACAATTCTGGGCTAGCNTTCTGAAAGCTGATGCACGATTTCAGCTTACCAGGAGGGATCCATGTACAGATTTGAAGTTTACAAGGATAAGGCCGGTGAATTCCGCTTCCGCTTCAAGGCGTCGAACGGCGAGACCATGTTCTCGTCCGAAGGCTACAAGGCGAAAGCATCCGCGGTGAACGCCATCGAATCCATCAAGAAGAATTCGCCCGGCGCGGAAGTGGTGGATCAGACAAAGGCGGACGCTTGACCGGAAGCGGAGGCGGCATCAGTCGCCTCCAGCACTTCCCGCTCAGCGCATTTCTCGCGCCCTTTTCGGTGTGATCGATTTTTTTCGGCTGCAATGTCGAAATGAAGACGACTGAGACCTCATTGTTTCGGAACGGCTCGAAGCCGCGCCACCGAAGCATTGCAGCTTGGGCAAATTCGGCCTTACATGCTGCTTGCCCGGTCAAACCCATCAGAGGATCAGGAGTTTCCGATGCAATACGCACTTATCATCCGTGAATCTGCAGAAGACTTTGTCCGCCGCAACGACCCCGCCTATCGCGATGGCTGGACGGCCTACACCAAGGCCCTGGTGCAGGCAGGGATCTTGACCGCCGGCGCCGGCCTGACCCCGCCTGAGACCGGCACGATCGTACGTCGGAAAGGCGAGGACCATGATGTACAGGATGGTCCCTATCCGGAAGGCAAGGAACAGCTTGGCGGCTTCTACGTGATCGAGGTACCAGATCTCGATGCCGCGCTCGAATGGGCCACGCGCGTGCCCGTCTCCGAATGGGGTTCGGTGGAAGTACGGCCGCGGCTGCAATTCGCGTGAGGCCGTTGTGACATCAGATGCGGGCCGTGTCGCCGAAAGGGTGGCACGGCAATCCTATGGCAAGCTCATCGCCTTTCTTGCCGCTCGCTCCCGCGATGTTCCGGCAGCGGAGGATGCCTTGTCTGATGCGCTGGCGGCTGCGTTGCGGGTCTGGCCCGAGCGCGGTATTCCCGACAATCCCGAGGGCTGGCTGCTCACCGCAGCCCGCCGCAACCTCATTCAGGCTGCCCGTCACCGAACCGTGCACGATAATGCCAGTGAAACGATTGCGCTGGCCATCGAGGAAGCTGAGGAGCGTTTGAACGATGCACGAAACGCAGACTTTTCCGATGAGCGGCTGAAGCTGCTTTTTGCCTGTACACATCCAGCAATCGATCGGTCCGTTCACACGCCGCTAATGCTTCAGACGGTGCTCGGCATTGACGCGAAGACAATCGCACAAGCCTTCGTAATCTCGCCGGATGCCATGAGCCAGCGCCTGGTGCGGGCCAAGATCAAGATCCGCGACGCCGGCATTCCGTTCGCCATCCCTGAGCGGCAGATCCTGACCGATCGGCTGGCGGGCGTACTCTCGGCAATCTATGCCGCCTATGGGCTCGGCTGGGATGGGCTCGATGGCGAGGAAGACAATCGCACCGGCTTAACCGGCGAGGCGATCTGGCTTGGCCGCGCTCTCATGACGATGCTGCCTGAGCAGCCGGAGGTTATCGGGCTCCTCTCATTGATGCTTTATTGCGAGGCGAGAAGGCGCGCACGGCGTGATGCCGATGGCACCTACATACCGCTTGAGGAGCAGGATACCGGTCTCTGGAACGAAATCATGCTGGCGGAAGCCGATACTTTGCTGCGCAAGGCGGGCACCCTCGACCGTTTCGGTCCGTTCCAGTGCCAGGCGGCGATCCAGTCCGTCCACGCCACGCGTCGCCGGACGGGCACGACGGATTGGAAGGCGCTCATTACCCTCTACCGGGCGCTCATCGAGATGAAACCGACACTGGGCTCAAAGGTCAGTCATGCCGCCGTCATCGGCAGGGTCGATGGCGCGGCTCCGGCCATCGCCCTGTTGGACGGGCTGGAACGACGGGGCGTCGCCAGCTACCAGCCTTACTGGGCCGTGCGGGGACATCTGTTGGCAGACCTCGGTGAAAGCGACGCCGCGGCGGAAGCCTACAGGATGGCGATCGGCCTCACCGACAGTCCCGCCGTCCGCACCTTCCTCGCTGGCAAGCTTCAGGCCGTTATTTCTCGGTCAGCTTGAGCTCTATACGACGGTTGGTGGCACGCGCCTCCGGCGTATCGCCCGGTGCGATCGGCTGGAATTCGCCAAAACCTGCCGCAACTAGCCGGTCTGCGGGCACACCCTGGGCGATCAGGAACTTCACGACCGAAATCGCGCGGGCGGATGAAAGCTCCCAGTTGTCCCGGTAACGACCTGAGCCTGAGAGCGCGACATTGTCCGTATGGCCATCGACGCGCAGCACCCAGTTGATTTCAGGCGGAATTTCCTTGGCNAGGTCAAGCAGCGCGGCNGCAAGCTTTGCCATTTCCGTCTGGCCATCCGGATTGAGGTCGGCGCCGCCGGATGGAAACAGGACTTCAGATTGGAAGACGAAACGGTCTCCGACGACACGGATGTTCTCGCGATCCGACAGGATTTCGCGCAGACGTCCGAAGAAGTCCGACCGGTAGCGGTTGAGNTCCTGCACGCGCGCAGCCAGCGCCACGTTCAGGCGGCGTCCGAGATCGGCGATCTTTGTCTGCGACGTCTGATCCTTCTCNTCGGAAGCCTGCAGTGCAGCCTCGACAGCTGCGATCTGGCTGCGCAATGCCGCAATCTGCTGGTTGAGGAGCTCGACCTGACTGAGGGCACGGTCGCTCACCTGCTTCTGCTCATCAAGCTGCTGCGTCAGCGTTCCAATCTGCTGCTTTGCCGCATCCTGCCCGCCAGCACCAGCGCTGAGTAACGCCTGTAACCGCGTTCGCTCGCCCTCGGCACTCGCAAGNGACGCCTGCAGATTGGCGACGGAATCCTGAAGGTCCTGATTGCTGCCCTTNTCCAGCGCCAGCAACTGCGTGAGCTCGTTGATCTGGCCGTTCAGACGCGTCAGCACTTCGTCCCGACCGCTGATTTCGCGACTGAGAATGAACTGGCCGACAACGAANACNGTGAGAATGAACATGATGGCNATGAGCAGCGTCGACAGCGCATCGACGAAGCCCGGCCAGTAGTCCACCGCGCGTTGGTGGCGACGGTTGCGGCCAAGAGGCATGGCTTACTTGCCCTCGCTCTTTTCGACCTGGCCGGATCGTTCCCGCGCTCTGTCGCTGCCGCGGTCATGCACGCCAATGCGCTCGGCCAGCCGGTCGAGCGTACGCCGCATCGCCTTCGCTTCGTCCTGCTGCACTTCGATCCAGTCGCGNAGCATCTGCTGCTCGTTGCGCATNTTCTTGACGAGGCCCTGGATGCCTTCGGCAAGGCTTGCCATGGCGGCAACCGACCGTTGGCTNGTGGGGCCACCGTCTTCGGCAACCTTGCGCAGATATTCCGANAGCGCCTTCATATCTTCCGACGAGCCNCCGGAGACGCCATCGAGCGCCGGCACCGGAATATCCGAGCCNACATCGGTAACAGAGGAGAGCCAGTTCTCCAGCTCCGTATAGAAACGGTTCTGTGCACGCCCGGCCTGCAGATCGAGGAAACCGAGGATCAGCGAACCCGAAAGACCGAGCAGCGAGGACGAGAAGGCCTGGCCCATGCCGGACAGTGGTGTCGCGAGCCCCTCCTTAAGCGTCGAGAGTACATCGCCCGTGCCGTTCGAACCGGCATCGAGAGACTGGATGACCGAGCTGATCGAGCCGATCGTGCCGATAAGACCCCAGAAGGTACCGAGCAGGCCGAGGAAGACGAGCAGGCCGATCAGATAGCGCGAAACGTCGCGCGATTCGTCGAGACGGTTGGCAATGGAATCCAGAATGGAGCGCAACGCCGTGGTCGACAATGCAACACCCGACTTGCGGTTGCCGATCAGCGCCCTCATCGGCGCGAGCAGCCGCGGATTGCGGTTCACCTTCTCGACGCTGCCTGCGGCGCGGAAGGAATTGAACCAGCGCACTTCCGGACGAAGCGACAGCACGTGATTAAAAACGAGAATGATTCCAACGGCAAGAACGCCGAGGATGAGGCCGTTGAGGCCCGGATTGTGCATGAAGGCGGTTTGGGTCTGGCGGAACAGGATCGCTGCTATGAAGCCGACGATGATAAGGAACAACACCATCGTCCAGAAGAACGACATGGGACTCGAGAGTTTGTAGGCGTAGCCACCGGCCGTCTTCTCAGTGGAGCCGAACTCGGCCGCATTCACATTTTCCATAGGTTCCTCGGCCTCCGGATTCATTGCAGCCGGAGACTAGATCAACATTGTGCCGAATTGAAGTATGCACCGCGGAAAAGCGGGACTTTACAACAGCCTGNTTCCGATACCCGTCAGCGGGTCGGAACCGGTCGCTTGACGACTTCCATCAGCGCCTTCTGGATATGCTCGTTGCCGGCGATGATCGAGCCCGTCTCCAGGATCGAGGCGCCGCCATCCCAGTCGGTCGCAAAACCGCCGGCTTCGCGGATGAGCAGAATGCCGGCTGCCATGTCCCAGGGCGACAGTGCCGTTTCCCAGAAGCCGTCGAAACGGCCGGCGGCCACATAGGCAAGATCGAGCGAGACTGCACCCATGCGGCGAATGCCAGCGACTTCACCCATGACGTGGCGGAGTTCGATCAGGAACTTTCCGTGATTGCCCCGGCCGAGATGCGGCACACCGCAACCGATAACGCTGTCAGAAAGCACGCGGCGCGAGGCGACGCGCAGGCGGCGGTCATTGAGGAACGCGCCACCGCCACGCTCGGCCGTGTAGAGCTCGTCCGTCGCCGGATTGAAGACCACGCCTGCGACGATCTCGTTGTTGCGCTCGAGCGCGATGGAAACGGCAAAGGCCGGGATACCATGCAGGAAGTTGGTCGTGCCGTCGAGCGGATCGACGATCCAGCGGTGCGCACCGTCGGTACCCTTGATCTCTTCGCTCTCCTCGCCAAGGAAGCCATAGGTCGGACGAGCCTTGAGAAGCTCCTCCTTGACGATCTTCTCTGCCTTGCGGTCGGCATTCGAAACGAAGTCGCCCGGTCCCTTCACCGATACCTGCAGGTTCTGCACTTCCCCGAAATCACGCCCCAGCGACTTGCCTGCCTTGATGGCAGCCTGAACCATGACATTGAGAAGAGCTGAACGGGCCATGTGGGCATTTTCCTTGGATAATACGGGACGCGCTGTCAGGGGCGGGATATGTCCCTGAACGCCGAAAGCGACAGCGCTGCATAGATTGGCGGCCTCAAGACCACAAAATCAGGAAAATTTCAAGGGGAATGCCGCATGGCGGGGTTGCAACACCAAAGGATAGTTCCCAAATTATTCTGGACAGATCAGTCTGGAAAGATTATTGAGGCGTCATGGCAAGGCATAAGGAATTCGATCGCGACACAGCGCTCAAGGCGGCCATCACCGTGTTCACCGAACACGGCTACGAGGGCACCTCGACGGATGCGTTGCTGTCGGCCATGAAGATCAGCCGGCAAAGCATGTACGATACCTTCGGCGACAAGCGCAGCCTCTATCTGGCAGCGCTCGACCGCTACAATACCGATAGCGTCTCTCAACTCGTGGCCGACCTGCGCCGAGATACGACACCATTGGAAGCCCTGGAGGAGACGCTCATCGCCTTTGCCTCCCGCCCCGAGACCGAAGCCGGCCGTGGCTGCCTCGGCGTCAGCGCCGTATGCGAGTTCGGACGGGCGGACAGTGAAATCTCCGATCTGACCGACCAGGCATCCCGCCGGCTTTCATCCGCCGTGAAGACGATCCTTGAGGAAGGAAAGAAACGGGGCGAGGTCGCAGATGAAGTCGATACCACCGATGCCGTGCAGTTCCTTGGCTCGACCCTCTCAGGCATGAAGGTCAGCGC
>JGI25159J45721_1001035_pt1 | contig 11897 bp, 10 predicted proteins | sample AraplaMF_Cvi_mLB_FD_45721 | JGI IMG/M metagenome (IMG submission 45721)
ATGTGGGTCTCTTCCTGGATGATGAGCTGCGTGTTGCGCGCGATGCGGGCGCTGAACTCGGTGGGCAGCGCGATGGCTTCGTCGAGCGCGTTGGTGTGCAGGCTCTGCGTGCCGCCGAACACCGCGGCCATCGCCTCGATGGTGGTGCGCACGACGTTGTTGTACGGGTCCTGCTCGGTGAGGCTCCAGCCCGAGGTCTGGCAGTGGGTGCGCAGCATCAGGCTCTTGGGGTTCTTGGGCTCGAACTCCTTCATGATGCGGCACCACAAGAGGCGCGCCGCGCGCATCTTGGCGACTTCGAGATAGAAGTTCATGCCGATGGCCCAGAAGAAGCTCAGGCGGCCGGCGAAGCCGTCGACGTCCAAGCCCTTGGCCAGCGCGGTCTTCACGTACTCCTTGCCGTCGGCCAGCGTGAAGGCGAGCTCCAGCGCCTGGTTGGCGCCGGCTTCCTGCATGTGGTAGCCGCTGATCGAGATCGAGTTGAACTTGGGCATCTTCTGCGCCGTGTACTCGATGATGTCGCCGATGATCCGCATGCTCGGCCCGGGCGGGAAGATGTAGGTGTTGCGGACCATGAACTCCTTGAGGATGTCGTTCTGGATGGTTCCGCTGAGCTGGTCCTGCGCCACGCCCTGCTCTTCCGCCGCGACCACGTAGCCCGCGAGCACCGGCAGCACGGCGCCGTTCATCGTCATGGACACGCTCACCTTGTCGAGCGGGATCTGGTCGAACAGGATCTTCATGTCCTCGACCGAGTCGATGGCCACGCCGGCCTTGCCGACGTCGCCGGTCACGCGCGGATGGTCGCTGTCGTAGCCGCGGTGGGTGGCGAGGTCGAAGGCCACGCTCACGCCCTGCCCGCCCGCGGCCAGCGCCTTGCGGTAGAAGGCGTTCGATTCCTCCGCGGTGGAGAAGCCGGCGTACTGGCGGATGGTCCAGGGGCGCACCGCGTACATGGTGGCCTGCGGGCCACGCAGGTAGGGTTCGAAGCCAGGCAGCGTGTCGGTGTACTTCAGCCCCTGCAGGTCGGCGGCGGTGTACAGCGGCTTCACGGCAATGCCGTCGGGCGTGATCCAGTTCAGCGCGCTCACGTCGCCGCCGGGTGCGGACTTGGCTGCGGCCTTGGCCCAGGCTTCGAGGTCGGCTTGCTTGAAAGAGGGTTCGGGTTTGCTGCTCATGAAGGGGCCGTTCGCAGAGTCTTGCAGGGTGTTCGCAAATTCGCCTGCAGGGATCTGCAAGCCGGCCGCGAGTCTAACCGATCCATAATTATTAATTCAAACGCCTTTTTTGAAGTACAGTCCGGCCCATGTCCGCCGTCACCCTCACCCCCCGCGCCCTCTACGAAGAGGTCGCCGAACTGCTGCGCCAGCGGATCTTTCGCCGCGAGCTGGAGCCCGGCAGCTGGATCGACGAACTCAAGCTGGCCGAGGAATACGGCATCAGCCGCACCCCCCTGCGCGAGGCGCTGAAGGTGCTGGCCGCGGAAGGCCTGGTGACGATGAAGGTGCGCCGCGGCGCCTACGTGACCGAGGTGTCGGAGCAGGATTTGGCCGACGTCTACCACCTGCTCTCTCTGCTGGAGAGCGATGCCGCCGGCGTGGTGGCCGAGCGCGCCACCGACGCCCAGCGCGCCGAGCTGAAGGCGCTGCACGCCGAGCTGGAGGCCGCAGCCTCGCCCGAGGACCGGGAACATTTCTTCGCCGTGAACGAGCGCTTCCACATGCGCCTGCTGGCCATCGCCAACAACAAGTGGCGCGACCAAATGGTGGCTGACCTGCGCAAGGTGATGAAGCTCAACCGGCACAACTCGCTGCTGAAGGCGGGCCGCATCGGCGAATCGCTGGCCGAGCACCGCTCGGTGATGGCAGCCATCGAGGCGCGCGACGCGGAAGCCGCAATGGCCCGGATGCGCGAGCACTTCCAGAACGGGCTGGAAGCGGCGAACTGAGACCGCCCCCAGGCTTCGCGCACTTCGTGTCGCTTCGCCAACCCCCTCACGGGGGCGATACCTGCGGCCCGGCAAAGCCGGTTCCGCGGTATCCCGCGAATCCTCGGGTCGCTTCGCATCCCCGGGAAGGAAGTCAAACCTGCGCAAAACCGGCTCCGCGGTATTCCGCGAATCCCCGGTCGCTTCACCTCCCCTGCGGGAAGAAAGTCAATCCAGGCGGAGGGTGCCGGTTTCGTTGGCCAGGCGCTGGGCGGTTTCGAGGAGCAGTGGAGCTATGCGCCCCACCATGGCTTCCTTGGGCAGCAGGTAGGCGGGGCCGCCGCAGCTCACCGAATAGCGCTCGCCGCGCGGGCCTTCCAGGGCGAAGCCGATGGCGTGGATGTGCGGGTTCCATTCGCCGAAGGAGCCGCAGTAGCCCAGCGCGTCGTACTCGTCCAGGCTCGAGATCAGGCCGGGTTCGATGGCGCCCCAGCTTTCTCCGCTCTCGGCCCGGATCTGCGCCAGCAGTTCGGACTGCTCCACCTCGGGCAGCGCCGCGAGGTAGGCACGCCCTGCGGCCGAGGTGGCGATGGTCATGCGCGTGCCCACCTCGATGCGCGAGCTGATGACCACCGAGCGGGGCCGCAGCGAATCGATGACGAGCATGTCGAGTTCGTCGCGCACGCCCAGGTGCACGCTGACGCCCGCCGCCTCCGAGAGCGCCGCCAGGTGCGGCCGCGCCACGGTCCGAAGGTCGAAATGGCGCAGGTAGCGGCTGCTCATGTCCAGCAGCGCCGGGCCGAGGCTGAAGCGCTCGCTGTCCTGGGACTGTCGTAAATACCCCGCACTCACCAACGTGGCGGTGAGCCTCGATACCGTGGCCTTGGGGATGCCGGTGGTGTCTGCCAGTTCGCGATTGCCTATGGGAGCCGATGCCATTCCGATGACTCTGAGGAGGGCGAGCCCTCTGGCGAGTGCACTTACTTCTTCTTTGCCGCCAATCGCGTCACTCATGTATCCAAACCTTTTTATGTCCCTGATGCTCCTCATTCTTCAGCAAAAAACGGTTGACGCGCCACTAATCGTGAAGTAGCAATTTCGGAACAGTGTTTCAGGCGAATGCCGACGGAGCCGCGCCCGGTCGGCGTCGGCCCGTGAAAAAGCAGGAAATCGCGCGAAAAGAGGAAAAAGGTTCAGGCAGCCTGGACGGCCGGCTCGCGAGCCAGCGTCATGACTTCGTGCGCCGGCAGGGTCTTGAGCCGGTGGTCGCTCCAGACCTGCCGCCAGCGGCGGGCTCCCGGCAGGCCGTTGCGCAGGCCCAGCATGTGGCGCGCGATCGGCCACCAGTGCGTGCCGTGCTCGGCCGCCTCGCGAGCCATGTAGTCGCACATGAGCGACTCGACCTCTTCGCGCGTCAGCGTCTGCTCGCCAGCGCCGAAGAACTCGGCGTCCCATTCGGCGAGCCACCAGGGGTTGTGGTACGCCTCGCGCCCCACCATCACGCCGTCGAGCAGCCGCAGATGCTCGTGCACCTGCGCGTTGACGGTGATGCCGCCGTTGATGGCGATGTGCAGGTCGGGAAACTCGTGCTTCAGCCGGTGCACGAGTTCATAGCGCAGCGGCGGGATCTCGCGGTTCTGCTTCGGGCTCAGGCCCTGCAGCCAGGCGTTGCGCGCATGCACGATGAAAGTGCTGCAGCCGGCCTCGCTCACCTTGCCGACGAAGTCGCGCACGAACTCGTAGCTCTCGATCTTGTCGATGCCGATGCGGTGCTTGACCGTCACCGGGATGCCGACCACGTCGACCATCGCCTTCACGCAATCGGCCACCAGCTGCGGCTCGTTCATGAGGCAGGCACCGAAGGCTCCGCGCTGCACGCGCTCGCTGGGGCAGCCGCAGTTCAGGTTGATCTCGTCGTAACCCCATTCCTCGCCGAGCTTCGCGCAATGCGCCAGGTCGGCCGGCTCGCTGCCGCCCAACTGCAGCGCGACGGGATGCTCCTCGGCATTGAAGCGCAGGTGGCGCGGCACGTCGCCATGCATCAGCGCGCCGGTCGTGACCATCTCGGTATAGAGCAGCGCGTGACGCGACAGCAGGCGATGGAGGTACCGACAGTGCCTGTCGGTCCAGTCCATCATGGGTGCAACGGAGACGACCTTCTCTTCCAAAACGCGGGATTCCTGTGGCTGTGATCGCCAGCCCCGACGCCGGGCCGGCAAGCCTGCTAGTTTCTCACGGGGCCCTTTCCACGCGCTCCCGGCCGGCCATGTAGTTTCCCGGCGTCACGCCGAAGCAGCGGCGGAACCAGCGCGAGAAGTGCGCCTGGTCGGCGAAACCGCACTGCGCCGCCACCTCCGCCGCCGCGTGGCCGTCGCGCAGCAGCGCCTTGGCTCGCCCGATGCGCGCGAGCCGCGCATAGTGGGCCGGCGTCATGCCCACGGCCACGCGGAAAAGGCGATGGAAGTGCTCCCTAGACACTCCCAGCCGCCGCGCCAGCCCGGCCGGATCGATCTGGCAGGCATCCTCCGTCGCCAGCGCCTCGCAGACAGCCTCCACGCGCGCGTCGCCCATGTGGCGCTCGACCGGCACGAGTTCGCCATCGGCCTGTGTGCAAAGAATGTCTTCCAGCAAGCGGCCGACCTGCGCACCGTCTTCCGCCTGCGCGGCGGATGCCAGCGCCTCGGCCATGTCCGCGTCGCGCCACACGCCCTGCCCCAGCGTGCCTCGCAGGCCGGGCGGCCACCCCAGGCGCCCGCTCGCCCAGGCGTGCGGCACGTAGAGCATCACCATCCGAAAGCCCTGCGCGCTGACACCGGCCGTATGCAGCATGAAGGGCGCCATCAGCACGATGTCGCCGGCCTGCGCCACCTGCCGCTCTCCGGCGCAGGTGAACTCGCAGCGACCTTCCATGATGGCGCCCACGCTCCACTCCGCGTGCCAGTGCAGCTCGAAGCGCGCCTTGGGATCGGCCGCGAACATGGCCTCGATCTGCGCACCGCCTTCCATCGGCAGGCCGATCACATGCGAGGCGGGTGGGCTTGCGGGCAGGTTGCGGCTCATCCCGCAAAGGGTAGCGCGGCCGATCGCGTCACGCCGCGACGGCACCGCGCACGGTGAGGCCCATCCAGCCGGCGCTCGCGCCCGTGACCTCCACCGGGCCGAGCGATGCCAGCTCCTCGACCGGATGCTCGTGGAACTGCAATGTCGCGCTGCCAGCGGTCCAGCCCGGCTCGACGCGGTCGATGATGTCGGCGCGCAAGTAGCGCGGCTGCGCCGCGATGCCCGGCTGCGTCAGGTCGGGCCAGCCGATGGCGCCCACGGTCGGCGCGGAAAGAAAACCCAGCCGCCCCGCCTTCTCGCCCGACAGCGTGACCGAGGCATCCACCAGGCGCCGCTCCTTCACGCTGAGGCTCGCGCCGAGACGGCTTCCCGCGGCAAGCGGCGCCGCCGCCGGATGAATCAGCGGCATGCTGCGCGTGAGCCATGTCTGCCCGATCTTCTTGGGCCAGCCCTGCAGCCACCCGCGCAGCAGCGAGATGTCCTGGTCGACGTAGATCAGCGGGCAATGGAAGGAGCGCGCATCGCCGGCACCGTCCTTCGGCGCGAACTCGAGCACCACGATGGTCTCGCGGTACTGCGCATACACCGGGTCGAGCAGTTCGCGGCCGTCGTCGCCGCAGTACTGCCAGTCCGCGAAATGGACGCAGCCCTTGCCGGTGGCCGTTCCCAGTTCGGCCGGCACCAGCGCGGCGCCGCGCGCGGCATCGAAGTCGAAGGCGATGTTGACGAGCCAGCCCGCGTAGTGCCAGGGCGGAGCCTGCACCAGCGCGCTGCGGCCGGAGGACGTGAAAGGAGGCGTAAAAGATTGCGGCATGACGAGGCGCTGCGGGCGAGGCCGTTGTTGAAGACCGCCGCACGATATGGCCGTGCGCGCCACCGCGTCTTGTACGCCAGTGATCCCGATCCCTCTTCCCTGGGCACTTTCCGTTCCGTTCCTTCCCTTTCTTTTTCTTCTCCCGCGCAGGGTTCTACGGCAGATGAAGGCGTTGTCCGACTCGACACGCCGCGCCGGCAGGGACAATGCCCCGGTCGGCCCGAGACAAGCCGGCGAGAGAGCAAAGACAGAACAGAACGAGAAGCACCGACTGCGAACAATGACCCGTATCTACCTGATAGAAGACAACCCCCTGATCGCCACCACATTGACCGACGGCCTGCAGGAATTCGCCGATTGCGACGTGATCGGCACCGCCGCCACCTCGGGCAGCGCCATCGACTGGCTCAGGCAGAACCCGCAGGAATGGGACGCGGCGGTCATCGACATCTTCCTGGCCGAGGGCAACGGTCTCACCGTGGCGCAATACCTGCAGGAACACAAGTCGCCCGCACAACGCACCGTGGTGCTGATGAACCACGCGACTTCCGAAGTGCGCGAGGGTGCGCTCTCGGCGGGCGTGGATGCGGTGTTCGACAAGTCGCTGGAGCTCGAGGCCTTCTACGACTTCTGCAAGAAGCTGAACATCTCGCCGCGGCGCTGAGCACCGCAGGCCCGGCCAGTCAATCCCCCAGCACGCCCGTCACGCGCCGCTCGACCAGATCGCTGGCACGGCTCAGGTGCTGGCGCATGTGCTCGGCGGCGGTTTCAAGATCGCCGAGTTCAACCGCATCGAGGATCGCGAGGTGCTCATGGCAGGACTTGTGCAGCAGGTCGATGTTCACCAGCGGGTAATCCGAGAGGTCGGACATGCGCCGCAGCCGGTTCTGCTGCTGCACCGCATCGAGAAAGAAGCGATTGCCCGAGGCGCTGGCCAGCAGTTCGTGGAATTGTGCGTTGGCCTCGAAGAAATCCATCCATGAATAACGCGACGCCTGCGCGAGCAGCCCCTGCTGGCGCTCGCGGCAGACGCGCAGCCGCTGCAGGTCGACCCGGAAGCCCGGCTCGCGCAGCCCCGCGCATTCGACGGTCAGGCGAAACCGGTAGCTCTCGCGCTCGCTTTCGACCGAGTCCAGCGTCTCGGTGAATTCCCAGCGCTGGTAGTGGCGCCCGCGCAGCACTCCGTCCTGCAGCAGCGTGGTGAGCACGGTGCGCAGCAGCGGCCGGGGCACGGCATAGGCCTGCGCCAGTTCCAGTTCGTTGACGCGCGTCGGCAGCTTGCCGGAGAGACGGTCGCGCAGCAGCCGGTAATAGAGCGTCTTCTCCTCGTCCTCGGGCATCTCGCGCCGGGCCCGCGCCAATGCGTGGCGATCGGCGAGCAGGGTGTAGCCGCGGTTCGGCGTGTGCGCCAGCAGCGCCCGTTCGTGCAGGAAGCGCAGCGCCGCGCGCACCGGGGTGCGGGAGATGCCGAGCCGGCCGGCGAGCTCGGATTCGGTGAGGTGATGGCCGCTCTCGTAGCCGCCGGCCAGCGCCTGGTCGAGCACATAGCGGCTCACGCGCTGGACGAGCGGAGCGGTCGTGGGCGATGCGGTGGGTCGGTCGTCCGTCTGGGATGCCATCCAGGGTCTCCGGAATCGCGGGGTGGAAATTCAGGCACCGATCATCGCCCGGCTTTTGTATTTTTGCCCTGAAAAAACCATGTACATCCCGTGCCAAAAATACAATTCGAGTTTCAAGATCGGCCCCACGACGACCCAGGAGCCGGGTCGCTTTCCCAACGGAGAACCATCTCGTGGCCCTTGCCGACACCCTCGCCTCCCCCGCGTCGCTCGACGCGTTCTGGATGCCCTTCACCCCCAACCGCAAGTTCAAGCAATCGCCGCGCCTCATCGTCGGCGGCGAAGGCCTTCATTACGACCTGGCCGACAGCCGCCGCGTGCTCGACGCGATCGCGGGCCTGTGGTGCGTGAACGCCGGGCACCGCCACCCGCGCATCAGCGCCGCAATGAAGGCGCAGATCGACGTGCTCGACTACGCATCGAACTTCCAGATCGGCCACCCGGGCGCCTTCGTGCTCGCGCAGCGCCTGGCCGAGATGGCGCCGGCCGGCATGAACCACGTGTTCTTCACCAACTCGGGCTCCGAGTCGGTAGATACGGCGCTGAAGATCGCGCTGGCCTACCACCGCGCGCGGGGCGACGCGGGCCGCTACCGGCTTATCGGCCGCGAGCGCGCCTATCACGGCGTGGGCTTCGGCGGCATCTCGGTGGGCGGCATCGGCCGCCAGCGCAGCACCTTCGGGCCGCTGCTCAACGGCGTGGACCACCTGCCGCACACGCTCGACCTGGCGCGCAACGCCTTCTCGCGCGGAGAGCCGGCGCACGGCATCGAGAAGGCCGACGCGCTGGAGGCCCTGATCGCGCTGCACGACGCATCGACCGTCGCGGCCGTGATCGTCGAACCGGTGGCCGGCTCCACCGGCGTGCTGCCGCCGCCGCGCGGCTACCTCAAGCGCCTGCGCGAGATCTGCGACAAGCACGGCATCCTGCTGATCTTCGACGAGGTCATCACCGGCTTCGGCCGCCTGGGCACCAACTTCGCGGCCGACCTGTTCGGCGTGACGCCCGACCTCATCACCACCGCCAAGGGCCTGACCAACGGCGCGGTGCCCATGGGCGCGGTGCTGCTGCGCGACGAAGTGCACGACGCCTTCATGCAAGGCAGCGTGAGCGGCATCGAGCTTTCGCACGGCTATACCTACTCGGGCCACCCACTGGCCTGCGCCGCGGCGATGGCCACGCTCGACGCCTACACGCAGGACGGCCTGATCGCCCAGGCGGCGGCCACCGCGCCCTACTTCGAGGAATGCCTGCACGCCCTGCGCGGCCTGCGGGGCGTGATCGACGTGCGCAACGTCGGCCTGCTGGCCGGCATCGAACTGCAGCCCTGGGCCGAGGGCGTGGGCATGCACGCGCAGGCGGTGGCCCAGCATTGCGTGGACCAGGGCGGCGTGCTGGTGCGCTCGGTGGGCGACACCATCGCGCTGTCGCCGCCCTTCACGCTGGAGCGCCGGCACGTCGACCAGATTGTCGACAGCCTGCGCGCCGCCATCGCGCAAACCGCCCGGCCCACCGACGCCGCTGCCTGAACACACACGAAAGCACCAGATGGACATCGAATCGTTTCCCCTCTACGACATCGAAGGCGACGCCCGCCAGTGCGGCCAGCAGTACGGCCGCGCCGCCGGCGACCGCATCGACCTGAGCCTGCGCACCTACCGCGCAGCCTTCGAGCGCGTGGGCCTGAGCTGGGACCGCACCCGCGCGCTCGCACGCCGCTTCATGCCGGTGATCGAGGCCTTCGACGCCGGCATGCTGCGCGAGATAGAAGGCGTGGCCGAAGGCGCCGGCGTGCCGCCGGAAGACATCGTCGCGCTGAACGCGCGCAGCGAGATGCTCTACGCCTTCCAGCAGCTCGAAGCCACCGAGCCGCCCGACGGCTGCACCGGCGTGGTGGTGATGCCNTCGGCCTCGCGCGANGGCCGGCTCATCCACGCGCAGAACTGGGACTGGCGCGTGGANAGCCTGGAGCTGGGCATCGTGCTGCGCATCCAGCCCGCCAAGGGCCCGTCGATGCTGACCTTCGCNGAGGCNGGCACNCTNGCGCGCGCCGGCCTCAACAGCGCGGGCATCGCCGTCACCGGCAACTTCATCAAGGCCGACAGCGACGGCAGGCAGCAGGGCGTGCCGCTGGCGCTGATCCGCCGCGGCATCCTGCAGTCGGAGCTGTATGCCAACGCGCTGGGGGTGGTGTGCCGCACCGCGCGCTCCATCTCCAACAACATGATCGTCACGCACGCCGAGGGCGAGGCAGTGAGCCTGGAGACCTGCCCCGAGCAGGTGTTCTGGCAGCAGCCCGAAGGCGGCATCCTGGTGCACGCCAACCACTTCAAGACGCCGGCCGCGCTCGCGCGCGTGGTGGACCGCAGCCTGGAGACCACGCCCGACTCGCTCTACCGCGACCGCCGCGTGACCGAGGCGCTGCACAACCGGCGCGCCGCCGGCCTGCTCGGCGAGCAGGACGTGATCGACGCGCTGCAGGACCGATTCGGCGCGCCGCGCGCCGTGTGCCGCAGCCCCAGCGCGGGCCCCGGCGGCGCCTCGTCGGCCACGGTGGCGACCATCGTGATGGACCCGGCGGCACGGAAGATGCGCATTGCACCGGCGCCCTTCAAGGAGCACCGCTTCACCGAATATTCCCTCTGAGTCCGACCGCTCTATCGACCGCCCAGCCATGCCAGGAGTGTTGCCATGAAAGTCCCCGTTCCCCCTTCCCGCCCGCCCTCCGCATCGCCTGCATCGCTGATTGCCGCCCTGGCGCTCGGCCTGGCAGCCGCGGCTCCCGCCGTCGCCCAGCCGACGGTGGGCGCGGGCCAGACGCTGCGCATCCAGATCAACTCCGACATCCGCAGCACCGACCCCGGCGGCAACCGCGACGACAACACCGACAACGTGCTGCTGCACGTGGCAGAGGGGCTGGTCGCGCTGCGCGAGGACACCTCGGTGGGCCCGATGCTGGCGAGCAAGGTCGACACCTCGGCCGACGGCCTGACCTACACCTTCACGCTGCGCGACGGCGTGAAGTTCCAGAACGGCGCCACGCTCACGGCCGACGACGTGGTCTGGAACTGGCAGCGCTACCTCAAGCCCACGAGCGGCTGGCGCTGCCTGCCCGAATTCGACGGCAAGGGCATGACCAAGGTACTGTCGGTGGAGGCGCCCAACCCGAAGACGGTGGTGTTCAAGCTGGAGCGCGCGAGCGCCCTCTTCCTCACGATGATGGCCCGGCCCGACTGCGGCGGCGCAGCCATCCTGCACCGCAGTTCGGTCGGTGCCGACGGCCAGTGGAAGGAGCCCGTGGGCACGGGCCCCTACAAGCTCAAGGAATGGAAGCGCGGCCAGTACGTGGAGCTCACGCGCTTCGACGGCTACACCTCNCGCGCCGAGCCGCGCGACGGCCTCGCGGGCGGCAAGAAGGCCGAGATCGAGAACCTGCGCTTNGTCGTCATNCCCGACTCGGCCGCGGCCAAGGCCGCGCTCTACAGCGGCGGCATCGACGCCTTCGTCAACCCCAGCCCGGCCGACGTGGTCGAGATGCGCAAGCGCACCGACGTGCTGGTCGACACCACGCCGGTGATGTCGATGGTCGCGCTGCTGCTGCAGACCAACGACCCGGTGCTGAAGGACGTGCGCATCCGCCGCGCGCTGGCGCTGTCGCTCGACACGCCCGAGATCGCGCGCTCTGTCACCGAGGGCCTCTCGCCGGTCAACAACTCGGTGGTGCCGTCTTCCAGCCCCTACTACGACGCAGTGCAGGCGGGCGGCTTCAAGCGCGACATCGCCGCCGCGAAGAAGCTGCTGGCCGAAGCGGGCTACCGCAACCAGCCGATCCGCATGATCGCCAACAAGCGCTACGAGGCCCTGTACTCGGCCGCCGTGCTGGTGCAGGCCATGGCCTCCGAGGCGGGCATCAACATCGAGCTGGAGGTGCTCGACTGGGCCACCCAGCTCGACCGCTACACCAAGGGCCAGTACCAGAGCATGGCCTTCATCTACTCGGCGCGCATCGATCCCTCGCTCAACTTCGAGATGGTGTCGGGCGACAAGGCCNCCCAGCCGCGCAAGGTCTGGGACAGCGCCTACGGCCAGACGCGGCTGGCNGAGTCGATGGTCACGCGCGACAAGGNGCGCCGCCAGGNGCTGTTCGACGAGATGCACAAGCAGATGCTGCAGGACGTGCCGATGATCGTGCTCTTCAANGCCAGCGACGCCACCGCCATGCGCAAGAGCGTGACCGGCTTCAAGGGCTGGGCGCCGGCCAAGCCCAGGTTCTGGAACGTGCGGCTGGCCGCCGCCGGCTGAACGGAGCNGCGCGAGCAATGCCCGCCTANCTCCTGCGCCGGATCGCGATGACGATCCCGACGCTGCTGCTGGTNTCCATCGCGGTGTTCACCCTGATGCGGCTGATTCCGGGCGACCCGGTGCTGCTCATGCTGGGCGAAGGCGCCGACCCCGCGCAGCTGGCGCTCATGCGCCA
>JGI25159J45721_1001051_pt1 | contig 11811 bp, 17 predicted proteins | sample AraplaMF_Cvi_mLB_FD_45721 | JGI IMG/M metagenome (IMG submission 45721)
CGTGGCGAACTGGAGATCCACTACCAGCCACTGGTCAACCTTCACACAGACCAGATCACGACATTTGAAGCGCTGGTCCGCTGGTCCCATCCGGAGCGAGGATCGGTGTCGCCAGCTGAGTTCATACCTGTTGCCGAGGAGACCGGCCTGATTGGCTCGCTCGGCGAGTGGATCCTTCGTGAAGCCTGCACCGAGGCAGCCAAATGGCCGACCGCTATCAGCGTCGCGGTCAACCTGTCGCCTCTGCAATTCCGGAACCAAGACCTGGCCCAAAAAGTGTGCACCATCCTGGACGACTCCGGCCTGGAAGCCTCCCGCCTACAGCTTGAGATCACCGAGTCGGTGTTACTGGACGAATGTGAGGGCAATCTACAGATCCTCAAGGAAATGCGAAAACTCGGCGTGAAGATCGCTATCGATGACTTCGGGACCGGTTATTCTTCTCTCGGATATTTGAGGACCTTTCCCTTTGACAAGATCAAGGTCGATCGCAGCTTCGTTGCCGATCTTCCGGACGGCAAGGAGAGCCTGGCAATTGTCAGAGCGGTCGCAGCGATTGGTCGCTCCCTTGGTATCGTCACAACGGTGGAAGGCATAGAACGCCAGGACCAACTCGAGGTGATCAAGGCCGAAGGTTTCGACGAGGCTCAGGGATACCTACTTGCGCGCCCGCTATCGACTGAGCAAGCTCGAGGGCTCATTCAACGGAACGAGTTTGAAGTCGCTCTGAGCTGAGGCCACGCGGCCGCGCAATGGACTCCCCTATGCAAACGCACCTGAGCGTACGTTCGCTGTCAAAGGATCCCTACGCGTCCCCGCTTGTATGGGGCTCATTTCCCGCGGCGTAATCGAATTCGCTTGGCCGCATGATCGCGCCGCACCGCCGCCCGACACTTTATCCCCGGAACACCTCATAAGTCTGTGGCGACCTTCGATATGCTTCTTCGCACCGCGGCGAGCAGAACCAGGGTCCTTGCGGCGCGGCCCGCCTGTAGGATGAATACGGTGCATGCATCTTGCACACCGGATCGATCCAGGCCGGGTCAGCCGATGGAGCAAGCTCGATCTCAAAGAGAGAGACCTCTTCGACGACCGATCGAAGCGCCACCGTTCCGAGGTCTCGCACGAGGATGCCCTTGGCGACAGCCGCCTCGGCAATGGGTTGGGTGGCAAGCAATTGACCGGGGGTCGCAAGCGCCGCGACGCGCGCTGCGATATTCACGGTCGATCCAAAAAGATCACGTCCCCTGCGGATAACTGGCCCATGGTTCAACCCAGCCCGAGTGAGCGGTAGGCGTGGCTCTTTTCGGCATGCCTGCACGAGCGTTCCGAGTGCCTGGATCGCCATTTGCGGCTCGGGAAATGAAAGCATTGCCTCATCTCCGATCCATTTAATCGGGGGCTCATAGTCATTGAGGGCGTCGCAGACCATGCGCTCGAATCTCTCGAGGACGTCAACCGCGGCTCGATCCCCATAAACGTCCGCAATGGCGCTGAAGCCGGCAAGATCTATGAAGGCAATTGTAGCCGTGAGGACAGAAAAATCTTCTGCTTTCCTCATGTAGCGCTCCATCACTACGGCCAAAACTGTTTGCATTGTACCGCAAATTCCAGTGCCCAAGCGGAACAAAAGGGGCAATAGTCGGGTCACACCACGCCTCCCATGTTCCCCGAGACGAGTTAGATCGCAAAGCGAAACAGGCGAGTACTTCGTCAATCGGAAATCCCCGCATCCCGAGGCTGAGACCACGCGTACTCCATCTGAAGGGCGATAAAGGCTGCGGTTTCGCGGTCGTAGCGCGCCTCAATGCCGTTCAGCGCAATGTCGAGCGCTTTCAGCGGAGTCGCGTCATCGATGGGATCGACAACGATGTCGAGATTGGCTTCCTCGGTGGCATAGTCAGGCAGCAGCCGGAGGCCAGCGCGCGTGGTCACTGGCGCAAGATCCTCGGCCAGAGATACAGCAATCGACTGGCGGGTCCTCGAATAGACGTCCGCGACCAGAGCCAGCGAAATCTCGTCGACGCCGTCAGAGACCGGAATACCGATCTCAGTAACCTCGGCGCCCTCATTCTGGCCGATGACGGCGACGACCGGCCGTTCACGCTTGGGCGGCTGCATGGCCTTGATGGTAGCTGCGTGTTCCTCGGCCACTATTGGCGCCAAATCTAACCGGCGGGAGTTGGATGTGACCATACGTAACCGCAGCCGCCACCGCCGTGCCCGCCGTGATTGCCACAGCGAGGAGAGTCTTGCTGAGTAAGGACATTTCATGCCTCCGGAAGTGTCGTTTCGGTGAGCACGCCAGCGCGCACCGCCGGGCCGTGCGATGCAGGCGCCGCATGAGGAAAATGAGTTGCTACGAACCTGGAGACACCGCTCTGACCGGTATGTTCGCAAGACGCGAGGTCGGCCCGCCAGTTGGCGTTCGCGTCGGCACCATTCGCTTCGACAGCCACGGCCCTCCCGGGTTGATGGCGGGTCCTGTGGGGAACTACAAAACAAATCACGTCACACTCCATGTTTGGTTGCGCGACGGTCAATTTGAGGTTTCCAAAGCTTGGAGGGTCAAGACGCGATTATCATGCTCTCATCACCCTTGCTTGCTACGCTTGCTCGCAATGCCCCGCCGGCTTCAATGAAGGCCCTCCCGGACTCTAGCGCACGAGCCGACTTTTTCTCTTGACCTTCCAAGCGTTGGAACCTGCACAGTCGGGCGATCCAGTGATCTGCATCCCAGGCATTAGGAAGGAAAGCGTGATGAACATCGGTGAAGCATCGAAAGCGACAGGCCTATCGGTCAAAATGATCCGATACTACGAAAGCATCGGTCTTATCCCCCCCGCACCTCGAACACTGTTCGGTTACCGCGTCTATGGCGGGAGAGATATCAGCACGCTACGTTTCATCCGGAAGGCACGGGACCTTGGTTTCTTGGTCGAACACATCCAGCGTCTCATCAATCTCTGGCAAAATGACCGCCGGGCAAGCGCGGATGCGAAGGACATCGCGCTTGAGCAGGTGCGCGAGCTTGAGAGCAAGATCGCCGAAATGCAGACCATACTCGGCAATGTGCGGCGGCTGGCAGAGTCCTGTTCGGGGAATGAGCAACCGGTTTGTCCGATTATTGATCACATGGCTTCCAGCGAAACCAACCAGATGAGAACGATCACCGCGCCTCGTTTCGATGGCGTGGCGACGTTATCCAGCACCATGAAGAGGCGAGTAACGTCCACAACTAAATTCTCGGACCAAGGGCTGCGAGCCTGACGGTAACGTCCGTCGCGCGGACCGCCGACAGAGGCGTCGCCGCGCGAAGCGCTAAGCATGCCCTGAACAAGAACACAAAGTCCGCGCGGGAATAGTGAGATGAAGCCAAAGATCCTTGCTAGTGCTTGCTTGCTGGGTCAACGCGTACGCTACGATGGCCGCGCGAAGCTGTTCGAAAATGATCTGCTGCGTAAATGGCAGCAGAGCGGTTGGGTCGTTCCACTTTGTCCGGAGCTGCTGCCGGTTTTGCCATTCCGCGCCCGCCGGCCGAGATCGAGCCACATTTCGGCGGCGCAGATGTCCTCACCGGATTAGCGCGCGTGTTCGAAGACGGTGGCCGTGATGTCACCGAGAAATACCTCCTGGCCGCGCGCATCGCCGTGTCGACCGCACGGGCCAACGGATGCCGCTACGCGCTCCTCACCGATGGAAGTCCGGCATGCGGCTCCTCGTTCATTTACACTGGTCGACACGACGGTACGCGCAAGTACGGTCAAGGCGTCGTCGCCACCGCACTGCGGGAAATCGGCCTCGCCGTTTACGCTCAGAGCGAGATCGCGCATCTCGCCGCCCGCCTCAGAGAGCTTCCGAGCGGAGAGAATAGAGAGTCTGCGCCCGCCACGATGCAAGCCACGACCGCCCAAGAGAGGAACAATCCATGACAAGACGATACATCGTTGACGTTGACGGCGTTCCGCCGTCGCCGTCTCCTATCAGCAATGCGGTCGTTGTCGGCAATCAATGCTGGATTAGCGGCCAGTTGTCCGTCGGGGACGATGGCACCTATGTTCCCGGCAGTACCATCGAAGAGGCAAAGCGTGCTTTTGCGCATGTCTTTCGGATTGCCGAAGCTGCCGGTTTTAGCGCCACCGACATCGTCTATGTCGATCTCGCCTTTATAGATCTGGCGGATGTAAAGGCCGTGAACGGTCTTTACGCGGAACTGTTCCCTGAAGGGCAGAGGCCGGCTCGGACCATATATCAGGCCGCCGCTTTGCCCTTCGGCGGCCGCATCAAAGTGCAGGCGGTTGCGGCGCGCTGAACGCCGCGCGATCTCCCGATCGAGTTCTGAGATCCTGCCGTTCAGCTCGGCCAGGATCTCCAGCGTGACCCTGAAAATCGCGAGAGCTGCCGACGAACGAGGAAGCCATCTCATCTTTCTCAAACAGGTCGCCAACACGAGCAGAGGGACGTCTTCGTTACCTCGGACGAGAATTTCAGGCGATTATTGGGGAACAAATGCATTTGCCTCGCCGTTGGATTTCGGACCAGCCGTCACGCATGCGCAAAAATAGAGTAGGAAGACACCCATGGCTCGCAGGATCAAAGTTGAGAAGGCCCAGAAGATTAACCTCATGTTGAGCCAGGCCGTAACTGCAATGCGAGTTAACGAAAGGTTGCTATGCGAATTGTTGCGATGGGCTGCCGACCACAGCCATGATCCCAACCGGTTCATCGATGCCGTCTTGGAGAAAACCAGAAACGATCTGATACGTGCTGGCGGGGACGACAGTATGACGTCTTTGATCGCGACTCACGAAGCGCTCGAATACCTTGATCATCTCGCCACAGAGATCCAGGAGACGCATGCGAATGGCTACCCAGCCGAAAATGTCGGTGAGGGGCAAGCGATCCCCCCAGCTAATCCAAGTACCGCCTCCATGACTTGCGCCGTCGTGCCCCTCTGACACATGAGCCTGTGTGGAACGCGAACGCATCGAGCGTCGGGCTGGTAACCGGCCTTCCGATCTCACGAAGGCTCGCAGTCCGGAACAAACTTCCAGTCCAAAGGTTGTGCCCGGCGTTGAAAGGGAGACTTGAAAGAACCACGAACGGGCAGGCCCGGCACGACCGACCCGTCACCACGATGGGAAGGGCCCAAGGAAACGCTACCCCGGGGCTATCTGCCCCCGACCGACAATCCCGAGGAGAACCGGGATGCCGTTGGTGAGGACCTGAAGGACCCGCACCGCGGCAGGCTATCGGATGCGGGCAAGACCAAGGGTGACTGAGGGGGCGTTGAAGATGAACCGCGTCTTTTGACGGCCGGCGCTCGGGCTTCCGCGTTGGGACGAGTACTCACTCTCGTGTCCGGAGACACCTCTTAACCTTGTTTGAGCACCGAACTACGGAGAACTCGTAATGAATCACTTTCTTTTTCGGATGGCTGATTTTCTATCTCATCCGCCCGGCTTTTACTTCGTGATCCTGGCGATGGTTGGCAGCACCGCCCTGGTGCCTTTCGGCTTCACAAACGTCATCACCTATGCTCTGTCGGTCGCAGCGATCGTGATCACCAGCGTCGTTTTGATCCAAGGCTATCGCGATACGGCGGCAATCCACGCCAAGCTCGACGAAATCATCATGTCAATGCGTGAGACCCGGAACGAGGTCATCGGCCTCGAGCACGAACAGCCGGAGCATATCGCGGCGGCGGTCGAACGGCTCGAAGCGGAAGCAGACTACCAAGACAGAGCCGCTCGAAGAGAGGACACGGCATCTGCGGAGACATGCTCGTAGGTGGGACCAGAGGCATTTTCGCGAATCGAAAACTGCGCTTCCGATCAGCGGCTGGGGCCGACCCAAGGCTGCCGCTTAACGAGAACGCCGGGCACGCCTTCTGTTGGCCCAAGACGGAATTTCGAACGTAAGGCGAGCAGCTTACGGTGACCCCTGCGAGAGGGCGTCAGTGGCCCATTATTTCCTTCAACGCGTCCTTGGCATAGTTGCCGACGAAACTCGCCTCTAAGGATGACGATGGGATCCCCCGCCTTGGCAGGACTCCACGTCGGCTGCTTCGAGCTGTTCGGAACAGATCGCGTCCAGGCGATCGCGATCTCAAGGGGAAGACCGTGGCGGTAAGGCGGGAATCGCAGCCTTGGCCTCAGATCCGATCCTTCCTCAAAGATCGCACACGGCCTCCTCTCGGCCAACGCCGTCTCCGAGCAGCATAACCAGGACTGGCACGGATTCCGCTGCCGACGGGCCAACCCAAGCGCATTGCGGCAATCTGCCTGGTAGCTGGATCGCCCCGCTGCAGTTCAACTGAGAGGCTCGAAACGGTCACGTCCAGCGGCAAGGCCGCAAGACGGACACCGTCGAGCAAGCGTTCCCGCACCGTTTTGTATTCAAATGCCCATCGAATGGGGAACTTATAATCGCGCGCCAGGTCTTCGAGAGCGGCCTGATTTGTTCCCGGCCGCCAAATCAGCAGCTTGCGCCTTGCCTCGTCCCGGCGCAAGCGACTAGCAAGAAACCGCGCGGCCCGAAACTCGATCTAAAGCGAGTGAGCCGCGAGCAAATCCTGCACGTCGATGTTCCGCCCGGCTTCGTTCGGTTGGATTCCAAGGGAGTGAACCGAGAAGAAGTGCAGTACCGGGTTTTATCAAATAGCCTCCCTGACGCATGTCCGGCGCCTGTTGGGCCAAAGGTCGGGAATCGAGCCGCGTCCCCGCCAAGCCGCTCCGGCTGCTTCAAGGGTCCTGACTCGTCGTTATGAAGGGCGGTTGCCTCCCCTCACCTTCCCGGCCGCGCCAGCGACCGGACCCTTCACCTATTAGAGGCAAAATTGCTCTCATGCAGCAAAACAACACCCTCGACCTGATCAACGGCGGCCTGGTTGTCGCCGTCATAGTCCTCGGCGTCTACCTCTATCGCGAGGAAACGAAGCCGGCCGGCGCTGAAGTCCCGCTTGACCAGAATGGCGTGTCCGTTCAGGAAAACTGATGTTGAAGGCAGAGGGGAGAATTGGCAGTGAACCACCGTTCATGAGCCGTTTCCATGGCCGCGACTATCACCCTTGATGCCTCTAGCACACGTCCATCGGCGCCCACCGGTTCGGCGTTTCTCACCCATTTTCGATCCTATCGTTGCCACGCTGACTGTTTAAAATGAGCGCTCTTGGTGGTAGTTTTGCCATTCGAGCATGCACAATGGACCGGTGTGGCCGGAAAAAGATCGATGACCGGTGACAATTCGCGAATAGTCTCCGAAGAGGAGATTGCTCTCTACGATGCCATTGAACGAGCGATCGCGAATGTTCGCGCGGCTCTTGCTGAAATCGATCGCGCCTGGGTTCGCATCACTGCGGAACGGCCCAATCCGACTGCGGCTGCTTTCGCGGCTCTGGATACGGCAGACGCGATGTTGACCGTCGCCCGCGAAGATCTCGCCCGCGCCCGCGCTTCGCTCATGGCGTATCCCCGGACGAGACGCATCCAGTATTCGTAAGAGATGCGACGGATTTCGTCCGCCGCATCTCACGACCGTGAAGTCGATGTCAGGTCGCCTTCACCTCGATCTTCCTCACGCGCGACAGCGCTTCCTCCGTTTTTGGGAGCGTCACAGTCAGGACACCATTCTTGAATTGCGCGGCGGCCTTGTCCGTATCGACGCCCGACGGGAGCGGGATCGAGCGGTAGAACGACCCGTATGAGCGTTCCAACAAGTGATACCCCTTCTTGCTCTCTTCCTGCTCACTCTTTTTTTCTCCCTTGATCGTGAGCGCGCTGTCCGTCAGGGAGACATCGACGTCCTTCTGATCGATTCCAGGAAGTTCCACCGAAACCTCGAGCGCACTCTCGGTTTCGGCGATGTCCGTTCGCGGCCCACCGGTATCCCAGCGCCCGAAAGCGCCGAACGGTTGATCGAACCGCTTCCAGAAGTCCTCGAAGATGCGGTTCACATCGCGCTGCAAAGAAAAGACGGGGTTTCCATCGTCTGACTTCGCAATTTCGCTTCCCTTGTTGTTGCCCCAGGGGATCAGATCTCTAATCTGCATGGTCAACCTCCTTTCTCCGGACGAACTACGCCATCTTCAACTGGATCTTTCTCGCCTTGGCCGGCGCCGCCTTCGGGAGGACCAGCCGCAGGACGCCGTTCTTCTGCGATGCCTCGATACTGTCCCGATCGATATCCTCGGACAGCGTGAAGACGCGCTCATAATTGCCCGCGCCATATTCGGCGTAAATTTGGCGATAGTTGTCATGCTGCTGGTCCGTCGCGTAGCCGCGAATCGCCAGCGTCCGCTTCTCGAGGGTGATGTCGACACCCTCCGAGGCGACGCCGGGCATGTCGACGAGAACAACGACATTGTCCTCTGTCTCATAGATATCGGTGCGCGGGACAAACACCGGGCGCGAACGGGTCGGTTCGCCACCGTCAAGCTTGCTTGGGACCCGGCGCTCGGTCGTTTTCAGTTCCTGAGCCATGTTTGCCTCCTTATCCTTTGATCTGGATCTTCTTCGGCCGATCCGTCTCAGGCCGGTGCAGTTCAACTTCGAGTAGCCCGTTGGCGAAACGCGCCTCGACCTGTTCCGGATCGACGCGGAAAGGCAATTGCACCGTTCGAGAGAAGTTTCCGTATACTCGCTCGCGCCGGTGCCAAACGGATTTCTCGTCCTCTGCCGGCGATCCGCGTTCGCCCGTCAATGTCAAGGTGTTCTCGCGAACCGTGAGATCGACATCGTCAGGCGCGATCCCAGGCAATTCAGCAGTCACCGCCACGCTGTCCTCACCGATCCAGAGGTTGACGGGTGGAAACTCCTGGGCGGCTTTGGCTGTCATGTCGGACAAGCGCTGATTCATTTCCTGCTGCATGCGCCGCATTTCCAGAAACGGGTCGAACCCGATGCGGCCAAAATCCGATACCAGCATGTGCTTCCTCCTTCGTTTCCTAATCAGCGATGTTGCTTGCGACGTGCCAAGCACGTGCAGGCCGGGGGCCGAATGGATCGGAGGCTGTCGGGACGAGACGATGAGAAGACCGAGACGGTCGATCGCACAGCGCGCTACGCAAGAAGGTGGGGGGTCGGGCAGACGCCGGACCATATCCTCCTTGCGAAGCGATATGAACCGAACCCGGTCCAACGCATGAGTGGACCATCGTTCCCGTGCCAGGATCCGAGAGGGGCATCCGGCAAGAATGAGGTAGGTGAGCAAAACGCGCGTTTCAAGGGCCGACGTTGCTTGAGAGTGGATCAATCTTTGCTCGGTCGGCCTCTGATCTCACTGAAACGAGCGGCCTGGGTTTTTGCGCTTTGATCGCTTCCTGGCCGGTGCCTGGACCAGCTTCTCCGTGGCTCGCGCTCGGGCAAGGCAGTTCTGGTGGATGCGCAGTTCGGGCTCTTGCCTCTTGGCGAAGGCTATGGGCGCCTCCCGTCAGGGAAATTTAAGCTCGATCTGGGCGTTTGATGATCCCCTCCTGTGTAGCCCACCAATGAAGGGTGCGTTCAAACACCAGCCCTCGGTTGCCGACGCGTGCCGAAGTCATGACGGAGCGTCAAGCCGGAAAATTCGTGCCGAAATTCGCCCGCTCAGCGATGCCCGATTGGCGGGAAACCTCATTGGAAGGTTGGCGTTCGCCGCCAGCCAACAATTCAACTGGCTAAGGTTCGTCTCCTCGTTTCGAGTCAGAAGCTTCGTCATCGACGCTTCTCGTTTGAAAGAGGCCGGTCTAGGCCTCGGGGCCCAGATTTCATCGAGCCGGCGAAGCGCACCATGACGGCATCGAAAGTCACAGGAGCCGCGAGGGCTTGGAAGAGCAGACGGTCCACTTGTAGACCGGTTCCCTGTCGTGATGCCAGCCTCCAACAAATATGGCCGGCATGCCGTGTGATGACGTGCGAGCGAGACGAGTGCCGGGGCCGAGCCTACCCCGGAACGAGATCAATCACGGGGAAAAATCAAGGCTTGCGCGCGTGCCAGCGGATAAGGGCTTGTAGCGCACGATGCTTCCAAGATTCGTCGCCACCGCGCGAACGATCTTGCTGGCCAGCCGGTCCCTTCGCGTCTCCTTTGCCATTCCAGCCTATCCCGTCGTCCTCGACGACCAGCACGGCGTTGTCCTCCCTTCGAACGAGGCGAACCCGATTTCGCCAACGGCTCGCGATACGTAGGCATACTTGAATGCGTTGGTCACAAGTTCGGTCACAACAACACCAAGCGAGACGGCCTTGGAATCTGCATCACCGAAAAAAACAAGCCGAGCTAGCGGATCGCATGGGCGAAACCGTCGTAGTCGACGGGCTTGGTGATGTAGACGTTTACGCCAAGATCATAGCAACGTTGGATTTCGCGCTGATCGTCCGTGGTGGCCATGGTGGGCTTCCTTCGTCAGGGTTCGTCCCGACCGGTTCTGCTGTGCGAAGATCGTCGACTGTCACGGCGCAGGCAAGGATACCCCGCGCCTACACCGTGAACCGGGTGTGTTGAGGGGGGGCAGGCGGCGATCTGTTCGCTCGGATCGTTAATCGACGTCGACATGTGGTGGGTTGGAAGACTTGAAATCTGCTCTGTCTGCGCCGATATTTTTTTCACTTCTTTTTCATCCGGCTTGAATGCGAAAGGAGGAACATCATGCTCAACCCGGAATTGGTTTTGATGACTCCCGTCACCGTCCAGATGAAGGACGGGGCGTCTCAGGTCTTCACTTCTGTCAACGACGTGCTCGATTTCCTCGAAGGGGATTGGGCCATCTATCGCGGCAGAAAGTACAATCGGGCGGTTCAAACATGCCGCCGCGCCCTAAACCGAGTGACGCCAGTCGCCATCGCGCGAGAAGCGTTTATGGACGCCTGCCAAGACGCGGGAATGTCGACCCGTGCAGATGGACTCCCCGGGGCGAAGACGGGTACCGGCGGTCAACGCTCGCTTGCCTAGAATGGTTGGGCTGGGGCACTTCTTAGTGCCNCAGCCTTTCGAGCATTCGCTCCGGCNCACCGGAGCAATTCGCCATCACCCTTAAAGCGTTCTGATNGAGCCGCCAGACGCGATNTCCGGGCATTTCGGTTGATCGTGTCAGGCCCACGTTCGCCTTTACGGCCCCTGGGCCACCGTGCGGACGGAGGGTGCGGGGCGTNGATCTCGTCACTCATGGTTGGCTGCCCCATCACAGTGACAATCGGGCTCTTGAAGATCAGTTTCCGCAAAAATACGTCGTTTCGACGCCGCCCTCGACAGGCGCGGCCTACCTGCCTGCCGTGCGACCACCTGGGTCCGCTCGTGAAGAAAGGACGGTTGATCCAGGCACTAGCGGACTGGTGTCCCTCGTCCTGGAGATCACCTCTACTATCCGAGCCGCCGCCTGGCTTCGCCTGCCTTCGCGCTGCTACTACTGGTTGAAGCTGTGCGCTATCGATGGCTTCCACGGGAGGAAAGCGGTTTCGGAGGCAGGCTCACTGCCGCCCGCGCCAGCCTACCTTGAAAACCACGCAACAAGCGCGGCTTACCGCGCTCGCTAGAGAGGCCGCGAGCGCGGCCCCCCGCACTCCCGCCGGATTACGGGTGTACTCGACCGCCGCCCGGTTTGGCCTTGATCATCCACGGCAACACCGCAGGAGCTTTCACAAGGATGCCCTTCTTGTGCGCAAAGGAGCGGAGCGCGTCGCGCGCCACCTGAACTGGTTTGTGGCCGTCATGTGCCAGGTAGCAGGTCTTCAGCGTCGCGTCATGAATGATATCGCGATCTCCTTTGGACCACTCCTCGAGGAAATCGATCGCGTCGTCCAGGTTTGTGATTTCGAGGACCAGATCCTTCCTTTC
>JGI25159J45721_1001053_pt1 | contig 11789 bp, 7 predicted proteins | sample AraplaMF_Cvi_mLB_FD_45721 | JGI IMG/M metagenome (IMG submission 45721)
CAGCGTGCCGCTGGCCTCTGCCGAGCGGCAGGCGGCAGCTGCGCCGCCGCGCCCAATGCCCCCGGCGGCGCAGCCAGAGCCCGAACGGCACTATTTCGGCGCCGACGCCATGACCCAGCAGCCGGAAGTGGCCGAGGGACTGGTGGCTGGCAAGCTGCTGGTGGTGCCAGGCATTACACCGCAAACGGTGGCGCTGCAAGTCTGGATCAGCGATGAAGGCGCCGTGGAGCGCGTGGCCCTCGATTCGCCGATGTCCGAAAAAGAGGAGCAATTGCTGCTGGCCGCTTTTGCCAGCGTCAGGTTCCAGCCCGGCCGGATCGGCCGCATTGCCGTGCGCGGCCACTTGGCAATGGAAGTCATGCTGGATGATGCCCTCCGTCTGTGAGGGGAGTGATGGTAAAATAGCGGGTTTTCCGTCTGCACCAACCGCTGGCTGCCATCATGTCTGACGATATCCAAATTCAAACTTCGAGCAAGACTCCTGCGCTGATCGCACGCGAGGTCGCTCGCCGCCGTACTTTCGGCATCATTTCCCACCCCGATGCGGGTAAAACCACGCTGACCGAGAAGCTGCTGCTGTTCTCGGGCGCGATCCAGATGGCCGGTACCGTCAAGGCCCGCAAGAGCGGCCGCCACGCCACTTCCGACTGGATGGAGATCGAGAAGCAGCGCGGCATTTCCGTGGCCTCCTCGGTGATGCAGTTCGAATTCCGCGACCACACCATCAACCTGCTGGACACCCCGGGCCACCAAGACTTCTCGGAAGACACCTATCGCGTGCTGACCGCGGTCGACTCCGGCCTGATGGTGATCGACGCGGCAAAGGGCGTGGAAGCGCAGACCATCAAGCTGCTCGACGTCTGCCGCATGCGCAATACGCCGATCGTGACCTTCATGAACAAGCTGGACCGCGAATGCCGCGATCCGCTGGAGCTGCTCGATGAAGTGGAGTCGGTGCTGAAGATCCAGTGCGCGCCGGTGACCTGGCCGATCGGCATGGGCAAGAATTTCCGCGGCGTGTACCACCTGATCAACGACGAGATCCTGCTGTTCCGCGCCGGCGAAGAGAACGCCGACCAGACCTTCGAGGTGGTGAAGGGCATCGACAATCCGCGCCTGCAGGAGATGTTCCCGCTCGAGATGGACCAGCTGCGCATGGAAGTGGAGCTGGTGCACGGTGCTTCGCATCCGTTCAACCTGGAAGACTTCCTGGCCGGTAAGCAGACCCCGGTGTTCTTCGGTTCCGCGATCAACAACTTTGGCGTGCGCGAGATCCTGTCGGCGCTGGTGGACTGGGCGCCTGCACCGGGTTCGCGCGATGCGTCGGTACGCGTGGTGCAGCCGACCGAAGAGAAGTTCTCCGGCTTCGTGTTCAAGATCCAGGCCAATATGGACCCCGCGCACCGCGACCGCATCGCGTTCCTGCGCGTGTGTTCCGGCCGTTTTGAGCGCGGCATGAAGGTCAAGCACCTGCGCCTGAACCGCGAGGTGAAGGTGTCCTCGGTGGTGACGTTCATGGCGTCCTCCCGCGAGCAGGTGGAAGAGGCATATGCCGGCGACATCATCGGCCTGCCGAACCACGGCAATATGCAGATCGGCGATTCGTTCTCGGAAGGCGAGATGCTGCAGTTCACCGGCATTCCTTACTTTGCGCCGGACTTCTTCCGCCAGGTGCGCATCCGCAACCCGCTGAAGATCAAGCAGCTGCAGAAGGGCTTGCAGCAGCTGGGCGAAGAGGGCGCTGTGCAGGTGTTCAAGCCGGTGCAGGGCGGTGAAGTCGTGCTGGGTGCGGTGGGCGTGCTGCAGTTCGAGGTCGTGGCTTCGCGCCTGATGAATGAGTATGGCGTGGATGCGGTGTTTGAGAGCACTTCGATTTCTACCGCGCGCTGGGTGTCTTGCGACGACAAGAAGATGCTGGCCGATTTCGAGGCGGCCCTGGGCCATAATGTGGCCTACGATGCGGCGGGCAATATGGCTTACCTGGCAACGTCCGGCGTCAACCTGCGCCTGACCCAGGAGCGTTGGCCGAAGCTGACCTTCCACGCGACGCGCGAGCACGCGACCAAGCTGGACTAAAACCGCTGGATCCGGGTCAGGCCTTTTGGCCTGATCCTGGTACAGCGACTTTCTAGGCCGCCCACAACCGCCCCTCCCGCAGCAAGGCCTCCAGCTGCTCCGCCGGCATCGGCCGCGCAAAGTAATACCCCTGCATCACGTCGCACCCCGCATCCGACAGGAAGGCCACCTGTTCCTCCGTCTCCACGCCTTCCGCCACCACGGTCATATTGAGCGAATGCGCCATCGCAATAATCGCCTTCGCAATCGCGGCACCATCTCCAGGCACCGCGTTCACAAAACTGCGGTCAATCTTGAGCTGGTCGATCGGGAAGCGCTTCAGGTAAGCCATTGACGAATAACCGGTTCCGAAATCATCGATCGAGAGGTGAATGCCCGCCGCCTGTATCTTGTGCAGCAAGGCGATATTGGCATTCACATTCTCCATCAGCACACCTTCGGTAATCTCCAGCTCCAGCAGGCGAGGCGGCAAGCCCGTCTCCATCAGCAAAGCCTGCACCTCGTACATCAGCTGCACATCCTTGGTCTGGCATGCGGACAGGTTGACGGCCACGTGCTCGATATGTTCCATGAGCCCCGCCTTGCGCCATGCGGCAGCCTGCCTGATCGCCATTTGCAGCACCCAGCGGCCCAGGGGCACGATCACGCCGCTTTCCTCCGCCACCGGGATGAACTCCGCCGGGCTTACCATGCCGCCCAACGCTTCGCAATGCCAGCGCACCAGCACTTCCATGCCGCACATGCGCCCGGTGCGCACATCGATCTGCGGCTGGTAATGCAAGGACAGCTCGTTATTCTGCAAGGCCTTGCGCAAGTTTGCTTCCAGGGCCAGGCGCTTGCTGGCCCGATGCGCCATCTCCTCATGGAAGACTTCATAGGCATTCTTGCCCTTGTTCTTGGCGTGATACATCGCGATATCGGCGCAGCGCACCACTGCTGCTGCATCGGGGGCGTCTTTTGGATACACGCTGACACCGATGCTGGCACTGACAAACAGCTGGTGGGTCTCGACCATGAAAGGATCAGCCAAGGCGCGCAGGATCTTGCGCGCCACCTGGTCCGGCTCCAGTTCGTCGTCGGCCGGTTCTACGATGACGACGAATTCGTCGCCGCCGATGCGACAGATGACGTCAGTGCTGCGCAGCGTTTGCCGAAGTCGCTCGGCAACCTGGCGCAACAGCATGTCGCCGATATCGTGGCCCAGCGTGTCGTTGACGACCTTGAAGTTATCCAGGTCCAGCAATAGCAGGCTGACGCTGGTTTCCTGGCGGTCCGCGCGCTTCAGGGCATGGGCCAGCCTGTCGTTGAAGGCATTGCGGTTGGGGAGGCAGGTGACGGGGTCGATATGCGCCAGCACATGCAGGTTGTGTTCCGCCTGCGCCACCGCGGCTCGCATGCGACGCACCAGCAGCCAGGCCAGTGCAAAGGAGCCGAGGGTCGCGAACCCGGTGAAGGTGGCAAAGGCCAGCGAACGGCGGTATAAGGGCACCAGGGTAGCGCGGATGGAGACGCAGCCGATCAGCTTGTGGTCGACCCTGATCGGCTCCTGCACCTCGATGTAATCCATGCCGTATTCGTGCAGGGACTCGCCGGTTTCGCTGACGGGCAGCTCCGGCACCGGCGCACCGTTGCGGCGAAACTGCGCCAGCGGCGTGCTGCCGACAATGATGTTTGCGCTTTGTACGCTGGGCGACGCCGACAGGCCGCTGAGGATTTCTTCGGCGGCACGTGCATCGGTGAAGAGGAGGGCGGCTGTACTGTTGTTGCCGACGATGCGGGCCTGCACCTGCAGGTCGCGCAACAAGGTGCTGCGCAAGGCCATGAATTGGAAGACGACCATCAGCATGCCGGCCAGGCACAAGGCGGCGCCGGCCGCAAGCATGGTGGAACGCACTACTTTGCTGCCGATCGGCAGCAGCGCGATGTTGGCGCGCGACTTCATTGAACACTCCTTGCCAGCCGCAGTAGCTTGGAACTGAGGACGAGACGTGCCTGGCGTACGGGCACCAGGTCCACGTCGAATCCCACGCGGCGATTATCAATACCAAAAGAAATCATGGCGCCGTTGGCGCCAATGATCCTGTCATCTGCGACTGTCAGCACGCTGCTTGTCGCCAGGTCATGCTTGAGCAGGGCCCAGCGCTCGCGGTCCTGCGCGTCAAGCACCAGCAGGTGACAGGCCGCCAATTGCGCTCCACCCGGCGTGGCCGGCAGCGTGCGCACGGAGACACGATGGCCATTGACCTGCTTCTCCTGCAGCCCTGTCAGCGCCGTCAGCAGGCCGTTGCCCTGGAAAACGCACAGGCGCAGTGGTGCGCTGGCTGGCAGGGTGTCCGCCGGCCATTCGGTGAAGAGGGCAAAATTGAAGAGGATTGCAGCCTTTATTTCCGCCTCGTCCGCCCCCGCAGGAAGTTGGGCGCGCGCCTGCTGGCCTGCTATGAGCAGCAGGAGCAGGAGGGCGAAAAGATGGCGCAACATCAGTAGGCCGCCTTCAAGCGGAAGTACAAGCGCCTGCCATCCTGTTCGATCGAGCGTTGCCGGTACCCCAGCGACACCGGGTCGGCGTAGTGGCGGTCGAACAGGTTTTGCACGCCAAGCGAGGCGTCGAGGTGGCGGGTCAGGCCGACGGAGAAGAAGTTCACGTTGGCGAGCACGAAGCCGCCGGCTTCGCCGCCGCCCAGCAGGTTGCGGGCGCTGACGTATTGTCCTTCGACGCCCGCATGCCAAACGCCGGACAGGCGCCCAGTGGCGTTCAGCTTGGCCAGCCAGCGTGGCGAGTTGACTTCGCCGGCCGCCTTGCTTACGTGTTGCCGCGCCAGGCTCGCGCGCAGCTTGCCGCCATTGGCCCAGGACCGTTCATATTCCATCTCCACGCCGCGCGCCCTGTTGTGGCCGACATTACGGAAGATCGGCAGTCCCAGTTCTTCATCGTCGACTTCCGTGATCAGGCCGGACGCTTCATTTGCGTAACCGGTCAGCGTGAAGCGCGCGTTGGCTCCAAGCTGGCGCACCAGCGACAGTTCATGGCTGCGGATTTTCTCGCGGCCGAGGTTCGGGTTGGACAGTTGGCCACCTTGTCCATCGATGCCGTAGAACAGTTCATAGCTGTTCGGGGCGCGGAAGGCGCTACCGTAGATGGCTTTGAGTGTGGTCTCGCGCGCTACTTCGGCAATCAGCGCAAGGCGTGGATTGAATACGCCGCCGGTGCTGGACTCCCTGTCATAACGCAGGCCGGCGTTAAGCAGCAGGCCTTCAGCCAAAGTAATTTCGTCTTGCGCGTACACCCCAAGGCGCTTGCCATACGCCACATCGTCGAGGTAGACGACGTGCGGGTCGACATCATAGTTCTGCAGCGTCAGTTTGCTGTTGTACTGATACTCGGCGCCGACCACCAGCTTGTGGGCCGCTGCTATTTGCAGGAACAGGCTGGCCTCCGCTCCCCACCAGCGGGCGCGAGTCTGGTCCAGGTTGATGGACCCGAATGGTTCCTGGTTCACGAAGTGGCCTTCGTAATGGTAATCGCCGTGGTACAGGCGGCCGGTCAGTTCCCCATGCATGGGCAAGACCTGGCTGCGGTAGCCGATTTCCGCCAGTCGCAGTTGATCCAGCGTCTGGCCGCCTGGGACGTTGAACGGCTGGCCATATGATGCGGTCGGCATGCCTTTGGTGCGGGCGCCGTCGAGCAAGGTCATCGACCATGCGCCGAGCTGGGCGCGTCCATACAGGCGGGTAATGCGTTCCCAATCCAGGCCTTGCGCAGTGTCCTGGAATTCAGGGAAGTACAAGTCGCGGCCATCGCTCAAGCCACGGCTGGCCGACAGCAGCAATTCGGCATCGCCATCGCGCCAACCGTAGGTAGCGCTGCCGCCGCGCGTGCCGGCCTGGCCGGCTTCCAGTGTGCCGCGCGCTCCTTCAAGGTCCGAGGCTCGGCGTGTGATCACGTTGATCACGCCAAAGAACGCGTTGGCGCCGTAAATCGACGATCCAGGACCCGGCACGAATTCGATGCGGTCCACCAGGTCGAGGTCGAGCGGGAACTCGCCGCCAAGTTGCGCCTGGTCGAACACCGGGTCGTTTATGCGCGTGCCGTCGATCTGCAGCAGGAACCGTGTATTCAGGTCGCCGGAACGCAGGAAGCCGCGCGCGCCAAGGTAGCTGTAGCTCCGGTCGTTGCTGGTGTACAGCCCGCGGATGCTGCGCAAAGCATCGGCCAGCGTGCGCCATCCGTAAGCGTGGATATCGGCCGACGTAAGAACGGTTACATTCGAAGGGGCTTGTATCGCCTTTTGGTTAAAACGGGAGGCGCTATACACCTCCATCGACATCAATTGCTCAAGCGGCAAAGTGGTCAAGTCGGCATCTTGCGCGCACGCGTTCGTCGCCGCGAGCAGCAAGACTGCCAGCGGCCTGTAGCGGAGGCCTCGCAGTGCTGTGGTTCTCATCCCGATGGTTTGTTTTTATGGTGTGGTTCACATGGTGGCATTGCCCTGCGGGAATGTACAGCCCAGCAGCCGCGGCCAGCACTTTTAAACAACAACCATTAGCGGTCGAGCAATGCCCGCCAGGCACTGGGCGCCTGGCCAGCCACCTGCTTGAATGCGCGCCGGAAAACCGCCTCATCGCTGAAACCGGTTTCAATCGCAACGCGCCGCAAACTCACGTTCGGTTTTGTCAACATCCGCTTGGCCTGCTCGATGCGGCATTGCAGGATGTACTGCACCGGCGTGACCCCAAGCGCCGCGCTGAAGCGCCTTGCGAGATTGCGCTGGCTCATGGCGATGTGGCGCGCAACGTCGTCGGGCGTGATGCCTGCACAGCTATGCAGTTCGATGTAGCGCTGCGCAAGCTGCACGCGTGCATCGCCGTGCTCGTGATGGCCGCTGACGCTGCCGACCTCTGCCAGCTGGCGTGCCGAATTTGCATAGCGTGCAAATTTGAGGGCTGCCTTCTCGCCATGAAAGCGCTTGACGAGATGGGCACACGCGTCAATGGTTGGTGTGATGCTGGCCGCGGTAATCAGCCTGCCATCAACGACCAGTTGCGACTGCGGCGAAAGGCGGACGGCCGGCCGCGTGGCCGCAATCGCGCGCCGGTCAGCCAAGTTGCACGTCGCGTCGCGTCCGTCCAGCAAGCCGGTGGCCGCCAATATCCGCACGCCGCTCGCCGACGCCAGAATCGATCCACCGGCCTCGTAATGCCGGACGATCCAGCGCAACAGGGCAGGGCTGGCCGGCACATCGCCATAGAACGACGGCAGCACCAGCAGCGCTGCCGCGCGTACGTTACGCAAGCTGCGCTCGGGCTGCAGGGCCGGCCCGGTGAACGAGCGGACCGGCTGCATGGTCGGTCCCACCAGCGCGACCTCGAACATTTCCGCCGCTTGCAAATCAGGCTCGCGAGCATTCAATGTGCCGGCAACAGCCAGTAATTCACGGATCAGCATGACGCCGCCCGCCCAACAATTCCGGTCGATGTAGATGCTGGTCTGGGTGGCGGAAAAAGTACGCTGCATGGCGAATAATGTACCACGGCGCGCCGCTTGCGGCACTAGGATGGCCGCATGAACATCCTTTCGTACATCGACAAACAAGAGCTCCGCTCGTTCACTACGGCAGATAATTGGCGCGCCACCGGCGTTGTGATGGCCAACGTCCTGCTAGTGGCAGCTGGATTTGCGCTGCCTGCGCTATGGCACTCCCCAGTCGCCTGGATACTTGCCAGCGTATTGCTTGCAGGCCGCGCGCTCGGCTTCGCGATCCTTACACACGATGCCGCGCACCAGAATTTCTTCACCTCGCGCCGCGTGAACCAGTGGATGGGGAAGTGGGTATTCGGCGCCTTGCCGAATGTGCCGTATGCAGCCTATCGGCGCGGCCACCTTGAACACCATCGCACCGCCGGCACCGGTGCCGACCCGGACCTGGCCTTCGTCACAGGCTACCCCGCGACACGTGCCAGCCTTTTGCGCAAGCTGCTGCGCGACATCTCTGGGGTGAATGGCGTGAAAGGGATCCTTTACCAATTCCGGCCGACCGACCGCGGCGCCTTGTACCCGGTGTTCGTGATGCACGGCCTGATCTTCGCCGTGCTGTGCGCGCTAAGCGTGCCTCAGGTTTATGCCTGCTGGTGGCTGGGGCAGCTGTTCGTATTCCCACTGCTGGTGCGCCTGCGTGTGATGGGGGAGCATGGCGGGGTTGCCGACCATATGGACCGAGACTCGCGCCGCAACACTGCCACGACCTTGGCAGGCCCGCTCGCCCGCCTGCTGGTGGCGCCCAACTTTGTCAACTACCACGTCGAGCATCATATGGCCGCGACGGTTCCAGGCTACAAACTGCCCGCGCTGCATAAGCTGTTGCGTGAGCGCGGCTACTTCGATGGCGCCGATTGCCTCGCCACATCCTATTGGGCCGTGATTCGCCGTTGTACCGCCACAAATGGAAACGCCGCGGTACGCCGCACTAGCGGCGCCCGCGGCGCTTTGGACAACATGCGTTGAGATTAGCCTGGTGGATTATTTACAGGATCACTGTCGATTGCCATTGCTAACATCGGCTCGAATCCAGGTGGATTATTTACAACTTGTGGATAGTCGACGGCCTCATCACCAGGTGAGGTAACTTTCAGCGACTCGCCATGCTTGTCTCGATAAGCGAAAGTCAAAGTGAAAGTTTCGCTCGCTGTATTCAGGTCGCTGAGAGTTACCGCTTTACCGTTCTTACTGATTGACGGAGAGCTCAGTTGATCTTGAGCTTCTGGCGAGATGGAAACTGAACGGATGACGATGTCATCTGGCGTAGGCGTAACCAGCTTGAAATGAAGGATCGTATCTGGAGCGCTAACCTCAATGACTTTTGGATCATATTCTGCCAGATAGGAAGCACCAGCTTTTTGCACTGTGACTTTGATGTGGATGGTAGGAGAATCGCTCTGAGCTAATTCTTTCATAACTTACCTTTCATTAATGGGTGAGTGGAAATGTAGTGAGTGAAGCGAGCTTCTCGGAAGCCCATGGCGCGAAGTCGCGCAAGCTTCGGATTGATGGCTGCAGTTCTCCCTTGGCAGAGTTCAGCGCGCACTTGAAAGGACAGGAAGGCAAAGTTGTTTTCTGCGTTCGGCGTATCAGCAAGAAGATCTGTGACCTTCTTACATAAAGGAAGCGCAACGGAGTTATCGCCGATTTGCCTGGCAAGATCAGCGTGGGCGAGCATACTCTCAGATAGGAAAGCCAGCAAAATACTGTCCCGTTGAGCCTGACTGTGCAACGTTTCTAGTTTCGACTGTACGGCTTCCACGTTCTGCAGAGCGTCCTTCTCGCGTCCCATCATTTGCAATATGTAAGTGCGGCCCAGTTCGAATTTGACCGTCTGGTACGCGAGGAAAGTATTCTTCGGTTCTTTTGCTGAAAGCTCTTTAAATTTATCGAGAATCGACAGCAGTCGTTGGTGCATGACGGAAGCATTGTCCTCATTTAGCTGGGCCTCCACCAAGCGCCCTTGTGCCTGAAGTAACCATGACCGCCAGAGAGCATTGGTCGGATCTTTTTGGACAAGAGCCTGAAGGATCTGTTCAGCATCCAACAGCGCACGCGCCGCCGCTGGACGGTTCCCGAATGCCGTGTGCAACAATGCTTGCCGCATCAGAGAAACCGAAAGCAAACTAGCCCACGTGGCGTTCTCCGTATATACAGAGCGAAGCAATGCTTCTTCCTGACGGTAGAGCTCCATTGCAGCAGTTGGATTCCCGAGCTTTAGTAGGCTTTCGGCGCGCCATGAAACTGAGCCGGCGAGCTCTGCGATGATGACTTTGTCTTCAGGTTTCTTCTCAAGCGCTCGCTTCTTAAGTTCCAATGATTTATTGAACTCGTCTGCAGCTTGTCCAAAATCTGAGCGCGACATCGCGAGGGAGCCTAACGCTGCGTGGGCATACGATAACTCAAGCCACCCCTCGATCGGATCGGAGGAAACTGTCGTTAAGAGCTGCCCGAACTTGAGGTATTCATTGAAGTATCGGGCTGCCTTATCGAGTTCGTTATTCTTTGAATGTACTTGTCCTATAGCTGACAAAATCTTTGCTGCCTCGCGGAGGAAATCGGGGCTATTTCGATAGGACGGGGGCGCGTTAAAGACTATCTCTGCACCTGTGGTAAGGGCTTTGGATGCGTCACCAGAACGACCGCGTTTGGAATATACCTCCCCGATAATGCGCAGAGCTTTAATCCGATTCACAAGTGAGGGTAAGTTGCCATCCGATGACTCAGCACGCTCAAGGTAACCGAGCGCTTTGGTACCAACGTCGTCGAGCAGGTCAAGGCGCCCAATTGGGCGCAGCTTCTCGACGAAGTCACCGAGCATGAAAGTCATCAGTCCCTCTGCCTCACTGCGGCTTCGTTCTGACTCTTGACGGGCGGACTGTGCCCTGAACGCAAGGATGGCTGTGAGCAGCGCTAAGAGCGCGATCAAGGCAGTTATCCCGAATTTAATGCGATCAAAAAGGCGTGCCCGGTGTATGGAGGTTCCGACGAACTCTTTCTCAAGCGGGGCAAGTGCAAAATCCTGTAGTGTCAGCAAATCGGCGGCTTGACTGACTTGGGTGCCATGTGGAAGCAGTAAGTCCTTTTTACGGCCGGCCTCCAGCCAACGCGAGGCCTGCGCGCCAATTCGTGTGCGTAATTGAAGAGCATTGCGATGCCGCTCAATCCACTCGACCACCCGTGGCCATTGTCGCAGCAAAGCCTCGTGAGCTACGCCAAAGCTGGGAACGTCCCCTGCCAGCTCGCTGACAAACAAGCGCGCTTCGACCATCACCCTTACGAGTTGCCGCTCATAGTCGTTTCGGAGCATGCTTAACGGACTTCGGCGAGAGGTTACCGCACCTTGATCTTCGCCGATATTTACAATTAACGACAGCACGTGCGGCAAAGCCTCAATCTCTGGCTGGCTGAGCGCCGACACGACTTGCTCGGCGCGTACGCCAACAGCGCCCTCGATGCCCCCAAGCTGGCGGTAGACTGCAAATTTGAGGGCCCCATCCACTTCCCGCTGTCGATATAGTTCGTTTAGCGTGTACTGAAGGAGGGGCAGCATGTCAGGATTGCCGCGCGCGGAGTCGCAGAGTACGTCATCGAGGCTTGCTCCTGTCGACGCGTCCTTCTCAAATGTCAGACCTGCAGCCAAAGCTGGCTGGCGGACAATTTGGGCGATCTCGGCGCCGTCTGGCGGTAGCACGTCGAAGTGCCCGCCGCGCGACTTTAGCTCTAGCAATACCAGCTGTGCCATCACTTCCGGATAGAAGTCATTGCGGCATGCCATCAGTACGAGCAGGCAATTCGACTTGGCGAGGACTTCGAGTACTTGCATGAAGCGGCTGGCTTCGTCCGACTGGGCGCGGAATACCGCCTCAAGACGGTCGACAAACACCCCAACCGAAGCGCGCGAGCAGGCGCGCGAACGCAGTTCGGCAGCGACGGCATCCGGATTGGATGCCAAACGCTGCCCGAGGCTGTCGGCGCTGGCGCCGGGGAAAAGCGGCTCGCCGTTGATGTCGGCGTCTATCAAAGCGCCGGCCAAAGCCTGGAACAGGGTGCCGCTGCCAAGGTCGGCGCAATCAAGATAGACCGTGCTGGACAGGCCGATCGGTTCGTCCGAGCGGGTGGCGCCTGCCATTAATTGTGGCAGCAGGCCGGCGCGGACCAGGGAGGGCTTCCCTGAGCC
>JGI25159J45721_1001086_pt1 | contig 11601 bp, 8 predicted proteins | sample AraplaMF_Cvi_mLB_FD_45721 | JGI IMG/M metagenome (IMG submission 45721)
GCCAGCAAGGAGCAGCTTTGGGCAAAGGGCATGTGAGACTGGCTGATGTCGCCAAGGCAGCAGGCGTATCGCAGGGCACGGCATCGAATGTTTTCAGCCGTCCGGACGTGGTGCGGGAGGAAGTACGCGAGCGGGTGCTCAAGGTCGCCCGGGAGCTCGGTTACAGCGGGCCTGACGTCAAGGGCAGGCTGCTGAGGGCAGGGCGGGTGAACGCAATCGGTGTCGCCGCCGTTGAGCCGCTCACCTATTTTTTCGATGACCCCTGGGCGCGTTCACTGATGACCGCGATCGGGGAAGTTTGCGATGCCAGCGGCACAGGCATTGCCGTCGTCTCGGCGATGAACGAAGAGCGGCTTGCCTGGAACATCAACAGCGCGCTCGTCGACGGCTTCATTCTGCTTTGCGTGGAAGGCGGAGAGAGGCTTGTGGAACTCACCCGTCAGCGCCAGCTGCCGTTCATCGCGCTGGCGCTCGGCATCGAGGATGAGACGATCCCGGCAATCGGCATCGACAATGTGGCGGGTGGAGCGGCGGCTGCACGGCATCTGCTGGAGCTCGGGCACCGTGACATCGCGATCCTGTCGATCGGCGATGTCGATGGCCTTGTCGGCCCGGTGGCGCCTGAGCGTGTCGATCCCGAGATGGAGGCGACCCCGCGTGANCGCATGCATGGCTACTGGCAGGCGCTGGCCGAATACGGCATTCCTCGCGAAGCCGTTCCGATCCAGGGGACGNTGCATGACAGGCCAAGCACNATCATGGCCATGGAGACCCTGTTCTCTTCCGCCAGTCCGCCGACNGCCATTCTGGCAATGTCGGACAAGGTTGCGCTGTTTGCCATGCAGTGGCTCGCCGAGCGCGGGCTGAAAGTGCCGGAAGACGTATCCATCATCGGCTTCGACGGTGTGCCGGAAGCCGCAACCTCGCTTCCGCGCCTGACCACCGTCGCCCAGCCCTTTGCCGAAATCGCCCGCCGCTCGGTGACTGCGATCCTCGAAAATGCGTTGCCTGAGAACCACGAGGCNCTCGATCTCGAGCTTGTCGTAAGAGACAGCACGGCGCCGCCGCGAGCGCACTGATTCGGAAATAGAAAAGGCCGGGTCGATGCCCGGCCTTTCGCGTTATGATTTCTGTCCTATTCAGCCGCGAAGGGTGGCAGGCGCAGCACGTTGGTGTCGTTGCCCGTCTTGCGCTTGCTTTCCGGTCTTTCGATCGCGGTCAGGCGCTCCTCCAGCGAGTCGATGTCGCTGCGGCTCTCTCGCGCGGCGCGGGTGAGGTCTTCGCTCGACATCGGCAGGTCCTCCTTGTCTTTCTTGCCGACCAGGCGACCGAAGATCCAGCCGAGGAGGCGGGAAAGATCGTCCATGATCAGGAAGAAGGAGGGCACGACGACAAGCGAGAGCACCGTCGAAACGATGATGCCGCCGATCACCGCGATCGCCATCGGTGCGCGGAACGAGCCGCCTTCGCCAACGCCGAGCGCGGAAGGCAGCATGCCTGCCGACATGGCGATCGAGGTCATGATGATCGGGCGGGCACGCTTGCGGCCGGCTTCGACCATGGCCTCGACACGAGCCATGCCCTGGTGGCGCATCTCGATCGCGAAATCGACGAGCAGGATGGCGTTCTTGGTGACGATACCCATCAGCATCAGGATGCCGATCATGACCGGCATGGACAGCGGGTTGCTGGTGACGATCAGGCCTGCGGCCACGCCGCCGATNGCGAGTGGCAGCGAGAACAGGATGGTGAANGGCTGGATGATATCCTTNAAGAGCAGGATCAGCACCGTCAGCACCAGGAGGAGGCCCATCAGCATGGCGTTGACGAAGCTCTGCTGCATCTCCGTCTGCACCTTGGTGTCNCCGCTTTCAGCAAGGTGCACGGTGGCGGGAAGCTTGGCGTCGTTGACGATCTGGCGGAAGCGGGCCGAAGCCGTGTCGAGCGCCACGCCNTGCGGCAGGTCAGAGCCGATCGAGACGACGCGGTAACGGTTGTTGCGCTTGATCGAGCTCACACCTTCCGAATAGTCGATATTGGCGACGGTCGCGAGCGGCACGGTGCCGCCACTGGCCGTCTGGATCTTCAATGCCCGGATGGCGGCGAGATCGCGGCGCATGTCGAGTGATGCCTGAACCCGGATCGGAATCTGGCGATCGTCGAGCGAGATCTTGGCAAGGGCCGCATCGACGTCGCCGATGGTGGCGACGCGGATCGTCTCGGAGATCTGCTGCGGTGTGATGCCGAGGCGGGCGGCCTCGTCCTTGCGCGGACGGACCTGCAGTTCCGGACGGGGAAGGGCGCCATCGGCGCTGACATTGGCCAGCAGCGGATCGGCGCGCAGCTTGGATTCCAGAATGCCGACCGCGTTATTCAGGTCCTCCTCGTTCTTGGAAAGGAAGTTGAACGAGAGGTCGCGTTCGCCGCGGTCGTTGAGCTTCAGAATATGGACGTCGGGAATGTCGCGCAGCTTGGCGAATACTTCCTTTTCGATATCCCATTGCGGACGCTCGCGGCCGTGGACCTCCACTTTCGGCAGCATCGGGCCGATAACGGGGAGATGGCCGAGCACGTCATTGACCACCTTCTTGACCAGCGACTGGTCGAGCTTGTCGAGTGCGAGCGTGATGGTCGCNCGGCGCAGTTCGAGTTCGCCCTTCGGNGANGCGCCGCCGAGGACGAAGACGCTATCGACGCCGTTGATGTCCTTGACCCGGTCATAGATCGCATCCGTCGTCTTCTCCGTGTCGTCAAGCCGTGCGTTGGGCGGCAGTTCGACCGAGAGAACGATGCGCGAGGCATCTTCCGGCGGCAGGAAGCTGCCGGGCACCTGCATGAGCAACATGACAGAACCGANCAGAAAGCCGATCGCCACAAGCAACGTCGCATAACGCGTGTACCAGTGGCCGGTCGTGCCGCGTATGAGACGCGTGTATCCACGCATCAGCAGACCGTCATTGTCGTGATGGTCTTCCATGCCGTCTTCGGCACGCATCAGATAGGCGGCCATCATCGGAGTGATGAGGCGCGCGACCATCAGCGAGAAGAAGACGGAGAAAGCGACCGTCAGGCCGAACTGGATGAAATATTGACCCGGAATGCCCGGCATGAAGGAAACGGGCACGAAGACGGCAATGATCGTGAAGGTGGTGGCGATGACGGCAAGGCCGATTTCGTCCGCCGCTTCGATCGCTGCCCGATAAGGCGTCTTGCCCATCTTGATATGGCGGGCGATGTTTTCGATTTCCACGATCGCGTCGTCGACGAGAATACCTGTCGCGAGGGTCAAAGCCAGGAAGCTGACGAGGTTCAGCGAGAAGCCCATCATGTCCATGACCCAAAAGGTCGGGATCGCAGAGAGCGGCAACGCGATGGCTGAAATCAGGGTCGCGCGCCAGTTCCGGAGGAACAGAAGGACGACGATGACGGCGAGCAACGCGCCTTCGAGCAGCGTATGGATGGCGGCTTCATAGTTGCCGTACGTGAAATAGACCGAATCGTCGATCATCTCGATCTTCACATTCGGGTTTTCGCTCCTGACCTTGTCGAGGCTTTGCGCCACGGTTTCGGCGACGCTGACTTCGCTGGCGCCCTTCGAGCGGAAGACGCCGAAGGTGACGACTGGCGTATCGTTGAAGCGCGAGAAGGATTTCGGCTCCTCGTAGGTGTCCTTGATGACGCCGAGATCGGACAGCTTGACGAAACGACCGCTCGGCAGCGCTATCGTCGTGTCTGCAAGCTCGGCGACATTGCGGGCGTCGCCGAGAACGCGGATCGCCTGCTCGCTACCTGCCACCTGGCCGCGGCCTGAGCCGAGATCGACGTTGGTGCCGCGCAGTTGCTGGTTCACGCTTGCAGCGGTGATGCCATGGGCATCGAGCTTGCCGGGTGTGAGTTCGATGCGCACTTCGCGTTCGGCGCCGCCATAACGATCGACGCGGCCGATNCCGGCCTGGCCCTGCAGCGCACGCTTGATCGTATCGTCGACGAACCAGGAGAGTTCTTCGAGCGACATATCNGGCGAGGAAACGGCGAAGGTCTGGATNGCCTGGCCCTCGACATCGACCTTGGTGACAATCGGNGTCTCGGCCGTTGCCGGCAGATCGCTGCGAATGCGGTCGATCGCGTCCTTGACGTCCTGTACAGCCTGTTCCGTCGGCACTTCCATCCGGAACATGACGTTGGTCTGCGAGCTGCCGTCGGTCACCGTCGACTGGATTTCGTCGATACCGGTGATCGAGGCGATCGCGTCTTCGATCTCCTTCGTCACCTGCATTTCGAGTTCNGCCGGCGAAGCACCGCTCTGCGTCACGCTGATCGAAACGAGCGGTACGTCGATGTTCGGNAAGCGCGTGATCGGCAGCTTGTTGAAGGACTGCATGCCGATGAATATCAACAGGCAGAAGGCCAGAAGCGGTGCGATCGGATTTCGAATGGACCAGGCTGAAAAATTCATCGGATGGTCTCTTTAGTTGGAAGCCGAAGGCTGTTCGCGCACCGGAGTGATNTGGTCGCCGTCGCGGACATAGGCGCCCGCCTTGGCCACGACCTCGTCGCCGGTCTTCAATCCACTTGTGATTTCGACATAGGCTCCATCCTGGATGCCGGTCTCGACCTTGGCGAATTTCACCACGCCATTCTCGACCCTGCGGGCGGAGGAGCCTTCGCTGCCGGTGAGCACCGCGGTCAGCGGAAGGGACACGCCCTCGGTCTCGCGGACGATGATCTCGGCGCTGCCATACATGCCGGAACGTGCCTTGCTGTCATCGTCGATGGAGATATGGACGAGGCCGAGGCGGGTGACCGGATCGACGGTCGGCGACACCAGGCGCACTGCGCCGGAAAGCTTCTCGCGGCTGCCGGAAAGCGAGATCGTCGCCTTCTGGCCGGCCATGATCCTGACGATGTCACTCTCGGCGACTTCGGCGACAAGCTCGATATCGCCGTCGCGGATAAGCGTGAATAGCGGATCGCCGTTGCCGGCGGCAATGGCGCCGACCTTGGCGTTCTTTGCCGAGACCGTGCCGGCGACCGGCGTCTTCACGTCGGTTCGGGCGAGCTTCAGATCCGCATCGGCAATCTGGCTGTCGAAGACCTTGAGGTCGGCTTCGGCGACTTCGATCGCCTGCTCGGCGGAAGCGACGCGTGCGTTAGCGGCGGCGGCGGTCGCATCGGCCTGTTCGACCTGGGCGGTCGAAACCGTGCCCTTCTTGCCCATTTCCTGGGCGCGAGCCTGCTGCTGCCTTGCCTGTTCGGCATTGGCCTGCGCCTCGATGAGCTGGGCGCGCAGCTGAGCGAGGCTTGCCTCGCCCTTGGCTTTCGTCGCCATCATCTGGCTCTTGGTCAGGACCAGAGCGTCATCGTTCAGCGTCGCCAGTGTGCTGTCGGCCTGAACCTTGTCGCCGACATCAGCCTTCAGACTGCGAATGGAGAGGCCTTCCACCTGCGGCTGGATATAGACTTCCTCGACGGGCTTGACCGTTCCGGTACCGATGACACGGTCGACGAGGGTGCGGTTCGCCGCTGTGGTGACGACGATTGCNGGCAGGTTCTGGGAGGCCTGGGCCTGCGTGGCCTGGGGTTCCTCGGCAAATACAGCCGNGGCCGCAAAAGTAGCGGCAANNAGAGCCGAGGCCGCAAAAGCGGCGATGGGAAAAGTGGAGGCGCGTAGTAATGCGTGCGGCTTGAGTGCCATGCGTCGTCGTCCAATCTCTTGACGGGATCGGCCGAACTCGCGCGTTCTCAAACAGGCTCGCGGTCGGGCGAATGCCGTCTTCCAAATCTCAGAGGTATTTACCCGCATCCCGTTTGCCGGAACTTATGGTCCCAATCCGGCAAATCCGGCTAGTACGTGGTATTGATTTGCTCCACGTGCAAGCCCGGCAGAAAATAATTCCCCATGAGATACCATTAATTACCATTGCGATGCCCATCAATCACCTAAGGGTTATGTGAACATGACGATGATTGATCGGCCCGCACAAGGTTTGACGTTTGACGCCTGACAAATGCGACAGTTGCAAGGCGATTTTTTCCATCGAGTGCAAAAAACAGAAACGCGCGGGAGATTCTCCCGCGCGCGTTGCATTTCGGCATCGATATGCTGCTACTTGGCGGCAGCGTCCGTGATGTCGTGGGTCCAGGCGCCCGAGGGCTCCTTGTTGACGATTTTCTGGTCGAGCAGGGCCTTGGCCGTGCGGTCATAGAGCGTGGTGTCGAGCTTGCCGGTACCATCCCCGATCAGCTTGGCGACTTCGCCCATCATCCGCTTCTGGTGGTTTTCGTCCTGGCCNCCGGCGTCGACGACGATCCCGGCTGCATCGTCAGGATTTTCCATCGCNTATTTCCAGCCCTTCATGGAAGCGCGGACGAACTTGACCATCTTTTCCTTGAAGGCCGGATCCTTCAGCTTGTCTTCCATTGCATANAGGCCGTCCTCAAGAAGGTCATTGCCCATGGCNGTATANTTGAAGACCACAAGGTCTTCCGGCTTCAGGCCGGCATCGATTGCCTGCCAGTATTCGTTATAGGTCATGACGGAGATACAATCGGCCTGCTTCTGCAGCAGCGGCTGCACGTCGAAGCTCTGCTTCAGCACGGTCACGCCGTCAGCACCGCCATCGGTCTTGAGGCCCAGCTTGTTCATCCAGGCGAAGAAGGGATATTCGTTGCCGAAGAACCAGACGCCGAGCGTGTGGCCCTTGAAGTCGGCTTCGGTCTTGATCGGACCATCCTTGCGGCAGATCATTTCCATGCCGGATTTCTGATAGGGCTGGGCGATATTGACGAGCGGAACGCCCTTTTCGCGGGCAACCAGCGCGCCGCCCATCCAGTCGACGATCACATCGGCGCCGCCGCCGGCAATCACCTGTTCCGGCGCGATGTCGGGGCCGCCCGGCTTGATATCGACGTCGAGGCCTTCTTCTTCGTAATAGCCCTTGTCNTTGGCGACGTAATAACCGGCGAACTGCGACTGGGTGACCCATTTCAGCTGCAGCGTCACCTTGTCGGCGGCCATCGCNTGGGCCGCGGCAAGCGACATCGCGCTCGCCATCATTGCAACCATCAACTTTTTCATTTTCTTTTTTCCCTCTGAAGTTATGCCCAGGCCGCTATGTGAGGCCGGGGCGCGCCTAACCACCACGGATAGACGGATGCCAGAACGTCACCGCCCTCTCGGCAAGGGCGACGACACCATAGAAGATCGAGCCTGCAAGCGCCGCGACGGCGATCTCGGCCCAGACCATGTCGACATTCATGCGGCCCATCTCGGTGGAGATGCGAAAGCCCATGCCGACGATCGGCGTCCCGAAGAATTCCGCAACGATGGCACCAATCATCGCCAGCGTCGAGTTGATCTTCAGTGCGTTGAAAATGAAGGGCATTGCGGCGGGAAGCCGGAGCTTAAGCAGCGTCTGCCAATAGTTGGATGCGTAGGTGCGCATCAGGTCGCGCTCCATGTTGCCGGAGGCGGCAAGGCCGGCGACCGTGTTCACCAGCATGGGGAAGAAGGTCATGATGATGACGACGGCGGCCTTCGACTGCCAGTCGAAGCCGAACCACATGACCATGATGGGTGCGACGCCGATGATCGGCAGGGCGGAGACCATATTGCCGATCGGCAGGAGGCCGCGACGCAGGAAAGCGAAGCGGTCAGCGAGGATGGCAACCACGAAGCCGCTCGCGCAGCCGATGACGTATCCGATGAGGACCGCTTTGAAGATCGTCTGCCTGATATCTTCGCCAAGGGTTGGCAGGGAGCCTGATATGCGCGCCCAGATCGCGCCTGGCGGCGGCAGGATGACGAAGGGAATGCCGAGGCCGCGTGTGGCCGCTTCCCACATGATGAGGATCCAGGCGCCGAAAATGGCGGGAATCAGCAGACGCAACAACCATTTGCCGACAGGCGTTGGCGGCTGGAGTTCGGACAGTTCCGTGACGCAGCGCGAGGCAAGCAGCCAGCCCGCGGCAAGCAGCAGGAAGAAGGAGAGGGTGGCAAAGCGCTCGTTGCCCGAGAGCGTGTTGAGCAACAGCCAGGCTGCGCCATGGGCGCCGATGAAGAGGACCGTGGCGGTGAGCGCTCTGGATATGGGCGCGAAGGAAACCAGCGCCGCGGCGACGACGAACAGGGTGATCAGCGCGGTCGTCATGGATGATGGAGGCTCGGAGGCTCCGGCCGCATAGAGAGGCAGCGTGAACATGGCCGCTATGGCGCAGAGGAGGGCGACCAGGCCCTGCCAGGAAAGCGTCATCTGTTTCATGCCGGTCTCCCGCCCATGGCGCGATCGACGATCTTCGCAACGAGGCCGACGATCGTGACGAGGAGCGCCGCGAGGACCGAACCCGCGACCAGTGCCGCCCATATGTCGATGGTCTGGCTGTAATAGGAGCCGGCAAGCAGTTTCGAGCCGATGCCTGCAACAGCGCCGGTCGGTAGTTCGCCGACGATGGTACCGACCAGGCTTGCCGCGATCGCCACCTTCATCGACGTGAAGAGGAAGGGAATGGAGGCGGGCACGCGCAGCTTCCAGAAGGTTTGTGCGGCGGTGGCATTATACGTGCGCATCAAATCCAGATGCATGACCTCGGGTGACCGCAAGCCCTTCACCATGCCGACGGCGACCGGGAAGAAGGAGAGATAGGTCGATATCAGCGCCTTGGGGATCAGGCCGGTGATGTTGATCGAGCCGAGAACGACGATGATCATGGGCGCAACCGCCAGGATGGGCACGGTCTGCGAGGCAATGATCCAGGGCATCAGGCTGCGGTCCAGCGCCTTGATGTGGATGATGGCAACGGCAATGACGATACCGAGCAGCGTGCCGAAGGCAAAGCCGAGTGCAGTGGACGAGAGGGTGACGCCTGCGTGATAGACGAGGCTGCGATTGCTCGAGAGCTTTCTGAGGAAGGTGTTTTCGAACACATTCTGCGCCACCTGATGCGGCGCCGGCAGGACGGGTTTCGGCTGGGATAGCGTCTTGCCGACAAATTCCATCGTGGTCGAGGTGACGCTGTTGCGCGTATCCATGTCGCGCTGAAACGGCGTGTTCAGGATGACGGCTGCGACATACCAGATCGCGACCAGCACCAGCAGGATTGTGAGGACGGGGACGATCTTGTCCTTGAGGGTGTCGGGTTTCATGCGGCGTCCCTCCACTTGGGGAGGTTGAGGTTGCCCCACCCTGTTCCGCCGGCAACCGGATGCAAAGCCTTACTGCTCATAACTATGCCCCGCCCTCAGCCCTTCGCGCACACGATGGGCGATTTCCAGGAATTCCGGGGTTTCACGGATATCGAGNGGACGCTCGCNTGGCAGGGTCGAGTCGATCACGTCCGTCACGCGNCCGGGGCGGGGCGACATGACCACGATCTTGGTGGAGAGATAGACCGCCTCCGGAATGGAATGGGTGACGAAGCAGATTGTCTTGTTGGTGCGCGCCCACAGTTTCAGAAGGGCTGCATTCAGGTGGTCGCGGACGATTTCNTCCAGCGCCCCGAAGGGTTCGTCCATCAGCAACAGATCTGCATCGAAGGCAAGCGCGCGGGCGATCGAGGCGCGCTGCTGCATCCCGCCCGAGAGTTGCCAGGGGAATTTCTTGTTGAAGCCTGAGAGTTCGACGAGATCGAGCGCATCGGCAATGCGCTTCTTCCGGTCGGACCTCGAATAGCCCATGATCTCAAGAGGCAGGGCGATGTTCTTTTCGATCGTGCGCCAGGGATATAGCGCCGGCGCCTGGAAGACGTAGCCATAGGCGCGCGCCTTGCGCGCCTCTTCCGGCGTCATGCCGTTGATGGCGATCTCGCCCGATGTGGTTCGTTCGAGATCGGCGATGACGCGCAGGAAGGTCGTCTTGCCGCAGCCGGAGGGACCGATGAAGGAGACGAATTCGCCCTTGCGGATATCGAGATTGACATTGCTCAGCGCATGCACCGGCCCGTCATTCGTCTGGTAGGTGAGACAGAGATCCTTGGCGGATACGACGGAGGGTGCTTGCATCAATAAACCAGTCTTGTTTTCGCCGCGCCTGCGCGGTTTTCCATGATATCATCGCCGCCGGCCTTTCCGGCAGCACAGTCCTTGGAGGATGAGGATGGACGCAAAATCAAAGCCCACCTGCCATATTGTTCGCCCCAACCACACCTATGACGGCAAGCAGGGGCTCAGCTATTTCGAGGGTATTGCGGCCGAAACCGTGGGCGCGAAGGGCATCTGCATGCATCTTCTGACGATCCCGCCCGGCGTGCGCGCCAAGGCGCATCTGCATGAGGCGCATGAAACGGCGATCTACATGCTCTCCGGCGAGGCCCATACCTGGTACGGCGACAAGCTTGAAAACCATGTGATCGTGCGCGCCGGCGAGCTTTTNTATATTCCGGCCGGCGTGCCGCATCTNCCGGCAAACCTCAGCAGTACGCCGTGCACGGCGATCATTGCGCGCACTGATCCGAACGAGCAGGAGAGTGTCGTCCTGCTGCCCGAGCTCGATCAACTGGTGCCTGCGTGAGGCTATTTGCATAGCGGCAGCGGCCCCCACTTGATATTGGCATCCGAGGCAAGACCGATCGTATAGCCTTTCGGGCCAGACGTGATCCTGGCGGTATCGCCGGAGCTGCTTTCTTCGCCTTCTGCCTGGCAGGCAACGGTTGCGGAGAAGTTCTTGCCCTCGGTCTTCAAGATCTTCTTGACCTCGCAATAGGACGCAGCCGTGGTGATGGCCTCCGATGTCAGCAGGAAGAAGTTGTCGGAGCCGGTGCTTTCGCCGGTCTTGGCATAGGCGCAGCCATCCTTGTTGCCGTANCTGCCCTTGATGGGCAGCNTATCNGCATTTGCCGCAGTGGAAAGAGCGGCCAGGCAGACGATTGTCANAAGCAGATGGCCGCGCATCAATATCATACCCCGCTTGCCGGGATGCCCGTACGCTCGACCTTGCGCGGAGCCGTGATCTCCTTCCAGGTCGACAGCGCCTTGCTGACGGCGGTAACCGGCTCGCGCTTGACGAATTCACCGTGGCCCGAGCGCGTCTTGATGGTGTCTTCCTCGATCGCCACGACGCCGCGTGTCAGCGTGTAACGCGGCAGGCCGGTGACTTCCTTGCCCTCGAAGACGTTGTAATCGATCGCCGATTGCTGGCGCTTCGACGAAATGGTTTTGGAGCGCTTCGGATCCCAGACAACCAGATCGGCATCGGCGCCGACGAGGATGGCGCCCTTCTTCGGGTAAATGTTGAGGATCTTGGCGATGTTGGTCGAGGTGACGGCGACGAATTCATTCATCGTCAGNCGGCCGGTATTGACGCCATAGGTCCAGAGCATCGGCATGCGGTCTTCGAGGCCGCCGGTGCCGTTCGGGATCTTGGTGAAATCACCGACGCCGAAGCGCTTCTGCGCCGTGGTGAAGGCGCAGTGATCAGTCGCCACCACCTGCAGCGAGCCGGAGGCGAGGCCCGCCCAGAGGCTGTCCTGATGCTGCTTGTTGCGGAAGGGCGGGGACATGACGCGGCGGGCGGCATGATCCCAGTCCTTGTCGAAATATTCGGTCTCGTCGAGCGTCAGGTGCTGGATCAGCGGCTCGCCATAGGCGCGAATGCCCTTCTGGCGGGC
>JGI25159J45721_1001121_pt1 | contig 11452 bp, 9 predicted proteins | sample AraplaMF_Cvi_mLB_FD_45721 | JGI IMG/M metagenome (IMG submission 45721)
TTTCCCAGGCTGCGCGAGCGCAAAAGGGACATGGCAATGGAAGCCGCCTTTGTAACTTGCGATGGCGTTGCTCGAACTGGCGTCAGCATGGCGCACGATCTCGTGAACAACCATGTTCGCGGTCGGTACATTCCGCTTTCCGTCGTTGACGCTGGCAGATGGTAGCGTTACCATCTGAATAAACAGCGCCAAGAAAAGCTTTATTGCAATGGAGGAGACCTATGGGAGAGCAGGTGGAGGAGAAAAATCTTCACGGGCGCGTACAATCGATCGACCGTGCCATGATGCTGCTCGAAGCGATGGGTATGGACGAGCATGGCAACCGTCTGGTCGATCTCGCCAGCCGCACGGGTCTGGCGCCGTCGACGGTCCATCGCATTCTGACAACGCTGGAGCAGTGGCAATTCATCCAGTACAATCCCAACGATCGCATGTGGCATATTGGCCGGCAGGCTTTTGCCATCGGTTCCGTGTTCACCCGTCAGAGCAATCTTGTTGCGACCGCGCTCCCCTATCTCAGGCGCTTGCGCGATCAGACGCGCGAAACCAGCAATCTCGGCTTCGTTCAGGACGGTGAGATGGTTTGCGTCGATCGGGTTGAGAGCCGCGATATCACCCGCAGCGTCAGCCGGGTCGGCAGCAGGGTGCCGATGACGGCCTCAGCCATGGGCAAGGCGATCCTGGCGACATATTCGCAGGAGGATCTGGAGGCGATCCTGTCGCGCGAGGGAAGCCGACGCTTCACGGCCAATACGCTCACGCGACAATCGGCTCTTTGCGCCGATCTCGAAAGAATCCGGGCGGACGGTTATGCGGTCGATGACGAGGAGCTGGTTTCCGGCCTGCGCTGTGTGGCAGCTGCCGTCTATGACCATCGCGGCGAGGCGATCTGCGCCATATCGCTGTCGAGCCTCGCGTCGCGGATAACGCCGCAACGGATTCCAGTGCTCGGGCGCCTGCTCGCTGAGACTTCGGCGCAGTTGACCGCGGCTCTCAGCGGGGAGATGCCGCCTGTCAACGCCATTGCGAGCTGACGCGAAACACTCTGCTCGAAATGAACCGCCGGCTGTTTCGAGCCGGCGGCTTTCTTTGTGGCTCAGGACCAGTCGACGACGATCACCTCGTGGTCGAGGATCCTGCCGACATCGATGGCGATTTCGCTGCCCTCGTCGGCGATCTTCACAGTCTTTCCCGCAACCCTGAGATTTGCGTCGGAGGCAGTCTTGCCGCTCGGTTTGCGCAGACGCAGGGTCACCGGACCAATCTGTACGAGCTCGTTCTGGCGACCCGGCACGCGGGAGACCAGAACGCGGTTGTTGAGGTGAACGATCTGCCGTCTATCCTGCTGATAGAGCACGGCCGTAACAAGATCATGCGTGCCTTCCAGCCTCAGGAGCGATCGGTCGGCAAGCATCCAGCGCGCGGCATTGGTAATCAGCCGCGCGTGCTCGAACTGGTCGTCACGTGCATAACAACGGTCGAGATCGGCGACGAACCAGACGAATTTNCCGTTGCCGTGTTCGCGGACGGTGATGGCAGGCACNTCCGAATAAGGCTGCCGCATCCAGGAGGTTTCCGGCGGATAGATCGGAAAGTCCGGGATGAAAGTTGCCAGCACCTTGACGTCATCATCGACACTGACGATGGGCAGGTAGCCGCCGAAGGGAAGGGTGTCGGTTTCGTCAAGACCAGCAAGCACCGGATGCCGGCTTCCGTCAACTTTCGGCGCGGTCTTGTCCGATGGTCCGTGGACACCGGCGCGCAGTTCAGGCAAGAGGCGCAGATAAGTGTGGCGTGCGCTGGTCTCGATGTCGGGATTGGCGGCCTCGAAGTCACCGTGCGCGCCGTTCTTGCGATGGACGCCGAAAAGCTTAGCAAGAGCAAAGTCCGTTCGGCGGTCGCCATGCTCGCTGTAGAGGCTCGCTTCTGACGAAGCTATCACAGAACCGCCTTGGGCGGCGAAAGCTTCAACGGCAGCAACCTGCTTGTCCGTCATGGCGGCGAGGTTCGGAAGGACAAGTACGCCGAAGCGCCCCGCAGCCTTGCCTATATCGTCGGCATTGACGGGCAGATAGGTAATCCCAGCCCGATCGAGCGCCCGTGTCGTGCCCCGATAGGGGTTCATGGTGCGGTCGTTTGCCTTGTCGCGGCCGTGATAGTCGTGGTTGTGCTGCGACCAGACGACGCCGACATCGGCCTGCGGCTGGCGATTGATCAGAATATCCTGGTTCGCCTCGTGCCATTTGAAGATTGGCTCTGCCGTCCTGTATTGACGGCGATCCTCATGTGACGAGCCGATATGATGCCACCAGGGCTGGATGCCACCGGCAAAGCCGGAGGAGGACCACAGGCGCACTTCGGCGGGCGGCATGCTGGCGAGGCGGAAAGCCGGCGAGCCGAGCTGGTATTGCGGCGTACTCTCGGGGATGAGCTTGTCCCAACCACCAACTTCATGCAACCGCTTGCCAGTTTCGGTATTGTCCTCGAAACCGTCGACGAGATTTCTGCGCTGATGGTCGAGCATGACGATCGGGCTGCGGGCAAGGATTTCCTTGAGATCGATGAAGCGATTGCCGTTGTTGAGGATATCGCCGCTGATCATGCCCATCCAGCAGCAGTCCTTGCCGCCGACTGCGGTGGTGACCTTGTTGTTGAATTCCCAGAGGTCAGTGCGNCGCTTGTAGTTCCACTGGATCCAGCGGCGATAGTTTTCGTCAGCCCAGTCATGGCGGCGGGGCAGGTCCACGGCCGACCATGCGAAGAACTGCTCGGTGCAATGCCGGCAATAGCAGATGTTCTTGCGCGGTATGCCAGCCCAGCTGTTGTCGGCGAAACCGTCTGGCATGGTGCGTTCGATGATCTCGCGCATGATGTCAGGCAGATATTCGCTGTAATAGGGCGAGTTGATGCAGGTCACGTATTTGTCAGCCTGACGGTAGGGCTTGCCGTCGATATCGAGGCAGATCCAGTCCGGATGGGCACGATAGAAGTCTTCCGCGACGCGGTTTGAATCCATGCGCGCGATCACCTTCAGACCCTCCTCGCGTGCGGCCTTGACGATCTCGCCGTAGAGGTCGCGCTCTCCGAGCGTTACCGCCTTGTGATGCAGNGGAAATTTCGTCGGGTAATAGCTGACAATGCCGCCGGCATTGATGATAACGCCTTGAACGCGCGTCTTGCGCCAGTGCTCCCGCCACCAGGTGTCGTCGTAGCGCTCGGGGTCGATTTCAACCAGATTGGTCTGTCCCCATCGCAGCGCCGTGCGGTACCAAGGTTCCGATCCCATGACTATTTCCACCCTTGNTTCAGTTGTTTGCCCCGCAAAACTAACTGAAAGCATTGTTTAGTCGCCGACTATTCCCGGAAATTCCACGATGTGGAAAATCCCGGCAAAGCGCTCGATGGTCATCCGGAATGTTGGCGCTTTATCCTAATAGCGGAAGTACGATCTACCGTGTCGGCAAAGGCTAGAGCGGTAATGCCAAGGGTAGGGACGGGCTGTGCCCTATGTGTCCTTGCTAGATTCCGTCGAGCGTGAGCGATCAGGCTTTTCGTTTGCCACCAGACGAGTGCAAACGATGCAAAGGCAAAGGTGGTTGCGAGAAGGGTCTGATGGTCCATGACACTGTCCTTGTTGAAGCCGCACCATAATGCGGAGGCGGCGAAGAGGTTGCGCATGATCCGCGCGCCGCGACCACGCCGTAGGGGCCGACATCTCTTGCGAAATTCGTGTGACGGCAGCGATGCCGGAGCTGATTGAAGACAATGGATCCGCTCAAGCTATGGCGATCTGAACTTCGCTGACGACCGGCTGGCGCCCAAAAGCTTGCGGTAAAATTCAAGGCAGATGCCGATCATCGCGATTTCGTGATCGCGGCCCTGGCAATAAGAGCATGCGTCGCCGTTGTCGACGCACGTTGGCGCACCATCTGGCTCATCCGGATAGCATCAACACCGGAGGGACGACGATGACAGACAGGGAAGACCGTATCAGGCAGCGCGCCTATGAAATCTGGGAACAGGAAGGCCGTCCGCAGGGCGAGGATATGAGACACTGGCTTCAGGCGTTTCAGGAGATCAGCGCGAGCGTAGACGCAGACAGCCAGCCGGCCAGGAAGCCACGCGCGAAGAAGGCCACGGCCACCGACAAGACGGCAAAGCCAAAGGTCGCAAGCAAATCCAAAGGCGGCTCCCAGAGCGTTCCGACGACAACACCGCCGCCGAAAGCTGCCAAGCCCGCCGGTGGTGTCACCAAACACTGACGGGGTTTTGGGTCGCGTTGGCATGGAGCCGATAGACATAAGCTTCTAAACGAAAAGGGCGCCTTGATTGGCGCCCTGCAATCGTCTGTCGCTTTTTCATGGCCGCCGTGCCCCCTCGGAGCGGCCCGACGTTTCGGAACACGCCCCGCCCACCTGGTGCGCCGGTCAACCGCGCTGTTGGACGTGCAGCATGCGCTCGCGCGTTGCGAACCATTCCTCGGCGTAATCGTCGTTCCTGTATTCGTCGAAATAAGGGCCGCCATCTGTGAAATGCACGATCTTCGCGTCATCGCGCTTGTCATATTCGTTGACGAGATAGTTCCAGGTGACGGGCAGTTCGCCGATCAGATCGTCGCCGTCGAGCCACTTGAACTGGTGCAACTGCAGCCCGGTTGCGGTGTTGACATAATCAGGTGTCAGCGCCTTGCATTTCGCGTTGTTGAAGAGGATGAGGCTCGACCAGTTCTTCTTTTCGTATTTCGTCTGCACCTGGCCGAGAAACTTCGTTTCGACCTTCGGCTGGTAATCGTGCTTCACGCACATGACGGAATAGCGCTCATCGCGCAGCGCCCAGAGCTCGGCAATATCCGTGCGCGCAAGCATGTCGCAATCCATGAACAGGCTCCATCCCTCATACTGGCTGAGATAGGGCGTCAGGAAGCGTGAGAAGGAGAACTCGGTCGACTGCAGTGCGTTGCGCTCACGCGTGAATATGTTTGCGACATTGTGCAGGTAGATCGGCGTGATCCTCACGGGTACGCTCGATTTTTCCAGTATGCTTTGCGACAGCACGTGATGGGCAACTACTTCCTTTGAATCGAAACCAACATAGATGTTGACGATATCGGTCATATCAATTTCTCCTTGGCACAAATCAGTGATTGCATTCAGGAAGCTTGCTTCTTCTGGCGGTCAAGCGCGCGCTGCTTGCGGGTCTTTGGCCGCGCCTTGCGGAACGCCTGATCGAGAGCCCGCTGCCATTTGGTGAGTGACATCAGGCCGTCGATGAGGGTCAGCGCATGATCAAGCCGCGTGGAGAATGCATCGTTGACCGCGCCCTGGATCTCCTCGAATTTCGCATCAGGAAAATGCCGCGCCAGAAGATCGAAGCGGGACGGCCTAGCGTGTTCAGCGCTGGTGATGAGGCCCCTTTGCGCCAGAAGCCTGAAATAGATCCGTTCGAATGTCCAGTCATGAACGTCGAAGACTTTCCAGCGCGCACTCCNTTTCCCGGAAAATCCNGCGAGCACGATCTTCGGCGTCAGCTGAAGNTCNCGCATCCACGCAACCAGCGCAAAGCCGCTCGTCGGGATTTTATCCTGCGGATAGTGGCCCGACATCAGCGTCTCGAGATCACCGTACATGACCGTCGCACCGTTGAATGCGGCNACGGGACTGAAGCGCTCTTCGGGTGCGGTGCGGATATTCAGAATGCCGAGGAANTTTTCCGAGGTGAAGAATTTCAGGACATCATCCACCTCCCGCCGATGGACGATATTGGCGCCCATCATGCCGCTGCGCGCCACAAGAATGGCATGTCCGGGGAAGCTGCTGTCGAGGACCTTGTAGACCTTGTTGAAGAAGACGAACAACGTATCGCCGGGAAACTCCGTCGTCATCGACTGCGGATCGAGCGCCTCGCTATTGGCGACCAGAACGATGTGCGAATAGCGATTGAAGAATGCGCGCCAGGCATCGGCGCTCTGCGTTTGAAAAACGTGGCTTCCTGAATTTTCGGGTCCGGGATTCCTGTCGACCATTGGGACGCCCTCACTCGCGCCAAAGTATGTCTTCAGTTGTTGGGAGCGGTTCATCGCGCCGGCGCGCTTGCCGAACGCAAGAAGATAGTCGGCCGCCTTTCGGGAAGGACTGCGACGGCTGACAAATCCCGACCACGGTGTTTTCGAAAGCATGTTCGAATAGATCTCGGCATAGGCCGACTGCCCCGTCTGCACCGAAGGGTGCCACGGCTTGCGACGCCCGGTGAAATGCAGCAGCGCAGGATTGCGGATATAGCGCATGGTCCCGGTCTGGGTATTCCATCGGTTGTCGAGCCGCTGCCACGTCCCATGAAAGGCAATATTGAGAATATCCTGGTCGTTGGAGGCGAAGGATCGTCCCGATCTCAGCAGCGAACGCGCCGTCTCGAAAAAACCGCCGGCCCGGACGGCGGCGCAATCCATGAGAAAGACCCCGGCATTGAAGTATCCCGCTCCCCGGTCGAGGCCGAGCTCGCGCTCCCGCTGTCCGATCTTGTCGGGGAAGGCAACGACGTAGTCATCAACGGCACCGATGGCCTTGCCGTTGAGATCGACATCGAAGAGTGGATCGATATTGCCGACGGCCAATATATCCGCATCGAGGTAAAGAACCCGCTCCAGGTTCTCGTCCATCAGCTTGTCGAGATAGAGGCGCGCAAGCGTCGACTTGTGCCAGCGGCCTGCCGTCTCGGGCGTATCGGTGGGAAAAGTGAAGTCGACGACGTCGATATTGATTCCGTTGGCCATGTTGAAGGTTGCAACGCCAGCCTTCTGGTCCTCGGGCAAATCGATGCCGACGATCACCAGTTTGATATCGTTCTTTTGACTGTTGCGTACGACTGACAAGAGTGTGCAGCATGCGGCCGGAAGCATCCGCGCATCCGTGAACACGTATATGGCCTTGCTATGTATGCCAACCGACATCCCGCCCCCTGGGAAATGCAATATTGAGCGACGACAGAATCCTGAATGAGCTCGTTACTAAATGAAGATTCAGGAAAATCCTACCGCACTCAACCGCGCAGACGGTGAAACATCGTGGACAAGCGAGTTTTGTCAATGCCATCAGGGGTTTTTACTTTTCGGCAGTCGCCGCAGTGTCAACGACGAACCGACGCGGTAAGGAACGTCCTGCCCATGGCGTTCAGCAAACCTCGCCGGCCGGATTCGGCTGCCAGATCGAAAAGCGACGCCGGCTTTTGTGCAGACGTCGGGGACACCCCGGATAGTTCTCGGCCCGCCAGGGGTAATCCGTTGGCTAAGTTGTTCTGAGGCGGATTGTTTTGCGCCACTCTTCGTATTCTCCGCGGGCATCGTCATGCAGCGGATAGTAACGCTGCAACGACCCGCCCTCCATGAGCTTCAGCCGAGAGAACTCCTCCCAGTCGTGATGCTTTTGCGACTCTTCGATTACTTTCGAGGCCATGGCAACTGGAAGAACCACCACCCCATCATCGTCGGCGACGATGATGTCGCCTGGGATGACCGTGACACCGCCGCAGGCAATCGGAACGTTGACGGCATTCGGATAGATGCTGGTCTGCACGTGGTAGTTGGGCGTCCACCCGCGCAGCCAGAGGGCGAGATCAAGCTTTTCGACATTGGGCCGATCGCGCATGCAGCCGTCGATGACAATGCCGGCGCCGCCTCTGCCTTTGAAATAGGTCGACATCATATCGCCGAAGACGCCAGAGCTCATGTCNCCGCGCGCGTCGACCACGACCACATCGCCCTCCTGCGCGTGATAGAGNACGTGCCGGTGCAACTGCGTCTCGGGATCGGCATATTCTCCCTCGTTGAAAAGGTCCGGCCGCTGCGGCAGGAACTGAAGAGTGAGGGCCGGGCCGACGATCGACTTCCCGCGGCTCTGCGATACGGGACCAACCATGTGCGGATTGCGGAANCCCATGTGGCCGAGCGTACCGGCAATGGTCGCGGCGCCGATCTCCTTCAGCGCGTCGATCAGCTCTTTGGGCGGTCGCGTAATATCGGGCGTATGGGTCATTTTAGNCTCCGGTGNATGAAACTACCANTTGGTGACAGAACCGTCGCGGCGCTTGAGGTGAGGTGCTTCCCAGAAACGGAAGCTCTCNGCCTTGATTGCCTCTTCGTTGACCTCGACGCCGAGTCCCGGCAGGTCGTTCACCGGATAATCGGGGCCGTCGAGCCGTGGTTGCACGGGGAAGAAGTCGGAATTGTCGAAGCCGAGCTTTGCTTCGGGCGCTCTGGTTTCAAGCCAGGCGAAATTCGGCACCGCGGCGGCGAGATGGATNGTCGCTGCCGTGCAGANTGGGCCGAGGGGATTGTGCGGCATCAGGTCCACATAGTGCGCCTCGCTCCAGCCGGCGACCTTCATCGCTTCGGTGAGCCCGCCAACGTTGCAGACATCGAGCCGGTTGAACTGATGGATGCCACGCTCGATATAGGGCAGGAACTGCCACTTGCTGGCAAACTCTTCTCCGATGGCGAAGGGGATATCGGTCATCCTGCGCAGGGATTCGTAGGCTTCGGGTGTTTCGTCTCGTATCGGCTCCTCGAGGAAGTCAAGGACGCCACGGTCGAGCTTGTTGCAGAAGCTCGCCGCCTCTGCCACCGACAGCCGATGATGATAGTCGATGCCAAGAACGATGTCGTCGCCGAGCGCCTCGCGCGCCTTGTTCAGCATCCGTGCGGTAGGCCCGATCGACTCGCGCGGCTCAAAGATGTCCTTGCTGCTTTGCCCGATGGGGAAGAAGCGGATCGCCTGCCACCCCTGGGCATGGAGTTCACGGGCTCGTTCGATGGCAACATCGCCCTCGGCCTCGTCGCCGGTGGAGGCAAAGGTCGGAATGCGGTCGCGCTGCTTGCCGCCAAGCAGTTCGTAGGCTGGCACGCCCAGCGCCTTGCCCTTGATGTCGTGAAGGGCAATGTCGATGGCGGAAATCGCCGCCTGCAGAACGCGGCCGCCTTCGAAATATTGGCTGCGATAGGCTTCCTGCCAGATCCGTCCGATCTGCATCGGGTCGCGGCCGATAAGGAACTCGCGATAGTGCTCGATCGCGCCGGTCACGGCCTTCTCGCGACCGCTCAAGCCACTCTCGCCCCAGCCGAAGATGCCGTTGTCGGTCTCCACCTTGACCAGCATCTGGTTGCGCGTTCCTACCCATACCGGATAGGGCTTGATCGCCGTGATTTTAAGTTTCGCAGTCATAAACGCCCTCGTTCACGCGTATCCGCGTGGTCTCAGTTGGCCTTGAGAGCCATTTCCGTTTCGCCGTCGAACAGATGCATCCGCTCCTGATCGAACTCGAGCCAGATCTGTTCGTCGGGCGCGACGGCAATGGTCGGCGGGACGCTGACATTGACGATGGCGCCGGAGAGAAACGCNTGTACGAAAGTCACGTCTCCGGTCGGCTCCACNGTGTAGGCCTTGGCAGGGACGGTCCCAGGCATCGCACTCTTGTGCAGCTTGATCGTCGAGTGGCGTGCGCCGAGCACGACTTTCCTGCTGGTNGCCCTTGCGACCTTCTGNGCGTTTTTTTGCGAAAGCTCGAGGCGCCAGCCNTCTGCGCTGGTCAACACGGTCTCGCCGCNTGCCGTTGACGCCTCCANTGGGACAAGGCTCATCGCCGGGCTGCCGACGAAGCTGGCGACGAACATGTTCACCGGATGGGCAAAAACCTGCGCCGGAGTNTCGTATTGCTGNAGGTAGCCGCCGTTCATCACCGCCATCCTGTCGGCCATGGTCACGGCTTCGAGCTGGTCGTGCGTCACATAGATGATCGTCGCCTTNAGGTCCTGGTGAAAACGCTTGATCTCCGAACGCATCTGCACGCGCAGCTTTGCGTCGAGGTTGGAAAGTGGTTCATCCATCAGGAATACCGCCGGATCGCGAACAAGGGCGCGGCCCAGCGCCACACGCTGCTGTTGCCCGCCCGAAAGTTCGCGTGGCTTACGCTCGAGCAGCTGCGTCATGTCGAGTACGCGCGCTGCTTCCCTGACCTTCTTGTCGATCTCGTCCCTTGGCAATTTGCGCATCTGCAGCGGAAACGCCAGATTTTTGTAGACCGATTTCTGCGGATAAAGCGCGTAGTTCTGGAACACCATTGCGATGTCTCGATCTTTGGGATCGAGATCGTTGACCACCTGGTCGCCGATAACGATGTCACCGGATGTGACCGGGATAAGCCCCGCCACAAGATTGAGCGTGGTTGTCTTGCCGCAGCCTGAAGGGCCGACGAGCGCAACGAATTCGCCGTCATTGACCGTCAGCGAAACATCGTTGACAGCTTTGAAGGCGCCATAGGTCTTGACCAGATCTTTGAGGACCACGTGGGCCACCGGCAACTCCTTAGTGCTTGACTGCGCCTTCTGTGAGGGCGCGTACGAAGTAGCGTTGAAGAACGAGGAACAGGACCACGACGGGCACGCTCATCATGAAGCTTGCCGCCATGAGGCCCGGAAAGTCCGTCGTGTTTTCCGAGAAGAANCGCTGGATGCCGACTGGCAGCGTCAATTGCTCGTTCTTNGAGAGGAAGGTGTAGGCGTAGATGTACTCGTTCCACGCACCGATGAAGGAATAGATCGCCGTGGCGATGATGCCCGGCGCCGAGAGCGGCATCACGATCAGAAGAAAGGCCTGGAATCGCGTTGCTCCATCGATGCGTGCGGCCTGCTCGAGCTGCACCGGGATGTTGTCGTAGAAACCCTTGAGGAGCCAGATTGCCAGCGGCAGGCCNAATGTGAGGTAGGTGAGGACGAGCGACCCATGGGTGTTAATCAGCCCGATCGCGCGCATCAGGATGAAGAGCGGCACGAGAAAGATTACTGCCGGGAACATGTTGCGCAGCAGGACGGCGAAGAACAGAAAGTTTCGGCCAGGAAAGGTGAAGCGCGAAAACGCATAGGCCGCAGGAACTGCCACGATCACCGAAAGGATGGTCGTGGCGGTGGAGACGAGAAGGCTGTTCCAGAAGAAGCGCAGGAAGTCCTGGCCGACGCTGTTTTGCGGATCGAGCAGCTTCTGGTAGCTGGCAAGCGTGGGTTGGTCCGGCCACAATTGCGGCGGAAACTGCATAGCCGCGAAGCCGGACTTGATCGAGGTGCTCAGCATCCAGATCATCGGCAATGCGGTGTAAAGCAGCATGAACACGAGAAAGATGCGTCCGCCCCACCGCCATCCATCGATGCGGGTACGGCGGCGCGCCTGGCCTCGATGACCAGTCCCGGCAATCGCGCTCATTCGCTCGCGTCCTTCCGTTCGTTGCCGCTCAGCGCCCGGACGTAAAAGTATCCGAGCGACATCAGGATCAGGAACAGCAGCACCGAATAGGCCGATGCCACGCCCCAGCGCTGGCGGCCGAAGGCGAGCTCATAAATGTGGGTGATCCAGATATGCGATGCATTCGACGGCCCACCGCCGGTCATGATCCAGGGGATGATGAAAGAATT
>JGI25159J45721_1001129_pt1 | contig 11399 bp, 10 predicted proteins | sample AraplaMF_Cvi_mLB_FD_45721 | JGI IMG/M metagenome (IMG submission 45721)
GCCGATCTGTCCTCCGCTTTAGAGGCGGACGACGAATTCGTAAGGGGAATACAATGGCCAGCGACAAGCTCTCGACCTACAAGCAAAAGCGAGACTTCAAGAAGACGCAGGAGCCGAGCGGCCAGGCCAACCTGAGAGCATCGAACCGGAGGCGCTTCGTAATCCAGAAGCACGATGCCACGCGTCTGCATTACGACCTTCGCCTCGAGCTGGACGGGGTCTTCAAATCCTGGGCAGTAACGAAGGGACCCTCTCTCGATCCGCAAGACAAGCGGCTGGCTGTCGAGGTAGAGGACCATCCCCTCGATTATGGGGACTTCGAGGGAACGATCCCCAAAGGCCAATATGGCGGCGGCACGGTGATGCTATGGGATCGCGGCTATTGGGAGCCGGAGGGCAACAAGAGCCCGCAACAAGCTCTGGCAAAAGGTGATTTCAAGTTTTCCCTGGAGGGCGAACGTCTTCGTGGCAGCTTCGTGCTGGTGCGCATGCGCAACGACCGTGACGGCGGCAAACGGACCAACTGGCTGCTGATCAAGCATCATGACGNTTTTTCTGTCGACGAGAATGGCGCCGCCGTGCTCGACGACAATGAAACCTCGGTCGCCTCTGGCCGGNCAATGGCAGCGATTGCTGCCGGCAAGGGAAGAAAACCGAAGCCGTTCATGGTGGAAAGCGCTGACGTGCAGGCGGATGCGGTCTGGGACAGCGACCGGGGTCTGGCGGCCGAGGAGCGCGCCACCGNCCCTAAAGCCAGACGGCAGACAAAGGCGACAGAGNTAGCAACGTCATCCATTTCACCAACGTCAAACATGCCTGACTTNATTTCGCCGCAGCTATGCGAAACACGCGAGCGCCCACCTGGCGCTGCCGGGTGGATCCACGAAATCAAGTTCGACGGCTACCGCATCCAGATGCGGGTCAATGNCGGCGACGTTACGTTGAAGACACGCAAGGGCCTGGACTGGACAGCAAAGTACCCGGCGATNGCCGGATCCGCCTCGGGTCTTCCTGATGNGATAATCGACGGTGAAATCTGCGCTCTCGATGAAAATGGTGCACCCGATTTCGCAGCACTTCAGGCAGCGCTATCTGAGGAAAAAACAGACGAACTGGTGTTCTTTGCCTTCGACATGATGTTTGAGGGCGAGGAAGATCTGCGCGAGCGTCCCTTGAGCGAGCGGAAGAGCCGCCTGCAGAGAGTGCTCATCGACGCCGGCGAAGATCCGCGGCTGCGTTTCGTCGAACATTTTGAGACTGGCGGGGACGCGGTCTTAAGATCGGCATGCAAGCTTTCCCTTGAGGGCATTGTCTCGAAACAGGCCGAAGCTGCTTATCAATCGGGACGCACCGAGACCTGGGTCAAGTCAAAGTGCCGCGCCGGGCACGAGGTGGTCGTTGGCGCCTATGCAAAGACAAACGGCAAATTCCGCTCGCTGCTTGTTGGTGTCAATCGGGGCGACCATTTCGTCTATGTGGGACGTGTAGGGACGGGATATGGTGCAAGCAAGATCGAGACGCTTCTGCCCAAGTTGCGCGCATTGGAGACGAACCGATCGCCATTTTCCAGCATGGGTGCGCCGAAGAAGGACGCGGAGATTGTCTGGGTGAAGCCGGAGTTGGTGGCCGAGATTGAGTTTGCCGGCTGGACCGCCGACGGGCTTGTCCGGCAGGCGGCCTTCAAGGGTCTTCGTGAGGACAAGCCTGCGACGGAGGTCGTCGCCGAGAAGCCCGCCGCGCCCGATAAGGCAGGCACTCCCGATCCAGCGACATCTGCCAAGCCGAAACAAGAGGCCAAGCGCCTCCGCAAAGGTGGCAAGGAAGATGTCATGGGCGTTTTGATCTCCAACCCCGACAAGTCGCTCTGGCCGGACGCCAACGACGGCGAACCGGTGTCGAAGGCCGATCTCGCCCGCTATTACGAAGCGGTCGGTTCCTGGATGATCGAGCATATCAAGGGACGGCCGTGCTCGATAATCCGTTCGCCGGATGGCATTGGCGGCGAGCAATTTTTCCAGCGCCACGCGATGCCCGGCACCTCGAATCTTCTGGAGCTGGTCAAGGTGTTCGGCGACAAGAAGCCCTATCTCCAGGTCGATCGGATCGAAGGCCTGGCCGCCATTGCCCAGATCGGCGGGGTCGAGCTGCATCCATGGAATTGCGAACCTAGGCAGCCGGAAGTACCGGGCCGCCTTGTCTTTGACCTCGATCCTGGCCCGGATGTCTCCTTCGCGACCGTTGTCAAGGCAGCTCGCGAAATGCGCGACCGACTAGAAGAACTCGGGCTCGTCAGCTTCTGCAAGACAACTGGGGGTAAGGGATTGCACGTCGTCACGCCGCTTGCCGTGCCGAAAGGCAAGAAGCTGATCTGGGCCGAGGCAAAGGGATTTGCCCATGACGTCTGCCTGCAGATGGCTCGCGACAATCCAGAACTCTACCTGATCAAGATGGCGAAGAACCAGCGCAACGGCCGCATCTTCCTCGACTATTTGCGAAATGACCGGATGGCGACCGCCGTCGCTCCTCTGTCGCCACGGGCGCGGCCAGGCGCTACGGTGTCGATGCCGCTGACCTGGAGCCAGGTCAAAACCGATCTCGATCCGAAACGTTTTACCATCCGCACCGTGCCGACGCTGCTTGCCAAGACGAATGCCTGGCAGGACTATTGCGATGGGCAGCGATCTCTCGAGCAGGCGATCAAGCGACTGGCAAAGGCGACGAGACAGGCCGCTTGACCAGCGGCCGGTCGCCGACCGGCAGGAGGATCCCAAGATGATGGCGAACATCATGCAACGATCGAGATGGTGGAGACCTCTGGTGCGGGCACTGGGCCTTGCATTGCTCGGTCTCGGCATCCTCATTCTCATCGAACCGTCGATAGGCGCGTTGTTGTTTGCCGCGCCCATGACCGGTATTGCTGACCCGCTCTTCCTGCGCGCGTTGGCTGCTCGAGATCTCGCAACCGGCTCCTGGCTATTGGCTGCCCCGTCGATCTCGATGCCTGCCGCCACCGTTTCTCTTTTCGCGATTGCCCTGATACCGTTTGCGGACATGTTGCTGGTCCTGTCAGAATGGGGATGGACACTGGCGCTGCTGCCGCACGCAGCCAGCCTCGTTGCCGTCATGATGCTCGCGCTTTGGGGCCGCCATCTCGCCTAGCCAACGGATACAGCATTTGATTGCCAGTGCGCCGGCCGATTTCCAAATGTCGCCCTTCCCAGGCTGTTGCCTGACGAACGTGACCGTGCTCCGGCAAAGGCAGGCCAGTCGTCAGAACTGCCCGCATTCGACCCGCTTGCAGCTTTCGTATTCGAGCTTTGCTGCACAAGATCCCTGTCGGCAACCCTCAGGAGTTCCACGAATTCGGTGATGGTCCGAGTAGAATAGCCGACCGTCAAGACCTGCCATGTCGTATCGGCCATGCTCCCTCCGTGTCCGCTTTAGGCAACCGCAGCCAACACCTCTCCGATAGTTAGCTCACGCTGGCACCCGAACAGCACCGGAAGCCCGCCAACCAGGCCAGGAAACTGGAGGGTTCCTTCGAGGCGCTGTAAGGACAGTAGCCTGTATCCAGTCTGGACTTCGCAGCGATAGTCCCATCTTCAAAGGCAGCAATCAGGTCTTTGACATCGACATCACTGCCTTGACTTTGCGTTTCGCTATCAACGAACTCTTGGAAGACGCAGCGGCATCGATCCGCAAGCACAGCTTNTNTACCTCCTCGACANAAAGAACCTCACGCATCCAACTTGAACAGACCACTGGCGNAAAACCCGTCGACCTTAAAGCCATGGCCAAGTACCCAAAGCGCGTCTGTTTCGATGCTGACATCAAGTGTGATTCGCGCCTCTCATGGGTCTGTCTGGACGTCAATGGAGGCAACGTTTCACCACGGCCAGAAAGAGATCCCCGAGCCGTACTCGTTCTTCCGCGACCATGAACAGGATGTTTTCCAGGCGGCGAGCAGACATCCTCGATCGCTCAGCGCGGCAATGATGCTGTGCCTCTATCAAGATACGGGGGCCGATTGCCGGTTGATATTGGGCAAGAGCGAGGCCCGCCCTGATCAGGAGCGCGCGTGTATCGGGGCGGTGTTCGGCGGCAATAGCGACGCAAAAAGCCTTCACAAGCCCCAGCTTTGGGATGGGCAACTCAATTTCATCGACCACCTGCTTGCGGATATCGTTCGCTTTGACAAATCGGAGGTACTCATCGACAAGAGCATTAGCCCGCTCGAGTTCACCAAGCGCGTCAATATCGCCGACGGCGCGATGATAGTCTCCTTCGATCGTCAGGCGCATAGCGTTCTCCTTTTGAACGGAAACGCTGAAAACTGCCGTTGGTTCATTCGCGCTCGCGCTGCGATGTCTATCGAGGTGCGCGTTCTGATATGGACCCACTCTTGGGAACCTTGAACACTCCAGACGGTTATAGGGTGGTTACTACGAAACCGGGGTCTTTCCATGAAAATCGCTTGTGCAATGATCGCAACACTTACCCTTGCCATAACGCTGTCATCCTGTGGCAACACCATTCGGGGGATGGGCCAGGACACAGCTAACACTGTGAACGCCACCCAGAACGCCGGACATCGCGTCGCCAACGCAGCTAAATAAGATCCGTTAGCCCGTCGCCTCGTCAGGCCGGCGGGCTAATGCCGGACCGGTAACGGATCCGCTTGTTGCTCGGAAGTTCTTGTCGTCATAGCGTTCATGGGCAGATCCTGGAGCGCATTTTCTCCCGCCCACCAGATATCGCCGATGGCACTCTCCCTTTTTCAGACGTTCAGGCCGATCACAGAAAAGATCACCAGCGTCAGAAACGTCCCCCTAAGCGGTTCGCGTTAAGCCTGGCTTCGCTTCGGGCCACGCAGGCGAAATCGTGTTGACGACGGCAAATTCCTTGGGACGAAGACAGGTTGCGGCCGCGGAAAAATCCCTTTCTCGATTGTGAACAGGCATGCCGGGAGTTACGCTGCAAAGACCACAGCTGCCTCTCCTTGCGTAAAGGAGTGCGGAGTACATCGGGCATTTGCTGTTAGGGTTTTGCACATCCGCACTCGACTCCCGCAATGTCCGGTGCTTCAACCTCCGCGGCTTGGAGGGAGAATACACATGTACTACGAGTGGAGCGAGGCCAAGGCACGCCGGCAATACCTCATAAAGTTCGCTTCTGTTTGGTTGATTGCTATTGCACTGGCCTGTCTGCCGGTTTGGTGGTTGGTGCAGGAGACCGCTCTCAAAGCCGCCAACATGTAGCCTGAAGGCTGCCTGTCCAGGTCAAAATGCCTCCGGCTGGAGGAGATCGAGCCGAAGGCATTTTTCACGAGGTAACGCAGCGATCGAGAGGGGCGATCTTGCCTCTGGGGAGGTCTAGGCGGCCGCGTCTTTTTAACGAACCTCTACCTTTTGCTTTGGTTCCAGCTTATTTTCAAGAAAATCGCAGCGCAGCGAAACGGATCTTACGGGGCGACTGCGCGACATGAGCTATCGGGAGCGGATGGCGAACATCGACGCTGCCGCTCGGACGCACGGCTCAGGGATGAATGCCGCAGAAGCGGGCGGGACCAACAGACGAAATCTCGATCCCGTCAGCTTTCGCGCTCGTTCTTTAGGCGACGGCGACGATAAGCTAAGGTGGAAAGCGATCGCGCCCGACTGTCGGCGTGCCGTCGGTTATTATGCTTGGGTTTGTTTACCGAGGCGTTCGGGGAAACCTGTGGCCGGACCATAGCGAAGGCTGAACAAGTGAGCTGTCAAAATAGGAAAGCAGCCGGAGATTTAGGGAACCACTCCAATTGCGGGCAGCCGGATTGCCGGCCGTGGCATTGGACGTGCGTCTTCGCAGATGTCCTGCGCTCAAGAAGGAGGCAGCGGTTTTCCGCGCCAGCGATCCCGCGAGGGCTTCACGACGTCGCTGGGCAAGCTCATATTTTGCCGTGACGCCGACGTTTTTGGAGGGGCGGTTCGGCATCATTGGGAAAAGCAGTACGCTAGCGGACAGGGACGCTCAAGACGTTGAAGCGGCAAGGCAATCCGCCCATATAAGGNGTAACCCTCAAGGATGATTGCCATGGTGAGCAGGCTCAGAAAAACCCTGACCGTGCAGCAACGCGCGTCAGCTTTTGAACATACGAACAAGATCGCGNCCGAGGCCGCAGAAGAAGAGCGTCGTCTTCGCAAAGAGAAGACTGAACGGNTGAGAAGACTGCNGCTCTCTGAAGACGACGAACCTTCTGGTAGCTGCGGAACACAGCCNGCGGTCGGACATTCCTAGTGAGCTCGAACCCGGAGTAGACACATGGACCAGCAAAATTTATCAGAGACAACCAGCCCTTCGGAAACCCGTCGTGCAAAGCGGATCGCCAAGGGATACACGATTGAAGACCTAGCANTCGCAACAGGATTGACGGCTACTGAGATCGCAGCCTCCGAGCNGGACGACGCGGCTCCAGAGCACCACGTCGAACGNATCGCACATGTTTTGGCATAGNCTTCAATCACACGGAGAGGAACATTGGCACGAACAGGTAAAAGCGCCATCGATCTCATAATTGGTGAAAATCTTGCCCGCATAAGAAAAGCGAGAGGGTTGAGACAGTCGTCGATCGCCGAAGTCCTCGATATCACGTTCCAACAAGTCCAGAAGTACGAAAAGGGCACCAACCGCGTGAGTGCAAGCGTCCTGTTCGAATTGGCACAGGCGCTCTCGGTGCCAATGGATGACTTCTTTCATGGAGCCGAGCCGACGATCCGAAATGACGCTCTAAGAAGATCTCGCCGAGCCCCTCCCCTAAGCGGCGAACTCAGTGCCGTCAAAAGTGCTGCCGTAAAGAAGGCGCTATTGGGTTTGATCAGGGAGGTTTCGGCAGAACCGGACGAGGACGATCCTTCCCAAACCAACAGCAGGTCGCATTGACTGGCCCCCCGACCCTGTCGAAGCCATTGATTGACGTTCGCTGCTCAAAGACCCAGCCCGTCTGCGCTGCGCCACAATCGAGCGACAGGGACGCTCATCTTTAATCGACTGTGCGCATGTTGACGAGTGCGGCCTTGCCGATCTCGTGAGGGTCATGTCGTCACTCGCCGTTGGGCAGCCTGGCTAACCGAAGCGACCAAATAAGCAAGGCTGTGTCGGCAGCGGAAACATAGGACCGCAGGCCATTGGAGCTCCAGCACCTTCATTCGCTCGCTGCTTTTGCCACGGCACTAGTGTTGGCTTTTAGGCAAGTGCCGGATGGATATTCCGTCCAACCTCCACGCATGGGTTAAATCCCGTCCGCCACCGTACGTTCTGTGGATGTACATGAGATGGACTTGTGTTGGTCCCCGCGACCCTCAAATTGGTTATTGACTTGCGCGTTTGACATTGCTGCCGAAGACTGTCCGTCTGCAAATATCTTGTGACTTTTTATGAGGCCGCACGATCAATGAAACCCAATGGTTCACAACACCTGCGCATGTGCAATGTGATGCTGCAGGCCCGGCGAGCGTAGAATCGAGGATCCCGGCTCTTTTTTTCTTTCCTCGTCTTCGGATTTAATCGGATAATACGCTGGAGACTCTGAAGCGGTTCTCGGCATGTTTTGAGGAAGGAGGAGCACGCTTTGCAACGAAGGCTGGCAGCCATCCTGGTCGCCGATGTGGTCGGCTATTCACGGCTTGTTGAGAAGGACGAAGGCAGGACGCTTTCGGCCTTGTCCACTTTGCAGACCGCATTGCTCCAGCCACAGATCGCTGCACACGCAGGACGCATCGTCAAGTTGATGGGCGACGGCTTGATTGCTGAATTTGCCTCGGTCGTTGAGGCAGTTTCCTGCGCTGTCCAGATGCAGAATGCGATCGCGCGACAGCATGATCGGTCCGATACCGCCAGCAAGATCGTCTTTCGGATCGGCATTAATGTTGGTGACGTCGTTGTCGATGGTGACGATCTGCTGGGGGATGGCGTGAATGTGGCGGCACGGCTGGAGCAAATCTGCCCGCCCGGTGACATACTGATGTCAGGCACAGCCTATGACCATCTCGCCGGAAAGATCGACACGAAGATAAACTATGCGGGAGAGCAGCACCTCAAGAACATCTCGCGGCCAATCAAAGCCTATCATGTGCCGCTCANCGGATCGANTTTTGTCTCCTTAGCGGCTTCGACCCCGATCGGGCCAGCAATCGCCGTACTGCCCTTCGAGAACATGTCGGACGATCCGGAACAAGTCTATTTCAGCGACGGCATAACCGCAGACATCATTACCGAACTGGCTCGTTTCACTGAACTGATGGTGATCGCCAGAACCTCATCGTTTGCGCTTCGCGGGCGCACCACGGATTTGCGCGAGATCGGGCGCACTCTTGGTGCCGGTTACATTGTCGAGGGTAGCGTCAGGCGCGCCGCAAGCCGGGTGCGGATTACGGTACAGCTCGTCGAAACGGTCGGCGGGATGCATCTCTGGGCCAATCGCTACGATCGGTCCATTGACGATATTTTCGCCACTCAGGAAGAAATAGCCCAGGCCATCGTTGCGATGGTAGCGCAACGCGTCATCGACAATAATGAGCTGACGTCGCGAAGACGTCGCCCAGAGGACATGCGGGCCTATGACCTTTTCCTTCAGGGCAACCGGTTATCTGATGATTTCACACCCGGCGCTCAGGAGCGCGCGGAGGCATTGTTTATCCGCGCCGCCGAGACCGATACCGGCTTCGCCAGGGCCTATACCGGTCTTGCCTATATCTACCTCAACCGCGCCTCGGATGGCGACATCGGCATTCCGCGGGATCGTGACGAAAACCGGATCAAGTCTCTGCGCGCAGCCGAGACAGCTTTCGCGCTCGATCCGAGCGATCCGCGGGTGCAGAGCACATTGGGCTATATATGTTTAACCTGGAGAGACTTCAGAAGGGCTGAGCACCATCTCGATCTGGCAAAATCCATGAACCCAAACGATGCGACAATCCTGATCCTTTGGGCATCCATGCAAGGTTCGCTCGGTCGGCCAGAAGAAGGTCTTGCTGGCGCCGAGATGGCCTGTCGGCTGAACCCGCTCTACCCCAGATGGTATAATTATTACAAAGCTCGCCTGCTCTTCCTTTCAGGCAGGTACGGTGAAGCATCGCTTCTGCTCGAACAGAGAACATTCGCGACGCCGGACCGAGAGCCGCGGGACATGGCCTGGCGCGCTGCATCCTATGGACATCTCGATCGGATCGCGGATGCCGAAAGATGCGCCGCAACCTTCCTCAATGCCGTCGGCGCGCGGTGGCGAGGGAACGAGGCCCCGAGCGCGGCCGACTACGTCAACTGGCTGGTGGACGTCTCCTATCTCAGCGAAGAGCGCGATGTTTCGCGACTGCGCGAAGGACTTAGGCGCGCGGGCCTACCAACCTAGCAATTTCATAGCTCCGGTGCCGTCCGCCGGGGCTTTGCTGGCTAGCAACCAATGCCCTCGAGATCAGCCATCATGCGAGCGAGCGATATAGCGGGTGATGTCGCGGTGCCTTTTGCGCAGAAGCGAGCTTTGCGTGCCGTTGATGTATCAATATCCGGCTCCATCGTCAGCCAGTCGAAAGCTCGAGGCGCCGCTGAAACCTGCTAGAAGATCCGACAATACAACCGAATCTCTGGAACTAGCGCTGCAAGCAAGGCCACCCCCGGTTTCGGCGCCAGCCGATGATTTCTTAAGCCCTACCCCGGTCGCGCCGTATGCGAATCACGGCGGACAAAAGGCGACACGTTGATCGCGACATTCAAGCGGCCGTCACCCGGTTGGCTGCCACATGCTGTATAGCCGTCTGAAGCTGTTCCTGCGTGAAGGGCTTTGTCATTCTCAACAGGTTCAGGACGGCGGGATCGTCCGGAAGCTCGGCATAGCCCGAAGCCAGGATCACGGGCATGCTTTTGTATTGGGTCGATATGGACCGGGCAAGTTCGGCTCCCGTCATNCCAGGCATTGCATGATCGGTGACCACNATATCGCAGATTTGACCGGCCGAGAGAATTTCCAGTGCGACTTGAGCAGACGATGCCTCTAGCGNAATATGTCCCAGATCTTCCAGCATCGCCATGGTGCCNAGCCGCACGAGGGGATCATCGTCCACGACAAGGATCCTCAAGGCGTGGCTCACCGCTACGGCGGTTTCAATCGCCTCGGCCTTCTTCACGCCTGCTGTATCATAGACTTGTGCCACCGGTAACCAGAGCGACACGGTAGTCCCTGTCCCTTTGATGCTCGACAGTTCGAGCATCCCGCCGGACTGGGCCGCAAGACCATGAACCATGGACAGACCGAGCCCGGTGCCTTTTCCAGGACCCTTCGTGGTAAAGAACGGCTCCGTGGCACGAGCGGCAACGGCCTCGTCCATGCCTTCGCCGTGGTCGGTGACCTCGAGTTTCACGTAGCGGCCGGGTTTGAGCGCGACGGGACGAACCGAATGATTTTCTTGCGCAGACACCAGGATCGTGCCGCCCTCACCCATCGCATCGCGCGCATTGACCGACAAATTGAGCAGAGCGAGTTCGAGTTGATTGCCGTCAACGAGCACACGCGGCAGGTCCGGTTGGATCTCGCTCCTTATGTCGAGGCCTGGACCGATCGCCTTTTTAAGAAGATCCTCAACATTCTCGAACAGTTCCCGGAAATCGACGGCCTGCGGCTTGAGCTCCTGCCGTCGCGCGAAAGCCAGAAGACGTTGCGTCAGCGCCGCTCCTCTTTCCGCCGCTTGCAAGGCATTCGCCATGAGACGATCACTCTTNTCGTCGGGTNGTAGGCGCTTCTTCAGAAGGTTCAGGCTNCCCATGATTGCCATGAGCAAATTATTAAAATCGTGCGCGACGCCCCCGGTCAGCTGACCGATCGTGTCGAGCTTTTGCGCTTCGAACAGCTGGGCGAGGGCCTCCTCCCGCTCGCGCGTCCTCTGATCAATGCGCTGTTCGAGTTCTTCATTGAGCAGGCGCAGCGCCCTTGAGGAGGATTCCAGCTCGGCCGTGCGCTCCCGAACCCGGTTTTCGAGTTCCGCATTCAGCAGCTCAAGCTCCCTCGTTTTTCGATAGAGCTCGGTGAAGACCCTCACCTTGGCCCGAAGAACGTCAGGAACAATCGGCACCGATACATAATCGACCGCTCCGGCCTCATATCCGCGCAGGCGGTCCGGCTCAGCCATCATGATCGCCGAGACGAAAATGATTGCCGTGTTCTGATAGCGTGGATGTTCCCTGATCATGNTGACGAGTTCGAAGCCGTCCTGTTCAGGCATGCAGACATCGACCAGAATGACGGCTATTTCGTTACGCAGAAGATGTTCNAGGGCCTCGCGCCCTGACTGGGCCTTGATGAGGTTTTCTCCAAGTTCCTGGAGGATCACCTCGTAGCTGAGAAGTTTCGCGGGCTGGTCATCAACAAGAAG
>JGI25159J45721_1001138_pt1 | contig 11363 bp, 14 predicted proteins | sample AraplaMF_Cvi_mLB_FD_45721 | JGI IMG/M metagenome (IMG submission 45721)
CATCACCGGCAGGATGGGAAGAGCGGCAAGTCCGCGAACGAGCGCGCTGGCGCCGTAGGCGGGATTGCCGAGCACCACCGAAGGACGAAGAATGATCCAGTCCAGATCGCTGGCCATCAGCGCGGCGTCGCCTGCGAGCTTCGTCCTTGAAAACTCCGTCGGGGTGGCCCGATCGACGCCGATTGCGGAAAAATGAACAAAGCGACGGACGCCTCGCGCGAGGCAGGCGGCGATCAGGGCCTGCGGTCCGCGACTGTGGGTATCCTCCAGGCGATCCGCGGGGCTGCTTTGCAGCGCGCCGGCACAGTTCACGACTGCATCGACTTCTCCGAGCACCGCCTCCCAATCCCCGATGCTTGATGTCGCGACATCCAGGCGCAGCCATTCCACAGCCGGCATGCGGCGCGAGGCCCCTCGAACGTCACGCGCAGCGCCGACGACGTCATGCCCGGCTGAAGCAAGCTCCGCCGCGATCCGAGATCCGATCAGGCCGGTCGCCCCGATGATGAGAATTCGCCCCATGCTCGGCCAACCCAGTGTTGCGTGTGGCTCGCTTGACTTAACGGGTTACGAACGGATGAGATCAGATCGCCGCTCGCCGATCGCGCGAATGTACGTCAGCGTACAAGCGTGCCGATCTTGTTCCGGCGGCTCCTTCGAGCGAATAGCGGCTCGGATGCCGCGTTGCCCATCATTCGGAACTCTCACTGCACCAGGCTCGTTGCCAGCGAAAGCGGAGACGACATGGCTGCGCATTCCGGCTCGAAGACGGTCATTTACGCGGCGGTTGTCGGCAATCTCCTGATCGCCGCGACCAAATTTGTCGCCGCGGCCTGGACCGGCAGCTCGGCGATGCTGTCGGAAGGCGTCCATTCGCTCGTCGACACAGGAAACGGCCTCCTCCTGCTCTACGGTCTCAGGCGCGCAGCCCGGCCGCCCGATCTCACCCATCCTTTCGGTCACGGTCGCGAACTCTATTTCTGGAGCTTCATCGTCGCGCTTCTGGTATTCGCTGTGGGCGCCGGCGTCTCGTTCTATGAGGGCGTGTCGCATATCTTCGAACCGAGACATGCGACCAATCTAACTGCGAACTACGTCGTCCTCGGTATATCCGTCCTGTTCGAGGGCTACACGTGGCGGATCGCGCTGAGGGAGTTTCGCGCGGCCAAGGGCTCGCTCGGCTACTACGCGGCCGTCAGGCAGAGCAAGGATCCGAGCGTTTTCACCGTGCTGTTCGAGGACACCGCCGCGCTGATCGGCCTGCTCATCGCCTTCGTCGGCATCACGGCAGCGGCCTATTTCAGCCGGCCCGAACTTGACGGCGTCGCCTCGCTTCTGATCGGCTCCATTCTCGCGCTGACAGCGATCGTCCTCGCCCGTGAAAGCAAGGCGCTGTTGCTGGGCGAACCAGCGCTGCCGCAGGTGCAGGACCAAATTCTCGCGATAGTCCGTGGCGATCGGGACGTCGAGCGCGTCAACGGTCTGACGACGGTCCATTTCGGGCCCGATCAGATCGTGGTGGCGCTGAGCCTGGAGTTCCGGGACGACCGATCGACAGCGGATATCGAGGCCTGCGTTGAGCGGATCGAGGCAAAGTTGCGCGAAGACCGCAGCGATATCGCGTCGGTTTTCGTCAAACCGCAGACCTCGGCGAAATGGCGTGCCCAAGCTGAGGTGGCGAGCCAAGCGCCACCATAGGGAGACATTGCCCAGCCGGACAAGCGGAAGCCTGAACTCGGCGGCCCTCACCGACCGCGCCCTGGCACATCCGCAGCTTACCGATCGCCCCGTGCTCAAAACCGCCGTCACTGGCAGCGTACGAACCCGTACTAAAGCAAGGTCGTTCTGAACACCGCGAAGTCTGCTCCGTTTCGAGCGAGATACGGCGCGCGCGAGCGGCGCAGGATGGGGAGATGAGCATGGCAGCGTCTCGAACGAAAAGCCCAGCGACCTCGCGGGCGCATCCGGATCCCAAACGCAAGAAGGCAGCTGGCAGCCGTGGCACGGCTTCCTCGTTCGACGAGGCTGCGAGCGACATCGATGATCGACGGATTCAGCAGGGGAGCTATTCGGATCGGGCCTCTTCAGGCCGCAAAGCGCCGGCGTCCCACGATAAGGATTGAGCCAATACCCGATCGTCCATTAGTTACCTGATCGCCGAGCAGAGGCAACGCAGCGGTGACAAGACCATGTGGCCGGACGGTGCCCGCCGAGCCACCCATCATCGTGCCGCCATGACACAAAGGATGGTAGCAGCCAAGGCAAAGACTCTAAGTGGTCGAGCCGGACTCGTCGGCCAGCATCAATTGGAGATTGCCACTCTCTTACTCGCTTCAATCCTGCAATCAGGATCAAGCCCGAAGTCCGTCATGTTTCCTGAAGTGCCCGTCGCACCCTGTGTCGTGCGACCGCCTTGCGATGCCCAAACTCCTGTGTGGTGATCAACGCTGCCCTGCTCAGATGATGCCCGCGATCAGGCCTCGGCTCAGAGCGTCGCGCGCATTCACGTAGTAGTTGAAGCGTGCTCGCTTCTGCAGCTCGGCCAAGCTGAGCTGGCTTCCTTCGACGAACTCCGCAAAGCCCTCCCCTCTCGAGGACCTCGGCGGTCTCGAGTTCCGGCAGCAATTCCCGGACGATCTGGGTGTCGGCACGGATCGGCCCGTTCAGTTCGACCGGTTTGCTGAGCCTGCGTTCATGGATCAGCAGTAGGTATCGGCGGTTGGGAAACGATCGGCGACCGGGAACGCGGCCATGATGGGGACGCCAGCCGACATGATAGCCGTCTTGTCGGTAAACTTCGTTTGCAACCCTAGCCATGAGCGGCACAGCTGAATCTCCGCGCGGCGCGGCGTGCGGCATAGGCGTCGCCGCCTGCGTGGTAAGTTCGAGCACGATCGACCCGTTCTCTTGCGCACGTCTCAATTGATCCATGAAGTCGTTGACGGTGTGATTGGTGATCTCCCCGAGAAGACGGATGCTTGGGTGGGCAACGGCAGACGCCTCAGCGTTCATCGCGCACCGCCGCCATCGCGTTCTGAAACGTCAGCGCAGCACAGAGCAGCCGGCAGCAACGAATTCGGTTTCCAGAGGCCTCGCCAACACCCTGCCGGCCGGAGGATGGCGCACGGAGAGCGTCAGGCGGACAAGCGGCATCGGTGTCTGGAGCATCTCTCGCGGTCCACAGTGCCCAATGCACCGCGCGACAAACCTGCCCCTGCGATCGCGGTTCCGGGGCCGATAGAACAGTGCGTCCGCGTACCCAAAACCGCCGGCGATGAACGCCTGCGAGTTCTCTCCGTTTTAATGGCAACCGGGAACAGCCCGGCTGATCAACCGAAAAGGAGAGCAGCAATGGCGAACGACAAGCGTGGCTTCGGCTCCATGGACGATGACAAGCAGCGCGACATCGCCTCGAAGGGCGGTCAAAGCGTCCCGGACGAGAAGCGCAGCTTCTCCCAGGATCGCGAGCTCGCATCAGAAGCCGGCCGTAAAGGCGGCGAGAGCAGCGGCGGCGGGCAGCAGCAGGCCACTGATTCTGACCGCAACGAGCAGGGTGGCAATGGCGAACGCGGCGGAAGTGGCAACTTCGCCAACGATCGCGAGCGCGCGTCCGAAGCCGGCCGTAAGGGCGGCGGGAGCAGCGGTGGCGGTCAGCAGCAGGCCAGTGGTTCTGACCGCAACCAGCAGGGTGGCGATGGCGAACGCGGCGGAAGCGGCAATTTCGCCGACGATCGCGAGCGCGCGTCCGAAGCTGGCCGAAAGGGCGGCCAGAGCTGAGCGATCGCGCCCCCTCTCGCGGCCGGGAGGGGGCGCACCCAAGCAGTTAGGAGGTTTGAAATCGCAAGTGCCGAAGACCTGCTGCCGAGTGAACTGCCGACTGGAACCTATTCAGCTTCGCGCAGTTGCTGCGCAATGGGTGGCACGGCTCATCGCTTTCTGACGAAACTGGAACGCGGCGGCGAGCTGACGCCAGGCGACCGAGAGGCGTTGCTCGGCCTCTGTTCGCCTGTCCGCTCTGTCCCCGCTCGAACCGATCTTGCGACAGAAGGAGACCCTCTCAACTCGCTTTTCCTGATTCTGGAGGGTTGGGTCTGCCGATACCGGATGCTCTCCAATGGCAATCGGCAGATCACCGCGTTGTTGTTGCCTGGGGATTTGTCACAGCCCTTCGGGGTCGCACCGCCAGTACTGTCGCACTGTCTGATGACCTTGAGCGCAGTCAGCCTCTGCGAGATTTCGCCGAGAGCTTTGCGAGCCCTGACACGCTCCAGTTCGAGGATCGAGGATGCTCTTTGGCTCGACCTTCATCTCGAGCGGGATTTGACGAGCGAACTGGTGGTGAGTCTCGGCCGGCGGTCAGCGACGGAGCGCCTCGCATGTTTCTTTTGTGAGATCTATTACCGGCTTNCGGCAGTTCAACTGATTGAACAGCCGATCTTCGAAATTCCGCTCGTTCAAACCGAACTCGCGGACTTGCTGGGATTGTCCGCTGTCCACGTCAATCGCTCGCTCAAGGAACTGAGGCGCCGCAAGCTCCTCACTTGGCGTGGCCGCCATTTCGAGATCCTGCGCCCGACCGAGCTGCAATATCTCGCCGAGGTCGAACCAAGCTACTCGCTGCCGCAATTCGCGATACCCGCAGAGACGGCCGATGGCTGAAGACAGCCCATCCGAGCAAGTCGCGCTTCTTCGGGCCGACAACGACCGATTGAGACGGCTTTTGGACCAAGCCAACACGCCTGCGGAGCTTCGACACCGCATGCGTTCGACGCTGGCGCTACTGCAGCACGTCATCAGGCGCTCGGCCGACCGAGCGACCGATATCGAGGACTATGTCGCGCATCTCGTGGACCGGGTCGATGCGGTCGCCCGTGCACAGACGACAGCGGACGACCAGGGCACGATCAATCTCCATACATTACTGGCGGAGGAGCTCATCCGGTTCCGGATCATGGAGGACGAACGGCTGCAAATGTCCGGCCCTTCGGTGCAGTTCCATGCTCGGCCAGGCCAAGCCATGGCCCTTGCGATCCACGAGCTCGCTCTCAACGCAATCCAGCATGGGCCGCTGGGCCTCGACGAAGGCCGGCTGACGGTGACGTGGCATGTCGAGGGCAAGCCTCCAGATCATGCGCTGATTTTCGAATGGCGGGAGACCGGCTCGACACCACCTGCTGTTGCCTCGGCGCCGGGCTTCGGAACCGATACCCTCTTCGGCATGCTCGCGCACGAGTTGGGAGCCCAGACAGCATTCGCTTACGGTCAGGCTGGGCTATCCTGCATCATCCGCCTGCCATGGGCGGAGCGCTTGGGTTCGATTCTTTGAACTTGCTCGTGAGCTGTTGCGCGCTCCGCTGCAGCACAGTACCAGAAATCCGGCGCTTCGGCCGTGCTACTCTAGGTACATTCGCGGCGGCTCATCCTCATTCCGCCCAAACCCTCCGACAAGACGTCGTGGACTACGCACGCATTCTCGGCGGCACACCGAAAACGTTGCCAGGCCGGGATGCGGGCGGAACAGGGCTGTGCCGATCGGAACGGATCTCGTTCGACATCACCGTCGACCAATTCGTCGGGATCGAATCCCGCCGCGCGAGCCAACGCGCGCGCGAAGCCTTCGACGCGAGAGTATCCAATCACCGGCGCATCTCCTCACCATGGACGGCAACAAACTTACTGACGATTCTGGTGACGAGTTCGCGGTCTGAAGCGACGGCGAGAAGCAGGCTCGATACAATACGGGAGAGCCGCTTGCGCTCCGCTTCGACCGAGCCGAGGCCCGTCAGGTCGCGACTCTGTATCTCTACCCAAGCGGCATCGAGTGCGCCCTGAGCACGGGCCACATCGATCGGGTCATGGAGCGAAGAGAATTGCATGGGGCCCAGCTTAGATGCTGGCGGTTCCGGTGCTTTAACAAAAGCTGGAATTTCGACGGGAATCGCAAACGGTACGCTCGCGAACACCGGTGCTGCCCGCCCGCTGATCGGCGAGGGACACGCAGCAATGTCGATTTTTCGTGCCCAGGTCGCTCGGGCGCGGACGATCTAGCCGGCTTTCTCCACGACACATTGGATGAGCCTGCTCGTGTGCACAGGCTTCGACAACAGGGTGATCTCCGCGAATTGCGATGGCAGGCTGTTGCGGTCGCAGCCGCTGATGACGATCAATGGCACTCCCCGGGCCGCGAGTTCCTCGTAGAGCGCAAAGGACAGCTCGCCTTGCAGGTTGAGGTCGAGCACCGCGCAATCGAGCTCGGCAGTGCGGGCTGCTGCGGACGCCGGATCGAGACTCGCGAAAGGGCCGACGATCATCGCGCCTTCCTTCTCCAGCACCCGTCGCAAATTGTCGGCGAGATAGTACTCGTCTTCGACCAGCAAGATTCTCCGATCAGTCAGCATTCCGCTTGGCATCGCCGATCGACAATCAGCGCCCCCTGGCGCGACAAAAGGAAGTGATCGCGGCGCAGACCGAGAGAACCAGCCGGACGCTAGCACATCGGTCAAAAGAAAGGCCCGTCACGGCAAGTCGTGCGTCTCTAAGCGTAGGGGAGCGCTGCCGAGAGAGACGTGGCGCGACGAATCGAACGCCGACCTGTGAACGCGTGCCGACGAAATGTGCTCCCTCAAAGCCGAGCGTCAGTACAGTCCCGTATAAGCGCGATTTTCCGGAGGAGCGCCTGTCAATTCAAGGCACGTGATGCTTGCCGGGTCCTTCTCCGGTCCGAGGCGTCGGGTTCACTGCCGGCATCTTCGCGCTTTTACTGCGTCCAGATGATCAAGCCCCGCCGGCGCGAGCCGGTGGGGTGAAAATGCCTCTCGATGGCAGGCGGCTGGGCGGCTGGGCGGCAAGCCTACAAGAGGCACGGCGCTGGATTGCGACGCCGCTGCAAAGCTAGCATGCGTAAGCAAAGAAGAGCCAAACGCAGAAGACCTTGGCCATCCCTGCCTTGAGGAGGACGATCCCAGTCTCGACCTTCGACCGCCCATTGGCGGCCGTCAGGATCGTGATGGCCGCCCCGACAATTGCCTCCATCATATCCTGATAGGCTTTCGTCATGCGGCCGCCGCCGACGGCCATAACGATCCGGCGGAGGAGCTCCAGAATCGAACGTTGTTGAACATGCTACTCTCGATATTGCTGCTGGCGGTGAAAGCGGTTCGCGCGAAACGAGGACCGGACTGACTGGCGGCTGAAACACTGCCCCAACGTCAGCGGGCATTGCGCATTCTGACTATTGCTTTAGGCTGGAAATGTTCGAAACTCGGGGGATGTCTCGGATAGTTGCCGGTCGCGGCCGTCCTCTAGCCGAGTGACCGGCAGTTCATCATTGAGTCGAGCAGGGTGCAGTGATGTTGCGGAAAATGACGTCAGGCGAAGCACAAGGCGTTTGGCTTCGCGCCGCCATAGTTATTTTGATTGGCACCGCGCTAGCGCTGCCGATCCTCTAGCGCCAGGCATTTTTGGTGTGTTCCCTACTTCAGCAGCCCAAGCGGGAACCCATCCCGTTGTGACGCGTAGTGAGTGTCGCGACGGAGATCAGCATGAGCGCCCACTTAGATTTTGAATGTGAGTTCTGCGGCTCACCTGCCGTCTCGCTTCCCGGCTCGTTGTACGCTTCGGCGACCGTGTGTTGTGGAGCCTGCCAGGCGCCGATCGGTACTTGGGAGGAATACAAAAGCCGCGTTTCGAGCGTGATCGGACGGGCTGGAGCAATCGCGTGCGCAGATCCGATTGCCATTGCGAACCCCAATATGGAGTCGGGAAACAAGCCGGCCGCCGGTCCCGGCAAATAACAAACGGCTCAGACAAGGTGTCCGGGTTGATTCTGCGGACGTCGGAACTCGGGCCACCGGCAACAGTCGGTTGAACGAAGCTTCCGGAGCGCGGGCTGTAATTGAGACGCGCCAACCACTTTGATCTGCGCATTCGAAGCGAAGCAGCTTGATCGTCGAACTGATGGAAGCCATTCTGGCGCTGCCAACAAGGAGGCGTGGATGGCTACCGGAACTGTGAAATGGTTCAATGCGACAAAGGGCTACGGTTTTATTCAGCCCGATGGCAGCGGCCCTGATGTATTCGTGCATATCAGCGCTGTCGAGCGTGCCGGATTGCGGGAGCTGCGCGACGGCCAAAAGATTACATATGAAGTTGTTGCGGACAAACGCTCGGGCAAATCGTCGGCAGAGAACTTACAGGTCGAGTGAACCACTGGCGTAACAGGCTTTGCCTGGATCGGATTGCTCATCGGCTCGGTTGCGCGAGGTGCACGGGGCTCTGCACCTTGGCCCGCGGCTGGTTGGCGTACACCCAGGACAGCAGAGGCACTCAGGCGGCATCTGCTGTGATGAGGTATGCCGCGAAACCGCGTCGCATCTCAAACGTGTTTTCGTGACCATCCAGCCAGGCGGTATATGCAGCCGGACGGATCGTCACGAACTCGACCGATTGGCCCTGATGCAGGAGGTCGTCGACAGATTGCATCACACTGCGAAACCAGAGTTGGTAGCTGACTTCCGTTTGGAGCCCGCCCAACGTCGATAGCTCCGCGAAATCGGCCTCCTCGTATCACGGCAGAACTGCCGTGTACGGACGGGTTGGCCCAAGCATGTGTATGCCGATCTACCGCGTTCCAAACTGCGGCGCATCTGAGGTCGGATAACGAACCGAGTGGGACCGTCGGCGTACCGTAGTGGGCGCCTTGTGGACGCAAGTGTCAACCTTTCAACAGATCGGCGCGCACTAACCGAGCCAGGCCCAGCCCGCTGCTACGGCAACCGCCACCATCGCCGCGACCAGCAGTGCCATGAGCATGGGCGATAGAACGCCCCGGGCGCGGATCGTCAGGCAAGCCGTCCTCTCGGGTCATCGCCGTCCTCCTGCAAAAGAAACGTTTGACCGCGGCGACTGGTTCATGCGGAAGACGGCTACCTCGTCAACCTTCTCCCGCAGGCGCTCGACCGATGCGTGGCTTAGCACGCGCCGACGCCCAGCCGCGGCAGGCGATCTCGGCCGCGAGCTCCGGCTTCACCCAGACGACACCCTTCCTCCCGATCCGCGCGCCGGCGGGACTGAAGCCGTGATCCATTCGAGCTGCCTGAGCAGCGTCGTGGCGCCCGTATGGATGAGTCCGGTTCGATACTGCCGCTGCTACAAGGCGCGTCGCGGCGCTTGGCGATAATACCCTTGAGGCTGGTCAACCTCGCCCCGACATGCAGGCTGTCTTCGGCACGATCAGCGGCCGGCTCGGTCGGGGCGCTCGCGGTTCTAAAGCGACGTTGCAACAAGCACACGCCCGAAATCTTACATCAGCCCGCGAGTGCACTGCCACTGAGGGGATAACCGTTTCGAATATCTCCGTCATCCTCGACATCTGCCCAACGGTTTGAAGCTCGATCTTTCGGCGAGGGAGAAACTCGGGCGTCACGACGCGCCTGCCATCGCGATCGCCTTCTGGGCGGCTCATTCGCCAGCGTCATCGTTTTGGTCCGATGCGTTGGCCCTTGTCCGACTGAGCCGCAATGCTCTCGCTTGCCTCAATCTCGCGGATGATCCTTTCCTGCTCGGCATGCAGGCGCGCCAGGGCAGCGCTCTGGATCAACGCTCGCGACAAGGGTTGCGCGGGGTGTTGTGTCACGGAGCCAGCTGCCTTCGCGGCCACCGCCGCCTCCGGGGTTTCGCGGGCGGCTGCCTGCTCTGCGGCTGGGACGACCGGGTGCGCGGTACCGGGTCCCAGCTGCGAGGTCCCCGAAATTCCCGCACTCGCCACCTGGCGGGGCGCGGCCTCGACAGCGCGATCGGTCAGACGGGCGGCATCGTGCGCCTCCCGTTCCTCTCGCAGGTTGACGGCGTTGGCCCGCTCGATCAGGCGATCGGCATTGGCTCCGGCGATGGCTTCGACCTCGGCCCGGGTCAGCCGCTCCACACCGCGCTCCTGGACACGTTGCAGCTCGATGCGATTGGCGAGCGTCTCCAGATATCGGGCCGACGCCTCGCGGAACCGCTGCTTGGACGCGCCTTCGAGCAGATCCGTCGTGCGCGACACCGCCCCGTTCATGAGGCGCAGATCCCTCGCCATTTGCTCTGATGTCACCGCCATGTCCGGTCTCTCCTGAGTCAGCTGCGCGACGCGCTTGCCGATGGCGCCAAGAATGCCCCCGAGCATCTGTGCCATCATCAGACGCTCGATCATCTCCTTGGCACCGGCGTTGTCCGGCTGCTCGCCGGCGACGACGCGCCAGGCCTGGAGACTCTCGTAGGAGGCCTTCCGATCCCCTTCGGCCATCGCCATGCGGACGGGGTTCGTCCGCGCCGCTTTGATGCGCTGCCGCGCATTCTCGATCAAAGGCCGGTTTGCGGGATCCGCGGCATAGGCGCGGTCACACGTCTCCCGCCCTGGCCGGGGCCGATCCGCCGTCGCGACAATCACCTTGTCCCTAGCTCCATAGCTTTGCGAAGAAGCCCGTTCGCGCGCCGCGGTCGCGACGATCTTCAGGCCTTCGGCCTGGGCATGCTCGGCGTAGGAGCCTCGCCACGCGTCAAACGTCGCGCGGCTGGGATGGAGGTTCTGCCCCGACTCTGATCTCACCGCGATCACGGCGTGGGCATGAATATGTCCCTCTGCTTCCTTGTCGGTATGCAGCCCGAACATGAATTTGTGATCGGCGAAGCGATCATGCAGGAATGCCCGGACCGCTCGGGTGAACGCCGCGACATCGGTTCCCGCCCTGCCCGAGACGATCAGATGCATGGTGTCGCGCGCAGACTGGGAACGCAGCGCAGATCGCCACTCCCGGGCTGCAATCTTGCTGTCGGTAGCATTGATGATCGATCGATTGCGATCGTCACGTGCCGGCCCCCTCTTGATCAGCTGGTTCAGCCGATACGTCACGCCGTTTTCGCCATGGCTCGTGGCGCCGGGGCGCAGCTCAAACTGCTCGGGCGACAGCCCGGTCGCCGACTCGACCCGTTGATTTATCGCGGTGGTGGAATGCGCATCAAGCCGCCGCGGCCGAGCCTCATGGCGCTCGTCCGCCGCCTGCGTCTCCCGAATCCGAAAGCGCTCCTTGCGCTGCCCTGCCATGGCCGCGACGATATGGGCCTCAAGACCGCCCCCTCTGTCGGCATCAATCCGAACCGCATGGCGATGTCCCGCAAAGGCCGCCACAACAGCTGTCTCAGCAAGCACCTTCGCCTCGGGGTCGTCGATGGTGCCAGGGAAGGTCATTCGGAAGACACCGACGTCCTGGCTCTCAGCCCGTTGCGAGAAATTCCCGGACCATGCCTTGATCTCCGCGGCCACGTCCTCCCGGTCGGCCAGAAGCCGACCATCATGCGTCTCGAGCGGGATCTCCTCACGCTGAACG
>JGI25159J45721_1001145_pt1 | contig 11323 bp, 10 predicted proteins | sample AraplaMF_Cvi_mLB_FD_45721 | JGI IMG/M metagenome (IMG submission 45721)
ATGGCAAAGAGCAAATTTGAGCGCAACAAGCCGCACGTTAACATTGGCACGATTGGCCACGTTGACCATGGCAAGACGTCGCTGACCGCAGCGATCACGAAGTACTTCGGCGAGTTCAAGGCGTATGACCAGATCGACGCTGCGCCGGAAGAAAAGGCCCGTGGTATCACCATTTCGACGGCCCACGTTGAGTACGAGACGCCGAACCGTCACTACGCTCACGTTGACTGCCCCGGCCACGCCGACTACGTCAAGAACATGATCACCGGTGCCGCTCAGATGGACGGCGCGATCCTGGTATGCTCGGCTGCTGACGGCCCGATGCCGCAGACCCGCGAGCACATCCTGCTCGCTCGCCAGGTTGGCGTTCCGGCAATCGTCGTGTTCCTCAACAAGGTCGACCAGGTTGACGACGCCGAGCTTCTCGAGCTCGTCGAACTCGAAGTTCGCGAACTTCTGTCGTCCTACGAATTCCCGGGCGACGACATTCCGATCATCAAGGGCTCGGCGCTTGCTGCTCTGGAAGATTCGGACAAGAAGATCGGCGAAGATGCGATCCGCGAGCTGATGGCCGCTGTTGACGCCTACATCCCGACGCCGGAGCGTCCGATCGACCAGCCGTTCCTGATGCCGATCGAAGACGTGTTCTCGATCGGGCCGTGGTACGGTTGTGACCGGTCGCGTTGAGCGCGGTATCGTCAAGGTCGGCGAAGAAGTTGAAATCGTCGGCATCCGCGACACGTCGAAGACGACGGTTACGGGCGTTGAAATGTTCCGCAAGCTGCTCGACCAGGGCCAGGCCGGCGACAACATCGGCGCGCTGATCCGTGGTGTTAACCGTGACGGCGTTGAGCGTGGCCAGATCCTGTGCAAGCCGGGTTCGGTCAAGCCGCACAAGAAGTTCAAGGCAGAAGCCTACATCCTGACGAAGGAAGAAGGCGGCCGTCATACGCCGTTCTTCACGAACTACCGTCCGCAGTTCTACTTCCGCACGACGGACGTGACGGGCATCGTGACGCTTCCGGAAGGCACGGAAATGGTTATGCCTGGCGACAACGTCACCGTTGACGTCGAGCTGATCGTTCCGATCGCGATGGAAGAAAAGCTTCGCTTCGCTATCCGCGAAGGCGGCCGCACCGTCGGTGCAGGCATCGTTGCTTCCATCATCGAGTAATCGGAATTATCCCCGATTTTAGGAAAAACCCCGCTGGAAACGGCGGGGTTTTTTCGTTTTCCGGCATGCGGAAACGCTCATGAGATGTTGTAAAAATATCGTTAAGATGTCCCATAACAGTATTTTGTTCATCTAGCGTTCAGAAAGCGTTTTGCGTTCCGGCATTTTTAGTCCAGACTCCTCATTGTAGAGAGGAGAGTAGGATGATTCACAAGGCTACATTCGTTGCGACGATTTTCGCGATGTATGTTTTCACGATGTTTTTCATCGCTGCAATTCCGCAGGAAGTTGTTCAGGCAGCTGGCGTGCAGATAGACGAAATAAGCGTCGTTAAATAGTTGCGTAGCGAGCCGCCGGAGCGTCCGGCGGTGATTGAAATGGCAGGGCAGGCGCTTCCAGTTGGAAGCCCCTGGCCAGAGTAGGTTTGAACCTGCTGACGAGACGCTCGCTTGCTCTTCGCGCGGAAGAGTTTATCTATGCCTCCGATTTCATGACGCGGAGGATATTCCATGAAAAAGCGCATTCTCTTCACCGGCGGTTCGGGCAAGGCTGGGCGTCATGCCGTGCCGTGGCTCGTCAATGCCGGATATGAGGTTCATAACGTCGATCTCGTGCCGCTCGAAAGCCCGGGTGTCACCAATCTTACTGCCGACATCACCGACAGTGGCCAGATGTTCAACGTGCTTTCCATGCACCGGGATTTTCCGGATCTGGACGCGGGCAAGGGNGTNCAGCCTTTCGACGCCGTTGTGCATTTCGCGGCAGTGCCGCGCATCCTTATCAAGCCTGATAACGAGACCTTCCGCATTAACACGATGGGCACNTATAATGTCATCGAGGCGGCCGTGAAGCTCGGTATCCGGAAGATCATCGTCGCATCGAGTGAGACGACCTANGGCGTCTGCTTCGCCGAAGGTCATCGCGATTTCCACCAGTTCCCGCTGGATGAGGACTATGATGTCAATCCGATGGATTCCTACGGCCTTTCCAAGGTCCTGAATGAGAAGACCGCNCGTGCTTTTGCTGAGCGGTCCGGCTTCGATATTTACGCGTTGCGCATCGGCAACGTCATCGAGCCGCATGAATACGAGAGGTTTCCGACCTATTTCGCCAATCCGGAAATGCGCAAGCGCATCGCCTGGAGCTATATCGATGCGCGAGATCTCGGACAGATCGTCCACCGCTGCATTGAGAAGGATGGATTGGGCTTCCAGGTCTTCAATGCCGCCAACGACACGGTCTCGGCCAATACGCCATCTCGAGAGCTCGCCAAGCGATTCTACCCGAATGTGCCGTTCACCCGTGAGATCGGCGAATATGAGGGCCTGCTTTCCAACCGGAAGATTCGCGAAGTGCTCGGNTTCAAGGAAGAGCACGACTGGCGGAAATACGTGAAAGTGTGAGTTTCACTGCAGAAAGTCACGCGGCCGGNCGCGTTCGATTTCGCGTCCGGTCGTCAAATGTGCTGCTGCAGGGNACTTCTTTCGATTGCCTGCGGAGAATGATNCCGAAAATCGAAAATCGCTCTTGCATATCCCGAGCCGCCGCCTTAAAGGGAGCGCCATGCTTTTCACCGGCTCATGATCGCAAGGTCAACAGGCTGAATGCAAAGCGTAAAGGGGTATAGCTCAGTTGGTAGAGCGGCGGTCTCCAAAACCGCAGGTCGGGGGTTCGAGCCCCTCTGCCCCTGCCATTTTCCTTGAACGGACAGCGCGGACGTCTCGCAGCGTTCCGGCGAGGATTGAGCATATGGCGACAAATTTCGTTAAACATCAGTTTCCCTCTTGTGTATCGGGAAATCGATGTTTATTTAGGGTTCAACAGACACGCGGTGCGTGGGGCTGATAGTTTCAGCTTTACGCGCCGTAATTGCGTGGGCAGTCGATGGCATCCAAATCCAATCCATTCGCGTTTCTGCAGCAGGTTCGCACGGAGACGTCTAAAGTTACATGGCCGTCGCGCCGCGAGACGATGATCTCGACGGTTATGGTGCTGTTTATGGTTGTTTTTGCTGCGCTGTTTTTCTTTGCCGCGGACCAGCTGATTGGCTGGGCGCTGAGCTTCGTGCTCAATACCGGCAACTGATACGGGTGGAGATGAAAATGGCGGCACGTTGGTACATCGTCCACGCATATTCCAATTTTGAAAAGAAGGTGGCTGAGGACATCGAGAACAAGGCTCGCCAGAAGGGGCTTGAGCACCTGTTCGAGAAGATTCTCGTGCCGACCGAAAAGGTGGTGGAAGTGCGTCGCGGCCGCAAGGTCGATTCCGAGCGCAAGTTCTTCCCGGGCTATGTCATGGTTCGCGCCAACCTGACGGATGAGGCCTATCACCTGATCAAGAATACGCCGAAGGTCACGGGCTTCCTTGGCTCTGACAACAAGCCGGTTCCGATTCCGGATTCTGAGGCCGATCGCATCCTCGGTCAGGTTCAGGAAGGTGTCGAACGGCCGAAGGCTTCCGTCACCTTCGAGATCGGCGAGCAGGTTCGTGTATCTGACGGTCCGTTCGCCTCGTTCAACGGGACGGTTCAGGATGTGGACGAAGAGCGTTCGCGCCTGAAGGTGGAAGTGTCGATCTTCGGTCGTGCGACCCCGGTCGAGCTGGAATACGCTCAGGTCGAGAAGGTCTGATTTTTTGAGATCGAGGCTCAGTCGCTTGCGGCTGATCCTCGTGCGGCAAATGCCGCATCGCGTGGAAGGTGAGGGGTCTTAGCCGGGCCTCAAGGATCCGAACCACGCAACCGCAGCCGCCGGAGCGATCCGGCATCAGGGCCGGGTGACCGGCCATCAGTGAAAGGCAGAGAGATATGGCTAAGAAAGTTGCAGGCCAGCTCAAGCTGCAGGTCAAGGCAGGATCGGCAAACCCGTCCCCGCCAATCGGCCCGGCACTTGGTCAGCGTGGCATTAACATCATGGAATTCTGCAAGTCGTTCAACGCGGCTACGCAGGAAATGGAAAAGGGTATGCCGATCCCGGTCGTCATCACCTATTACCAGGACAAGTCGTTCACCTTCGTCATGAAGCAGCCGCCGGTCAGCTACTGGCTGAAGAAGGAAGCGAAGATCCAGTCCGGTTCCAAGACCCCGGGCAAGGGCGCAAAGGCTGGTACCCTCACCAAGGCTCAGATCAAGACGATCGCCGAAGCCAAGATGAAGGACCTGAACGCAGCAGATATCGAAGGTGCAATGGCGATGATCGAGGGCTCTGCCCGCGCCATGGGCCTGGAAGTGGTGGGTTAAGACCATGGCAGGCAAGCGCACTCAGAAGATCAATGAAGGTGTTGATCCGACCAAGCTCTACGCTCTGACGACCGCCATCGGCATGGTCAAGGAACGTGCTGTCGCAAAGTTCGATGAAACCATCGAAGTTTCGATGAACCTCGGCGTTGACCCGCGTCACGCAGACCAGATGGTCCGCGGCGTCGTCAACCTGCCGAACGGCACCGGCCGTACGGTTCGCGTTGCTGTCTTTGCTCGTGGCGTCAAGGCTGATGAAGCCAAGGCTGCCGGCGCAGACGTCGTTGGCGCAGAAGAGCTCGTTGAAATCGTCCAGGGCGGCAAGATCGATTTCGATCGTTGCATCGCAACCCCGGACATGATGCCGCTCGTCGGCCGCCTCGGTAAGGTTCTCGGCCCGCGTGGCATGATGCCGAACCCGAAGGTTGGCACGGTTACGATGGATGTCGCTGGTGCCGTCAAGGCTTCCAAGGGCGGCGCTGTCGAGTTCCGCGTCGAGAAGGCTGGTATCGTTCACGCCGGCATCGGCAAGGCGTCTTTCGATGCCAAGGCTCTGGAAGAAAACATCCGTGCCTTCGCTGACGCCGTCATCAAGGCAAAGCCGGCTGGCGCCAAGGGCAACTACGTCAAGCGCGTAGCGCTCTCCTCGACCATGGGTCCGGGCGTCAAGATCGAAGTNGGCTCGGTCACCGCAGCGGTTACNGCTGCTTAAGTTTCATCGGGCTTCGGCCTGATAACAAGAATTCCGGCCTCGTAAAGGGGCCGGAATATTCCGGAGAAATCCGGAATCCTGTCCGAGATTGCAGGTGGTTTTCCCTTAATCACTGTTGCCTGCATGAGACGGGTAAGACCCGAATTGCATGAAGTTATGCTTCTAGGAAATCGGTTCGAGCCTTGGATGCCTTGTGCCTCTTTTGCCTTTACTGGCGCGGAGCGCGAGGGGACAGGATCCTCAAGCGTCGCTTGGGATCTATTCTGATCCCAGGAGGCAAAGGCAACCCGGTGGGNCCGTTCAACGGTCCCGCCAACTGGAGATAGGCAGTGGAAAGAGCGGAAAAGCGCGAATTCGTCACGGAACTGAACGATGTCTTCAAGGCATCGGGCTCGGTTGTCGTGGCCCACTATGCTGGTGCTACAGTCGCACAGATGAACGATTTTCGTTCGAAGATGCGCGCTGCTGGCGGCACCGTCAAAGTCGCGAAGAACCGCCTGGCCAAAATTGCCCTTCAGGGTACGGAAGCGGAAGGGATCTCCGATCTCTTCAAAGGTCAGACCCTCATTGCTTACAGCAATGATCCGATCACCGCTCCGAAGGTCGTCATGGATTTCGCCAAGACCAACGACAAGATCGTTGTTCTCGGTGGCGCCATGGGAACAACCACGCTCAATGCTGAAGCTGTCAAGTCGCTTGCGACCNTGCCTTCGCTCGATGAGCTGCGTGCGAAGCTGCTGGGCATGATCCAGACACCGGCTACCCGCATCGCTGGGGTTGTTGCAGCACCGGCAAGCCAGCTTGCCCGCGTGTTCGCGGCCTACGCCAAGAAGGACGAAGCCGCTTAAGGCGGTTTTTCGCTGTACAAACTCAACAGTTCGAACCGAACAAAAGGAACTAGAAAAATGGCTGATCTCGCAAAGATCGTTGATGACCTCTCCTCGCTGACCGTCCTGGAAGCCGCTGAGCTTTCCAAGCTGCTCGAAGAAAAGTGGGGCGTTTCCGCCGCTGCTCCGGTAGCTGTTGCTGCCGCTGCTGGTGGTGCAGGTGCTGCTGCTCCGGTCGAAGAAGAAAAGACCGAGTTCGACGTCATCCTCACGGATGCCGGCGCCAACAAGATCAACGTCATCAAGGAAGTCCGCGCCATCACCGGTCTCGGCCTCAAGGAAGCCAAGGACCTCGTCGAAGGCGCTCCGAAGGCTGTCAAGGAAGGCGTTTCCAAGGCTGAAGCTGCTGACATCAAGAAGAAGCTTGAAGACGCTGGCGCAAAGGCTGACGTCAAGTAATCTTGAACTGCTTTTGGGAGGCGGTGTTTGCCGTCTCCCATTTGCCGTTTTTTTGAACGAATTACCCAAAAGCCGCGTGAAAACGGCTTTTGGGTAATGGGTTCTTCAAGAGCATGGTCTCGAACCGAGGCGCCAAGGCAATCCGGCCTGGCTGTTTCGGGAGGTGGGACGAGGTTGAACTACTCATTGGTTGACGGGATCGACTGGCCATCGGTTCCCGTCCGTTGCAGGCCCGGATGCAATTTTTGAAGGAGCGACGATGGCTCAGACCCTTTCGTTCAATGGTCGCAGGCGCGTACGCAAGTTTTTTGGTAAAATCCCCGAAGTCGCAGAAATGCCGAACCTCATCGAGGTTCAGAAGGCGTCCTACGACCAGTTTCTGATGGTTGAAGAGCCCAAGGGCGGTCGTCCCGACGAAGGCCTCCAGGCTGTCTTCAAGTCTGTTTTCCCGATCACCGATTTCTCCGGCGCTTCCATGCTGGAGTTCGTGTCCTATGAATTCGAGCCGCCGAAGTTCGACGTCGATGAATGCCGCCAGCGCGACCTGACCTATGCTGCGCCGCTGAAGGTTACTCTCCGTCTCATCGTGTTCGATATTGACGAGGATACGGGCGCGAAGTCGATCAAGGACATCAAGGAACAGTCCGTTTACATGGGCGACATGCCGCTCATGACGAACAACGGTACGTTCATCGTGAACGGCACCGAACGCGTGATCGTGTCCCAGATGCACCGCTCGCCGGGCGTCTTCTTCGACCACGACAAGGGCAAGAGCCATTCTTCCGGCAAGCTGCTCTTTGCTGCCCGCGTCATTCCGTATCGCGGTTCCTGGCTCGATATCGAATTCGACGCCAAGGACATCGTCTATGCCCGTATCGACCGCCGCCGCAAGATTCCGGTGACGTCGCTGCTGATGGCCCTCGGCATGGACGGAGAGGAAATCCTCGACACCTTCTACACGAAGTCGCTCTACAAGCGTGACGGCGAAGGCTGGCGCATTCCCTTCAAGCCGGAAACGCTGAAGGGTGCAAAGGCGATCACCGAGATGGTCGACGCCGATACCGGCGAAGTCGTTGTCGAAGCCGGCAAGAAGCTGACCCCGCGTTTGCTCCGCCAGCTCTCCGACAAGGGCCTCAAGGCTCTGAAGGCGACTGACGACGACCTCTATGGCAACTACCTTGCCGAAGACATCGTCAACTACTCGACGGGTGAGATCTATCTCGAAGCCGGCGACGAAATCGACGAGAAGACGCTTGGCATCATCCTCGCCAACCACTTCGACGAGATCCCNGTTCTCGGCATCGACCACATCAATGTCGGCGCCTACATCCGCAACACGCTGACCGCAGACAAGAACGAGAACCGTCAGGACGCTCTGTTCGACATCTACCGCGTCATGCGTCCGGGTGAACCGCCGACCATGGATTCGGCCGAAGCCATGTTCAACTCGCTGTTCTTCGATGCGGAGCGTTATGATCTCTCCGCTGTCGGCCGCGTGAAGATGAACATGCGTCTTGACCTTAGCGTCGAAGACACCGTTCGCATCCTGCGCAAGGACGACATCCTGGCCGTGGTCAAGATGCTTGTCGAACTGCGCGACGGCAAGGGCGAGATCGACGANATCGANAACCTCGGNAACCGCCGCGTCCGCTCGGTCGGCGAGCTGATGGAGAACCAGTACCGTCTCGGCCTGCTTCGCATGGAGCGCGCGATCAAGGAACGCATGTCCTCGATCGAAATCGACACGGTCATGCCGCAGGATCTGATCAACGCCAAGCCGGCTGCTGCAGCCGTCCGCGAATTCTTCGGTTCCTCGCAGCTNTCGCAGTTCATGGACCAGGTCAACCCGCTGTCGGAAATCACCCACAAGCGCCGTCTCTCGGCTCTTGGCCCGGGCGGTCTGACCCGCGAGCGCGCCGGCTTCGAAGTCCGCGACGTTCATCCGACGCACTACGGCCGCATTTGCCCGATCGAAACGCCGGAAGGCCCGAACATCGGTCTCATCAACTCGCTGGCGACCTTTGCGCGCGTCAACAAGTACGGTTTCATCGAAAGCCCGTACCGTCGTATCGTCGATGGCAAGGTCACGACCGACGTGCTTTACCTCTCCGCCATGGAAGAGGCGAAGTACTACGTTGCCCAGGCCAACGCCGAACTGACGTCGGACGGCTCATTCGTCGACGAATTCGTCGTCTGCCGTCACGCTGGCGAAGTTATGCTTGCCCCGCGCGACAGCATGAACCTGATGGACGTTTCGCCGAAGCAGGTCGTTTCGGTCGCAGCCGCTCTCATTCCGTTCCTGGAAAACGACGACGCCAACCGCGCTCTCATGGGCTCGAACATGCAGCGTCAGGCCGTTCCGCTTCTGCGCGCTGAAGCGCCGTTCGTCGGTACCGGCATGGAACCGGTCGTCGCCCGCGACTCCGGTGCTGCCATCGGCGCACGCCGCGGCGGTGTGGTCGACCAGGTCGACGCGACGCGTATCGTTATCCGCGCCACGGAAGACCTTGAAGCCGGCAAGTCCGGCGTCGATATCTACCGCCTGCAGAAGTTCCAGCGTTCGAACCAGAACACCTGCGTCAACCAGCGCCCGCTGGTTACCGTCGGTGACGAGGTCAACCGCGGCGACATCCTCGCCGACGGCCCGTCCACGGATCTGGGCGATCTGGCTCTCGGCCGCAACGCGCTCGTCGCGTTCATGCCCTGGAATGGCTACAACTACGAAGACTCGATCCTGCTCTCCGAGCGTATCGTTGCCGACGACGTGTTCACCTCCATCCACATCGAAGAATTCGAAGTGATGGCGCGNGACACCAAGCTTGGTCCGGAAGAAATCACGCGCGATATCCCGAACGTTTCGGAAGAAGCGCTGAAGAACCTCGACGAAGCCGGTATCGTCTACATCGGTGCCGAAGTTCAGCCGGGCGATATCCTCGTCGGCAAGATCACGCCGAAGGGCGAAAGCCCGATGACGCCGGAAGAAAAGCTCCTGCGCGCCATCTTCGGTGAAAAGGCATCCGACGTGCGCGACACGTCCATGCGCATGCCGCCCGGCACCTACGGCACGATCGTCGAAGTGCGCGTCTTCAATCGCCACGGCGTTGAGAAGGACGANCGCGCGATGGCAATCGAGCGCGAAGAGATCGAGCGTCTGGCAAAGGACCGCGACGACGAGCAGGCGATCCTCGACCGTAACGTCTACGGCCGTCTGATCGACATGCTGCGTGGCCAGTCCTCCATTGCAGGCCCGAAGGGCTTCAAGAAGGGCACCGAGCTGTCGAACGCCGTCGTCTCCGAATATCCCCGCTCGCAGTGGTGGATGTTCGCCGTCGAGGACGAAAAGGTCCAGAGCGAACTCGAAGCACTCCGCGGCCAGTACGACGAATCCAAGTCGCGCCTTGAACAGCGCTTCATGGACAAGGTCGAAAAGGTCCAGCGCGGCGATGAAATGCCTCCTGGTGTCATGAAGATGGTCAAGGTCTTCGTCGCTGTGAAGCGCAAGATCCAGCCGGGCGACAAGATGGCCGGCCGTCACGGCAACAAGGGTGTCGTTTCGCGCATCGTGCCTGTCGAAGACATGCCGTTCCTCGAAGACGGCACGCATGTTGACGTCGTTCTGAACCCGCTTGGCGTGCCCTCGCGCATGAACGTCGGCCAGATTCTCGAGACGCACCTTGGCTGGGCTTGCGCCGGCATGGGTCGTCAGATCGGCGAGATGCTGGAGGCCTACAAGGCCGGCGGCAACATCGAGCCGCTTCGCAAGACGATCGGCGACGTGGTCGGTGATGGTCCGAAGGCCGAACAGGTCAAGGATTTCGACGATGAATCGGTCCTGCGTCTGGCCGACCAGTGGAAGCGTGGCGTGTCCATCGCGACCCCGGTCTTCGACGGTGCGAACGAAGAGAACGTCAATGAGATGCTGCGTCTGGCAGGTCTCAAGGATACTGGTCAGTCGACGCTGTACGACGGTCGTACCGGCGAGCAGTTCGACCGCCAGGTTACGGTTGGCTACATCTACATGCTGAAGCTCAACCACCTGGTCGACGACAAGATCCATGCTCGTTCGATTGGTCCGTACTCGCTCGTCACCCAGCAGCCGCTGGGCGGTAAGGCGCAGTTCGGTGGCCAGCGCTTCGGCGAAATGGAAGTCTGGGCGCTCGAAGCTTACGGCGCAGCCTATACGCTGCAGGAAATGCTGACGGTGAAGTCGGACGACGTTGCCGGCCGCACCAAGGTCTACGAAGCGATCGTCCGTGGTGACGACACCTTCGAGGCCGGCATTCCGGAAAGCTTCAACGTTCTCGTCAAGGAAATGCGCTCGCTGGGTCTCTCGGTCGAGCTCGAAAATTCCAAGGTCGAGGACCTGCAGGGCGCAAGCCAGCTGCCGGATGCTGCCGAGTAACCACTTGATAGGGTGTGCGCCTTAATAGGGCGCACACCGTTCCCGCCGTGGCCCCGTAACGTGTTGGCCGGGCAGGGACGCTTTCGCCGCATTTTGCGGTTATTGTCGTTTAAGCGATGGCGCGGCTCCCGGGAATTTGCCGCCAACCTCGCAAGCTAAGGGCGCTTTCGCCCATGAAGGAGACAGGCATGAACCAAGAGGTCATGAATCTTTTCAATCCGCAGGTGCCTGCACAGAATTTCGATTCCATCCGGATTTCGATCGCCTCTCCGGAGAAGATTCTTTCCTGGTCCTACGGTGAGATCAAGAAGCCGGAAACCATCAACTACCGCACGTTCAAGCCGGAACGCGACGGGCTCTTCTGCGCGCGCATCTTCGGGCCGATCAAGGACTACGAATGCCTGTGCGGTAAGTACAAGCGCATGAAGTACAAGGGCATCATCTGCGAAAAGTGCGGCGTCGAAGTCACGCTGTCGCGCGTTCGCCGTGAGCGCATGGGCCATATCGAGCT